>Ga0209437_100143_pt1 | contig 164970 bp, 135 predicted proteins | sample AraplaL_Cvi_mTSA_FD_184266 | JGI IMG/M metagenome (GOLD analysis project Ga0209437, IMG submission 184266) | Arabidopsis root microbial communities from the University of North Carolina, USA - plate scrape CL_Cvi_mTSA (SPAdes) (version 2) | ecosystem: Host-associated > Plants > Roots >...
GGATATCTATAAATTGTTTGGGATGCGATGACCGGCTTATGGGCCAAAAACGGCTCCCGATGCCGCCTGCCATGATGATCGCATAATTGTTTTTATTCATATGGTAAAAAGGGGGATTAATAACATGTAATATATGTTGAGTACAAATATCAGGGTCAAAAGTACAGAATAAAAAAGCAGTTACGAATTTCGCAACTGCCTCTAAACTTAAACTTCTTCAGGTACAATAGATCACTTTTCCAAAACATTAGTACCTATTGACCTTACCTGGAATCCAATGGCCCTTAATTTATCGGCGTCAAGTAAATTCCTTCCGTCAAATATTTTAGCTGGTTTTAACATATTGTCATAGATCCTTTGCCAGTCGTAACCTTTAAATTCATCCCACTCTGTTAAAACAGCAATAGCATGCGAACCTTTGCAGGCTTCATAAGGATCTTTGAAAACGTTAACTCCTTTTTTATTCTCCTCCTGCTCCCGGCTACGCAAGTAATCCAGATCGGCATATACCTGGCTTTCGGGAACTTTTGGATCATAAACAGCAATATCTGCTTGTTCGTGTAATAAGTGATCGGCCACATAAATAGCCGCCGATTCACGGGTATCGTTGGTGTCTTTTTTAAACGCCCAGCCCAAAAATGTTATTTTTTTGCCGTTAACCGTGTTGTACAGGTTTTTAATGATCTGGTTTGCAAATCGCCTTTTTTGGTGATCATTCATAATAATTACCTGCTCCCAATAATCAGCTACTTCCTGTAAGCCATAGCTACGAGCTATATAAACAAGATTTAGAATATCTTTTTGGAAACAAGACCCACCAAACCCTACTGAGGCTTTTAAAAACTTAGAACCAATTCTGCTATCCGTTCCAATTGCACGCGCAACCTCATTAATATCTGCCTCTGTTTGTTCGCAAATTTCGGTAAGTGAATTAATTGATGATACCCGTTGTGCTAAAAACGCGTTTGCAGTTAGTTTTGATAATTCTGATGACCAAACGTTAGTAGTTAATATACGCTCCTTTGGTATCCAATTAGCATATACATCAACCAATGCCTGCACAGCCATTTTACCCTCAGGTGTACTGTCACCACCAATTAGTACACGATCTGGGGCATCCAGGTCCTCTATCGCTGTTCCCTCGGCAAGAAACTCTGGGTTTGACAGTATTTGAAACTGAACGTTATTTCCTGTATGGGTAAGAATATCCTTTATGGCACTGGCAGTTCTAACAGGCAGGGTAGATTTTTCAACGATGATCTTGTTATCTTTTGCGACACTGGCAATTTGCCTGGCACAAAGCTCAATCCACTTCAAATCGGCAGCTTGTCCTTTACCTGCTCCATAAGTTTTAGTTGGTGTATTAACAGATATAAATATCATCTGCGCCTCATGAATGGCTTTATCAACTTCGGTAGAGAAAAATAAATTGCGACCTCTCGCTTCAGCTACAACCTCACTTAAACCTGGTTCATAAATAGGTATATTGTTGGTATCCTTATCATTCCAGGCAGCAATTCGTGCTTCATTAAGATCTACTACTGTAACTTGAATATGAGGACATTTTTTTGCAATTACTGCCATTGTTGGGCCGCCAACATACCCAGCGCCTATGCAACAAATCTTGGTTACCTCGGTCATATATTTACGAAATTATGTGTATTGATTGTTTATTTGATTGTAATAGTAATACTAACTCAAATAAATAACAAAACATTAATTATTTTTTGTCAAATAATCTTTATAAGCTAAAGCTATTCCTTCTTCTAATTCAATTTTATGTTTCCACCCCTTGCTGTGTAATTTTGTTACATCCATCAACTTACGCGGAGTTCCATCTGGTTTTGAGGTATCAAAAGATATATTACCTTCATAACCTACTATTTTTTTGATGAGGAGTGCCAAATCTTTAATAGAAAGATCCTCTCCTGTACCAATATTCACCAAACCTTGCTCGTCGTAATTCTGCATCAGGTAAAAGCAAGCCTCTGCCAGGTCGTCTGCAAATAAAAACTCTCGCTTTGGCGATCCTGTTCCCCAGATAACCACTTCGGGTAATTGTTGATTTTTGGCCTCGTCAAATCTGCGTATAAGAGCCGGTAATACATGTGAATTTTGCGGGTGATAATTATCATTATATCCGTAAAGATTTGTAGGCATTACCGATATAAAATTACATCCGTATTGATCTCTGTATGCATCGCACATTTTTATACCAGCAATTTTGGCAATTGCATAGGGCTCATTAGTTGGCTCAAGCAGCCCGGTAAGCAGATATTCTTCCTTTAATGGTTGGGGAGCAAGTTTAGGATAAATACAACTTGACCCTAGGAACATCAGTTTTTTTACTCCGTTTAGGTACGAATTATGGATAACATTGTTTTGTATCTGCAGGTTTTCGTACAAGAAATCGGCCCGGTAGGTATTATTAGCTACAATACCACCAACTTTGGCAGCTGCTAAAAACACATAGTCGGGTTTTTCGCTTGCAAAAAAAGCAGCAACCTCCTGTTGATCCCGTAAATCAAGATCAGCAGAATTGCGGGTAATAATATTGGAGAAACCTTCTTTGAGTAATTTGCGATGTATGGCCGACCCAACCATTCCTTTATGGCCGGCTATATATATTTTGGAAGCTTTATCCATTACAATTATTCAAACTGGTTTTTAATAACATAACCTGAATCTTTTAGTAATTTTTCTCTTTGGAAAAGTTCCACATCCGATGCAACCATTTCTTTTACTAAGCCTTGCAGGTCATATTTAGGCTTCCAGCCCAATTTGGTTTTTGATTTGGTTGGATCACCTATAAGCAGATCAACCTCGGTAGGTCTGAAATACTTCTCATCAACGGCAACCACTTCCTTACCAATTTCAATTTGAAAATCAGGGTTTGAGCAGCTTACCACATATCCTTTTTCATCCACGCCTTCTCCCTTAAATTCAACAGCAATACCTACTTCAGCAAATGCTAATCTTACAAATTCACGCACCCGGGTAGTTACACCTGTGGCTATAACATAATCTTCAGGAGTATCTTGTTGCAGGATCAGATACATAGCCTCCACGTAATCTTTAGCATGTCCCCAATCTCTTTGCGCATCAAGATTACCTAAGAATAATTTATCTTGTAACCCCATGGCTATTTTAGCTGTTGCGCGTGTAATTTTACGCGTTACAAATGTTTCGCCACGCAAAGGGCTTTCATGGTTAAACAATATACCATTACATGCATAAATGCCGTAAGCTTCGCGATAGTTTACGGTGATCCAGTAGGCATACATTTTGGCAACTGCGTATGGCGAGCGCGGGTAAAAAGGAGTAGTTTCGGATTGCGGAACAGCTTGTACCAAACCATATAGCTCTGATGTAGATGCCTGATAGATTTTAGTTTTCTTTTCTAAACCTAAAATGCGGATCGCTTCTAATAAACGCAATGTGCCTATACCATCGGCATTAGCGGTATATTCTGGCGTATCAAAGCTTACCTTAACGTGTGACATGGCTCCTAAATTGTAAATTTCATCAGGCTGTACCTGTTGAATAATACGTATCAGGTTGGTTGAATCACTTAAATCACCATAATGCAAGATCAATTTAAGTTCAGAATCATGCGGATCCTGATATAAATGATCAATTCTGTCGGTATTAAACAATGAGCTACGACGTTTGATACCATGAACCTCATAGCCTTTTGATAGCAGCAATTCTGTTAAATAGGCTCCGTCCTGTCCGGTTATACCTGTAATAAGTGCAATTTTCTTCATAGAGTTAATATAGCAGTGGCTTAATTGTAAGCGTTAACAGCATTTATATTGAAAAGTTTTTAAATTTTACAATTAGTATATTTACCAATAAAAACATTGCAATATAACAACAAAATTACTATTTTATTGAAATATTTACAATTCCAGGCATTTTAATTGTTTTGTAAGGCTATTCATTACATTATCGATATTCAGGTATTTTAAAGCGTAATCGCGGGCATTATTCCTTTTTGTTTCTATATCGCTTTCTGTATTTATCTTCTGAATGGCGTCGGCCAAAAGTTCGTCATTACCAGGTTCAACAACATAGCCCACATTATAATTATTAACAACATTGTATAATGACGTACCGCGGGCAGAAGTGATCAAGCTCACACCACCAACAGCCAATATGGTTGTAAGTTTTGACGGCATTACCAAATCGCTTGCTTCGCTCTTTTGTAATATCAGGTGCACATCCGCCATATTTAAGAACTCATTAAATACCTCTTTCTCCTGCACCGGTAAAAACTGAATATTTGTTAGTTTATTCTGGGTGGCTATCTCAACCAATTTCTCTTTGTATGGCCCCGATCCGCAAATAATAAATTTGATGTCTGGGGAATTTTGCAATAATCCGGCAACGTTTAGTATAATTTCAAGTCCTTGTTTTTCGCCTATGGCACCAGAGTAAAGGCAAACTGTATCGCTTTCCTTATACCCCCACTTCTCTTTTAATAAGTGCCTTGATGGTAAAGGGTAAAATAATGAGGTATCCACCCAATTAGGAAAAAACAAAACATCTTTATCAATTTTGGCTCTGATTTTATTGAGCATGCCTTCAGAAATGCTGCTCACATAGTCGGCTTTTAATAATATTTTCTTCTCGACCTTAAATATCCAGTTAAATAACCTTTTACTTGAGATCATATTAAGGTCCTGCGCAGCCTCTATTTGAAGATCCTGAATATGATATAATAGTTTACCTCCATTAAATTTTCTAAGTAGCAAACCTAAATATGCCAAATGGAAGGGAGGGGCGATGGTAATGATAAGATCATATTTTTTCCTGTTTAAAATAAGCTGAAAAATCTTCCATAGCATCGAGCTCCAAAAGGAAAAATCCTGAATGATCCTTTTCTTACCTGTTGGATCGGCGGGTACGTAAGAAGGACAACGATAAATAGTTAGAGTAGAATTACTTTCCGGGTATGCAACAACTTCTTTTTTATACCACACGTTTTTATAAGGTGGTTGAACTTTCCAATATGGATAATAAGGAAAGGTAGTTACTACAGTACAATTATAACCTTCCCGGGCTAACCAATCCATCATCTCACCATTGTATCTTCCAATACCAGTAGGCTCGGGGGAAAAATTATGACTAATGAGAAGAATGTTTTTTTTATCCATATATTATTTTGAAACAGTGTAAAATTAGCAAAAGCCAGTGCAGTGCAACCAGCTATTACTGATAATGAGTATTTAATTTATGGTTAGATTTATGATTGCAAGCTGCTTTTAAAGGTTAAAAAAATACCAATATTTATTAAAATAATTGGCCCATTTGCTATGTTAAAACCCACATGTTAATTATTAAATAATATGGCTAAAAGCATTATTTTTTTCAATTCATAACCACTTTTGATAAAAATTTTAAAAAAAAATGATTTTTATTTTACAAAATAAACATTTTAGATGCATTTTTACACCATAAAAAAAAGAAAATTTAATTGACTTAATTTTTGTAATTGTTTAAAATCTTAACGCTTATTAATTCAATACTAAACTTCTTTCTTCAAGAAAAAAAAATCCTTATGGAGGATCTGGTTTCCATGAAAAATTATATTTTGTTGAGCTTACAGTTTAATACTACCGCCAACTCAAATAAATGACACAAACAATTTAACTCTAGGCCCCTATAGATAAATTTCATTATGCTATTCAACTCCTTACATTTTGTATACTTTTTCATAGTTGTAACAACATTATACTTTATAATTCCGCACAAATTAAGATGGTTTTTGCTACTAATAGCCAGCTGCTATTTTTACATGGCATTTTTACCCATTTACATCTTAATATTAGGGTTCACCATTGTTATAGACTACTTTGCAGGTATATACATTGAATTATCGTCAGGAAAAAAAAGGAAATTATTTCTGATATGTAGTTTGGTAGCCAATATAGGCGTACTGTGTATTTTTAAATACTACAATTTTTTAAATGATAATCTGTCCTTGTTGTTAAATGATCTTGGCTATGTAAACCACATTCCAAATCTTTCCATTTTACTACCTATCGGCCTTTCATTCCATACATTCCAGGCAATGAGTTACACCATTGAAGTATATCGGGGTAACCAAAAGGCCGAAAGAAATTTTGGCATTTATTCATTGTATGTAATGTTTTATCCGCAGCTAGTAGCAGGTCCTATAGAAAGACCGCAAAACATATTACATCAGTTTTATGAAAAGCACAAATTTAGTTATGATAATGTAACGAATGGCTTAAAACTTATGACCTGGGGATTTTTTAAAAAGATTGTTATCAGTGACCGTTTGGCCGACCTGGTTAACCAGGCATACAGCGATCCTCACCGTTACCAGGGTTTTCCGCTTATTTTATCAACCATCTTTTTTGCTTTTCAAATTTATTGCGATTTTTCAGGGTATTCAGATATAGCGATAGGAGCAGCCAGGGTGATGGGATTTGATTTAATGAGAAACTTTAACAAACCATATTCAGCAAAATCAATAGTTGAATTCTGGCAAAGATGGCATATCTCACTTTCTACCTGGTTCAGAGACTACCTTTATATTCCATTGGGCGGCAGCAGGGTAAAAATGAGCCGACGTTACCTTAATTTGTTAATTACCTTTTTAATTAGCGGTTTATGGCATGGGGCTAACTGGACGTATATTGTTTGGGGAGGTTTAAACGGGGTTTATCAGATCATTGATATTTCAACAAAAAAATTCAGAGGTAAAATAGAAAGTATCGTATCATCAGGACTTAAGCCAGCTTATTCGATCTTGTGCCAACTGGTTACCTTTCTGCTTATTTGTACAACATGGGTATTTTTCAGGGCCAGAAGCGTTCAGGATGGCTGGTATATAGTAAGCCATTTTATCACCTCTGTTCACGGAACTACCGCTTTATATCTATCAGCAAAAAACATGATGGATATTCTTTTTGCATTGATTGCCTTATTCATTTTGTTTGGAGTTGAATATTTGCAGAAAAATCTGTCTTTGGTTGATTTCATAAATAGGAAATCTCCGGCTATCCGATGGGGATTTTACTATGGCCTTGTACTGATCATATTTTTGCTCGGAAAATTTGAGGGCAATCAGCAATTTATTTATTTCCAGTTTTAGATTATGAAAAAATTTTTCATCAAAGCTATTCTCTTTAGCTTATTAATCATAGTATCTCTTGTTGCAATTGTAATGTTGGTTAGCCCCCTAGTACGGGCGCATAATGATTATGTAGCAGCAACAATTGATAAAGAAAACAGGCTTCATTCCCTGCCTTCCCCCAAAATTATTTTTGTTGGAGGATCAAACCTGGCGTTTGGTATAAACAGCAATACCATCAGCAAAAAATTCAATTATCCGGTTGTTAATATGAGCCTGCATGGGGGCTTAGGGTTGTCATATATGCTTAATGAAGCGTTAGATGGGGTCAAGAAATCAGACATTGTACTTTTATCAACAGAGTATTACCTTGATAAACCGGAGCTAAAATTGCTTACCCAATTAATGGATGCCAATCCAAACGCTAAAAAATACATTACACTTAAGCCCGAAGAACTGATACCTTTTTATATTAGTGATTTACAAAGATGTATCACCAGCTCTGTAAAAGTAATAGGAAAACAGTTTTCGGATAATATTTATATAAGAAATGGCTTTACTGTTGAAGGCGATCTTGTTTCTCATTTAAATAAAAAAAATGTACCATTAGTTCCTCCAAGATTAAGTGAAATAGATTATACGGATGATCTGCAATTAATAAACACTTTTATTGAAGCTGCAGAAAACAAAGGGGCTACTGTATATTACCTATTCCCAACCTATCAGCAATCTACTTTTAAATTAAACGAAAAGGCTGTTAATGATTTTGCAACCTTATTTCATAAAAAGTTAAAATGCCCTATTTTAAATACGCCTGATACTTTTGTTTATAACGATAGTCTTTACTTCAATTCAGAATATCACCTGAACAAACAAGGAAGAGAAATAAGGACACAGAAATTAATAGAAATATTGGGTAAAAACATTTTAACAAAATAACCGTTTAAGATGTAGCCTGTCACCTGACTCGTAATAACACCAATTTATCTTGCCTGCTTCAAGACAAATGAAGAACATAATAAATAAATATTTGTTATGGTAAAAAACTAAATTATTTGTCGATCCTAATTTACATTGTGTACACTATGAAAAAGTTATTAAACTGCAGGGCTCTGTTGATACTGGTTATATTAATTCAATTTTGTTGGCTACCTGTAAGGGCCCTTGACATTTATGTAAGCAGTACCGGGAACGATGCCTGGGATGGGAGAAGTGCTGTTCATAACAACAATGCCGGTCCATTGGCAACTTTACAAAGAGCTTTTTTTATCGCAATTAAGAGCGATCCCCAATTAGCAAATGGAGAAGCTATTAATATATTCATTATGGATAGCAAATACCTAATTGCAAACCCTGTTAAGTTAACCGCGGTAAATCAATCTTATTTTATACATACATTAACCATTAAGCCTTACAAAATTCCGGCAGTAACACTTACAGGTTCAATCGCGTTTAATGATATAAGCACATCAAAGCTGCCGTTAAACAATATAAAATTTGATGAGGTTTTTACCGATAATTCTCTTAAAAATTATGTACGCAGTCCCAAAACATCTTTTTTTACTTTAACAAATTTTGAGACTAAAAAGACCGGTACAGGTATATATGACAACAAGCAATTATTTTATTATGACCCAGAGCAAGTAAGTAAATCAATTGGGCTTACTGATTTAAAAAGCGGACATTTTGGAATAATTCTTTATGCCAACTGGACATATTGCTACAGAAAGGTAGATAGCATCAATTTTAAAACACATGTATTATACACTACCGGACTTAATAACAGCGATTACTCCCCCTGGAAAAAAGGAGTAAGATTTAAGCTAATTAGTCTTTCATCAGCCTCTGTAGCGAATGCAGATGCCTCTGTACTATCTCAGTACTTTAATGTATCACCTAACAGCGGTCAGGTATATATTCCTGTTAATGACCGGATATTTGATATAACAGGTTCTGCTTTGAACAAAATAAAGAACATCCGTTTTGAAAACATAACCTTTGAACATTTTGGTTACAGATACACAGACAGAAGCATAGACCCCAACCCCTCTGCCTTTACTGAAGATGCAGCTATAATGATAAATTTTACAGATAATGTTGTTTTTAATAAATGCACCTTTAAAGGGATAGGTAAAAATGCTATCTGGTATTATAAATCAAATAACAATGTATCGGTTACCAATTGTATTTTTAACAATATGGGTGCCGGATCTGTTAAAGTTGGAAGCCCTGGCTCGGGCAATGACACTAAGATTTTGAACAATAAAGTTAATATCGACAATAACAAAATTACCAACAGTGGCCTGGTTGTGCCAGCTGCCAACCCAATTTTTGTTGTTAATGGTAATGACATCAGCATCAGTAATAATAGCGTTAATAAAGCTGAATACTCTGCTATCGGAATAGGCTGGGGATATGGTACCATTCCAAATATCCTCAATAATGTAACGATAAGTAAAAACAGGGTTGAAAATATTGGAACCGGTTTATTAGATGACCTGGGTGGGATTTATACTTTAGGAATGATGGAAAATGTTGTTATATCAAATAACATAGTAAGAAATCTTAAGTTTAACAGTTATGGTTCCTGGGGAATATACATTGACCAGGGGTCTAAAAACATTACTGTTACCAACAATATTGTTGACCATTGTCAATCGGCCGGTTATATGCAAAACAGATGTCAGAACATAACCGTAACCAATAATATATTTGCAAATAATACAGGTGGTCAGGTTCAGTTTGGAAACTTTAAAGACAATATCTCTTTGAAATTTGCCAATAATGTTCTGTACCAGGAAAACAACAATCCCACAAATATAAATTGGAGTTCTTCTTTTATTCAAAGTGATTACAACACGTATTTAACTCAAAACAAATCAGGCGCACAACTAAATAAACTTAGCCGATCAGCTACTGCTGCTACCGCTGCTGCTTCAAATGCTATAAGCACCGATAAAGATGTGCATTCAAAACGGCAACAGGTTTCATCCCGAATAAACATATCATCATTAAACACCGATAGGACAAATAGCTTTAAACAAATTGATACAACAAAAGTAGGTTTCCAATAATAAAACTACAGCAAAGGGCTTATTCACTTTGATTAATGGGGAGTTTCGAAAATTAAATTTTCAAAACTCCCCATTATAAACCCATCTAATTATTTCCAATTTCATAATAATCTTCAACTTCATTAATTCATGTCGATTTTTCCCTATTTTCGGCTGGCTAATAGGCTGGAGCGAGAATCATATCCTGACTTTATCAGGCTAAGAACCTCTATATCGTTTTAATCTAACTCAGTTTAATTAAAAAAAACAACAGATTATATGGGAAACCCAATACCTAAACTTCAATATATAAAAAGTTTTGACTGTTTAAGAGGATTTGCAATAGTATTGGTTATGCTTCTGCACGGCAATCACGTTTTTTTTAAAGGGGGCTGGATCGGGGTTGATCTATTTTTTGTACTCAGTGGATATCTTATTACATCATTACTTCAAAATGAATACTCCACATTCGGAAGTATTTCATTCTCAAAATTTTATATCCGAAGAGCGTTAAGGCTTTTCCCTCCTTTATTAATATGTATTCTTATAGCCAATATCCTATGGGGCTATACCAAATTCGATCCGGGAGCTAACCAAATAGTAGCCACATTTGCAGGCTTATTTTATTTTACTAATTTCCTGATACGTAGTGTACCCGGCAATATGGCTCATTTATGGTCTTTATCTGTTGAAGAACACTTTTATTTCTTTTGGCCCATATTCGCCCTTCTTTTTGTATTCAAAAGGCCTTTTCACGGTCGAATTAATTTTATGGTGACCTTACTTGTTATCGTAACTATTCTCAGGATACTGGCTTTCCATCAGAATCATCATTTCCATCTGATAACAATAGATGCTTACAGGTTCACTGTTTGCAGAATCGACAGCATTTTATTGGGTTCTTTATTAGCTTTTATACCCGCGGAGATTCAACGTGAAGATATCAACACGAAAAACAGGACGAACATAGCTTTACTCATCGTATTCCTTCTTTTAGCCTTCGTTTTTATTTTGTTAAAAATTGATAAGGACGATGTTTATTTGAATAACGGTGGATTTATACTCACCAATCTATTGTGTGTAGGTACCGTATGGTTTGCCATCAAAAAACAACATCATGCTATTTTCAGCAGCAAGGTGCTCTCCTGGATCGGAAAGCGATCTTACGGAATTTATGCCTACCATCTACCTATCTTTTTGGCCTCAGATTCACTCATAGATCCTAAAAGCATAGTTAGCATAGTAACTGTAAATGTAGCACGGATTGCTATTTCTTTTGGTTTAGCAGCCTTATCCTTCAAGTACGTTGAAACGCCGATTTTAAAACTTAAGAATCGTTACCAGGTAAAGAAAGCAGAATCAGTTCCCGCAACTAATTGAGTTAATTGAATACGATTATATAAACAGATTTACTTACCGTATCCTAAATATGTAGATCGGTTTGCGGGAATGCTATTGTTTGTAATTAAGCGTATCGCTTTATCAAATCAAAAAAATCATTCCATCCTGTTTCATAATCAGGCAGGTACGAATCAAAGCTTGTAGTATGGTTTATATTATCTAATAATGCCTTAGCCCAAGCATCTTCATCGGTAAGCGTTATCATTTGCAAGCCATTATAATCAGGCAAAACCTCTGATACAAAAGAAAGATCGGATGCTAATATCTTCTTTCCAAAAAATGCGGCTTCAATCAATGGCAAACCAAACGTTTCAATATAACTTGGAAACAGGATCAATTTTGACTTTTGATAGTACGCCATCGCCTCGTCATAAGAAACGTGCCCTGTAAACAAAAAATACTTTTCCAGGCCTCTTTGCTTAATGATTTGATATATGCCGCTTGTGTTTACATCAAGTGTAAAAATAATTTTCCAGGTACTAAGTAATCGTTCTTCTGCAGGGGCGATCTCTAAAAGCCGGCTTAAAACATTTACAATAAATAAGTGATTCTTGTAAGGATATTCGGTAGCTGGAAAATATATATAATTCAAATCGGACTGATGAGCGTCGCTATCTTTCAAAAAATGAATCCGGTTTTGAAACGAGGAAATATCAGGTTTGATGATATGAATCTGATCATCCTTAATATGAAAAGTATCCACTAAGGCTTGTTTAACCCATTTAACCTGTGCTATAAAAATTGAATTATCGTTATATGACCATTTCATTATTTTTCGGAAAATGGTTTTATATATCCACAGTTTGGTTTCGCTCTTTTTCCAGATATTCCATCGCTTGGGATAAACCGGAATTGGATTATGATAATATATTAATTGGTTTTTATTGTTGAATAAAAACCCGATGCTTTGCAGAGACACAAAAAGTGAGACATTCAGATGCTTTTCTTTGATCCATTTTCGTAAACCAGACACTTCCCATTTTATTCGATCAACAATATTGTTAACGGGTAAATGTACTATCTGTATTGACTCCGGTATGTCCCTGGCCTCTAGCACAACCCCATCACATACAAATAAGTAAAAATCAAAATCTTTAAAATCGTTTTGTTTAAGGATCAATTGATTAAAAAACTGTAAAAGTATAGTACGCGCGCCTCCATTTTTAAGAGATACTGCATTTACAATAATATTTTTTTTTATTACGCTCCCCATCTGTTCCCTTTTATTAAAGCCGGATTACCCTTATAAATAACATTAGATTCGGTTGTACTGGTTACTACCCCACCTGCTGCAATGACCGTATTGCTACCTATAGTGACACCAGGACCAACAAATGCAGAAGCCCCTACCCAACATCCATCATTTAAAATAATGGGCTGATTGCGGTAATCCATACCTGGTTTTCGATAGTCATGATTTCCGGTACACAAAAACGCACGCTGGGATATGCATACATCATTACCAATGGTAATTGGTACCAGGTTTAATAAATAAACTTCCTCCCCGATCCAAACATCATTGCCTATGGACAGATGCCATGGCATGTGGATGTTAACCCGCGGCTTAATAACGATATTATCTCCCATTTTAGCGCCAAATAGTTTCAGTAAAAATCTTTTAAAACGGTAAGGATAAGGAAGCGCGCTCAAAAAAAACATCACTTTGATAATATACCATATTGATTCTTTTAAAACCCCGGCCCCTCTAACATACCCGGCACTCGGATTGAACTCCCTTAACTTAACCTGATGTTGAGCGTTTTCTTCGAAATCCATGATGTAACTATTTGATTGAAATCGTCGACAGAATAATTGACGATCTTGTTAAAATAATATAGAAAAACAAAGAAGTACATTTCGGGCGAAAAGTAGTTTCCTTCTCTAAACAATTTATATATGAAATAAATTAGCAACGCTCTTGATATGATACTGCTAAATAAATTTTTATTTGAATAATCCTTGATCAGGAAGAGCAGCACAAAAACAATTCCGGTTATACCAAGTTCTGATAGAATTCTTAAAAATAAAGAGTTAGCATCATCGGCGTTAAGATTGGCTAAATTACTTCCTTTATCAATAAATGTTTCCTGGCCGGGAAGTTTTGAAATGTACAATTTATGGCTTTCTGGGTGCGAGCCTAAACCAGCCCCAAAAACAGGGTTATTTTGAAAAACCTGTTCGGTAACAAACATATTAGATATTAAGGCATAAGTACTTAAATTGGCTCCCTCAACATCATTAGAAACATAGGATTGCGTAGTATCATCAACCCTTAACCTAAAATCATCAACAAATACGTACGCGAGCGTTACCGATAGATATATGATCAAAAAGATAAATAGATTACGAAAAGCGAATTTATTTTCCTGGTATAAAAATAAAGAAACAAATATGCCTAGGTAACCAACAGAAGAGAAGGTAAGTATCAGCGAAAAGAGTATCACGTAAAATTTAATAGAATTAACCTTTTTATTCTTCATTAATATAAAAAATGCAGGGAGCACTATACCAGCAAAGTGAGCAGGTTCGGCCATGATGCTGTGTAACCTGTATGAACGCTCACCTAACAAGCCAAAGATCACTACAAACAATATTATCCCCAGTATACTAACCCAATAGGCGTATTGTAAATAGGTTTTAATTACTACTAAAAACCATCCATTTTGCGAAAAGTACCTGATAAAATTGTAAAAATACAACGAAACGAAGGTTATACCTATTAGCTGAAAGTAGCCTTTTGTTGGACTGTTATATAAAAACACTATCGAAAATATGCACGATAGAAAAAGAAAGCCAAAAATATAACCAAAGTATTGAGGGAATTTTAAGTTCCCTTGCTGAAAAATAAGCAGTGCGAAATTTATTGGTAGAATAAAATAGAATAATTTAAGATCGACACCGTTGCCTCTGCCATATAATGCCAAAGCCTCGCTAAAAACACATAAAAGTGTACTATGCAATAAGTATTTATTCATAATTACGTACAGTTTTACGATAAAAATACTTTAACCTGGCTATTAAATCGTCAATAAAACAACTTAAAAACCTTACTCCTCCTGATGTATTTTTGGCTTTAAAAGTTTCTTTAAAGACCCTTGCACTTGCTGTACTGATACCACCATATCCCATTTTTGCATTGACTTTATCAAGGAATTTAGCTTTTAAATTATGTTTTGCACGTAAAAGCAATTCATAATCACCTGCTATTTTATAGCTGTCATTAAAAATCCCATATTTTTCAAAATACAATTTATGATGCAGTGCACCAACATGTGCCAAATTCATATATTTTTTAAAAACATTCCATGTCCACTCGCCACCTAAAGTTTTTAAAACTTCACCCTTATTATTCAGCAAGACATTTTTTGATGAAATAAAATCAATTCCTTCTAACTTGTTCTGAATAATAAATTCGTGGTATGATTGTAAACAATCAGGTAATAACTGATCATCAGAACCCACAAACATAATCCAGTTTCCCGAGGCTAATTTTAATCCTTTATTCCACGCATCATAAACTCCTTTATCAGGTTCTGAAACTGTATGCGCAATATGCGAGGAAAATTTTCCAACTTCACTTAGCGTTGAATCTTTAGAATTACCGTCTACTATGATTATTTCATAATTCTGGTATGTTTGGTCTACAACACTTTGCAAACAATGCCCAATTACATCTTCAGAGTTATACGTTGCTATTATAATTGAAAACTCTATCATAAACTATCCGGTTTTATACTGGGGTTGCTGATCCCTCTTATAAATTTTGCAGGATTTCCCCCCCAAATTTCAAACGAGGGTATGTTTTTTGTAACTACGGAGCCTGCTGCAATTATACTCTGCTCTCCAATTTCAACCCCTTTTAACACAATTGACCCCGTTCCTATAAACACACCTTTTCTAATAACTATTTTTGCCGAAACCACATTTTCCTGGTCAAGATGGGTTCTTCGTATAGCATAATCAAGGCAATGAAAGTCATTATCCAGTATCTGGCACCCTCCGCCTATTATAACATCGTCTTCGATGGTGATCTTTTCACGTGCATAAAGCAAAGCATTAGAAATGCCCACATTATTCCCTATTTCAATAACGGCATTTTGATTTACACATAAATAAGTGCTCGATGATAGCCCAACAGGATTACTCCATTTATTGGAGTTAATTAAAACATTTTTCCCAAAATAAATTTTGCCTTTAAAGCCCTTAATACCAATAAACCCAACAATAGTTGGAAAACCCGCATATTCTGCCTTAACTAAATTAAGAATCAAATAATTCCAGACGTATGATATATAGTATAAAAGCTTATTCACTTATGTAATTAGTTATATAGTTTTAAAAAATCATCCGTATTGAATATGTATTTTTCAATCAAAGGTAGTTTATCTTCTTCCCAGTCCCACCACTTAATTTTCAATAATGCCTTTATCTTATCCTCATCAAATCGGTATTTAACGACTTTTATCGGCGTTCCAACGGCAATTGCATATGGCGGAATATTTTTACTTACCACGGCACCAGCGCCAATAACAGCTCCATCTCCTATTGTAACACCTCCCAATATGGTAACATTGGCACCTATAAATACATCATTACCAATGTTTACGGGTAAATTTTCTGTAATCTTGTCCTCCTTACACAAAGTTATCCCGTTTTGTTTATAGGCGGAATAGAACATTGGGGCCGTTGATATACCATTTGTAGGATGGATACCCAAACCACAAACTAAATTAGGACCAATAGAGCAAAATTTACCAATAACTGTATCAGTGATATTGGAATTAGGTGCGATGTAGGTATAATCGCCTACTTCAACATTATATAACTTATATATTGAATATAATTTTACAGACTTACCAACCCGGGTATTTACTTTACTATTTCCATAGTAAAGAATATTTAAAAAAAATGAGAGCAGCTTCTTAATTCTGTTAACTATCATTTAACGAGTTTTTTTAAAGTTGAGTAAATATTGTATTTTTTTAAAAGCAGAATGAATTTAATTTTATAATGCGGAATTGTTTTAGCGTAAAAATTATCTACTTGTTTTTTATAATATAAATCTTCTTTAAGATCTGTTTTAGTTACTTCAATATAATCTGTCGGGGCTGAATAGAATCCCGATTCACTTTTTGAATTAGTACCGGTATCATCAAATCCATTATTAAGGGTTAACGATTTATAAGGAAACAATGAATATCCCCCTGCAAATAACCACGATGCATACCATTTAACCGCCCAGGTATATAATTTACCATCTCTGTTTAAAATCAATTGGTAATAATAATCGGCATGTCCCTGGATGTTAAAATCCTTGATCTTCTTTTTTGAATTTAGGCGCTCCAAGTGTACGTTGGTATCATGGTCATAGTGCTTCCACGCCCTCGCCCAGGTCCCCCAACCCCAGCAAGATAAAATATTTAAAAAAAAGGTTTCATTACCTTGATCTTTCGTTTTAACAGGGTATATATACCCACTCACATGCATTACTTTGCTCTCGGGCTCATAAAGGGTTAAAGCATCATTCATATATTTCAGAAATCCTACAGAAGTGATCAAATCATCCTCTAAAACTATGATCTTCCCATGCTTATTAACAACATCAGTTACTCCTTTAACTATGGAATTAGCCAAACCATTATTACTTTGAGATTCTATTATAATTACTTCCTTACACCACTTCCTTGCTCGAATGATATTCCTTGTTTCGTCGATTTTTTTTAGTTGGGAATCTGTGGCATCCGCTTTGGGGCCATCCGCATATATGTATAACGTGCTTTTATCTGCCAATTCATTATTTGACAAAGCCTCGAGCGTTTTTTGCGTATGTACCGGTCTGTTATAAACAAATAATACGATGGGTGCTAAATTCATATCCTCTTCTTTATTAGCAATATAATTTTCCCTATTTCCTTCCTGCAGTCAAAAAATAAGTATGCGGTCAATAATCCAAGTAGCACCTGTTTCATCAACAAAACATCAAAATAAAGCGAAAGCCATATTAAAGTAGAAAACAATATCTTGGGCATCCAAAATCCCCATACTCTGGCTTTATTGAATTTAAGACTATAAACAAATGTGTAATAAACGGTGAAACTCAATACAAATAAGAAAAAAGAAATTGAGTAAAACTGCGCGATTGCTTTTAGTGAAATAAATGCACCTATTACAATTGCACTGATGAGGAAAAAGGCTCCTACCCACCCTGATATCATAAATTCGCGTTCCTTTTTATATAATATCAATAAAGATCCGCATGTTGATGATAACGTTTGGGTAAATATCAACAATCCAAAATAGGGTAACAGTACAGCTACCTGGAGCCAGTTTTTACCCCATAATAACAAAACTAACTGGTGCGGAAATAATATAAATATAATTACCAAAGGATAGCTCAGGAAGGTTATTACCCGCAATACAAAGTAATATTCAGATTCTATATCTCCTCCTTCGGTTTGTAGTTTTTTCATACTTGGGAAGAGTATGGTATTAAACAAACCTGTAATTAAACTCAATGGTAAAATTAATAAGGAATAAGCTCTATTATAAATACCTAGATCTGCAGCGCCATACATTTTACCAACAAGCATATTGTCGGTATTTCTTGACCAGTAGTTAATGGTATTGAAACCAATCACACTCCCAATTAATCTTTTAGTGTGTTTAAACCCTACTTTTATATAGCTTAAAGGAAATATTTTAAAGCCCAGTTTCACCTCCCTTTCATAATATATAGCAGTTATAATAGCGGTAAAAATTTGCGGTATTACCAAAGACCAATATGCGGCACCCAGATAAGCCAGTATAATAGTTATGATCACCGAGATCACCATACATATCAGCGTTACCTTACCAATAAAACCAAACTTCAATTGTTTAGCTAATAATGCTCCCTGAGCTAAACTTAAACCACGTATTAAAAATGTTGTTGATAATACGATTGTGGGCCAAAACAGCTGACTGTTTTTATAAAAAAGTGATATCGGGTAAGCCATGATCACGGTTATCAGGAATAATACCGATCCTAATATCCACGATAAATTTGTTAAAATGCGCTGATAAGTTCTTCCATAATCACTCCTGATCAGGGCATAAGAAAGTCCGCCATCAGAGAAGATTAAGATAAATCCGGTGAACACAGTTATTAATCCCATCAAGCCATAGTTTGCTGGAGTTAATATTCTTGAAACTATAATTGATGAAGCAAAATTTATTAACTGTGAGAGATAAGTATACCCCCCAGAAACCAATATATTTTTAAATAGATTTTTTTTAAAGCTCATTGTTTATACATAAAATTTATTATTCATGAGATATATTGTCTGATCTGAAAATAAATCTTACTATAATTTAATATTACTTGATAACTCTTTTTAGCGAACTTATTGCCCACCTCGCAGGAACGTAGAAAGGGTAAACAATTGAAAACAGCGTAGTTGCATTCTTAGCAAAGGAAATTTTATAAAAGGCCTTAAGATATTTAGCCGTCCCTTGTGATTTATACATTGTTAACCTTATCAGGTTTTTATGCATAAAATATAATTCCAATGCAAAACGCTGAAAATAGTTTACCGGAAGTTTTTTGTAATTGTCGAATATTTCATTCACTGACCCATCATCTCCGTAGCCCCAATCCTTTTTTTTCACAGGCTGTGTTACTTTAACCGGGAGGTTACTTAAATTGTATACAGTACCTTTTAAACACCAGATACTTGCAAAATAAATAAACTGATAAAGGTTATCTACTTTATGTTCTAAATAAACTTCTCGCAGTCCCTCCCTTTTCAGGGTTAATCCACTTAATTGGTGGCCTTTAAATGAATTGATTAGCAGCGTCTTAAAACCCGGCTCAAAGCACTTTATTTGATCCATTTTATCTCTTGGAGGGCCTAATATTTCATCATTTACTGAAACGGGTACAAAATTAGGGATAATTGCATACGTAGATTTATCCCGGCGAAGTATATCCATACATTCAGTAAGGTATTCATAGCTGATATAATCATCATCACCTAAAAACATTACATACTCATCCGTACACTTTTCCAATAAAAATAAAACATTGGTCTTAACACCCAGATTCTCCTTTTGCTCATAAGCAACGATATTTAAATCATGGGTTTTGCTAAAGTTTTCAATTACTTCCTGGGTGTCGTCCGGCGAACCGTTATTGGATATTATAATGGTAATTTCATCTGAAAACCCGGCCTTCTTAATGATATCAAATAAAATATTCAAATTTTTCAATAAGAACTCGCTACGGTTATACGTTGGAATTAAGATGCTTAACATTTGATAAATTATGTGATTGCAGACGCGATTATTTACTTAAATTGTTAATTGTTGCAAGGTAACTTGCAACAATCAACATAAATAAGCGGGTAAGTTAAGAATTGATATAATCCCTGATGACTTTAGCAATATAGTCGTAATGAGTTTCATTCAGACCGGGCCAAACACCTAACCAAAAAGATTGGTTCATGATAATATCGGTATTGGTTAGATCCCCTACTACTCTGTGCTCAACATTTGCATAGGCAGGCTGCCTCAATAAGTTACCTGCAAATAATAAACGTGTTCCTATTTTGTTTTCTTCAAGGTGCTGAACCAGCATATGCCTGTCGGCAGCATCCCCTTCTCTTAAAGTTAATAAAAAGCCAAACCAGGATGGATCGCTATGTTCTGTAGGCTCAGGAAGAATAAATATTTCTTCAAACTCCTTCATTCTGTCATAAAGCAGTTTGTAATTCTGACGGCGTTTTGCAACAAACTCATCAACCTTATTTAATTGCGAAACGCCAAAAGCGGCCTGCATATCTGTAACCTTTAAATTGAAACCGATATGAGAATAAGTATATTTATGATCGTATCCGTATGGTAATGAGCCTAATTGCTGCGAAAACCTACATCCGCAGGTATTATCTTTTCCAGGCTCGCAATAACAGTCTCTGCCCCAATCCCTAAAGCTTTCTGCTAGCTTAGCCAGTTCTGCATTATTAATTAAAACGGCACCGCCCTCGCCCATGGTAATATGATGCGCCGGATAAAATGAAAAAGTGGCAATATCTCCAAATGTTCCGGTTTTTTGGCCCCTGTAAGTAGCGCCTAAGGAGTCGCAATCATCTTCAACAACCCAAAGATTATATTTTTTAGCCACCCGCATTACCTCATCCAAATTGAATGGGTTACCTAAGGAATGTGCGATCATTATAGCTTTCGTTTTTGGTGACACAGCCGATTCAATAAGTTCTGCCTTTACATTGTGGGTTGCCACATCAACATCAACAAAAACAGGGATTGCGCCAAATTGCACAATTGGGTTAACAGTGGTTGGAAAACCTGCGGCTACAGTGATTACTTCATCGCCAGGTTTAATTGCCCTATCGCCCAATTTAGGGGATGTTAAGGTATAAAAAGCCACTAAATTTGCAGAGGATCCTGAGTTTACTAAAAGTGCTTTGTTGGCTCCGAAATATTGAGCGAACTTATACTCAAAATCATTAGCAAAACGACCTGCCGTTAGCCATCCGTCAAGCGTAGCATCAACGCCTAATAATATATCCTCCTCATTTAAGACCTTACCTGTAACAGGTATATAATTTTGACCAGGAACTATAATCTGAGTAGTTTTCTTTCGAGCTATCTCTCTAAGACTTTTTTCAAGTTCGGGATCCGTTATATTTTTTAACATGGGTATTATTGCTATTTTTTACTGATTTTTTACTGTGATTAATTAGGTGCTTTCCATTTCAATAGGTTTAGCAAATGGCTCCATCTCTGTTATCGGTTTGCCAAACGCTATTTTTGGATACGTATTGGTATAAGGATCTATCATGATCTGGAGTAGAACAGGAGCATCTTTATTCGTATCATTCCACATCCACTTCACTGCATCCTCAATCTCCTCTTCCTTTGAAATGGTTATGCTGTTTATTTCGTATGCCTTTGCTACTTTTTCAAAATCCGGCGCGCTATATCCCCAATATGTTGACTGATACCTTGATTCAAAATAACTATCCTGAAACTGACGAATCATGCCCAGATTTTTGTTATTCATGATGATCACCTTTACCGGGAGTTTATTTCTTGATATAGTTTGCAACTCCTGTATGTTAATTTGCATACAACCATCGCCTATAATGGTTACTACCGGCTGCCTATCCAGGGCAAAACTTGCACCGATACCAGCGGGTAAAGCGTAACCCATGGCTCCCATACCAGCCGAGGTTAAAAATAACTGATCCTCAGCTAATTCAATTGACTGTGCTGTCCACATCTGGTGACTTCCGACATCCGCAATATAACATTTTGCCAAAGGTGAATTTTTTGACAAACTGTGCATAAACACATTAGGATTTATACCATTGGGCGCAAGCTCTTTTGTATCTGGCCATTGCGCCCTTAATTCATTAATGTAATTATACCATAGTACAGGCTTAACAAACTCTTCTGTAATTGTAAATTCATTAAAGTTCTCCAGGAACTTCTTTGCATCTGCAACTACGGGTACACAGCCTTTAACCCGGTTGTTAATTTCACCCGGTTCGCAATCAATATGATAAATCTTACGATTTTCAAAAAATTTAGTGTCGGCGCCTGTTTGCCTGATATCAAGACGGCTACCTACTACAATAAGCAGATCGCATTCGCCAAAGGCAACATTCGCCCACCTGTTGCCATAACTACCAATAAAACCCACTCGTGACGGGTGTGTAAATTCTATGGCATCAACCGCTAAAAGGGTGGTTATAACAGGAACATTTGTTTTTTCAATAAATGCTTTCATCGCATCTATTGCAAATGCCGATCTTACTCCCCTGCCTACCAAAAGCAACGGACGCTGAGCATTATGAATATCAGCAACAATTTCTTCTAAAACTTCAGCTGAGGGTGTTAGCGGCACAATTGGATCTAAATTAGGTGCAGGAACAGTGATTGCTGATCTTTGAACATCCATGGGAATGTCAATCAAAACAGGACCGGGGCGCCCTTCTACAGCTATTGCAAATGCCTCTTCCAAAATCAAAGGCAAATCGTCCTGGTGTTCAACCTTATAACATGCTTTAGTAATGGGCTTCACCATCGAAATAATATCCGTTTCCTGGAAGCCCAATTGTCTGATATTCCTATCACCCTTTTGTTCATGGCGATTAACCTGCCCGGTTATAAAAACCGCCGGAGTTGAATCAAAGTAACAACTTCCAATTCCTGTGATCAGGTTTGTGGCACCAGGACCACTGGTAGCTAAGGCAACACCGGGTATTCCTGTAACGCGTCCATAAGCATCGGCAGCGAATGCCGCAGCCTGTTCGTGGTGCATTGTTACAATATTAATAGCTGTTTTTTGATTTAGTGAATCAAGCAGGTGGGTTATCATCCCGCCCGAGAGCTCAAAAACATATTTAACCCCCTTTTGCTCCAAAAATTTGGCTATGTAATCAGATGCTTTCATTGTAAATGTTTTTATAACTCGTTACTGTTCGGTAAAAGCCTTCTTTTGCGGAAACTTTTGGTTCCCAACCAAGGTCTTTTAACTTATTAATGTCTGGTACAATACGGCTAACCTGTGATGGTAAGTATGAACCATTACTTTTGTTTTCCATAATAACCTTTAAAGGTTCGCCCTCAAATAGCGATACCATAATGTTTGCAAGTTCACTTACACTATGTTCATTATATGGGTTACCTACGTTATAGGCCTCTCCATTTTTGCCGTTAAGTAATACTTTAAAATAGGCTATTATGGCATCAGTTATATAGCAATAGGCTCTTTTAGCTGTACCATCACTTTTAATAACTATATTTTCCCCTTTTAAAACGTCGGCAACAAAATCAACAAACACCCGACCATCGTTAAGATCCATTCCTGGCCCATAAGTGTGAAATGGTCGAATTATTTTGGTGTTTACCTGGTATTGATGAGAATAGCTTGCACACATATTTTCACCCATTCGCTTACTTTCTGCATAGCATGATCTTACAACTAATGGATTTAGATAGCCATAGTGATCTTCATTTACCGGCATTTGGTCATTTGTTAATGATCCGTATACTTCACTTGAACTAAAAAACAAAAAAGACTCTACTTTGTGATCTTTAGCCAAATTTAGCAGATTACTGGTTCCCAGCACATTTGCATTCAGTGTACCAACCGGATCGGTGCCGTAATACTTAGGGCTTGCCTGGCTGGCCGCATGTATAATAAAGTCAACATTTGTATCCAGCCGGATTTCTTCTACAACATCCTGCTCAATAAATATCAGGTTGCTATTTGATAGATAGTCTGCAAACCTTTTTTTGGCCCTCTCAATATTCCGTACCAGGCCAATTACTTTAACTTTTTTATCCACGAAACGATCACCAACATACAGAAGAGTTTCCACCAAATACGCGGGCAAAAATCCATTGGCACCTGTAATTAATACAGTTTTACCAGCAAATCGCGACCAATTTATATCTGCCTTATATATGTTTTCTAAATCTTCGTTGATGATACTGTTGGTTGTCATTAATTTAAATTTAAAAAACCTGTTATTTGTTTTTCGGTATATTTATCCATACCTGCCTTATCTTCAAAAAAGCTTTTATACCAATCAATTGTATATTCAACTGCCTTTTTTGCATTTAATTGCGGTTTCCAACCGAGTTGGTCTATAGCTTTGCTGATATCCAGCTTTAATAAACCCGCCTCATGTGGTTGATTAGACAACTGCGGTACTTCATATTCGCCTTTACCCCATATTTCAATGGCGAGTTCAACCATCGCTTTTACGGGCAAGGCATCCTCTCCGTAAGGGCCAAAATTGTACGGTTCGGCATATTTAATGGCATCAGCCAATAACTTTTCGCCTAATAATAAATATCCAACCAATGGCTCTAATACATGCTGCCAGGGTCTTACAGAGACAGGGTTTCTGACAGTTATCTTTTTATTATTCCCCAGCGCTCTTGCAATGTCTGGTATTAAACGATCTTTTGACCAATCGCCTCCACCTATAACATTACCAGCCCGGCCTACCGCAATAGCCTTCTGGTGTTCGTGATAATTATTAATATTAAAAAACGATTTTTGATAAGAATTTATTACCAGTTCGGCACAGGCCTTACTTGCACTGTATGGATCGTATCCTCCTAACCTGTCATTTTCGCGATAAGGATATACCCATTCATTATTATGGTATACTTTATCCGTTGTTATTAGAATGATGTTACATGGCTTATTTAAGGCCCTTACGCCTTCTAACAGGTTAGCCGTACCAATTGCATTGATCTCAAAAGTTTCTGCCGGGAATTCATATGATAACCTAACCAGAGGCTGCGCTGCAAGATGAAAAATAAAATCAGGCTCGAACTCTTTAATACTACTTACCAACTTCTCTTTATCCCTTAAATCTGCTATTACAGATTCACATAGTTTATCGCCTTGTATTAAATTATATAAATTTTCCTCATTTTCGGGAGCCAGGGCGTAGCCCTTTACATCAGCTCCCAATATAGTTAATGTTTTGAGCAACCACGACCCTTTAAAACCGGTATGCCCGGTTAAAAAGATCTTTTTCCCTTTATATGCCGAAACTAATTTATTATACATAACTACCAAATTTTCCAGGGGGCGCTATTTGTATCCCACATTGTGTTTAGATCCTGTTTATCTTTCAATGTATCCATTGGTCTCCAAAATCCTGTATGTTTATAGGCATTCATCTGACCGGCATTTGCGATTTGTTCCATTGGTTGTTGCTCCCAAACCGTACTGTCGCCTTCTTTTATATAATTAAATACATCGGGCTGGCAAACAAAAAATCCCCCATTGATCCAGGCTCCATCCCCTTTTGGTTTCTCCATAAATGAATGCACTGTAGAGTCTTCGAGGATGTTTAAAGCACCAAATCTTCCTGATGGCTGAACTGATGTCACCGTACATGATTTGCCGTGTTCTTCATGGTATTTCACCAAAGCCTTAACGTCTACATCACAAACACCATCACCATATGTAAGCATAAACGGAGAGTCGCCGACAAAAGGTTGTATTCTTTTAATCCTTCCGCCCGTCATTGACTCATTACCAGTATCAACCAATGTAATTTTCCAGGGTTCAGCCTGCGAATCATGAACTTTGATCGAATTATCAGATAAATCAATAGTAACGTCTGATTTGTGAAGAAAGTAATTAGCAAAATACTCTTTAATGACGTAGCCTTTATAACCAAGGCAAACAATAAAATCATTAAATCCATGACTCGAATAGATTTTCATGATATGCCATAGAATTGGCATTCCCCCTATTTCAACCATGGGTTTAGGTTTCAGGACAGTTTCTTCAGATAATCTGGTGCCTAAGCCACCGGCTAATAATACAACTTTCATGTATCGATTTTTATTTGTTTAATTTGTAACCAAAACTTTTACGTTACTACTTACCGGATAGCTGCAACAAAGCAAATATTCATCTTCAGACAGTTCGTCTTTCTTCGATGCTCCAATCATTTTCGCTTCACCCGATAGTAATTTAGCTTTGCATACCAGGCAGTTCCCGGTTTGACAGGAATAAGTAAGATCCAATAAAGAATCAAGTCCTGCTTCAAGAATGCTTTTGCCTTTTACCACTTCAACGTTATAAGTAGTATCCTCAAAAACAACCTCTACATTCTGTGTTGTTATTGATTCAAATTCCTTAGGATCCTTTACTATTTCAAAGTCTTCTGTATAAATATTTTCTTCCGGTATTTGCAAAACAGACAACTGGGCCTTTACAGATTCCTTAAGTCCAACAGGGCCACATATATAATGTATTGTTTTATCCTTTGGCTTCTCCTGTTTCATGATTGATAAAACCTTTTTGGGGTTTATCCTCCCTTCAATAATCTCAGGATTATTGGCGCTTATAACAAGCTGTGAATGAAAATGAAATACTGAAAGATTTTTAAATGTTGCCTGGAGCATTTCAATCTGATCAGAGAAAATCACGCTTTCAGAGTTCTTGTTACCATATACCAATGTAATATGATCACAAACCTTATTATACAGTGCAAATTTAGCTATTGATAAAAGCGGTGTTATACCACTGCCAGCTCCCCATAATACTAAATGCGTCTCGGGCAAATCTGGTATTTTACTCAAAGTAAAGTCTCCCAATGGTTCCATTACCTCTACGATGTCACCAACTGCTACCCGATCATTAATATGGTTTGATATTATTCCTCCGGGCACCCTTTTCACTGTAACTTCAATATTAGGGTCAACACCTGGGGCAGAAGAAAAAGAATAAGGGCGTATATATCTACGGCCGTTTATTCTAAAAATTAATGTCAAATACTGGCCAGAAAGATATTTAATTTTCTTTAGGCCCGGTTGTTTAAAACAAATAGTAACAGTATCAATTGTTTCCTTTCTGACTTCTACAACTTTTAATGTGTAAGTAATCATAATTAAACCTAAAATATTGTTAAATTTCTATTCATTACATTCACAATTATAATTAAAATATTCTTAACAATCAGACAAATTCACTGAAAATTTGTTCACAAAAAAATGATTTTTCTGAAATAATTTTAATTTAATTCACATATCACTTTTTAAATAGCTTGCTAAACCAACTGGTTTCTACTTCCTCGCTATAATTTCCGTAGCCATAACCATATCCGTAGCCATAGCCTTGATAACCGCCATCATTAGCTTTAATATCGTTTACAACTAAATATGGCTTTCTGATTTTACCGGTACTCTTTAACTCGTTTACAATACCCAGTTGCGATTTAAATGTATAGTTCTGTCTAACAATGTACATCACAGAGTCTGCATACTTTTCAACGATCAGGGCATCAGAAACTAACCCGATAGGCGCCGTATCCATAATTATATAATCAAACTGCTCTTTCAATTCGGTCATCATTGCATCCACCTTTTCATTAAGAAGTAATTCAGAAGGGTTAGGCGGAATAGGCCCCGAAGATATCAGATAGCAGTTTTCATGCATCCACAATGGTTTAATTATGCTACTCACATCGGTTTGCTCACCTATAATATAATTGGTAAAGCCCAATTGATTATCCATACCAACGCTACTCGATAGTTTTGGTTTCCGCAAATCCAGCTCCATAAATAATACCTTCTTTCCCATTAATGCTAATGATAAACCCAGATTCAAACTAATGAATGATTTACCTTCCCCACTCATGCTGGAGGTTATAATTATTACATTAGGCTTATTAGAAGCTAACAAAAACTGCAAGTTGGTACGCAAACTCCGGAACTGCTCAGAAATTACCGATCTGGAACTGGCAGCCACCACAATGGAATCGCCCGAGGTATTATGACTAATTTCGGCTAAAATTGAAATATCACTTTCTTTTAAAATATCTGCCTTTGAAATGATCTTAACGTTGAGCAGCTCCTGAATGCTGATGATTAAGAACGGAATAAGCAATCCGATCACAAAGCCTATAATATAAATATTATTTCTGTTAGGCTCTGACGGAGCAAACTCGCTTTTAGCATTATCAATAATCCTGGTTGTTGAAATTGTTGATGTTTTGGAAATAGCGGTCTCTTCTCTTTTTTGTAACAGATATAAGTATAATTGCTGCTTAACCGTCTGTTGTCTTGAGTAATCTAAAAATATTCGCTCTTTTCCTGGAACAGTTTTGATCTGCCCTTTGAAATTATTATTCTGAGCTACCAATTGCTGCTTATTAAGTTCCAGGCCTTTTTTATAGGTATAGAAACTCTTTAAAAGATTTGCCCTTGCATTATCAATCTGGAGGTCCAGATTCTTTATATAGGGGTTATCATTAGTATAAGATAAGCTTTGCTTGTCCCGATCAATAAGAAGTGTATTGTAAGCCTGGAGAGAGTAAGCAAAAACCGGATCCTGGATACTTAATGAACTTGGTAAGCTTTTCTTTAAATCGGAGCTTTTAATATAGGTTTCAACCTGATCTAAAACCCCCAATTGAGCATTTACAGTATTCAATTTATCAACATAATCTACAGAGCTCGATATCAACGCTTGTGATTGACCATCAATATCGGCTATGTTATTATTTATTTTAAACTTCTCCAACTGACCTTCAACACCGCCTAATTCTTTTCCAACAATATTAAGCCTGTCATTTATAAAAACTAATGTGCTGTCTGCTATGCTTATTTTATTTTCCAGGTTTTCTTTTAGATATAAATTCATCAATGTTTGAAGTATAACCTCTCCTTTTTTAGGATTAGGATACTTTAATGATAAATCTATGGTTGTAACCTTTTTATCTGATAATTCTGCTTTGAAGTTTTTAGATAAGCTTTCAATTTTCGAATCCTTTGAAACAATATTTACTTTATACTTAGCTCCGGGTATAAGTTTATTCTTATTTTCACTAAATACCAGGTCATACTGACTGAGTTTGATAACGGTACCAAATGATACCTCGTTCATATCAATATCCTCATCACTGTTTATTATTCTAAATTTATTATTCTTAAGAATAACCAGTTCAAATTCCCGGCTTATGATTGTATCCTTTTTGCTGATAACGGTCAAATCAAACGGAGCTTCATCATATAATTCCTTCTTACTTAACGTTCCCTGTTTATAAATAATTTGATTAAGCTTTAGTTGATCCACAACTTGCTTCATCAAGCTTCGTGATTGTAAAATCTGTATTTCATTATCGGCATTACTTTTTGTATCAAGCAATGAAGACAGGTCAACCATTCCATTTGAACCACTTGAAGAAGACAGCGAATTGGATTTATTATCTTCAACAAGAACTTTACTGAATATTTTATAGGATGGCGCTGTATATTTTAGATAAAAAAAAGCAGTAAATAAACAAAGTGCTATACTTATTAAAAACAAATACCATCTACGTCTGACTTTGGCTATTATTGATTTTAAATCAACACCTTCTTTTGAAGATAAATTTTGGTTACTAGAAGCTTGATTCATATTTATTACTTAATCCGGGTAATGATGATAGCGATGAAAGAAAGGAACGAGCCTATAATTGTTATAGTTCTTAATGATGCGGCATCAGAGGCGGCTATCTTTGTTTTAGCCGGTTCAACATACAGGTAGTCATTTTGTTTGAGGTAGTAATAGGGCGAATTTAATACCGCGCTCTTGGATAAATCCAGGCGATGCGCTTCTTTCGATCCATCCTGATTCATCCTTATCAATAAAACGTTTTCCCGTTTTCCATATATTGTTAAATCTCCTGCCATACCCAAGGCATCAAGTATAGTTACCTTTTCATTAGGAACAATGTAAGTTGCGGGTCTGGCAACCTCACCGGCAATCGTTATTTTAAAATTTGTAATTCTCACCGATACAGAAGGATCTTTAAAGAACGCTTTTGTTTTCGTCTCGATCGCTTCGCGCGCCTGCGATGTTGTTAATCCTACCACTTTTATTTTACCAAGTATCGGTAAATCTATAACACCATCTTTGTTAACCAGATATCCATTTGAGGTTTGAATAGCTGCACTATTACTACTACCAACAGGGGCGCTACCGGCAAGAGCCAGGTTACCCGCATTAATTATCTGAGTAGCGTTAGGATCTAATGTCAGGATAGTTACGTTAAGTATATCATCAATCTGAATCAATGGTTCTACATAATTAACTTTAGATATATTAACGGTTCTGGCCGTATCTGAAAGATCATCGAAATACTTAATTTGCTTTTTAGAAGCGCATGAAAACATTGTCAAGAGACCTATAATTAAAAATGACCCTAAAACTATTTTATACATGTTGAACATTTATTTTGAAATTGGGTTATAAAGACCATTGATTAAAGTTTCGAAAAAATTAAACATATATATTTTGAAAGCGACAATCAATGTATTTAATTTTGCAATTATTTCAACAAACATAGATTTTTTTTATAAAATAAGAAAATTTTGTTTGAATATATTAAATAATCATTAGTTAAGAACTATTAACAATGCCGTAGTAGCCCGTACTTTTATATTAATAAATCTACTTGGCGCGCTCAGATTACTTACATAACCGTCTGTTTTAAATACACCATTATCATCCACAAAAGCCCCATTAATATTAGTACCGGACGGGGAGGTACTCGACAGTGATGGCCCATTTAACTGATAGATTGTTGTTGTATTTATAACGTCCTTATTATTTATAGTAACCGACACATCGTTTTTGTCGTCTTTGTTAATTAGCAGTAATCCTTTTTTACCATCTTTTCTTGTAAATGAAAAAATGTCAATGTTTGCATTTGTACTTTGCAGCTCTGTCTTTAAAAATTGCCTAACTGCGGCTTGATGAAACAGTAACATTGCATAATACAACGGCCTGGCTACGTTTTTCTTATTAACCGTATTTATAGGCGAATAAACGTATACACTTTCTCCTCCCGTATGAAAATTAACGCCAGCAATACCTTGTTGTGCCAAATAAAATAAAAATTCAGATCCCCATAATGATGATCCAAAGGCGTTGCTAATTCCAGGCTGTCCGCCGCGATAAACCGAACTACATTCAGAAAACCGAAACGGCACTTTGTTATGTACGTTTACACCTAACTTAAGATATTCAATGATATCATGTAAAAACTGATCAAAAGTCATCAGTTTATTCATAGTGACACTTGCATTGCCTGCTGGTCCCATTCTATAATAATGGAATGAAAACAGGTTTACATTATTATTAGTGTTATTTAAAAATTGCCTCGCCCAGTTTCCGTCATTTGATTCCGGACCTGAAATTACTATTCCTGGAACGGAGCTCCTTAAAGTATTTGAAAAATTAGTGAATTCACTTTGAAAATCGTTAAAGCTATAACCGGGTTTCCTTAAATTATTTAAACCGAAATATTCCGGTTCATTTCCTATGGCAAAACTATGTATCAGGTTGCCCGATTTACTTAATACATAATTTGCTTCCTCCACATCGCTTGATATGTTTAACTTGCCCAAGTTAAGGCCCCAGATTGTTTTCCATCCAACCTGTCTGTTGAACGCAAGAACGCGGTCAACATCATTGGCATAAACAGTATCCTTGGTACCTGTCTTCCTGTTATTTTTTGACCAATAAACTTTATCGACAAAAGCCCCTCCAATTCTGATTAATCCACCTCCAAGGTTTTTAAATAGATTAATAAAAGAGGTATTTGATGTATTAAAGTAAGTTGTATCTGTTAATATCAATTTCTCAAAACTAAAACCTAAAAAATCATCAGGAACTACCGGGCTAATAACATCACTGTATAATTTAAGACTAACCGGAATAACTGGAAGCGGGTTGACTGAATCGGGTAAATTAACATGATTAGGTACAGTAACTTCATAAACGTGATCGGGTATCTTATCTTCCTTTTTACAAGAAAAAATAACTAATAACAAGATCAACAAGGTAAAGTTTAGGGGTATTAATTTCTTCATAAAATTTTTTTCACAAAATACTACTTTTTTGTTAAGTATTTGTTTCGCTCATCTTATGCTTGCCCCATTGTCCCACCAAAGTTCATCGGAAAACCTGAAGGTTCCTGTTGAACTTTAATACGTCCGTTAATTGATTCAAATTTTTCCAGATTGTCTTCCAATGCAGTTAATAAACGTTTAGCATGCTCCGGCGTTAAGATAACACGCGACTTTACTTTTGCCTTTGGTATCCCGGGCATTACTCTTATAAAGTCAAGCACAAATTCTGAGCTGGAGTGAGTAATTATTGCCAAATTTGAATAAATTCCTTCTGCTATCTCTTCAGAAAGTTCAATATTCAGTTGATTTTCATTTTGTTCTTCCATTTCATTAAAATAATAAAGCCATTCATCCATCGAAAGGCTCTCCAATAATAATAAATATTGTTCAACCTAACGTACAAATGCTTTATTGTAAGCAACGAAACTCTAAAACCATCATGTTTAGGTTTTGTTTTACTTTTTTTCAAAATTTTCCATTAGCGGATATCGTATTGATCATAAAACAAAAAGCCCCCCGGTTTACGGGGGGCTTTGATCAATATAGCTGATTAAATTACGCTTCGATTTCCTCGGCTTTTGAAGCCATTAAGCGATCAAACTCTTCTTGCGAACCTACACGGATGTTTTCGTATTCGCGTAAGCCAGTACCAGAAGGAATCAAGTGACCAACAATAACGTTTTCTTTCAGGCCAAGCATTAGGTCTTTTTTACCTGCTATGGCAGCTTCATTCAGTACTTTGGTAGTTTCCTGGAACGATGCAGCTGAGATAAACGATTTGGTGCCTAATGACGCCCTGGTGATACCTTGCAGTATCGGGCTTGAAGTTGCCGCGATAGCATCACGCACTTCAACTAACCTTAAGTCACGACGTTTTAAGACAGAGTTCTCATCACGTAACCTTCTTAATGATACAATCTGACCAGCTTTTAACGTAGTTGAATCACCTGGCTCAACTACTACCTTTTTGTCAAATATATCATCATTTTCGGTCATGAAATCCCAGCTGTCAACAGCTTCACGCTCTAAGAAACGGGTATCACCCGCGTCTTCGATCGATACTTTCTGCATCATCTGGTGAACGATAACCTCAAAGTGCTTATCGTTGATCTTCACACCCTGTAAACGGTAAACCTCTTGTATACCATTTACCAGGTATTCCTGCACCGCAGCCGGGCCTTTAATAGCCAGGATATCAGCAGGTGATATAGATCCATCAGATAACGGCATACCTGCTTTCACAAAGTCGTTATCCTGTACAAGGATGTGTTTTGACAATGGAACCAGGTATTTTTTAACCTGGCCGTCTTTTGATTCGATAGTGATCTCGCGATTACCACGTTTCACACCACCCAAAGTTACCACACCGTCAATCTCTGTTACTACAGCAGGGTTTGATGGGTTACGTGCTTCAAATAACTCGGTTACACGTGGTAAACCACCGGTGATGTCACGGGTTTTACCAGTTGAACGAGGGATCTTAGCAATAACCTGTCCTGTTTGTAGCTTTTCACCTTCTTCAACAGCGATGTGCGCTCCTACCGGAATGTTATACCCTTTAATGATGTTACCTTTTGTATCGGTAATTTGAATAACAGGGTTTTTTGTTTTATCCCTGGTATCGATAATTACCTTTTCACGGTGACCTGTTTGTTCGTCAGATTCTTCACGGAAAGTGATACCATCCAATACAGCCTCAAACTGGGTTAAACCTGCAAATTCAGATATAATCACCGCGTTGTATGGATCCCATGAACAGATACGGTCGCCACGGGTTATTTTGCTGCCATCTTTTACATACAGGTATGAACCGTATGGAATGTTATTGGTAACAATTACCTTGTTGCTTCCTTCTTCAATGATACGGAACTCACCTGAACGGCCTAATACTACATCTACTTTACCCTCTTCGGCAGTAGTGTATTCAACAGTACGCACGTTTTCAAATTCAATGATACCATCAAACTTAGCGTTGATTTGTGACTCCGCAGCAATGTTTGACGCGGTACCACCCACGTGGAACGTACGTAGTGTTAACTGTGTACCCGGCTCACCGATTGATTGTGCAGCAATTACACCTACAGCTTCGCCTTTTTGTACACGTTTACCGCTGGCCAGGTTACGGCCGTAGCAAAGTGCACAAACTCCGCGTTTACTTTCGCAAGTTAATACCGAACGTATTTCGACACCCTCCAATGGAGAGTTTTCGATTTTTTTAGCTACCTCTTCTGTAATATCCTGACCAGCTGATGCCAAGAGTTCGTTGGTGATAGGGTCATGTACATCATGTAAAGCGGTACGACCTAAGATACGGTCATATAATGGCTCAACAATATCCTCGTTGTCTTTCAGTGCAGTTGTGTAGATACCTCTTAAAGTGCCACAATCAACTTCACCTACAATCATATCCTGGGCAACGTCATGCAACCTACGGGTTAAGTAACCAGCATCCGCTGTTTTTAACGCCGTATCCGCCAAACCTTTACGAGCACCGTGAGTAGAGATGAAGTACTCCAATACCGACAAACCTTCTTTAAAGTTTGAAAGGATCGGGTTTTCGATAATCTCACCACCTGAACCTGATTTCTGAGGTTTCGCCATCAAACCACGCATACCTGCAAGCTGACGGATCTGCTCTTTAGAACCACGGGCTCCTGAGTCAAGCATCATGTAAACAGAGTTAAAGCCCTGGTTATCGGTGCTCAGGATGTCCATTACATTCGCGGTTAAGCGGTTGTTGATACGTGTCCAGATATCGATGATCTGATTGTAACGCTCGTTATTGGTAATGAAACCCATGTTATAGTTACTCATTACCTCTTCAACTTGTTTAGAAGCTGTTTCTATAAGCGTAACTTTTTCGGCGGGGATATTAATATCCTTCAGGTTAAATGATAAACCACCCTGGAACGCCATCTTAAAGCCTAACTCCTTAATATCATCAAGGAATTGTGCTGCACGAGCCATACCAGTAATTTTCACTACTTCACCAATGATATCACGAAGTGATTTTTTGGTAAGCAGTTCATTAATATAACCTACTTCTACCGGTACATGCTGATTAAACAATACACGACCAACAGTAGTATCAATGATTTTACTTACAATACTGCCATCTTTTTCTTTCACCAAAGCTTTCACTTTGATAAAGGCGTGCAGATCAAGTTTTTTCTCATTATAAGCGATAATTACTTCCTCTGCAGAGTAGAAGGTTAAACCTTCGCCTTTTACCACACGGGTTGCATCTGTTTTACGGCCTTTGGTTATGTAGTACAAACCAAGCACCATGTCCTGTGATGGTACAGTAATAGGTGTACCGTTGGCAGGGTTAAGGATGTTGTGTGATGCCAGCATTAGAATTTGGGCTTCCAAAATTGCCGCATTACCTAGTGGTACGTGAACGGCCATCTGGTCACCGTCAAAATCCGCGTTGAATGCTGTACAAGTTAATGGGTGCAATTGGATCGCTTTACCTTCAACCAGTTTTGGCTGGAACGACTGGATACCTAATCTGTGCAGCGTAGGCGCACGGTTTAGTAATACAGGGTGTCCTTTCAATACGTTTTCTAAAATGTCCCAAACTAACGGATCTTTACGGTCAACTATCTTTTTGGCAGATTTTACTGTTTTAACCACACCACGCTCAATCATTTTACGGATGATAAATGGTTTAAACAGCTCGGCAGCCATATCTTTTGGTAAACCGCACTCGTGTAGTTTAAGGTTTGGACCTACAACAATTACCGAACGGGCAGAGTAATCCACACGTTTACCTAATAAGTTTTGACGGAAACGGCCTTGTTTACCTTTCAGGATGTCTGAAAGTGATTTCAGGGCACGGTTACCTTCGGTTTTTACCGCGTTTACTTTACGTGAGTTATCGAACAACGAGTCAACAGCTTCCTGCAACATACGTTTTTCGTTACGTAATATAACTTCCGGTGCTTTGATCTCGATCAAACGTTTTAAACGATTGTTACGGATAATTACACGACGGTAAAGGTCATTCAAATCCGAAGTAGCGAAACGGCCGCCTTCCAGTGGTACCAATGGACGCAATTCAGGCGGGATAACCGGAACGATCTTAACGATCATCCATTCAGGGTTATTCTCGATACGAGTTTTAGCATCACGGAAAGCCTCAACAACCTGTAAACGTTTTAAAGCTTCGTTTTTACGTTGTTGTGAAGTTTCGTTTGCAGCCTGGTGACGTAGGCTGAATGATAACTCATCCAAGTCAAGGCGCTTTAATAACTCTTCAAGAGCCTCGGCACCCATTTTAGCCACAAATTTTTGTGGATCTTTATCATCCAGGTATTGGTTTTCTTTTGGAAGGGTATCCAACACGTCAAGATATTCCTCTTCAGTTAGGAAATCCATTTTGTTGATACCATCGGCTTCTTTGATACCTGGTTGGATAACTACATAACGCTCGTAGTATATGATCAGGTCGAGCCTTTTTGTTGGCAAACCTAACAGGTAACCAATTTTGTTTGGTAATGAACGGAAGTACCAGATATGAGCAACAGGAACTACAAGGTTAATGTGGCCCATGCGCTCACGACGTACTTTCTTTTCGGTTACTTCAACACCGCAACGGTCGCACACGATACCTTTGTAACGGATACGTTTGTATTTACCGCAATGGCACTCATAATCTTTAACCGGACCAAAAATACGTTCGCAGAATAAACCATCGCGCTCAGGTTTATAGGTCCTGTAGTTGATGGTTTCTGGTTTTAAAACTTCACCGCTTGAACGTTCAAGGATGGACTCAGGAGAGGCCAGGCTGATCGTAATTGTGGTGAAATTACTTTTGATTTTATTATCCTTTTTGTAAGACATAGTCTCCTTGTTTTTTAATGATTGAATTAGTGAGTTAGTGAATTAGTGAGTTAACCAGGTTTGTTAAATCACTCTTCTACTATGTTTGAATTAGCGAGTCAGCGAATTGAATTTGTTTAATCACTAATTCACTAACTCGCTAAATCACTAATTATTCTAACGTGATATCTAAACCTAAACCTCTTAACTCATGAACCAATACGTTGAATGATTCAGGAACTGATGGTGTTGGCAGGTTTTCACCTTTAACAATAGCCTCGTAAGTTTTGGCACGGCCGATAACATCATCCGATTTAACGGTTAATATTTCCTGCAGTATGTTTGATGCACCGAATGCTTCGAGTGCCCAAACCTCCATCTCACCAAAACGCTGACCACCAAACTGAGCTTTACCACCCAATGGTTGTTGTGTAATTAATGAGTATGGCCCAATAGAACGTGCGTGCATCTTATCATCAACCATGTGACCCAGTTTCAGCATGTATATAATACCTACTGTAGTTTGCTGGTCAAAACGATCACCTGTTAAGCCATTGTATAAATAGGTACGGCCTGATTCTGGTAAGTTTGCCTTTTTAACCCACTCTTCCACTTCTTCATGGCTTGCACCATCAAAAATCGGGGTAGCGAATTTAATACCAAGCTCTTTACCGGCCCAGCCCAATACTGTTTCATAGATCTGACCCAGGTTCATACGTGAAGGTACACCCAGTGGGTTCAACACAATATCAACCGGTGTTCCATCCTCAAGGAAAGGCATATCCTCGTCACGTACAATACGTGCAACGATACCTTTGTTACCGTGACGACCAGCCATTTTATCACCTACTTTAAGCTTACGCTTTTTAGCGATGTAAACTTTAGCCATTTGTACGATACCTGATGGAAGCTCGTCACCCACACTGATCGCGAATTTATCACGACGGTAAGCACCTAATTCCTCATTAACTTTGATGTTGTAGTTATGAAGCAGAAGCTTGATCTGATCGTTTTTGTCGTCATCAGTTGTCCATTTAGTTGGGTTAATGTTTTCGTAACTAAGCTCAACTAAAATTTTCTGAGTGAATTTTACACCTTTAGGCACTAAAAGCTCTTTGTAAATATTATAAACACCTTGTGATGTTTTACCATTCACGATCTCAAATAACTTTTCGATCAACGTGTTTTTAAGTTCTTTTACAGCTCTTTCGTGTTTAGTATCCAGTTTTTCCAACTGTGCTTTTTCTTCGGCCTTTGAGGTCTTTTTAGCACGGCTGAATAATTTGGTATCAATAACAACACCTGCAATAGATGGTGGAGTTTTCAGTGATGCGTCTTTAACGTCACCTGCTTTATCACCAAATATGGCACGTAACAGTTTTTCTTCCGGTGATGGATCCGATTCACCTTTTGGAGTGATCTTGCCAATAAGGATGTCGCCTTCTTTAACCTCGGCACCTACACGGATAATACCGTCTTCGTCAAGATCTTTAGTAGCTTCTTCTGATACGTTAGGGATATCTGGTGTCAATTCCTCTTCACCACGTTTGGTATCACGTACTTCCAATTCAAACTCTTCAACGTGAAGTGAAGTGAAAATATCCTGTGAAACCACACGCTCAGATATTACGATCGCATCCTCAAAGTTATATCCCTGCCAAGGCATGAACGCCACTTTTAAGTTACGGCCTAATGCAAGCTCACCATTCTGAGTAGCATAACCTTCGCAAAGAACCTCTCCTTTTGATACTCTTTGGCCTTTTTTAACAATCGGCTTCAGGTTCATGGTGGTGCTTTGGTTGGTTTTCTTGAATTTGGTTAAACGATAGCTTTTTGAATCGCCATCAAATGAAACCAAACGGTCAAGTTCATCACGGTCATATTTAATACGTATCTCATTAGCATCAACATACTCTACTACACCGTCGCCTTCGGCGTTGATCAGTGTACGTGAGTCTTTTGCCACACGTCCTTCCAGTCCAGTTCCAACAATTGGCGCTTCAGGACGCAACAATGGTACTGCCTGGCGTTGCATGTTCGATCCCATCAATGCACGGTTAGCATCATCATGTTCCAGGAACGGGATCAATGAAGCCGCGATAGAAGTGATCTGGTTTGGAGCGATGTCCATCAAATCGAGTCTTTCCGGCTCAATAATCGGGAAGTCACCTTCAAAACGTGCTTTTACTTTTGGCAATGCAAACACACCTTTATCATCATAATGGGCATTAGCCTGACCAATAGTTTTACCGTCCTCATCTTCTGCAGATAAATAGATAACCGGTTCATCAACCTGTACCTTACCTTCAACCACACGTTTGTATGGAGTTTCGATAAAGCCTAAGTTGTTGATCTTGGCATGTACGCAAAGTGATGATATCAAACCAATGTTCGGTCCTTCCGGAGTTTCAATGGTACACAACCTACCGTAGTGGGTGTAATGTACGTCACGAACCTCGAAACCAGCACGCTCACGTGACAGACCACCGGGCCCAAGGGCTGACAGACGACGCTTGTGTGTGATCTCTGCCAGTGGATTGGTTTGGTCCATGAACTGTGATAACTGGTTTGTTCCGAAGAACGAGTTGATCACTGACGATAATGTACGCGCGTTGATCAGGTCGGTTGGCGTAAACACCTCGTTATCACGAATGTTCATACGCTCACGAATAGTACGTGCCATACGTGCCAAACCTACACCAAACTGAGCATATAACTGCTCACCCACTGTACGAACACGACGGTTTGACAAATGGTCAATATCATCCACCTCAGCCTTAGAGTTGATCAGTTTGATCAAATACTTAACAATGGCAATGATATCCTGCTTGGTTAATACCTTTGTTTCGTCAGAGGTATTCAGTTTCAACTTACGGTTGATGCGGTAACGACCCACATCACCCAAATCATATCTTTTATCAGAGAAGAATAAACGATCGATGATACCACGAGCTGTTTCTTCATCTGGTGGTTCAGCGTTACGTAACTGACGGTAGATATGCTCAACCGCTTCTTTCTCCGAGTTCGAAGTATCTTTCTGTAAGGTATTGTATATAATAGTATAATCACCGCTGGTGGCCGCATCTTCCTTGTTCAGGATAATAGTTTTAACACCAGCATCAATGATCATATCAATGTGATCGTCTTCCAATACGGTTTCACGCTCAAGGATGATCTCATTACGGTCGATAGAAACCACTTCACCGGTATCCTCATCCACGAAATCTTCAACCCATTTTTTAAGCACCCTTGCAGCAAGCTTACGGCCGATATATTTTTTCAGACCAGATTTGCTTACTTTAATTTCATCAGCCAGTTCAAACAACTCTAATATGTCTTTATCAGAGTCGTAACCGATGGCACGAAGTAATGTGGTAACCGGGAATTTCTTTTTACGGTCAATGTATGCATACATCACGTTATTAACGTCAGTAGCAAACTCAATCCATGAACCTTTGAAAGGTATAACACGGGCCGAGTATAATTTTGTACCGTTGGTGTGGCGGCTTTGGCCAAAGAACACACCTGGCGAACGGTGTAATTGAGATACAATTACGCGCTCGGCACCATTTATAACAAATGTACCTTTAGGGGTCATGTATGGGATAGTTCCCAGATACACGTCCTGTACAATAGTTTCAAAATCTTCGTGCTCCTCATCATTACATGAAAGACGAAGCTTGGCTTTTAGGGGTACACTGTAAGTTAATCCGCGTTCGATACACTCTTGAATATCGTAACGTGGCGGATCAATAAAGTAATCAAGAAATTCTAAAACAAAGATGTTTCTTGAATCCGATATCGGAAAATTTTCAGCAAACACTTTAAACAAACCTTCTTTATAACGGTTGTCTGAGGTGGTTTCCAATTGAAAAAATTCCTGGAAAGATTGTAACTGCACATCCAGGAAATCAGGGTAATCAAGTACCTTTCTGCTGGTTGCAAAGTTTACTCTTTGATTATTGTTGTTTGCCAAGGTATTATAATTTTAGTTTATTAATAAACCTGTATTTAGAAGTGAGATATGAGACGTAAGTATTGAGACTAAAAAATTTCACAGGCTGTATCCTGCAAAAATCTCAAATCCCAAATCTAATATCTCAAGTCTATTGTATATAAACAGCAATAGACCCCGACCAAAATAGGTCGGAGTCTGATGCTATATTTGAGTGGGTTAAATTATTTAACCTCAACTACTGCTCCGGCTTCTTCTAATTGTTTTTTCAGAGATTCAGCTTCTTCTTTAGATACACCAGCTTTTAATTCTTTAGGTGCACCGTCAACTAAGTCTTTAGCTTCTTTCAAACCAAGACCGGTTAAGTCTTTCACTAATTTAACAACTGCTAATTTTTGACCACCTGCTTCTTTCAGGATAACGTCAAATGCAGTTTGTTCTGCAGCAGCAGCAGGGGCATCATCGCCACCAGCAGGAGCAGCAGCAACAGCTACAGCTGCAGCAGCAGGCTCAATACCATACTCATCTTTTAAGATTTGAGCTAATTCGTTTACTTCTTTTACTGTTAAGTTTACCAACTGTTCAGCAAACGCTTTTAAATCCGCCATTTTATTTAAATTTTACTTTTAATGCTTTTTGTTTGTTAATATCGAACTTTAATAAGGTGTTCGTTAACCTCTTTCCTGTAATGTTTTTACAAGGCCTGCAATCGTATTTCCGCCTGATTGTAATGCAGAAATAACGTTTTTGGCAGGTGATTGTAGTAATCCTATTATCTCGCCAATCAGTTGTTCTTTTGATTTCAACTTGATCAATGTATCGATCTGGTTGTCGCCAATAAACACTGCTGAGTCAATATATGCTGCTTTTAAAACTGGTTTGTCACCTGCTTTTCTCAATTGTTTGATCAGCTTTGCCGGAGCAGTTGCTGATTTTGAGAAAAGGATTGATGATGATCCTTTTAATACATCATATATCGGGCTAAAGTCGCCGCCTGCAGCTTCCATAGCTTTTTTGATCAAGCTATTTTTTGCTACCTGCATTTTGATGTCGCTGTCGAAACATTTGCGACGAATGTCATTGATCTTTGCAACCGTCAAATCAGAGGTATCGGTGATATAAAAGTTACCGTACTCTTTCATTTGCTCAGTAAGGGCAAGAACAAGATCGTATTTTTCTTCTTTATTCATGATTAAATCCCCGCTACTGTTTTGGTTTCAATTTCAATTCCTGGCGACATAGTTGAAGAGATATGGATACTCTTGAAATATGTTCCTTTAGCTGCAGATGGTTTTAATTTTGAGATGGTTTGCAATACTTCTAATGCATTCTCATAAATTTTATCCGCAGAGAAAGATGCTTTTCCTATTGAGGCATGGATGATACCTGTTTTATCAACTTTGAAGTCGATCTTACCACCTTTTACGTCAGTTACAGCTTTTCCAACTTCTGGAGTTACTGTTCCTGATTTAGGGTTAGGCATAAGGTTACGTGGGCCTAATATACGCCCCAAACGACCTACTTTAGCCATAACACTTGGCATAGTGATGATAATATCAACATCAGTCCATCCACCTTCAATCTTGGCAATATAATCATCCAAACCTACGTAATCTGCACCTGCGTCTTTTGCTTCTTGTTCCTTGTCAGGAGTACAAAGCACCAGTACACGTACAGTTTTACCGGTTCCATGAGGTAATGTTGCAATACCACGTACCATTTGATTGGCTTTACGCGGATCAACACCTAAACGAACGTCTATATCAACTGATGAATCAAATTTGGTTAAGGTTAATTCCTTTACTAAAGATGACGCATCCTGTAATGAATACGATTTGTTAGCCTCAATTTTGGAGAGTGCCACTTTCTGATTTTTTGTTAATCTAGCCACTGTCTTAAACTGATTTTAATATAAATTAATTAATTCCAGGGAGCCGTACCTGATACGGTTATTCCCATACTACGGGCAGTACCTGCCACCATTTTCATGGCTGATTCAACTGTGAATGCGTTTAGATCCACCATTTTATCTTTAGCAATAGTTTCAACCTGTTCCCAATTTACATTGGCAACCTTTTTACGGTTGGGCTCTGCTGAACCACTTTTTAATCCTGTTGCTTCCAATAACTGGATTGCAACCGGAGGGGTTTTAATGATAAAATCGAAAGATTTATCAACGTAAACAGTAATCAAAACAGGCAACACTTTACCAGGCTTGTCCTGGGTACGTGCATTAAACTGCTTGCAAAACTCCATGATATTCACGCCCTTTGCACCTAAAGCAGGTCCAATTGGAGGTGATGGGTTTGCAGCGCCGCCTTTTACCTGCAGCTTTACCATCGCACCGATTTCTTTTGCCATTTTAATTTACTTTAATTATAACTCAATGTTAGTAAGTGGAAGCTAAGTAACATTTAAGATTTTTATAGTTGTCGGTTTGGAGTAATGAGTCTGGTTTTTTTAACCCTAACTTAATATCTAAACTTCTTTCTTTTAATATTCATTAAGTAAGTTTATCATGTTGAGTCTGCCTTTCCAAATCAGAGCTCATGATTAAAAACTTACTATTCTTTTTCTACCTGCATGTAATTCAATTCAAGCGGCGTACGGCGCCCGAATATCTTTACCATTACTTTCAGTTTCTTTTTCTCTTCGTTAACCTCTTCTATCACGCCGCTAAAGCCATTGAACGGTCCGTCCATAACTTTCACATTTTCGCCAATGTAATAAGGCACGTTCATTGTTTCGCCCTGCGCACTCATTTCGTCAACCTTACCTAAAATACGGTTAACTTCGGCCTGGCGTAATGGGATGGCGTTTCCGGCTTTATCGCCTAAAAAACCAATCACGCTATTTATATTTTTGATGATGTGTTCAGTTTCACCGTCAAGTACGGCTTCCATCAGCACATAACCCGGAAAATAGTTACGCTCTTTAGCTATCTTCTTTCCGTCGCGCATCTGGTAATACTTTTCAGTTGGTATTAATACCTGAGGTACCAAATGCGTAATGCCCAAACGACTAATTTCGGCATCTATATATTGTTTTACCTTTTTTTCTTTACCACTGATGGCTCTAACTACATACCACTTCAATTGATCACTCATCGTTGTCCTTTGATATTATGTTAGTGAATGATAAAATATACCAAGCAAATAATTAATAATCTGGTCCATACCTACAATAACCAAAGCTATAATGATTGCAGCAACCAGTACTAAAATAGCACTGCTTTGCAATTCGCGCCAGGTTGGCCAAGTTACCTTTTGAGTTAACTCGATGTATGATTCTTTAATATATTCAGCTACGCCTGCCATTTTTTATTGTTTGCTTATGCACGGGAACAAGGATTCGAACCCTGATCAAAGGTTTTGGAGACCTCTATTCTACCGTTGAACTATTCCCGTGTATATTTTATAATAAGAAAACATAAGTTTGCTTTTTACAGTCAAACTTATGTTTCCAATTAACCTTTTTTGAAATTTTATTTTAAAATTTCAGTTACCTGGCCAGCACCTACTGTTCTGCCACCTTCACGGATAGCGAAACGTAAGCCTTTTTCCATAGCGATAGCGTTGATCAATTTTACAGTGATGGTAACGTTATCACCAGGCATAACCATTTCCACACCTTCGGCCAGTGAAATCTCACCAGTTACGTCAGTTGTACGGAAATAGAACTGCGGGCGGTATTTGTTGAAGAATGGAGTGTGACGGCCACCTTCTGCTTTTGATAATACGTAAACTTCTGCTTTGAAGTCGGTGTGGGGGGTTACTGAACCTGGTTTGCAAATAACCATACCACGACGGATATCAGTTTTTTCAATACCACGTAACAATAAACCTACGTTGTCACCAGCTTCACCACGGTCAAGGATCTTGCGGAACATCTCAACACCTGTTACGGTTGATTTCAAGTTCTCAGCACCCATACCCAGGATATCAACAGGCTCACCAGAGTTGATTACACCACGCTCAATACGACCGGTAGCAACAGTACCACGACCAGTGATTGAGAATACGTCTTCAACCGGCATTAAAAAAGGAAGATCAGTTAAACGTGGAGGGATAGGGATGTAGTTATCTACAGCGTCCATCAATTCCATGATTTTGCCAACCCAGGTAGGATCTCCGTTAAGACCACCTAATGCAGAACCTTGAATAACTGGAATATCATCACCTGGATATTCGTAGAATGATAATAATTCACGAATTTCCATTTCTACTAATTCTAATAATTCCGGATCATCAACCATGTCAACCTTGTTCATAAATACAACAAGTGCAGGTACACCTACCTGACGTGCTAACAGGATGTGCTCGCGGGTTTGTGGCATCGGACCGTCAGTAGCAGCAACAACAATGATTGCACCATCCATCTGAGCAGCACCAGTAACCATGTTTTTCACATAATCCGCGTGACCTGGACAGTCAACGTGTGCATAGTGACGGTTAGCAGTTGAATACTCAACGTGTGCTGTATTGATGGTGATACCACGCTCTTTTTCTTCAGGAGCTGAGTCAATTGAATCAAATGAACGAGCTTCTGATAAACCTGCATCAGCTAATACTTTAGTGATAGCTGCAGTAAGGGTTGTTTTGCCGTGGTCAACGTGACCGATTGTACCGATGTTTAAGTGCGGTTTACTGCGGTCAAACTTTTCTTTTGCCATGATTTATAATTATTTTGTAGGTTAATTTATACTTAAAAATGTATTCTGTTTTACTCTTTATTTTATTGAGCCAACAATGGGATTTGAACCCATGACCTCTTCCTTACCAAGGAAGTGCTCTACCCCTGAGCTACGTCGGCTTATTTTAATTATTGAATTAATGATTTAGTGAATTATTGAATTTTAAAACTCCTACCAAATCACTCATTCAGCAATTCAATAACTCATTAATTAATTCTCCGAGCGGAAGACGAGGTTCGAACTCGCGACCTATAGCTTGGAAGGCTATCGCTCTACCAACTGAGCTACTTCCGCAATTAAATGAGTGAATTATCGAGTTAGTGACCGGATGATTTAAAAATCATTCTGTAATTCACTAATTCAACAATCCACTCATTAAGGTGTGGGGGGAGAAGGATTCGAACCTTCGTAGCCGAAGCAACGGATTTACAGTCCGTCCCATTTGACCGCTCTGGTATCCCCCCATTAGTTAATTCCGGATTTAAAATGTCCAAAGTTGAAGCTAAACACTTCAATCCGAAAAAAACTGAGCCTCCTATCGGGATCGAACCAATGACCTACTGATTACAAGTCAGTCGCTCTACCAGCTGAGCTAAGGAGGCTTATGTTTATTTACCTTTTCTTATTTTATAACCTTAAACAGGCTTCAAAATTAAGAGCGGCAAAACTAATAAGCTTTTTTATATTTTAAAGAACAATCCCAACTTTTTTTTCAGTGCTTAGCACCTCTCTGAAAGGGATTGCAAATCTACAAAAAATTAAACCCGTACAAAATTTTTTATCAAAAAAAATCGACGAGTGGAAAACTCGTCGATTTTAGCTTAAAAAAGGGCTTTTTTATATTATAAATCGTCCTCGGCCGCCATCAGGATAGCCTTTTTGGCTGCGGTGTCGGCAATGGTTTTCTTCTGTTTATGCTTTTCTATCTGCTTGCGGAGACTTTCGATAGCCAGATCGGTAGCTTCTTCAAAGCTTTTGCATTTCTCTTTTGCAAAAATCTGGTTCCCCGGAAGCAACAATTTTATCTCTGTTATTTTATTTGCCTCATCTTCTACATTTTCCAGTTTTAAATAAACTTCCCCGCTAATTATCTGATCATAAAACGTATCCAGCTTATCAGCCTTTTTCTGAATAAAATCTAATAATTTCCTGTCTGCGGTAAAATGAATTGATTGCACTGTAATTTTCATGTTTCCTCCTTGAATTACGCCTTTGGATGGGCTTGTTTGTAAATAGACTTTAATCTTTCAACTGAATTGTGTGTATAAATTTGAGTCGCGCTTAAATTGGCATGACCCAAAAGTTCTTTTATTGAATTTAAATCGGCTCCGTTATTAAGCAAGCTTGTTGCAAACGTATGCCTGAGTACGTGAGGGCTCTTTTTATACTGGGTTGATATGTTGGAGAGGTATTTATTCACTATTAAATATATTAGTTTCGGATAAGCATCTGCGCCTTTATTTGTAACGATTAATGTTAGCGAATTGTTATCAAAATTTTGATTTTTCTTTAACTCCAGGTATTTACCCAGCAGAGTGCGCAGTTCCGTATTTACCGGTATAATGCGTTCTTTGTTTCGTTTACCTAAAACCTTTAGCGTGCCCTCATAATCATTAATATCCTGATCCTTAAGCCCCAGCAGCTCGGCAAGGCGCATACCGGTGCCAAACAACATTTCAACAACCAGCTTATCCCGCTGGCCTATAAAATCGTTTGTAAATATTTCGTTATCATCCAGCATTTGGATTAAGCGGGCGTCCTCAACAACTACCGGAAGGTTCTTGGGTATTTTTTGCGACCGTATTTTGGATGTTGGATTATCGGTAATGATGCCTTCCTGCAATAAAAATTTAAAGTACTTACGCAGCGTAGCCATTTTGCGGTTTACAGAGCGGGCTATGATTTTTTGGCCCATAAGCTCAACCATCCAGTTACGGATGTCCTGATAGCTTACCTGATTAGGATGGGTAACAATTAATTCGGAAACAGTACCGGTTTCCCCCGCATTGTTCAAAAAGCGCATGAACTGATCCAGGTCTGATCGATAAGCGGATACTGTGTGCGGAGAGTATCGCTTTTCGAACTGAATATATCGGATAAAACGCTCTAAAAACATAAAAAACTATTTGAACATCCAGAGATTGAATGTACAAATAGTTTTAATATAGTGTTAAGAAATTTGAAAAATTCTTTTACAAGAATTAAACAGTTTCTTGATTCATACCTTGCTTGTAGATTGCATGTTTAACAACATGACGACGAGTTACAGATTTTTTCTCGAATGCCTGACGGCTGCGAAGTTCTCTCAACACACCTGTTTTCTCAAATTTCTTTTTGAAGCGTTTCAATGCTTTGTCTAATGATTCGCCTTCTTTTACGTTGATAATGATCATAATTCCTAAAATACCTCCTTTCAAGGAGGGTCAAAGGTAAGCACAATTATTTGAAAATCAAACAGGACGCCTATTTTTTTATCACTCCTCTGTTGCACTTATGGTTTGTAACAAACAAGGGCTGCCAATGGCAGCCCTTGTTTGTTGTTTTTAATAGAGTTTAAGCTATTTATCCCAGTACATCCTGGTGTTCATAACATCAGCTCCCTGACGTGCCACTACAGCGTTGTAATTGGTCTGATTTTGATTAATCTCCGTTTGAGGATATTGCTGCCTGCGCGGAATATTCTGACCCGGGCTTAATGAACCCGGTACAGGGTCAAGTAATTTTGGCAAACCTGTTCTGCGGTACTCGGCCCATGATTCCCAACCATCGCCTAAAAAGCCTGCTATCCATTTTTGTAAGTGGATCTGCTCTAAAGCGGTACTTGCAGAGAACTTCACAGCCGTTTGTGCCACATAAGTATTAGCATCAGTTGTAGCTACACCATTTTGATCTAATGAGGCCAGCACCCCTTGATTATAAAAATCAGCTGCTGAACCATCCCCACCAGATATCCAGCCTAAATGAGCAGCCTCGGCCTGGGTAAATAATACTTGCGCATATGATGTCCATACGGTTGGTGAACTCTGGTTAGAAACCGCCAGCCCAATCAATGATATGTTACCTGGTTTAGTACGGGTACCTTTACTATAGGCGCCCAATGCATCACCAAATGTACCGTAAGGCAAGCCGGCATACGTGTTAGACACCGTTGGCGCTGCGTAAACCGGTAATCTTGGATCATTAAGACCGCTAAGTGTATTTACCAATAAACTGCTTACCGCATAATCATAACGACCGTTACGGTAGTTGGTATAATATGGGTTTTCATTTGTTGAAGCACCCAGATAAGCGTAAGCTGCATTATCATCATTTGAGGTCATTAACCCCCCGGTTACAGCTTTAGCATATTCTGCTTTTCCTGTGGTCGGATCAGCTTTTGAAAGCCTTAAGGCCATAATAGCGTGTAAAGAATTTGCCCAGTGTTTCCATTTGGTATTATCACCATTAAATAAGATATCGCCGGTTAGTGCAGCACCACCGTCAAATTGATTTTGAGCTTCATCCAACTCCTTCATCAAAGCAGTATATATATCCTTTTGCGCATCAAACGCCGGAGTAACATTAGATATTCCACTTAAAGCCTGTGAATACGGGATATCCCCCCATCTATCAGTTATAGTCAGATAAATAAAAGCGGTAAGGATACGGGCAGAAGCTATCTGATTATTATTAGAACCAAATTTAGTTGTTGCTGACAATCCTTTTTTTGACGGATCGGTATTAGTAGCAATAATAGTTTTTAAATCCTGTAAAGGGCCGGTATAATACGTTGCATAGTCATATTGTTTTAATGCAAACAATGATTCGTTAGTATAAAACGTTTCTGACATATACTGCGAATACAACTCACCGCAAAAGGAGTTGATATTGGTTGTGGCACCAGCACCGTTAATACCGCCTAAAAACTGTATGGCGTTGGTTAACATATAACCCGTTTGAACATTTGGCGATTGATTGGGACTGACGTTTACATCGCCCCCCACTTTACATGAAGCCAGGATAATTACACCAGCCCCAATAATATATTTACTTATATTGAATAGTCTTTTCATGATTTTTTGATCTTATCTTATTAGAAAGTTAATTTAAGGTTAAAACCTAAGTTTCTTGTGTTGGGTAACTGCCCACCTTCATAAAAGGATGTTTGCAGTTGTGATGGATCAACACCTTTAACTTTGGAATAGATCATCCATGGATTTTGTGAGGTTATACCAAAATAAGCGGATTGGAATGGAGTTTTACCCAGCATCTTTTTAGAGAATGTGTAACCAATGCTAACTTCTCTTAGTTTCACATAAGAAGCATCATAAGTCCATTTTTCCCATATCTGGCTATATACCTGCTCGTATAATGAACGTGTTTCAACATAGGTAGTGTTTGGCGTTCCGTCTGCATGAACACCTGCTACCAAAGTACCACCACCATCAGCTACAGCATTACGCACTGGGTTACCTTTGGCGTTATTGCCAACAGTTTCAGCACCAAGACCCGAACCATTTAGGTTCTGTTGTGTAACTGATACAAATTTGCCACCCTTTTGAAAATCAAGAGAGAAAGCCAGGGTAAATCCTTTATAATTAAAGGAGTTTGTAAAACCACCGGTATAACTTGGCAGCATGCTACCTAAATTAACTGTACTGCTCCATGTTGGCATACCATTCGCATCAACTACTATATTACCATGTGCATCACGTATAAAGCCTGAGCCAATGATCTGGCCGTATGAGCCGCCAACAACACCATTAACACCAAAGCTTGGAGAACCAACAAAACCAAAACCCGTTGCGCCAGCTGGATTATTGCCACCAGATGAGTCATAAGTGGGCTTGTTATCAGGAGCAACCGGTAAGGTGTTTGTGCCAGGGTATAGTGATAAAATTTTGTTACGGTTAAACGCGATGTTAAAATCAACATTCCAGATAAAGTCCTTTGATTTAACAGGGGTGCCGCCAAGGGAGATCTCAATACCATTATTTCTGATCGAACCTGCATTCACTACGGCCGATGAGTAACCAGAGGTTCCGTTAATAGGTAATGATAATATTTGATCTTTTTGTGTACGTGTATAGTAGTTAAAATCAAACTTGATCCGGTCTTGAATAAAATGCAACTCTGTACCTACTTCATAAGAGGTAGAAAGAGCTGGTTTTAAATTTGCATTTGGTAAAGCGTTAGGCACTGTTTGTGTAGGCGACGTTCCGTAAGGGTTTGTACCTAAATTGTATGTTTGATAAATTTGATATAGCCCTGCATCAGAACCTAACTTGGCAGCTGATAGTCTTAATTTACCAAAAGTAAATATATCATTCTTCGGCATTAACTCCGTAAATACAAATGAAGTTGAAAGACCGCCATACCAGTATGAGTTATTGTTTACAGGCAATGTTGACGACCTATCATTACGTGCATTAAAATCAAGGTATAAGAAATTCTTATATCCAAATGAAGTATATCCGTAATAACTATTTACCCTACTTAGTCCATTAAAACTAATTGCTGTTGGAGCGTTTGAAGAGTTACCTAAAGTGTAAAGATCAGGTATTGCCAAACCACCGTTGGTGTTACCACCAGTAAACAAATAACGATCCTGGCGACTTTCGGCATATACACCCGCTTTTACAGACAGATCACCAAATAGGTGATTGTAAGTCACATTTCCTACATAGTTATTTTCTTTATAGGTATACTGGTTTTGAGTGTATTGATCAAGATTCAGTGTTCCCGAAGCGGTCCTGTTATTATCATCACGATTCAAAAGATCTTCTCTTGCGATCAATGACACCGATAAGTCTTTTGTGAATTGATAAGTAGCTGTTAAATTGCCGTATACACGGTTGCTATTTGATTTAGAAGTATTTTCATATACCTCTGTATAAGGATTATCCCAATAGTGAGGTGTAAGATCGTCCGGACTGGTAATATTCCATGAAGTAAAAGTACCATCTGCACGACGGTAATTTTTTAGCTTGCTCATGTCAACATCCCGGTGAAACCATTGGCTGAATGAACCAGCAGTTTGAGTTCCGTAACCTTCATCAGGTATATTGCTTGAATTGATTTGTGAGAAGTTAACATTTGCACTTACCGTTAATTTCTTAGTAAGCTTTAACTCACCATTCAAACTTACGTTGTTACGTTTTTGATCACTGTTTGGTGTAATACCTGTACGATCAATATTGGTGTATGATACGCGGAAATTATAATTGTCGGCTGCTTTTGAAAACGCGGCATTGGTGTTATAAGTAACACCTGTTCTGTAAAAATCACGTACGTTGTTTGGCTGAGGTACAAATGGAACTAATTTACCATAACCCGGGTTTGATGGATCCCAGAAATACCAGGGTGCATATAAAGTACCATCCATTTTAGGGCCCCAGCTTTCATCAACACCATAATCGTAGTATTTTACGCCGTTAAAGTTAGCATTAGATGCTGGAGATGATCCTGGATCATAAGTATAAGTATTCCACTTGATACTGGTACCGCCACCATATTCATTTTGATAGTTAGGCAGTTGGTAAACTTTTTCAAAAGTAGTTGATTGGTTAAATGATATACCAATACCTTTATCAACACCTTTTTTAAGTTGAATAACAACAGCACCTTCAGATGCACGCTGGCCATACAAGGCTGTAGCCGCAGGGCCTTTTAAAACCGTTAATGATTCAATATCATCATTGTTTACTCCATTAGGGTCAGTAATAACACCATTTACTACATAAATTGGGTTACCCCCTTGTAAAGCGTTAACACCACGGATACGAATGGTAGATGTTCCGAATTTGGCACCAGAACCGCCCAATACCTGCACACCGGCAATTTTACCGGCAAGGGCCGTGTTTAAGTCTGATTGCTTGGTAACCGTTAAATCATCACCTTTAACCGCCTGAGCAGCATAACCTAATGATTTTTGCTCACGTGAAATACCTAAGGCGGTAACAATCACTTCATTTAAGCCTTTGCTCGATGCTACTAAAACTACATTTAGCTGGCTTTTTCCACCTACAGGAACATCCAGGGTAGTATAACCAATAAAACTAAATGATAAAATTGCATTTGGAGGGGCATTTAAGGAGAACTTACCGTTGATACCGGTTTGGGTACCGGTAGTTGTTCCTTTTACTTTTACGGTTACACCAGGCAAGGGTAACCCATCTTCTTTAGCCGTTACCGTACCAGTAATGGTTTGGCTTTGCGCAAAAAGCTGTGTTACAGCCAATAAGATACCGCACAAAACGAGGAGTAGTCTTTTTTCCATAGAAAAAAATTAGTTAATAGTTAAGGCGGTAAATCTACTGACAGCTATGAATGAAAAGCAAGCAAAGATTGTAACATTTCTCTTACAAACAAATTTTTAACTAAAACAGTCATTTTTTTTCAAAACCACTAAAACAAATTTATTTTTCTCTCGTTAAAGATGCATTACTGACACGTTCAGTTATTAATAAGACAGTTAATTTAGTTAATTAAAAAGGGAGAAAATACGCGAGGTATTTTCTCCCTTTGCTTTTTATAAATATCTGTATTACAGTTATTAAAATAACAACTCACTACCCCAGCACCGTAAATTTAAAACAAGAAAAGGATGGGGGTTCCCATCCTTTTCTTGTTTTAGCGGAATACTACCGTTAATTATTTGGCTACTTTTTTTGCTGGGATCAATGGTAATATAATAACAGCTAAAAAGGCAACAACTTCTAATACAACTAACATAACTTTAATTTTTTGATTAATATTTAATTCTTTCTGCATCGGTTGCGACTAAAAACATGCCATCGCCAAAAAGTTATTTTTATCAAAAAATTGCGTATTTCCTGATTTTGCTAAAATTTTTAAATGAATCGAAAAAAGGTTGAATTATTAAATTTTAAGGCTATTTTTTAATAAGCGATAATAAAAAACTGATTTTCAGCAGTAATAAATCTCAATTTATTAAAAAACACAGGTATTTAAGATGAATAAACCTGACAGAGTATCTAAAACCCCTAAAAATTAAAAAGCGGAAAATTGGTTTTGCAATTTACCCCCTCCGCTTTTTAATAAGTGTTGGTTTTTCATTATCCTGTTAAACTATATCCGGGAATTATATAAATTCCGTTCGGATTAGTCATCCAAATGTAAATATTGTCAATTTGTCAGCAAGCATGACAAACTACAACTTACTGACAAACAGACATTTAAAGCAACGTAAAAAGCATGGGTAAATTCTATAGTTATCCTTTCAGCACTTCCCTGCTAATCACGATCTTCTGTATTTCTGACGTGCCCTCGCCTATGGTACACAATTTGGCATCTCGATAGTATTTTTCGACCGGAAAATCCTTGATATAACCATATCCACCAAATATCTGTACAGCTTCATTAGCCGTACGCACCGCTACCTCCGATGCATAATACTTAGCCATGGCCGATTGTTTGGTTACCGGCAGGTGCCTGGTTTTCAAATCAGCAGCCTGCATCACTAAAAGTTCAGCTGCTTCTATTTCGGTAGCCATATCAGCCAGTTTGAAAGCTATTCCCTGGAAGTTACTGATAGCCTGCCCAAACTGTTTACGCTCTTTGGAATAAGCCACCGCCGCATCAAACGCTCCTTTAGCAATACCCAACGATAAGGCAGCTATAGAAATACGTCCGCCATCTAATATAGTCATGGCCTGTTTAAAGCCTTCACCCTCTTTGCCCAACAAGTTCTCTTTAGGTACTCGGCAATTATCAAATATGAGCTCCGTAGTTTCCGAAGCGCGCATACCCATTTTGTTTTCCTTTTTGCCATGGGTAAAACCTGGCGTGCCTTTTTCTATAACCAGAGCCGAGATACCTTTTGAGTCGCCCTTTTCTCCTGTCCGCACCATTACTACGGCCACATTACCCGATTTGCCGTGGGTTATAAAGTTTTTTGAACCATTTACTATGTAATGATCACCATCTAATATCGCGGTAGTTGCCATACCCATCGCGTCAGATCCGGTGTTTGCTTCGGTAAGGCCCCAGGCACCCAACCATTCGGCGCTGGCCAGCTTGGGCAACCATTTGAGTTTTTGCTCTTCATTACCAAAAGTCAGTATATGACCGGTGCATAAAGAGTTATGTGCAGCCAGCGACAGGCCTATCGACCCACATACCCTTGCAATTTCCGATATAACGGTTACATATTCGGCATAGCCAAAGCCAGAGCCGCCGTATTGTTCTGGCACTACAACCCCCATCATACCCAGTTCGCCCATTTGTTTAAATAACTCAAGCGGAAAATGCTGTGCCTCGTCCCATTCGGCCACAAATGGCCTGATATTTTTTTCGGCAAAATCCCTTGCCATCTCACCCACCATTCGCTGGTTATCGCTAATAGAAAAATCAAACCCTACCGGGCTGTCTGTTAATAAAGAATCCATGTTTTATAATTGGTTATTAGCAAAGTAACGGATTAATTATCAAGATAGTTTGACCTTGACGAGGGCCGAAAAGAAGTACAATTTGGTATCTGGTATAAATTATAGGTTTAGTTCAAATAGGGTTATTTTTGGGGCAAAAAGAAAGGCGGAAATTATTTTTCAGAATTTAACAAATTATTGCTTTTACTGATAGAATCAGAAGAAAAGAGGATTAATATCGAATAATGAATTCCGAATTTCCAATATCGAAATCAAAAAGTCTCTTCGGGTATATCGCAGAAGCCTTTGAGGGGGCTTAAAATAGGACAAATCATGGTTTACACTTTTTCACTACATATTCAAATATATCCATTGATTATCAAGTATTTAAATCAATGCAAACCATAAAAAATGTAAACCATGTAAACCCACTTCTGTAACAAAATGGGGTATGTTTATGAATGTGTATAAAATCATGTAAGGGCGTTGCCTGCGGCCAGGCTTTACACTCATACCGCGCAGGCATTAATCACTGGCCGGTATTCGTTTCAATCCTTAACGCGAAGAAGTGATTACCCTGTGCAGCGGTTACCCTCAATATTCTGCCAATACTACCAGGGTATCACTGATGGGGGTTATTCGTTTACGGCCCTCTAAAAAGCCCAACTCAACCACAAAAGAAAAACCGGCTATTTCACAACCCATTTCTTTGATCAGTTCACTCGCGGCGGCTACCGTACCACCTGTTGCCAGCAGATCGTCGTGGATCAGCACATGTTGCCCGGGCTCAAAAGCATCGATATGGCATTCAATAATGGCAGTACCGTACTCCAGTTTGTAGGCTTTTTGTTTGATGGTAAAAGGTAGTTTACCGGCCTTACGTATGGGTACAAAAGGGACTCCCAGCTTAGTGGCCAATGTTAGTCCGAATAAAAAGCCCCGGCTTTCAATCCCGGCTATTACATCTATTTGTTTTCCTTGCAATTGTTCAACAAAGGCATTAATAATGCTATCGCATAAAACAGGATCTTTGAGTATAGGGGTTATATCTTTAAAAACAATTCCGGGTTTCGGAAAATCTGGAATATCACGAATGGCAGATTTTATTTGCTGGGTTATCATTTGAAAGTTAAATATGGCTCAATTTTACGCAAAATTCCATCATCAAGTATGGCAATATTTTTCATATCATCAACTGATTCATAATCACCATGCTGATTGTGATATTCTAATATGGCATTGGCCTGTTTGTAGCTCAAATACGGGAACCGCCTGAGCTGATCAAAACTGGCCGTATTTACATTTATTTTAGTGATATGTTTGTTATCAACACCGACGCCGCCTTTTATTTCGGCGTATTTAGCTTCATCAATGCCAAATACTTCTTTTAATTGTTCTTTATTATAAAAGCCACCCACACGCTCCCGATACCTGATAATGCGCATAGCAAACGCTGGCCCTATTCCTCTTATACGGGTTAATTTTGCAGAGTCGGCGCTATTCACCTCAATCACTTCGCCCGGTGCAGCCTTTTCCGTGCGATGATAAGTATCCGGTATATTGATGTATGGCTCCAGGCGCTGATAATCGGCATCGGTAATGGAATAGATCTTTTTAACATCATCCTTGGTATAAAAGCGCCCGCCTTTTTCCTCATAATTTTTGATCACTTTGACCTGCCGTTCGCTTAAGCCCAGTTTCTGCCACCCGGCATCTGTTAACTCATTCGGGTTAAAGGCAAACATTACCGCGGTGGCCGTCTTCGATTCACCTTCCCATGATTTATTCTCTGTACTTACTCTTTTACCCTTACTTAGCAATGCAACCGCTTTATCAAATTCATTAAAATTTATTATATTATCTTTGCGGATTGCCTGATAAACATAGGGCGCTGCTAAAATCAATGCCATTAAAATAATAACTACTACCATTCCGTTCCATTCTTTTTTGGTTACAGACAGGTAGTTTTTAAAATACGGCTTCATTTACAGCGTTTATCGATTGTTAAAATAAATAAATTTTCAGGATATTTATAAGTTAAATAAAACACCCCCTTTTTATAAAAATGAAAGTAATAACCACCGAAGAGTTTGCCAAAGCCACCAAACTGGATAAGTTGAAAATGCCGGGCCTGGCCGCTTTATTGATGGAGCTCATGAAAATCAACCAGGTTAACGAGCTTTTTGCACAAGCCCAACCTAAAGAAGGCCCCGAGTTTGTTGATGCTATTTTAGAGGGTTGCGGAATTGATATTGAATTTGACGAACGTGAATTACGAAACATACCCAAGACGGGGGCTTTTGTTGCCATAGCCAATCATCCTTATGGTGGTATTGAAGGTATGGTTCTCCTAAAAATATTATGTATGGTTAGGCCTGATGCTAAGCTGATGGCTAATTTCCTCCTTAAAAAGATTCCCAACCTAAGTGATTATTTTATAGCCGTTAATCCTTTTGAAAATGTGGAACACTCCTCCAGCATTAGTGGCTTAAAAAACACCCTGGAGCTTTTAAATAATGGCACACCTATCGGCATTTTCCCGGCAGGCGAAGTATCAACCTTTAAGGTGGAACAAAAACAGGTAACAGATCGCCTTTGGCATCCGGTTGTGGGTAAAATAATAGCTAAGGCGAAAGTGCCTGTTGTGCCCATTTATTTCCACGGCAATAATGGCTTGTTGTTCAATTTGCTGAGTTTGATACACCCTGCCCTGCGTACGGCCAAATTACCTTCTGAACTGTTTAACAAGCACGGTCACACCATTAAACTGCGCATTGGCAAACCCATTAATATAGAGGACATACCCGATCATAACAACAGCGCCAAACTCCTTAACTTTTTGCGCGCCCGTACCTATGCCCTTGGCACTGGTCTGGAGGAAGAAAAAAAGTTATTTAGCCCGCGTAACCTGTTCAAAATAAAACGCCTGCCCGAGGCTGTGGCTCCAGAAATCGATTCGACCATATTGGAGAAGGAGATAGAGCCACTGCGAGAGAACTACAGGATATGGGCCGAAAAGAACTACGAGGTATTTATTGTACCCACGTCAACTATTCCCAATGTTATACGGGAGATAGGCCGCCTGCGCGAAATTACCTTCAGGGAAGTGGGCGAAGGCACCAACAAAGCCATCGACCTGGATGAATATGACATTTATTACAACCACCTGTTTATTTGGGATGTTGATGCCAAAATGATTGTAGGCGCCTACCGTATAGGTTTGGGCGACGAGATATTTTACAGCGTTGGTAAAAATGGATTTTACATTACTGAGCTATTCAAACTTAAAACTCAGTTTACCCCTGTGTTACGTAAGAGCCTGGAACTAGGTCGTTCCTGGATCCGCAAGGAGTATCAGACTAAACCGCTTCCATTGTTTTTACTGTGGAAAGGCATTCTGAAATTTCTGATCGATAACCCCAGATACCGTTACCTTATCGGGCCGGTAAGTATAAGTAACTCATTCTCTAAGTTCTCCAAGTCGCTTATTGTTGATTATATCAACCGTAACCACTTTGACCATGAAATGGCGCAGTATGTAAAACCGCGCAAAAAATTCAAGGTTGATTTTGCCAAAATAGATACCGATCTGCTGATGGCCGGCGAGGATACCTTCAAAGGGCTCGATAACCTGATATCGGAGGTAGAAACCCGTAATATGAAGGTGCCGGTACTGTTGCGCCAATATATCGCGCTTAATGCCAAGATCATCAGTTTTAACATCGATCCCAAATTTGCCGATTGCCTGGATGGTTTCCTGGTGCTCGACCTGGAGAAAGTACCTCAGGACATTTTGGAAAAACTGGGCAAAAATCTGTAGCTAACAAATGCTGTTTTATGATCCAAAAAACTTTTTAAAGCTCAAATTTTAACACTTTTTTAGATAAAAACGGGTTAAAAACATTTGCTTTTTGGTCATTTTAACAAAGTTTTAACGCCATTTTAACATTTTTTAACAAATTTTTGATGGGTTTTTAAAACTTTAAAAAGTATCTGTTTATTGATTGTCAAATAACTGCGTACTAACCGGTTGTTTTTTTGCCCTCTTTTGTTATTTAACCAAACAGCCCGACTCCCTTGAAAAAGGAGAGCCGGGCTGTTTGCTGATATAAAGATACGAAATATTTGTCTGGATACCAATTTGGGTGGCCAACCCTTGCTTCGGTTTTTTTGTTTGAAATTGAATATATTGCGGTAAACAACCTTAACCCCGCAACATGAATAACAAGCCAACCGGCGATCACGCCGAAACCGCCCAACTGAAACAGGTGCTGAGCCTGCCCACCGGAATTTTATTGGTAGCCGGCATCATGATCGGCTCGGGGGTGTTCAAGAAGATCGTCCCCATGTCGCAGGCTTTGCATAGCGAAACGTATATTTTGCTGGCCTGGATCATTGGGGGTGTTATTACCATGTTCGGCGCTTTTACCTATGCGGGCCTGGCTACTATGACCACGCAAACCGGCGGCGTATATGAATATCTGCGATTGATATACGGAGATTTTATCGCCTTCCTGTTTGGTTGGACCATCTTCACTATTGTTGGCAGCGGTGCCGTGGCTGCGTTATCCTTTGTATTCGCGCAATCTGTCAATACCCTTTTGCCCCTGCCCGAGTTTTTATCGTCCTTGAAAAATATAGGCATTGGCGATTCTATTTTTCCCTTTGCCGACTCGGGCATTAAAATGCTGGCGGTACTTACCATTATAGCCCTCACCTGGGTAAATTACAAGGGGGTAAATAAAGCCGGGGTTTTAAATAACATTGTAACCTCAGCAAAAATACTCGGTATACTACTGCTTATTATAGCGGGTTTCCTGTATACTGGTCATCCGGTTGTTGTAAAAGACGCCAGAGCAGTTGAAGCACCACATGGCGCCGCTTTATTTAGCGGTTTGTTTGGCGCCATGCTCAGCGCGCTATGGGCTTATGACGGATGGGCCAACATCACTTTTGTAACCGGCGAAATCAAAAACCCCAAACGCAACATCCCACTGGCCATTGTTGGCGGTGTAGGCATCGCCATGACCTTGTATGTATTGCTCAATTACGCTTACATGAAAGTTTTGCCCGTATCGCAGCTGGCACTACTGGGCAGTAATAAAATAGCCGCGGCCGAAATAGCCGGTATCATCATGGGTAAAACAGGTACTATCATTATCGCTATACTCATCATGACCTGCACTTTTGGGGCCTTAAACGGCTGTATCATTTCGTATCCCCGGGTTTATTTCCGGATGGCACAAGAGAAAGTTTTCTTTAAAAAAGCGGCGCTGGTGCATCCTGTATTCCGTACCCCGCATATCGCCCTGTTGTATTCGGCTGTCTGGAGCATTATACTGGTATGTAGCGGTACCTTCGATCAGATTACCAACCTGGTTATTTTTGCCTCCTATGCGTTTTTCGCGCTGGCCACCTGGGGTTTGATCAGGATGAAGATCAAGGGCGTGATCAAATCAAAAGCAATCGGTTACCCGGTAATACCCGTCATTATTATCTTATTTTGTATCGCGCTCACCATCAATACTATTATTACGCAGCCGCTGGCATCCATACTGGGCTTGCTGCTCATTTTAAGCGGCGCACCTTTTTATTGGTATTTTAAGAAGAGGGTATAAGGGCATAAAAAAGACTTACGAAGTTTTGAAAACTTCGTAAGTCTGACGTTGCCTGGGGTTTTAAAAAGAAGGGGCAAAACAACCTTTATTTCCATAACAGCTTTATAATTATTTAATAATTTAATAATACTAAGTACAGTGTCAAAATACAACTGATACATATATTTAATATTATAAATACACATTAAACTTTATCAAAAGCATTATGAAAAACAAATTCAAGATTCATTATTACTTATTATTCCTATTATTACTACCATTACTTAACAGTTGTAAAAAGGATTTGGACTCAAATTTAGCAACACCGGTTAAAACCCCCGATAGAGGAAAATCCGTTAACACTTTAATTCCATACAGATTTGATTGGGAGCATACTGATTATATGCCCGCCCCTGCTGGCACAAATATACTCGTGCCATGGGCAAGTGGTGCCAACAGATCATTTCCAACAATTTATGCAACTGACATAAAAGTAGCTGATGGATGGGAGCTGGTTTATAACACTTTTAGTCCAACAAGTACCGCTCAGCCTCTGTATTTTATTTTATATAATAGATACAGAGGCTTATTAAGAGGTTATTTCTATTTAACACCCGGCTCAAGTATACCAAGTAGTTACATAACGCACGCCTTAGTACAGGATGCATCGAGTAATACAGCTCCTCTTCTTAGTTATTCAGCCACAGAGGTTTCTAATCTAAATATAAATACACCAGTATCTTCAACAGTTCAGCAATACAAAACCTCCGCTACAGGCACATGGTATGCTGCTGAGTTTGAAATGGCCTACGACCCCGCCATTGGCGCCAAAACTACACAAATGACATGGCTGGTAAACTCTGTCAATACTTCAAGTATAGCGTTGACTGGATCATCCCAAGGAACTATTCAAGGCACGATATCTCAATCAGTACCGCCTTCGAATTTACTTGGCGCTACAATTCCAGGTATTTTAACTTTTCCATATGCAAATCTTATTGACTCCTGGAAATTAGCAGCACCAGTTACAAGTGCATTGAAAACTGCATTATCAAGCGGACTTGGAGGAACAGTGAAAAACGTGTTGAATGGTATGTTTGGTGGCGCAAGTCAAACAACACAATATGCAAATTTAACTACCAGCGCTCAGTATACGCTATCTGGCAGTATAACGGATACTTATCAACTACAAAATCCAAATTTAAACATACCGGGCAGTAAAGGACAAAATACAGGGACTGGCTATTCTCCACTATATACAAGCCCATTAGGTGTTTTTAGTCTTTCGGCGGCTCCAAAGGTTGATATATCAATTCCAGTCTATTATGGTGAAGATGTAACTATAGTATATACAGGTGATCAAACAATTAAGTTTGATCCAAACTCTTACCAAATTCAATTTAACCCAGCAGTAATCAACAGCAGTTCAACCGGAGCTACTATTCAAAATTTGAAACAACAAATAATAAGCTTCAAAAATTATTACTCTCTGACCAGAGTATATGCTAATCCACCTCATAGCGATCCTGACACCCCTATTCCTTCAACCGCTACTACTGAACAAATAGATAATACTACAGTAATCGTTGATAATATTCCGGGAGATTATATAATACCATTTAAACGCCATGTGACAGTATTTGGCGGCGGTGCTCCCGCTTATGCGAGCCCCGATGATATATTCACTACTAATTCTTCAATGCCTTCAACTGTATTAAGAGTGTCATTTGACGTTGTTCCTAACAACGGTACCCCTAAAACCACCATCGTTAAATCATTTAACATACTTGTTAGAGCAATAAATTATGTTGAGTAATAATTTTTACATATCAAAACTTCATTTAGCGCTACATATATAAATTGCAATACTAAAGAGGCTGTTTCCCAACTAGGAAACAGCCTCTTGTTTTATGAGCATATTATAAAGAAATATCAATAGATTTATTTAGAGAAAGCTTGATATCACCTCCTAATTCAATGCATCCCTCCTTCTTAGCTTCTTTAGCTGGCACCCTCAAATAGCATAGGTTTTTATCAAGTATTCCCTGCCACTAGATTTAAATATATCCGGAGTTTTGAAAACTTTGTATGTATTATCATTCGCTTCGCCGACTCATGGCCCTATACTTTAACCTCCCCTCTGTAAGCGTTCACTTTTACAAGTATTAAAAATAAGCGAAGAGGACAAAACATTTCATCCGAATCAAAATTTACAGGATTTTAAAATTCACAAAATAACACCCAAAATGAATTCATAAATTCAGTAAATCCTGACCTAAAGCAAAACACCCTCCCGTTTTACCGGCAGGGTGTTTATTTATTGTTTTAGTTTAGTTTTGTTAGGTATTACCAGCTGTAACGGATACCAAACTGCATTTGCCAGCGTGATGCGAACAAATCAACCGAGTAAGGTAGTCCTGGGTTGCTGAAATTGTAAGTTGGGTAAGATGTAACATTACCATCTTTAACAAAAGTAGGACCGGCTGGTTTTGATGATGTCGCGGCAGCTCCTGGTATCTGACTCACTGGTGTTAAACCTACGCTCGCTGAAGAGTTGAATGTATTAGCTGAGAAATAATACTGTCCCCATTTTTTGTTCAGTAAATTGGTCAGGTTGATGATATCATAAGTAAATGTAATCATCTGTTTGTGTTTACCATTACCAAATTTAAAGTCCTGAGTAAAACGGAAGTCTAATTGATTATTCCAAGGCGTAAATGCAGCGTTACGCTCGGTAAACTGACCGCGACGTGAGCTTAAATATTTATCAGCATCAATAAATGCGTCAAATTCAGCTACCTGCTGTGCAGCAGTTTTTACTACCTGACCATTTTTTACCTGGTCTACAATAAAGTTAGCTGTTTCGCCTTTTTTAGGGATATAGGCTAAGCTCAATTGTTGTCCTGTTCCGTCGGTAGCATTTGGATAAGTATCATAAGTATATGGGTTACCACTTTGCGCGCTAAAGAAGAAGGTAAAGTTTGCAGTATAGTTATGTCCGGCATCCCAATCGTGTTTAAAGTTTACGTTTGATACGATACGGTGACGGATATCAAAGTTTGAGTTTGCTAAACCAGGATTGTTAGGGTTTAAAGCCTGATTTAACTGCCAGTTTGATTCCATAGAGTTACGAATACCATTGGTAACATCTTTTGAGTGACCGTAGGTATAGGCAACCGAAACATTTAAAGCATTCTTTGGATCAAATTGTGTGAATTTAGCAGCCTGTGCAGTTAAGCTGTAACGATAACCTTCGCTGGTATTTGATAACAAGTAAGCGTTGGTATAAGCAGAGTTTATTTTTTTGTTAATAAATATCGGTTGCAGGTGCTGTGTATCGTAAGGATAATAGGTTACACTATCCTTGGTATTTACCTGCTGGAATTTCAAGTCATGAATAACTTTTGTATAGATACCCTCGGCAGTAAATTTCCACTGGTCATCAGTAGTATAATCAACAGCTAAACTGCTTCTCCATACCTGCGGCATTTTGAAGTTGTTGTCGATCATATCCACCTGGGTTGCACCTGTAGGCGTAGTATTAAACCCTTGCTGGTTAACATAGTTTAAGCCGCCATTGGCAGGAGCCTGTATCGGATTCGTTCCTGGTTTTTGGGCAGGAGGATTGCCATCGTAAGCTCCATAGGTTTTACCGTTATTGTAGAACGCGTAACCGAACCATGCAAATGGAACACGACCGGTAAAGAAGCCGCTACCACCACGTAAAACAACGCTTTGGTCACCAAGCACATCATAATTAAATGCTACGCGTGGGTTCCACTCTATGTTACCCAGGTAGTTTTGTTTAATATCCCTTGGTTTGGTATAGGTATAAGTAGTACCATAGTTAGGATCAACCGGAGCGTTTGTTGTTTTGTCGCTCAGTGGCTGTTTGTTTGGTACACCGGCATAATCCGCACGTAAGGCTACTGTCAATTTGAAGTTATCAGTCAATTGAATTTCGTCCTGGCCATATAAGCTCAACAGGTTAACTTTGAATTGAGCTGATGGGTGTGCTAATATATAATCACGGGTATTATCAGTATAATTAAAGTTAGCGCGTACACGTGATGGATTATTGTTCAGGAAATCCTCAATACTTTTATAAGCCACACGACCATTCCATGCATTCACAAAGTTGTAAGTGATGTTGTAAAACTCGTTGTGCGTACCAAAAGTAAAGGTGTGTTTACCTTTTGTCCAGGTTAAGTTATCGGTAAACTCAGCTGTTTTCTGGTGCATGTCAAATATAGCAGCCTCACGGTCGGTACCCATAAAAATGGTAGTACCAGGGGTACGGCCGGTGATCTCGATCTGCGGTAACGCAGGGTTTGAGTTTGGATCACGGTAATCATGCACATTAGAATAACCTAATACCAAGCTATTGCTAACACTGTTAGAAAACCTTGATTTTAACTCAGCCACAGTTGAGGTAGAGTTATTATGCGAGGTATAATCGATACCGCTGAAACGGAAGTTTTGCTGATCGCGCTCTAAGTTAGTAGCTTTTGAAATAATGGTATTATTACGGATGGTTAACTGGTTGTGATCATCAATGTTCCAGTCCAAACGGTTAAAGAATTTGTTGGAGTTGGAGAAGATGGTCGTGTTACCATAGGTACCTGGATCCATGCCTGTATAGTTTTTAAACGCAGCAGCTAAATTTTGAGCATCCTGTAAGCTCAGGATATTTTTTGAACCATTGGTACCGGCAGCAGCGATTACAGGATCTTGTCTGCGGGCAATCTCCTCGTTAGTAAAGAAGAATAATTTGTTTTTGATGATAGGGAAACCTAAACGGATACCAGTTTGGTAATCATGAAAATCAGACAATTTTGAACCATCACCGCCAGCAGCAGCTTTAGCATTGTTTGGGCCTACCATGAACGAGCCACGGCCAAAACCGTAAACCGAACCGGTAAAATCATTAGTACCGCTGCGGGTAACAGCATTGATACTACCACCCAATACGTTACCAATTTTAATATCATAAGGAGCAACCAATACCTGGATATCCTGTATCGCATCTAATGATACCGGGCTGGTACGGGTACTGCTACCTACTTGTCCCGAAGCATTGTTCTGACCACCTAATGATGGGCTGAAACCGATCGCATCGTTATTGATAGCACCATCCAGTGTTACGTTATTGTAACGGTAGTTGGTACCCTGGAATGAGTTGTTGTTACTTTGAGGAGTGTTACGTGTAAGATCCTGTAAGCTGCGGTTGATAGAAGGCTGCGTACGGATCTGGTTTTGGTTGATACGGGTGCCTGCACCGGTTTTGGTGCCGCCTGCTGAAGCTGTAACCTTTACCTCCTTTAATGAAGTAGTTTCGTCGGCAAGAGCGAAGTTCAGGGTAGTACTACCCAGGCTCAGTGTAATATTTGTTCTTTCGTCTTTTTTAAATCCAACAAAAGATGCCGAAATGGTGTACGGACCACCTGGGTTAATGTTGGTGATAGTGAAACGACCATCGGAGTTTGTCTGGGCGCCGTAACGTGTTCCTGTACCGGTGTTCAGCACAGTTACAGTTACACCAGGCAGGGTAACCCCCTTTTGGTCGGTAACTTTTCCGCTTACTACTGAGGTGGTAATTTGCGCCTTGGCAACGTTAGCAACCCCTATAATAAGCACTGATAAAAGGATAAAGTAAAGCTTTTTCATTTGTGTTTATTTAGAACACAAAGGTTCGGCTACAATATTAACCGTATGTTAACACTAGATTATTTTTAACCCCAATTGTTAACATTAAGTGAAAATGACAATTAATACTTAAGCGATAACTTTTTAAGTATGAGGTGAAGCAGATAGATAGGACCGATAAGCAAAAACTTAATATCATCTAAAAACGATGGTTTTTTACCTTCAATTTTATGCCCGATGAACTGCCCTATCCATGACACAAAGAAGATGATCAGTGAAACCAGCCATAGTGCAGGACCACCAGCCTGGTGCCAATGTTCCAACTGTATAATACCATAGCTAAAGCCAAATAATATCAACAACATAATGTACGACAGTACCGGCGAAAGTTTCAGATAGTAGTAGATACTAAATGCAATTAAAAAGGATGCCCAGTTAAACACGCCGTTATAACTACCCAGGAATTTCAGGTACGGAAAAGGGATTGACCATACCAGGCCCAGCAGGCTGAACACGATAAGCGGGATACAAATAAAATGGATAGCCTCATTAGTTCCGTTCCGATGGCTTTCGGCGTATTTGGCAAAGTAAACATCAACCGGACGAATAGGGTTAGCATCGCCGGCACCACTTTGTGAGGTATTTGATATATTACTGGAGGCCATAATTTAATCTAATATAAGAAAAAAGTATCAAGTAATCAGTATCAAGTATCAAGACAGGAAATAAAATAGAAGCAGGAGATAAGAATAAAGAGTCAAGACCCAGGAAAATAAAATAGAACCAAGAGTCAAGAATCAAGAGCCAAGACCTGGGAAATAAAAACTGGAAAATAAAAAAGAGTCAAAACCTTATCGATCTTGACTCTTATCTCTTGATTCTTCTTTTTGGATTCTTATCTCTTAGCTCTCTCCTACTACTTAGCAAACGCTACCGAGCGGGTTTCCCGGATCACGGTAACCTTGATCTGGCCTGGATAGGTCATCTCGGTTTGGATACGGTTGGAGATATCCGCCGCCAGTACTTCAGACTGCGCGTCGGTTATTTTTTCGCTTTCAACCACCACACGCAGCTCACGGCCAGCCTGTATAGCGAAAGTTTTTTCGACACCAGGGTAAGATAACGCCAATTCTTCCAGTTCTTTTAAACGTTTGATGTAGCTTTCAACCACCTCACGGCGTGCACCCGGGCGGGCACCGGAGATAGCATCACAAGCCTGGATGATTGGCGATAACATCGAGGTCATCTCAATTTCATCATGGTGAGCACCTATAGCGTTACAAACCTCAGGGTGTTCTTTGTATTTTTCGGCCAGCTGCATACCCAAAATAGCGTGTGGCAGTTCTGGATTGTCATCAGGTACTTTACCAATATCATGTAACAAACCTGCACGTTTAGCCATCTTCACATTCAGACCCAGCTCTGCTGCCATGGTAGCGCAGAAGTTAGCCACCTCACGTGAGTGTTGCAGCAGGTTTTGCCCGTATGATGACCGGTAACGCATACGGCCAACCATACGGATCAGCTCCGGGTGTAAACCATGTATGCCCAGGTCAATCACCGTGCGCTCACCTATTTCTACTATTTCTTCTTCAATTTGCTTTTTGGTTTTGGCTACTACCTCCTCAATACGGGCCGGGTGTATACGGCCGTCCGTTACCAAGCGGTGCATAGCCAAACGGGCAATTTCGCGCCTTACCGGGTCAAAACCCGAAAGGATAATGGCTTCCGGAGTATCGTCAACGATGATCTCGATACCGGTTGCGGCTTCCAAGGCGCGAATGTTCCTACCCTCGCGACCGATGATACGACCTTTGATCTCATCGTTCTCGATGTTAAATATAGAAACCGTATTTTCAATAGCGCTTTCGGTAGCGGTACGCTGTATGGTTTGTATAACTATCTTTTTAGCTTCTTTGGTAGCGGTTAGCTTAGCCTCGTCAACAATGTCCTTGATCTGGATCATGGCTTTGGTGCGGGCTTCTTCGCGCAGAGTATCCACCAATTGGTTGCGGGCATCATCGGCAGATAAACCGGCAATGGTTTCCAGTTGTTGTACATGTGAGTTTTTCAATACTTCTACTTCTTCCTGTTTTTTAACAACAATTTCTGTTTGTTTTTCCAGGTTTTTACGGGTATTGTCCAGCTCGCTTTCTTTGCGGTTCATGTTTTCCAGGCGCTGATTTAATGATTGCTCCTTTTGTTTCACACCGTTTTCGCGCTGGTTGATGGCGTTATTTTTGTTATTTACTTCCTGCTCATGCTCGGCCTTCATTTGTAAAAACTTCTCTTTGGCTTCCAGCAGTTTATTTTTCTTTAGTATCTCGGCATTGTTTTCAGCATCCTTCAGTATCTTTTTCACTTTATTCTGGGCCGATGCCTCCTGGTCTTTAAAAAGCTTCCGCAGCAGGAAGCGCCCGATAACTATCCCAAGGCCAACGCCAAGCAATAGTCCTATTATTCCGTATAGTAATATGTCCATCTTCTTTTTTAGGGTGTAAGGTTATATAAATAAAAAAACCGCAACTAATTCTTAAGTATCATGTATTTAAAAACTTCATTTCGGATATTGGGGACCATGGTTACGTTAATACCATTCGAGTAACGCATGCCTCTTTGATCCGCTTAATATTGAAGCGTTAAGTTTTTAATAGTGAAACTTAAAATTTAACTGCGGTTAAATCTTAATTGTGCTCTGTATATGTAAAGAACGCTAATTACTTTGAGAAAAACTCAGTCAGCAAATGATCCAGCTGGTAAACCTTTTCGGCAATATCGGTATCTTCAACGGTAACCTTTTTTTCGGCTTTTAATGATGATGTAGCATAGTGCAACACCGCCATGGAAAGCAGATCCTGCTTATCCCTCACCGCGTAGTTTTCCTGATATTCCTTTATCCGGTCATTGATCAGTTTAGCCGCCCTGCGTATTATTTCTTCTTCCTCCATGTTTACCTTTAAAGGGTAAACTCTGTCAGCAATATTTATTTTTATTGAGATTTCTCCCATTGAGCTTTTCACTTTTTGCGTTATTTCTTCAATAACACAATACACTTATCTATTTCCTGCACAAAGTCGTTAATTTTTTGCTTTATATCAAGACTTTTTTCATTTGTTTCTGAAAATGACTTGGCCAGCTTCAATACACGAAGCTTTTCTTCCAGTTCCTTTGTCTTGTTTTTACTGGCATCAAGGGCTACGGTCAAAGCCTCACTTTCCAGTTTTAACAGATCGTTTTCCTCCTGTAAAGCAGCGCAAAGCTCTATCAACCTCTCGGTTTTATCTACAATTTTATTTAACTGTTCTGCTACAGAAGGCATCTTTTTTAATTAGTGAATTATTGAATTAGCGATTTAGTGAATTGATGATTTTTTAATTACCTGGCTATTGAATTATAATTCTAAAATTTTAAACTCTAAATCCGAAATCAAAATTCCGAAATCCGAAATCATCTTTATTTTCTGATCTCCGCTCCGGCTTCTTTACCTAAGTTATAAATTAATTTTTGCATAATGGCATCAATCGCTTTGTCGGTAAGGGTCTTTTCGATATCCTGAATGATGAAGCTTAACGCGTATGATTTTTTACCGGCCGGTAGTTTGTCGCCTTCGTAAACGTCAAATACACTAACTTCCTTCAGCAGCTTGCGTTCGGTTCGCTGGGCAATTTGCTTTAACTGACCAAAAGTAACTGCTTTATCAATCAGCATAGACAAATCACGACGTACTGCCGGGAACTTGGAAACCTCCTGGTAAACGATCTTGTTTTTGCGTACAGCCGTTAAGATCAGGTCGAAATTAAAGTCAGCATAAAATACTTCTTTATCCACATCCACCTTTTTCAAAGCCTCGCCTGCAACCGCGCCAAACTTAACCAGCTGTTTGCCGTTCAGCATATACTGTAGCCCGTAAGCCAGTTTTTTGCAGGTAGCATCTTCTACCACATAGCCGGTAATATTCAGGCGCTCTAAAATGCTATCAACGATAGCTTTCAGGTTATAAAATGATACCGGTTTTGGTTTTTGGTTCCATTGCTCGGCGGTTGTTGCTCCGGTCAGAAATACTGAGAAACGTTGCACCTCGTTATATTTATCGTCCTTCACGCTGTAAACCTTGCCAAACTCATAAAATTTCAAGTCGGCAGCACGGCGGTTCTGGTTATAGGTAATCGCTTCCAGGCCCGAGAACAGCATGGTTTGGCGCATCACATCCAGATCGCTGCTCAGCGGGTTCAATATTTTTACGGCAGCATCCAGGTTATCTGAATAAGCCGATTTGGTGAGTGAGTTGGATAGGATCTCGTTAAAACCATTCGCAGTAAGTAAGTCCGACAGCTGGTTTTGCACAGTATCCTTCTCTGCCCTTTGCGAGTTATTTAACGATGCCCTGATCTGGGTAGGGATCTCGATATTGTTATAGCCGTAAATACGCAGTATCTCCTCTACCACATCTACCTCACGGGTAACATCAACACGGTATGGAGGTACTTGTAAGGAAAGTGTTTCTTCTGTTTCCCTAACTACCTTAATATCCAATGCCTCAATAATGGCTTTGATCTCGGCATGCGGGATGTCTTTACCTATCAGGCGGTGAATATTTTTATAGCTTACCTCAAAAGCAAACGGCGCAACAGGTGCCGGGTAATGATCAAAAATTTCTGACGATACTTCGCCGCCGGCTACCTGCTGTATGAGCAACGCCGCGCGTTTCAAAGCGAACACAGTCATGTCCGGGTCAGTACCACGCTCAAATCTGAACGAGGCATCAGTTTTCAACCCATGCCTTTTAGCAGTTTTACGTACCGATACGGAATTAAAATAGGCGCTCTCCAAAAAGATGCTGGTGGTTGATGCTTTTACACCTGAAGCAATACCGCCAAACACACCGGCAATACACATTGGCTCTTCGGTGTTACCTATCATCAGGTCGTTTTCTGATAGCTTGCGCTCTACATCATCAAGGGTTTTAAAAAGCGTTCCTTCGGGGTAGTTTTTCACCAGTACTTTGTTGCCTTTTATTTCGTCGGCATCAAAGGCATGCAGTGGCTGTCCCAACTCGTGCAGCACATAATTGGTTACATCCACAATATTATTGATAGAACGGACGCCGATAACAGCCAACCGCTCCTTTAACCATTTTGGTGATTCTTTTACTTCCAGACCGGTCATGGTTAAACCGGAATAACGCGGACTTGCCTGCTCGTTCTCCACCACAACTTCAACAGTTCTGTTGTTATTGGCAATTTTAAACGCACTAACATCCGGCCGGGTAACACAAATCTTTAAAAAAGCAGCAATATCACGGGCAGTCCCCAGGTGCGACATAGCATCGGCACGGTTTGGTGTTAAACCTATCTCGTACATATAATCGTCGTTCACCTTAAAATAGTCTTTGGCCAAAGTACCAACCGGGGCGTCGGCATCTAATACCATAATACCTTCGTGACTGGTGCCTAAACCTATTTCATCCTCGGCGCAGATCATCCCTTCGGATACTTCACCGCGTATTTTTGATTTTTTGATGGCGAAAGGTTCACCGCTAACAGGATATACGGTAGTACCCACCACGGCTACTACTACTTTTTGTCCGGCAGCTACATTGGCTGCACCACAAACAATCTGCAGATCTTCGGGGCCGCCTACATCAACTTTAGTTACGTGTAGGTGATCGGAATTGGCATGATCAACGCATTCTTTAACATAGCCGATCACCAGGCCTTCCAGTCCGCCGGGAATAGCCTGTACTTTTTCCAGGCTTTCCACTTCCAAACCCGTTCCGGTAAGGATAATAGAGATTTCCTGAGGCGTTTTATCCGTATTAATAAACTCTTTTAGCCAGTTATATGATATTTTCATTATTGAGCAGCGATAATCGGCAAAGATATAAAGATTTCGGAAGTCGGATTTGGGATTTGGGATTTAATTGTATTTCGGATATCGAATTTTATCTGAACCTCGATTTGCCTGATGAACGGATTAAAGGATTCCCTTTTTTCTGGGTAAAATCAAGTTAATCCTGCAATCCTATAAATCACGGTTCAGATAAAATCCGATATCCGAAATTCCCAAATCCGAAATCATAAAACTCCTTCATCTCCAAAGCTATAATAACCATTATCAGTAATAATCAAATGATCAAGCACATTAATATCCAGCAAACGACCGGCTGCGCTTATTTTTTTGGTGAGATCGATATCCTGGTGACTGGGTTTCAGGTTGCCCGACGGGTGGTTATGTACCAGGATAATACCACTGGCCTGTTGCTGCAGGGCCATATAAAAGATGATCTTGGGATCGGCAACTGTAGCTGATAAGCCGCCTTTGCTCACCAGTTCTTTAGCCAGCACTTTTTGTGAGCGGCCAACCAGCAATATCCAGAATTCCTCGTGGTTCAGATCCATCAAATGGCGGCGCATAATATGATAGGCATCGCGACTGCTGTTAATATATTCGATGGCTTTGGTCTCGGTATCGTTGCGGCGGCGACCGATCTCCAGTGCGGCAATAATGGATATGGCTTTAGCCTCTCCTATCCCCTTGAATTTGGAAAGTTCGCTAATGGAAGCTTTACCCAGCTTGTTCAGATCATTTTCATAATGATGCAGAATGCGCTTGCTCAGTTCAACGGCGGTTTCGGTTCGGCTACCCGATCCGATCAGGATGGCAATCAGCTCGGCATCAGTGAGCGCTCGACGCCCCTGGGTGCTTAGTTTTTCGCGCGGGCGATCTTCCTCGGCCCATGATTTAATGCTAATCTTTTCGTTGTAGTTTTCCACGGTATCCAAATATGGAGAAAACTATCAAACAAAAAAAATTGCGACACAGCGCCGACTCACCCTGACATCGCCGCAGTAAGCACCTTTTTCTCTACACGTCATTGCGAGCGCAGCGTGGCAATGACGTGTGTAATAACAAAAAAGGGTCGTACTTTTCAGTACAACCCTTTTTATATATTTTTAGTTAAGCGATTAGCTTAAGCCATTAACAAATTTAGTAAGCTTTGATTTATTGTTCGAAGCTTTGTTTTTGTGAATAACATTCTTTTTAGCTAAACGGTCTAACATAGAGATCACTTTACCTAACAGTGCGCTTGCATCAGCTTTAGTAGTAGTGTTTCTTAATTTCTTAATAGCGTTCCTGGTTGTTTTAGCCTGGTACCTGTTACGCAGACGCTTCGCAGCGTTTGACCTGATTCTTTTTAAAGACGATTTATGATTTGCCATTGTATAGCTTTGTTATTCTTTTTTCTATTTATTTTAAGGACTGCAAATATATGCCGATAAATTTAAATATGCAAGTGCTTTTTTATTAAAGTTTTAAAGCCCGATTTAACTAATGACACTCTCCTGATTTACGTTAGCCCTGCGCGTTCATATTATACACAGAAAACAACTATATAGAATGGAAAACGTTGTATATGTAAATATTTTATTTTCTTAGAGATATGGACAGCACCAAAAGATTCAGTAACCGGGTAGCCGATTATGTAAAGTACCGCCCTCATTACCCTACTGCTATCATTACCTTTTTACAGGATAGTTACCAATTGACTACCGATAAGTTTATAGCCGACATTGGCGCAGGTACCGGAATATCTACCCAATTGTTCCTAAATGCCGGGTACCAGGCTATTGCGGTTGAACCCAATGCCGAAATGAGAGAAAAATCTATCGATTTGCTCGGTCGTTATCCCAATTTTACAGCGACTGATGGTACGGCAGAAGCTACAGGCTTAAATACTGAAAGCGTTGACGCTATTATTGCCGGGCAGGCTTTCCACTGGTTTAACGCGAAAAATGCGCGGGAGGAATTTAAACATATTCTTAAACCCGACGGTATCGTGGCATTGATCTGGAATGAACGAAAAACAGCATCTGCATTTGAACAGGACTATGACCAGTTGATCATCACACACGGCCAGGATTATGTAAAAGTTGGCCATCGCAATATTGATTATGATAACATTGGCTCTTTTTACGATCCTGAGCCTTTTGAACTTAAAGTATTTGAAAACAAACAGGTTTTTGATTTTGAGGGATTAAAAGGCCGACTGCTATCTTCATCCTATATGCCTACCAAAGATCAGCCTGGCTATGGACCTATGATCAATGATCTGCAAGAATTGTTCAACCGCTACCAACAAGATGGCTTCATCACCATAAATTACGATACCAAGGTTTATGTTGGACGTTTGTAGCAACTACGCAATAAGCCCTTCTGCAATCAAATGATTCTTTGCCTCCTTAAAATCAAGGAACAATTTATCGGCAAAGCTTAGTTTATGATGTTCACCGGTATCGCTTTGAATGGCGAAACAGGTAAGTCCGGCAGCTTTTGCCGATTTAACGCCATTGATGGTATCCTCAAAAACAAGGCATTCCTCTTTCAACACGCCGAGTTTTTCGACGCATACCAGGTAGCTTTCCGGATCGGGCTTGCTTTTGGCAACCTCGGTGCGGGTGATAATCAATTCAAAATACCTGCCTAAACCATTCCTTTCAAATACCGCCTCCACATCCTGCCGCGGACTTGAAGTTACCAATGCCAGCCTCAATCCTTTACTTTTAAAATACTCCAGCACATCAGCCACATGCGGCATCAGGTTTACATCTTTGGTTTTCAGGCGTTCCAAGGTCAGCCTTTCCCGTTTATCAATAATTTGCGGTAATGGGGCAGCAATACTATATTTTTCGGCCAGACGGGCCGCATTGGCGGGCATAGGAACACCAGCGTAGGTTTTCAGCCAGTCATCATAAGTTAATTGCACATCAAACTCAGATAAAATTTCGTTCCAGCATTCGAAATGAAAAAATTCAGAATCGATTAAGGTACCGTCCAGGTCGAACAACAGGGCTTTAAGATATTTCATTGTATAGGCTTAGGCAGTAAAGTTATAAACTTTGGTGTTTCTGTGATCTAAAACTCAAAACTTAGGCTCATATTTATGCCAATGAAACGGCGCTTTATTTTAAGCTTATCAGTTGTATGTTTAATGTTCCTCTGTTCGTCATGGGGGTTCTTTGCGCATTATCGCATCAACAGACTGGCGGTTTTTACGCTTCCTAAGGACATGTCCGGTTTTTACAAGGCCAATATCGCTTATATTACAGAACATGCCGTGAGTGCCGATAAACGCCGCTATGTAGACTCGGCCGAGATACCCCGGCATTTTTTTGATGCCGACCATTACGGCAAAAAACCATTTGCTGCCATGCCACAACGATGGACAGACGCGGCTGCCAAATACTCTGCCGATACGTTAAACAAATATGGCACCGTTCCGTGGACTATCCAATACCAGTATTACCGCTTGGTTAGGGCATTTAAGGCTCACGATACCACAGCTATACTTAATGCATCGGCCTACCTGGGGCACTACGTTGCCGACGCACATGTACCCCTTCACCTTACCCTGAACTATGACGGGCAGCTTACCGATCAGACAGGCATACATGGTTTATGGGAAACCCGGCTTCCGGAGCTGTTTATTAAGCAGTATCATCTTTATGCAGGCCGGGCCCGGTATATTGACAATCCACTGGCCGAGGCATTTAAAATTTGCCGGGGATCCTTCAAAAGTGTCGATTCGGTGTTGCGGTTTGAGCGGATGATCAACAGAAGTTTCCCACCCGATAAAAAATACAGCCTGGTTATGCGCGGCAAACGTAAGCTTAATGACTATTCGGTTGCCTACAGCCATGCTTATCAAAAAATGTTGAAAGGCATGGTAGAGCGGCAAATGCGCTCATCGATACTTTCGGTTGGAAGTTTCTGGTACTCGGCCTGGGTAGATGCCGGGCAGCCGAATTTGAATAAACTGATAGCACAGCCGCTAAGCCCGGAAGATCGGGTTAAGCTACAGCATGAAGAAGCCATGTACAAAACAGGCAAATGCATTTACCAGGCACCTCAATAAAACTCTGAACCTACCGCTGAGATATATTTATACTGAAGCTTTTTTGCTGGCCCTGCTTTTTATGGCCGCATAAATTGGCGGCACTACAGATATCAATATAATAGCCATTACCACCAGGGTAAAGTTTTGTTTGATCACTGGGATATTGCCAAAAAAGAAGCCGATAAACAAAAAGCTCAGCACCCATGATGCACCACCTACAATATTATACAGGCTATAACGTAAAAAAGGCATACGACCAACGCCGGCTACAAAAGGGGCAATTGTTCTGATGATAGGTAAAAACCGGCTGAATATAACTGCCTTACCACCATGTTTATCAAAAAACGCTTTAGTGCTGAGGTAATATTCCAGTTTTAATATTTTGTTATCCTCTTTAAAAACCTTTGGACCTAAATAATTACCCAGCAGATAGTTAACCGTATTACCCGCAAAAGCGGCAATAACCAACATAATGGCCAGCAAAGTTATATCCAGGCCGGTTTTACCATTAGCAATAAGCGCGCCTGCTGCAAACAGCAGCGAGTCGCCGGGTAAAAAGGGAGTAACCACAAAACCGGTTTCGGCAAAAATGATCGCAAACAGTATGAGATAAGTCCAGCCTTTATAGTCGCTGGTGATCTGGCTTAAATGCACATCAATATGCAGTATAAAATCGATAATGGCTTTTATTACTTCCACGGTTTTTTGAAATTTTGGCTAAAAATAGGAATATAAATCAGAATCAGGTATCAAGTAGTTAGTATCAAGTATCACGACTCCCTAAACACGGTAGTTAGCATTCGCAAAAAATCTTGATACTTGATACTAACTACTTGATACTACTTCGTAGTTTTCAGCAGTAAATTATTGGTCAATATAGCCGCGCCAAATGCAACCGAGTCTGTACGGCCTACTATTCCTTGTGTATAAATAGTATAGGCACGGCCATCCTGTATGGTAACATTAGGCAATGTGAATTGAGCATTATCGGGCGAGGTATTTAAATTGATAGTGAAATTATAATTACCTACAGGCAGCTGAACATATTTTGATACGGAATCAAAAGGAATTTTCGTCCACAGCGCTGTCCCGATACCATTAGCTCTAAGATCAAGCGGGGCCGAGGTAGGCGAGCAATGAACAAACCGTACTATAGCTCTGCCTAAAGGAGGAACAGTAGCCGTATCTAATAACAGCATTGATTTTTTTATGGAATTATCGCTCCTGAAACCGGTAATGAATAAGGTGTATTTGGAGTTAGCTTTTAATGCTACTGTACTATCGATAGTAACCAGGTTTATAGGGGCCAGTGTTGCTGTGCGTAACTGCACTGGCGGTAACAGGGTGGATATAAAAAAATAACCTGAATTAGTAGGATAGGTATAACTGGTTGTATTCTCCTTAAGGAAGTTGAGGTATAAATTTACCGGTTGTATGTCGGGACTTAAATTAACTATCTGCAGCTGCGTATTCAACCCTGTAGGATTAGCATTGGCGCCTTTACCGCATGATGACAGGAAAGGCAACAGCAAAGTACCAACGGTAATTAAAAGTAAGGAAACCAGTAAGCTGCTTTTATTGGGGTTAGTCATTAATTAAAATTTTATTGATTAACTATTAAACTGGCGCCAATTGCCTGATTGCCGCCTGAACCTATAGTACCATAACCAACTACAGTATAAATTCTACCCGTACTAATTGTTACCGTATCTTTTCTGGCGGTACTTATATCAGACCCGGTTTGGTAAACACTAAAAATAAGCGAACCCGGGCCAAGTGTTGTGCCAGGTGTAGCTGTTGTACTTGGCGTAACGTTCAAAAAGTTGGTTGTTGTTTTATAAGCTATATTACTCAACTGAGGGGTAATTACCGGAGAGGCGCCCGGAGATACAAAAGCCAGTGTAAGGGGCCCCGCATCCGGCGATGCATTTACAAATCTGAGTTTAGCGGTATTATTGGTAGGTGCGGTTGCGGTATCGGTAGTAAAAAAAATCCCGTCTGCTGATCTACTGCTTATATATAACGAATATCTTTTCCCACTATCAAGCGTAAGCGGCAAAGTAAATAAAGGGTTAGGGGCAGAAGGCTTTGCCAGTTTAACCTGATAATTTTGCAAGCCTGCTTTTACGATTAATAAATTGGCCAGTGTACCGCCAGGAAAATACGTTGAGGTATTATTGATCAATGTGCCGTTCTGATAAAAATTAACCGTATCCTTTGATGCGTTAATCACCCTGACATTGGTAGTTGGCAGAAACGTAGGCTTATCGTTATTTTTTTTACAGGATGCCCAGCATGCCGCCGCGGCTATAATAAAAGTAAAGGCTTTGATCCTGATATTCATATTGGCAAATTAGTGATTTAGTGAATTAGCGATTTAGTGAGTAAAGATATTTGAATCATTAATTCACTAAACCACTAATTCACTAACTAAAAATCAATCTATATAACTGATTCCCGCGTTTTTTGTTATCCGCGGCGAACAAAAAAGTCCGGTTCTTTTAAACCGGACTTAGTTTTGGATTTATAATTTAAGTTTACACTTAAGCATAACTATTGAGCATCACCGGCATAACCAGCATCAGCACATCTTCATTTTCATCGCCACCCTGAGGTAACAATAACCCGGCACGGTTTGGTGTCGACATCTCCAAAGATACTTCTTCGCAACTTAAGTTCTTCAACATTTCTATTAAAAACCGTGCGTTGAAGCCAATTTCTATGTCTTCGCCCTCGTATTGGCAGCTTAAACGCTCATGCGCTTCGTTGGCAAAGTCAATATCCTCTGATGATATATTCAACTCGCTGCCGCTTATTTTAAGCCTTACCTGGTGAGTGGTTTTGTTGGCATAAATAGCCACACGGTTCAATGAACCCAGGAAGGTAAGCCTGTCGATATTTAATTTATTTGGATTTACCTGAGGTATAACCGCCTCATAATCCGGATAGCGCTCGTCAATTAAACGGCATACCAGGTTAATATTACCAAACTTAAAGAACGCACTGGTGGAGTTATACTCTACAGATACATTCACATCATCAGTTGGTAAAGATGATTTTAACAGCGTTAACGCCTTTTTAGGTAATATGAACGAAGTGGTACTTGCAGCTTTGGCATCTTTACGGCGATAGCGTACCAGTTTGTGCGCATCTGTAGCAACAAAAGTAAGGTGTTGGGTGCTTAGCTGGCAGTATACACCTGTCATGGCCGGGCGCAGTTCATCGTTACTTACCGCAAAAATGGTTTTGTTGATCGCTTCGGCTAAAACCGATGCCGGTAAATTTACCGACGAAGCGTTCTCTACTACCGGTATCTTCGGGAAATCCTCGCCATTTTCGCCACTTAGTTTGTACTTACCATCGCCCGCGTTTATTTCAATTGCAAACGTGTTATCATCCACAGAAAAAGCTACCGGCTGCTCTGGTAACGACTTCAAGGTCTCTAATAATATACGCGATGGTATGGCAATACGGCCATTTTCTTTAGCCTCAACAGCTAATGACGTGGTCATGCTGGTTTGCAGATCGGTTGCAGAAATGGTTAAGTTTCCATCCTTTATCTCGAACAAAAAGTTTTCCAGTATAGGCAAAACAGTGCTATTGCTTAAAGCCCCGCTTACAGCCTGCAGTTGTTTGAGTAATGTTGATGTAGAAACAATAAATCTCATAAGGGAATATTTTATCAATCAAAAATATAAAATTAAGCCTCACCTAAATCCTCTCCAAAGGAGAGGACTTTAACTCCTCATTTTTTTATCCCTCTCCTTTGGAGAGGGCAGGGTGAGGCTTATTAGTTATCAAAAATATAAAATTTAATGCGCATACTTCCGTTTACGGATGTAATGTTGAAAAATAGCACATATTAACACTAAAAGCAAAGGGCCAACCGTATTTACCAGTTGCCAGTACATTTTTTCGTTGCGGATACGTGCACGGTTGAGCAAACGCATCTTGATCTCCTTGGTACGCAGGGCTATCAGGCCCGAATCATCGGTCATGTAATCGGCAATATTCAGCAGTAGGTTTTTGTTGCCATAAGTTTGCTGGGTATAGTGGTCATAGCCCAACGGATAAGGCGATCCATCGCTGCCTACCTGGTTTTTCAAAATATCACCATCACTGATCACAATCATTTTGGTAGGTACACTCTCTGGCTGTATAGTCGCTTGTTCGGTAAACCCATCGGGAAGCGGACGGTTGCGCCAATCGGATACAAATTTACCCTCCAGCAGTACCCCTACCGTTTTTTGCGGACTTTGAAAATCTTTAGGATTAGGCTCCTGTTCCAATGCCTGTAACGACAGCATATGCGGCGCACTCATTTTTTTATTATAAGGCGACGAGGTAAGCAGGATGGTTTTCTTTACATCCTTAGTATCCAGCAGGTCAATAGTACTGGCAAATTCGCTGCTGATGCCGTCCAGATTTTTCACTACCGGATGTTTAGACAGCGGGATAAATATCGGATAGAACAGCCAGGGCAGCATTTGTATCTGTGCCTGCCCGCCTACACTGCCCGTAGTAACCGGTATCTGCGAACAGTTCATATCGGCTATCAGATCGTAATTGATCCGCACACCATAACGGAAAAGCTGATCGTCCAGGTTCAATTGTTTGGCAAAAGCCAGCTGCTCGCCGCCATGCCCGCGCAGGCTGTCCAGTTCGGCGCTTACCTGGTCAATCGTCCACAGTACCCGACCGCCATGCATAATATATTGATCGAGCTTGAATTTTTCCAGTTCGGTAAACTTTTTATCAGGTTTGGGTATCACCAGCAGTTTTACCTTTTGCAAGCCGGCGGTGCTAATCGTACTTAAGTTAACCCGGCCAACCTGGTATCCGTCGGAAAGCGATTTCATCGCATCGTTCAGTTGCAGGTCGCTCAGTTCGTTATGACCTTCGGTAAAGCCAATTTCGGGCTTGCCCCCGCTGGTTGCTTTTTTTATGGCCGATGAAAAAGCATACTCCAGGTTTTGGATGGAGTTATTCAACACCTCATCCGGCGAAAGCCCTATCCGGCTTAATAATAGCTTCACAGCAATATCTTTACCATTGGCCGATACCAGCGCACCCGGAAATATCAGTTTTTGCGATACGCCGTCGTCGGTTTTTACACTCAGGTTGGTGGGTTCGATGCCTTTGGCTTCCAGGTTTTGGATGGCCTCGTTTTGCTGATCGCCGGAAAGATTTTTTAGCGGGTCAATAAACTCGAATTGTAGTTTACGGTGACTGTATGCCTGCAGATCATTAAGCATATCACGCGTTGCACCCTGCAACCTTTTAAAGCCACCCGGCAAATTGCCACCCTGCAAATACACGGTAACTTTTACCGGCTGCTGCAAACCATCCATAATTTGCCTGCTGATGGGCGAAAGCGTATAACGTTTTTCGGAAGTAAAGTCAAAACGGGTAAATGCGACATTGCCAATGATAGCCAAAACCAGCAAGCCCCCCAGCCCCCTGAAGGGGGAGCTTGAAATAATATTTTTTTTGCGCTGACGGATGATCACGAACAACGTAAGCCATATAAATATGCCGCTTACTATGATAAAATAAGTCAGGTCGCGCGTGTCCAGTACACCACGGCTTACGGATTGGTAATGCTCTGTAATACCCAGGTTTTGCAAACCCAGGTCCTGTAACGACAGCAACTGGCTCAGCGAATCGAACCCGCTGTAAAAAAAGAAGCACAGGAACACCGCCACTGTAAAGGCAATGATCTGATTTTTGGTGATAGATGAGGCGAACATACCGATAGCTGCGAATGCCGCGCCCAATAAAAACAAGCCTATGTAGGACCCTATAACCGCTCCTGTATCAATGTTACCCTGTGGCGTACCCAGCGTGCTCACCGAAAAATAATAAACCAGTGTGGGTAGCAAAGCGCAAATCACCAGCAACACGCTGGCCAGGTATTTACCCAATACGATTTGCCAGTCGGTAAGCGGACGGGTGAATAACAATTCAAAAGTACCCTCCTTACGTTCCTCGGCCAACGAACGCATGGTGATGGCGGGTATCAGGAACATAAATAAGTATGGAGCTGTGCTGAATAAACTTTCGAGCCCGGCATAGCCATAATCTAAAATACTCGAATCCGGGAATACCCACAAAAACAAACCCAGCACCAATAAAAACACACCTATAGTGACATAAGCCACCAATGAGCTGAGGTACGAAACGATTTCTTTTTTAAGGATACTTAGCACTTTTTTGATCGGGTGTTAGGCGCCGAAATTACAATATTTTTTTATTGGTTTATGGGTTTATATATAATGTGGTTATGCTGGCTGTCTCGTAAGGTAACCACTCCTTCTCCCACGCATCATTGCGGGGCACGAAGCAATCCCCGATAGGCAGAGCCACTCCGTATAGCTTAGAGATTGCTTCGTACCTCGCAATGATGCGTTCTTTTCAAATTCCAAAAATGAAAATTACCTCAATCCTTTTTATCAACTATATAGGATGTAACTATTTTCACCCTATCATTTTCCACTTCATAAAAATCGGCATAATGCATGTTTATTTCCTCGCCGTTTTTGCCTTTGCATTGGATAAAGCCATCCACAGCGGCTTTATTACCTTCAATAATAACGTGGTCATGGGTTGATGAAACAATCTTTACATCATCCATTCCGCCCAAAAACTTTTCTACTTCATCCTTTCCGTTTACGATAGTAACGCTTGAACCTTTCATAGTCCATACTACGTCATCAGCAAAAAGCCTTAATATTTTATCAACATCGTTGTTATCAAAAGCATCGATAACCTGTAATACAATTTCTTTAGTTGTCATAGTAATTTGATTTTGTTGATAACAAAGTTAGCCCTTATACAAAACAGGCGGGAGGGCTCAGAATGACATTATCGGGGTGTTTTACGACAATTGAGATAGCAAGCACCCGATCTACTCCGGAGGAGTAAAAGCTTTGTAGCAAACAAAAAGAGATCTTAAGCACACCGTAGGTATGCAACCTAAGTACAGTACCTACGGCACTGGTTTTGAAACTTAATTTTTCTACAAAGCTTTAACCCCGATGGGGTTTACCTCTCCTTAACTAGTAATCACATTGAGTGTGCGTCAGTAAAAGGCCAACGACCAACATTTCCTTCAAAACAGTGAGTTTACATGGTTTACACTTTTCATGGGTTTACATTAGCATAAATAACTGATAAAAAATTAGTTATAGTAAAAATACTCCTAATATCATGGTAAAGGTGTAAACCATCATTTGGCGTGTGTACCGCTTGTGATTTTTCCCATCGGAGTGGGTATTAAAATGTCTTTTAAACAAAAGAGTCCCGAAATTTTAGCTATTTCAGGACTCTTTTGTTTACTTGAGCTCTTATCTAAAACGATAAGCCAAACGCAAACCAGCCTGGCCCAGAGTACCATCTTTCGACCAGCCTTCATAACGCAGGCCAATCTCAAAACCCTCCCTAAAGCTATAACCAATACCAGGCGAATAGGCAAATGCGGTACCATCAGCCGCACCGGTAAAAAACGCGGCTCCTATTTGTCCTTCGGCAAAAAAGTTCCTGTCAAAGTAATATTTAATACCTGCTTTTAAAGGAATGGCATTGATAGCGGGACCGCCGAAATCACTATATACCCCTTTTGGCTGGAAGGAGTTATAGCCACCCGATATGGTAAACCAGGTACTGCGTTCAATCGGAAGCTCATATTTAAGCGAAGCACCTAATACCGAACCAAAAAGATGATGGGCGTCACCTGTAGGTAATCCAGCCTCAAAGCCGATGCTGAATATCCCGCTGTTTCTGCCCCTGGATTGCGCAAAGCTTTGCGCCGCGGTAAATCCAATAATGAATAAGGCTAATAGAATTTTTTTCATGATTTTTTAAATTGTGTGATTTCTATCAATACAGTCATGTAAACATATTGTTTGCTCTATATCATATATCCCGTATCATGGCAAAACCATAACCGGGTTATAAGTAACCGTACTAACCGTATAAAAACATAAAGCCCCGGAAATAATATTCCCCGGGGCTTTATAAATTTTAATTGTTAATTTTTAGAAGATCAGAAACGGTATGCCAATCGCAAACCCAGTTGCCCGATAGTTCCATTGTTTGACCATGCCTCATAACGAACTCCTGCTTCAAAGCCACCGGCAAAAGTATAACCTATACCCGGTGAATAAACGAATGCCGTACCACTGCCATTTCCGGTTGCAAATGCAGCACCTATTTGGCCTTCGCCAAAAAAGTGCCCGTCAAAATAGTATTTGGCACCCACTTTTACGGGTATTATACCGACAGAGCCGCCATCACTGTGAAATTGATAGCTGATATTCGGGTCATTAAAAGAAACATCAAAACTCTTGATGTGTATGCTGCTATACCCCGCCGATGCGGTAATAAATAAATTATTGGCTACCGGGTACTAATATTTAAGCGAACCACCAATAATATAATTAGAATAATTGTGGAAATCGCCAACAGGCAATCCGCCTTCAACACCGATACTGAATTTACCACCATCACCGGATTTTGTTTGCGCAAAGGTTGTACATGCTGTGCCTGCGATAATGACTAAGGCTAATAGGATTTTTTTCATAAAATAATTTTGTAATAGGATTAATGCGGACTTGTTTTTTAACCGCTGTTGCTTGGTTTGACGCACATGGGGCTACTAACGTTTAATACGCCAAAAAATATTTATAAATAATAAAGCCCGGGGATAATATCCCCGGGCTTTACCTAAATCTTAATTGTTAATTTTTTGTTTAGAAACGGTAAGCTAAACGTAAACCAACTTGACTAATGGTACCATTTTTTGACCAGCCTTCATAACGAACGCCTGCTTCAAAGCCACCATCAAAGGTATAACCTACCCCCGGAGAATAAGCAAAAGCAGTACCTCTTCCGCTTCTTGTACCAAATGCCGCGCCTAATTGACCTTCGGCAAAAAAGCCTTGCTCAATGTAGTACTTAACACCCACTTTTACCGGAACAAAACTTTCTACAGATCTGTCCTGGCCAAGGGCCTTAAACGCATCTTTAACTTCGCTTTTGTACAAAAATGCATTATATCCTGCAGAAATGGTAAACCAGGTGCTTGGTGCTATCGGTAACTCATATTTAACAGAAGCACCCAATACAGAATTAAATGCCTGATGAGCATCACCAACAGGCAAACCCGCTTCAACGCCTACACTAAATTTACCGCTGTCGCCAGATTTGGTTTGCGCGAAGGTTGTGAATGCTGTGCCAGCGATAATAGCTAAGGCTAATAGAACTTTTTTCATAATTTATTAGATTGATGTTTGTTTGTTAACACAACGTTAATAGGATTTTCCTATAACGCAGTTTTTTATTGAGAGTATAGACGCAGCTCCTGAGCAAACGTTACAAACTCTTTTAATTTTTTTTATTAAATACGTGATTTTGGCATATTAATCAACAGAATAATATGAGATACACACCCAGGGACGGTGGTGCTATTGTATCGGTTTAATTCGCAAAATAAATGTAATAATCAATAGAATAATTTTGAATACTCACCGTGGGCAGCAGGGAGTTCGTATCAATCTTATTCGCAAGTAAAATAATTAGGCGCCACAAAAATAAAAGTTTATTTTAAAATTAAAAACATTAATTGTCATGGGTACGTGAAATAAATATCTGCTCCAGGGTATGGTCATTGTTTTTTTGGCGAAGTCCTTGCAGTGTATCATCAGCTACAATTTTGCCTTTATTGATAATGATCACCTTGTTGCATACCGCTTCTACCTCCTGCATAATATGGGTAGAGAGGATGATGGTTTTGGTTTTCCCCAGTTCCAGGATCAACTGACGAATGCCGATCAACTGGTTAGGATCAAGCCCGGAGGTGGGTTCGTCCAGTATCAGCACATCGGGGTTATGGAGTATAGCCTGCGCCAATCCCACCCGTTGGCGGTACCCTTTTGATAGCTGACCTATTTTTTTATGCTGCTCGGGCCCCAGGCCTGTTTGCTCAATAATGGTGGCTATTCGTTTTTCGGGCTCCGGTAATTTATGGATCCCGGCTATAAAACCTAATGATTCTTTCACATACATATCCAGGTACAGCGGATTGCTCTCGGGCAGGTAACCAATGCGCCTGCGTACCTCCAGGGGCTGGGCAATCACATCGAACCCACAAACCGATGCTGTACCCGAGGTTTGTGGGATAAAGCAGGTGAGTATCTTCATGGTGGTAGATTTACCGGCACCATTAGGCCCCAAAAAGCCCAGCACCCCTGGCCCTGCACTAAAACTGATACTATTAACCGCTTTTTGCGTTCCGTAAATTTTGGTTAGTGACTGCACCTCGATACTCATGCGGTAAAAATAAGTTTTCGATGTGATATTCGGGATAGAAATCCCCCGATGGTTTCAAAATCGATTAAATCTTATGACAAAAAAATAAAAAAACGCTACTTTAAAGAAGTTTTTATAATCATCAATAATACAACCTGCTGAAGCACGGCTATTTAATCAAATTTCGAAATGGGAAAAACTACTATTGCAGAAACGGTGAATAACGAGGCGCCAGTTAACAGAATTGCTTCGGTAGATGTTTACCGGGGCTTTGTTATGCTGCTGATGATGGCCGAAGTAGTATCTTTTGAAAGTATAGCGAAAGCGTTACCAGACAACAGGTTTTGGCAAATTTTAGCTTTTAACCAATCGCATGTACCCTGGACATGGCTGAGCCTGCATGACATGATCCAACCCTCTTTTACATTTTTAGTGGGTGTGGTACTTCCCTATTCCGTAGCCTCCCGGAAAAAAAAGGGAGCCACTTTCAATTCCATTATTGGCCATACCCTGTTCAGGTCGCTGGTACTCATTTTTCTCGGTTTCTTTTTAAGATCATTGGGTTCCGATCACACCGTTTTTACGTTTGAAGATACGCTTACCCAAATAGGCCTGGGTTATACTTTCCTGGTGATGCTTGGCTTTTGCTCGCCAAAAATACAACTTGGCGTACTGATCTTCATTTTGGTAGGATACTGGCTCGCATTCGCCCTTTATCCCTTGCCTGGGGCTGGCTTTGATTATGCATCAGCCGGTGTACCGCCGAACTGGGAACATAACCTGCATGGTTTTGCAGCTCATTGGAATAAAAATACCAACCTGGCCTGGGCCGCAGATCGCTGGTTTCTGAATCTGTTACCGCGCAGCCAGCCTTTCCTGTTTAATGAAGGCGGTTATTCAACCCTCAGTTTTATACCCACCCTGGGCACTATGATTCTTGGCCTTTTGGCAGGCGGAGTTTTGAAAAACAGCCAAACAGGTAAAGAGAAGCTGAAATATTTTATCATAGCCGGGGGAAGCCTCATCGCTTTGGGGATATTGTTACAGCTCACCAATATCAACCCTATTGTAAAAAGGATCTGGACACCGGCATGGGTAGTTTTCAGCGGCGGTATATGTTTTGGTTTCTTGGCTTTATTTTATTGGCTGGTTGATATGAAACAGATTCAGAAACCATTTTTCTTCCTCACGGTGATCGGGGTAAATTCAATCGCTGCCTATGTCATGGCCGACGGTGGCCTGAGGCGATATATCAGCGAAAATCTCCACACGCACCTGGGGCAGCACTATGATCAGTTATTTGGAATAGCCTATACAACGCTTGTTAGCGGCGGCCTGACCTTATTTTTCCTATGGCTCATACTTTCCTGGATGTACCGGCGGAAAATATTTATCAAGATCTGAAATATTAGGAGACGGCACATAAAAGGCCTGTCAGTCTGAGCTTGTCGAAGACTCGCGTGCAGAGGCCTGCCCACCATGCTTCGGCGGGGCTCGCCTTGACACCTACTTTTCTTATTACTCAGGAAGGCAGTATCTCCTTACTTTTCAAAAACAATGGCATCAGCGTTCGCGCCCAGTTTTGTTAATGTTTCGGTTATTTCAGCAACCATCGGGTCGGGACCGCAAACATAAAAGTGTTTGTTAAAATCTTTCACCTCGGCTTTCAAAAACTCCCCGTCAATACGGCGGTGGTCGTTTTTACCGTCCTTTTGCTGGGTTGTAGTAAACCGGGCATTTTCACCAAGCATCGTTTTTAATTCATCAGCCAAAATAATATCATCATCGGTTTTGTTAGAAAAGAACAGGATGTTATCCTCCAGCTTACCCTCTTTATAAAGCTGTCTTAATATGGCAATAAACGGGGTAATACCCGCGCCACCTGCTATAAAATATCCCGGACCTTTATACGCTATAGCCCCCCAGGCTTCGCGCAGTATCAGCTCGTCGCCCACCTGCAGTTCGCCTAAATGGTTAGTAACGCCGGGATGGTCACTATATATTTTAATGGTGAACTCCAGGTAATGCTCATCGGTAAGACAGGTGAATGTAAACGGATTTCGCTGCCCCTCCCATTGTGGTTGATTGATAGATAGTTCGGTAGCCTGTCCGGGGGTAAAGGTAAACCCGTCAGGCTTTTCTACTATAAACTGTTTTACGTTGTGGGTAACGTTATGAATATCCAGTATTCTTACAATTTGTTCCATAGCTGCGGTCAATTAATTGGTTATAATATAATCAAAATAACACTCATTTAGTTTTAGCTAAGCACATATAGATCGTAAGATCAGGGTTTTGAAAAAAGCATTTTTAAACCTTTGTAAGCGCTATTGTGCAAAATGGTCAAATGATTTTCGTCGGGAAAGGGGGCGAATATCACTTTCCAATCCTTTTTTCCGGCGGCCTGCAATGTTTTTGCCAGGTTATCAGCATCGTTTCCCATCTGTTTTCCTTCGGCGCCTACGGCAACATACACCGTTACAGGATGATCAAGTTGTTTGGCCAGCAATCCTGGAGCTTTATTTAACAAAGATTCATCATCCCACCATAAACTCGGACTTACAATAATATATTTAGTAAACAGATAGGATTTCTTTAACACAATCTCTGTAGCCAGTAGCCCACCAAAAGATTGTCCGATAATAATTCTGGACGAATTAGTTTTATAGGTTTTATCAATAAAAGGTTGCAATTCTTTTTCTATAAACGCTATAAATTTACCCGAACTACCGGTTGTGGGGAAATCCCTTTTTTCCTTGGCATTTGTTGTCGGAAAAGTAAAATCTTTCTTCCTGTCTATATTGGCAATGCCTACAATGATTACTTTAGGCATCATTTTGGCCATATTCAAAAACTGCACCAGGCCGCTTATATGGATAAAATCTTCATTGGCCGAGCCATCAAGCAGATAAATAACAGGGTAATGCAGGGTGTCGTCTTTCCGGTATCCCTCCGGCAGGTAGATGTTCAGGATACGCTTTTCGGAAAGCTGTGCCGAATTGATCTCTTTGATCTCGCCAAGTATAAAAGGTTTACTGCCTGATTCCTGGGCTTTGAGCGCAAAGGAGACAAATAACAGCAAGATCAGACAGCAATGTTTCATTGTTTTATGAGGGTGGATGAATATCGTAAAGTTAAAAAGATCAGTCAAAAAACTGCATTTTACACCTTTAACCTTTCCCCTTTAACCTTTCCTCCTAAATTGTATCTTTGCAGCTATTATGAGCAAATCAACCGACGAACTTTTTAAAAATGTTATATCGCATGCCAAAGAGTATGGCTTTGTTTTCCCTTCAAGCGAGATTTATGATGGTCTGAGTGCCGTTTATGATTACGGCCAGTTTGGCGCCGAGTTGAAGAACAACATCAAAACCTACTGGTGGAAAGCCATGGTGCAGATGAATGATAACATTGTGGGTATTGATTCGGCCATATTTATGCACCCCAAAATATGGAAAGCCAGCGGGCACGTTGATGGTTTCAGCGATCCGATGATCGATAATAAAGACTCTAAAAAACGCTACCGTGCCGATCAATTGTTAGAAGACAAGATTGATCGCTACGATAAAGACGGTAAAACAGACAAAGCCGAGCAATTGCAGCACGATATGGACGAGGCCTTGAAAAACGAGGACCTGCCACGTTTAAAAGAACTGATCATTGAGCATGAGATCGCCTGCCCGGTAAGTGGTACCCGTAACTGGACCGATGTTCGTCAGTTTAACCTGATGTTCAGTACCCAGATGGGCGCCGTTGCCGATGATGCCGACCAGATCTATCTGCGTCCTGAAACTGCTCAGGGTATATTTGTAAACTACCTGAATGTGCAAAAATCAGGCAGGATGAAAATCCCGTTCGGCATAGCACAGATTGGTAAGGCCTTCCGTAACGAGGTGATAGCCCGCCAGTTCATCATCCGTATGCGTGAGTTTGAGCAAATGGAAATGCAGTTTTTTGTACGCCCCGGCACTCAAAAAGAATGGTTTAACCAGTGGAAAGAAACACGCCTGAAATGGCACCTGGCCCTGGGCACTGATGCCGCTAAATACCGTTATCATGAGCATGCAAAACTGGCTTTTTATGCCGACGCTGCTTTTGACATCGAATTTGAATTCCCATTCGGATTTAAAGAAGTAGAAGGGATTCATAGTCGTACCAACTATGATTTAAGCCAGCATGAAAAATTCTCCGGTAAAAAACTACAGTATTTTGATCCTGAGGTTGATCCTGAAACAGGCAAACCATTCGGTAACTATGTACCTTACGTAATTGAAACTTCTATTGGTTTAGATAGGATGTTCCTGCTGACCATGATCAACGCTTACGAAGAAGAAGATCTGAGCACCGAGGAAAAACAAGATAGCCGTACTGTATTGCACCTGCACCCTTGCCTGGCGCCGGTTAAAGCCGCTATTTTCCCGCTGACCAAAAAAGATGGTTTGCCCGAAAAAGCACGCGAGATCATGGATAAACTGAAGATCGACTTCAACATACAATACGAGGAGAAGGATGCCATTGGTAAACGTTATCGCCGCCAGGATGCCATTGGTACACCTTTCTGTATCACGGTAGATCACCAGACACTGGAAGATAACACCGTAACCATCCGCCACCGCGACAGCATGCAACAGGAACGCGTACCCGCCGACCAGCTCGACAAGATCATTGGCGACCTGGTTAGCTGGAGAAACTTATTGAAATAAGATATTCTATATCTACCCAAATAAACAACAAAGCCCGCTATTTAAGCGGGCTTTGTTGTTTATCAACCACTCCTAAACCAGGCGAATTATCATAACCATACGCTTCCTTTATTTAATAAATGTATATCTATTAACATACATAACGATGTTTATTAATATACATATTAAAGTAAATACACTCAACTATTAAGAGGCCAAACTATCATATAACATCTTTATTATCAATATATTTCAATCTAACTCGGTGTGTTTTTATCATTAAATATTTCCAATGGCACAGCTATTGTTAATAATTTCTTATTAAAATAAATTTAAAGTTAAAAACTTAAAAAACAGCACTATGAAAAAGTTTACATTATTAGCCGTATTGGCATTTATCGGCTTCGGCTTCACAGCGAGCGCGCAAATACAGAAAGGGAATGTTTTAATGGGGGGCGATATCGGCAACCTTTCCCTGGGTTTAAATGGCTCTAAAAATTTCACCATGGATCTTACACCCAAAGCCGCATGGTTTATTAAAGATAACGTAGCCTTGGGTGCTTATGCTAAATTAAATTTGGCTACAGCCAAAGGAGCCGGTACAGATGTTGGATACGGCGTAGGTGCATTAGGCCGTTACTATACCGGATCGGATGTTGAGGTATTAAAACACGGTCGCTTTTTTGGTGAAGCTACTGTTGGTCTTGGCGGTTTCAATCCAAGCGGCCCGGGTGGCTCAACCAATGGCCTGGACTTTAGCTTCGGCCCAGGCTTTGCTTATTTCATTACGCCAAGTATCGGTTTAGAAACCTTGCTGAAATACAACGGTACAGCTGGCTTTGGCAGCTTAGGCTATCAAAACAAACTGACTTTAGATTTTGGTTTCCAGATCTACTTACCAGGACAAAGCACCCTGAACAAAGTTAAAAGAGACGTAAAATAGATTTATCTGCCTCGAAACAAAAATGCCCGCTAAATATCGGGCATTTTTGTTTTAATGACACTATTGTAATTTACGACCCAGAACGTGTTTCGCATTATTCTATTAGTTTGACATCGTAGGGTTAAAACAATTCAAGCTACTATTCCTTATCTTTTTAACCAAACTTCACCCCTGCTTAATTATGCCTGCTGTAAAAGAATATCCATTCTATTTAAAAAATACCGTTACCCTGTTTGGGCTTATTTTATTGGTATATACTTTTTCACAACTGGCAGATGTATTGATACCGTTGGCATTCGCTGCTTTTATTGCTATCCTGCTTAACCCTGTTTGCAATTGGTTAATGGAGCATAAAGTTCCCAAAATATTTTCTATTATAATTGTTATGTTAATTGGTGCTATCCTATTAGTGGCGCTATTCTATTTTCTATCAACCCAGATCATACAATTCGGTGATTCATTGCCCATGCTCAAGCAAAAGTTTGGGGAGTTGTTCACTACGTTTAAGGCGTGGATTGCCACCACCTTTAACCTCTCTGTTCAAAAGCAAGACCTAATGATCAAAGATGCCATAAATAATAGCCAGGCGATGGTAGGCCATACACTCGGCTCGGTACTAGGTGTATTCGGGTTAGTATTTGTGATACCGGTATATGTTTTTTTAACCCTTTTCTACAAAACGCTTATCCTTAATTTCGTTTTTGAAGTATTTTCAGAAGAGAACTCAAAACAAGTAAGCGAGGTTTTAAAAGAAACCAAAACGGCCATACAAAGCTATATTCAGGGTTTATTAATCGAGATGATTTTGGTCGCTATCCTTAATTCAACAGCGTTGGTATTATTAGGTGTAAAATACGGTATCCTGATTGGTGTTATAGGGGCTATATTAAACCTGTTACCTTACATCGGCGGCATTATAGCTATTGCCCTGCCCGTGCTCATGGCTACAGTTACTAAAGACGGTTACACAACTCAGTTAGGAGTTATTATAGCTTACCTGGTTATCCAGTTTATCGACAATAATATACTGGTGCCACGTATCGTATCCTCAAAAGTACAGATCAATGCACTCATATCCATCATTGTGGTACTTTTAGGCAATATGTTGTGGGGATTATCAGGAATGTTCCTGGCCATACCATTCATAGCCGTAATAAAAATTATTTTTGACCGTATTGAAGAACTTAAACCCTGGGGTAAGCTCTTAGGCGATACCGTACCTACCCGTTACAAAGGAGCAATATGGGGGCAAAAGAAAAAAAACTGATTCCCGGATAAATAAATTTTTCCCGTTGTATGGGCGATTCCCAAAACAAAAAAGGTTAAAAGGGATGGTGCAAAACCAATCCTTTTAACCTTTTATTTTACTTTAACAATATTAATGACTGACTGGGTTATCGCCTTTGTTCAGCGTACCATTGATATATAATATCTGGTTCACCTTTTTAGGATCGCCCTGGTAAACCCAAACAATGTTGTTGATATACTTGCGAAAAGCATCGCTTACCTCCTCAGTGGTCAATTTTTTAACATCATCAACCAGTGTTAATGAGCGTTTCCAGTTATTGAACAACACCTCGTTAGAGGCCATAGAAAATGCCTGCGCGCTATTGGTTTCGTTTTTATAATAAAAACCGGTAAGATAAGTAATCTTCATATTGGCAACCTCTTCAGGTTTAAAGCCTTCTGTTTTAATTTTGTCAACCAGTTTGTCAAACACAGCAATATATTTATCTGGTTGGGTTGTTGATACCGAGAAGCGGGCTGTGGATGTTTGTCCAACGCTAAACCAGGCCTGAGGGGCGTATGATAAGCCATTATTGGTACGTACATCTAAGAAATGGCGATTGGCAAATATCCTCATAGCCACATTGAATGCATCAAAATCAGGCGTGCCTGATTGCGGGCCGCTGGTAATACCTTCTACATAGTTGGTAGCCAGATCGCGCGATTCGGCATTAAATGAATTTTTATAAACACGGAAGAATGATTTTTTAAATTCAAAAGGAGGCCCCTGTTTGATACCGTTAAGCATACCCTTCACTTTTGCCTCGATAACTGCCTTATCCAGGTCGGCTACAACCACAATAACCAGGCGGGAGCGGGTTAATATAGATTGATAATAGGCCTTGGTTTCTTCGGGTGTTAGTTTAGATACGATATCTACAGTACCATTAGGATCTTTTGCATAATCGCGATTAGCAAATGCAATTTTATTTGCCAGTTGATCAATCGCGTGGTCTGGCTGCGAATCAGCTTGTTTAATATTGTTGATCGCATCCTGTTTAATACGTGCAAACTCCTTGGCATCAAAACGCGGTTGGGTTAAAGCCTCTACATACAAAGGCCAAACTATATCAAAATCGCTCTTAATACAGTTCATACGCATGGTAGCGTAATTTTTGTTGCTGCTGCCATCAACCGTGGCGCTTACTTTATCCAGCTGATCTTTAAATGCGTTTTTATCGTGTTTTATGGTTCCGCATTCGGTAAGGGCAGCCATAGCCATGGCCTCAATGCCCATTTTATCGGCTTTGTAGTTTTGTACGCCACCTTTTATAATAGTTTGTATCTCTACAATATCATTGCCACTTGGCTGCACAATTACTTTTACACCATCAACCGTGGTTTCGTAAGCTTTATTTTGCGCCTGTACTGTTTTTATATTTCCTATCGCCGCTGCAATCAACAGGGTGAATACATATTTCTTCATCATGATAAGATTTTAATTTTACTTAGCTACAAAAAATGAAGCTACATTTTGTTGTTTACTTAACTCTGGTGCTATGATTATACCTGCTGCATAAGGCTTGCCCGTGATATAGGTAGTGATATATTTTTGTATATCGGCACGGGTAACTTTCTGGTAATTATTATCCAGATCGGTGTAATAATCAAGCGAGGTGCTGCACCACTGGTAACTCAATTGGCTCGCCAGTGTTGATGGTTTCTCCTTGCGGTGAACACTGTTGCGCAATAAAATAGCTTTAGCATCATTTAACTGACCATCGGTAAAATAATCGGCTTTGGCCCACTGGTTAATTTGATTAAGCAGCTCATCATAGCATTCTTTTAATTTACCAGGATTTGGCACCACAAAAACGTCTATCGGCCCTACAAAACGGCTGGTAGTATACCCCAAAGAAACAGAGCTGGCCAATCCTTTATCAATCAGTGATTGTTGAAATTTGGAAGAGTTTAAACCTACAATGGTTGAAAACACATCAGCAGCAACTGTCGAAGCAGAATCGGTTAAATAAGCCGGCCCCTGCCATGAAAGCTGCATGTAAGGTGTTTGCGCGATAGTGGTTTCTTTGATAAAATATTCGCTTTTGGTTAGTGGCTTAAACGGTGGAATAGGATATTTTTCATGCGGATTGAAGCCACTGCTGGCCCAATCGCCAAATATGCTTTCGGCCAGGGCAAATGCGGCATCATGCTTTACATCACCACAAATGGTTACCAAACTGTTATTCGGGAAATAATATTTGTCTTTGATCACCATCATCTTCTCTGGCGTAGCCGTATTGATCACTTCGTGTATCCCGATAGGGTTTTTACGGGTGATCAGGTCGCCCCAAAGTTTTTGCTGGATACCATACCAAAGCTGGAAACCCGGATCGCTCTCGGCACGTTGAAATTCACCATCAACAACAGGGCGTTCCTTTTTCATATCTTCTTCGCGGTATATCGGAAAGCGGATAGCGGCATTCATGAATTTTAAACCGGCTTTAAGGCTATCCCTGTCAAACGTAAAGAAGTAATTAACCCGTTCCACATCGGTAGTACCATTCCATATGGCGCCTAATTCCTGTGTACGTTTTAAAAATGCTTCCTGGTTTGGATAATCTTTGTTAGCCTTGAAAAACATATGTTCAAAAAGGTGCGATAATCCGCTAAACTCGGGGCCTTCGGTATAGGCTCCGTTTTTTACAGCAATCTCAATGGTGGCCAACGGTACCTTGCTATTTTCAATAACTACAACTTCCAGTCCGTTTGGAAGCTTTTTCCAGAAATAACCTTCCGGCAATCGGGGTTGCGCTATCGCGCAGCAAACGCTAAAAACCCCAGCAACACTTAGTGCTAAAATTTTGGTAAAGTTTCGGGTCATATACTATAATATTTTATACCTATAAATATATTTAGTATATTCTATAAAAAGTAACGATTATCAATATTTAACCCTGGTTTTTAACAAAAGTTAACGTTAAAGGGAGATGGTTAATAATAAAGTGATTTTCGCATATCTCTAATATTCTTAAATACCCGATTTGATACTATTGTATGCCAAACCCAGATCATCAATAGAGTATTGAGTAAGAACGCTATCCTTCAGCGTACAATAATCGCCCCGGTGGCTTACAATGAGCTTGTCTATCCCATCTTTATTATCGCGCATAGGTACTGTTGCTGATACTACTTTCCCGGTGCCGTCAAATTCAATGATGTATACTTCTTTTTTTGGATCGTTAACTTCGGTAAAAGGCACTATCAGTGTATGATTACTATCATCGATAAACTTTCCCAGGATGTTTTTTCCCTGGATCTCTCTTGGGTCGAGCTCCAGCAGATGTTTGGCATCTTGTGCAGATAAGCCTTTGATATTTAAGCGTACAATGGTGCCGTCGGCATCTTTCAGGGTATCCTGCATAGTGGTTACAGAAGCAGCGGGATATTTGGCAACAGCATAAAAATTATCAGGGCCTGTATTTTTATCATTGTGTCCCGGCAACATGTAGCAAAGCTGCAAATTACTTAATGCCGAACTATCCGCCTTGATTTTTGCGGCAATATTGAGCAGATCAGTTTGGCTTAAACGCGTGCTGATATTAACGGTAAGCTTACTGGCAGTATCACTTTTAACTACTCTTGATATGGTATAATGAGGGACATCTCTTTTTTTACAGCCAAAAGCGGCCAGCACAATTACTAAGCAAAGCAGGGTATTTTTCATAAGTGGCAAAGTTAACCGTTGATTTTGGGGATTACGCCGATTACGTTGATTTTTCTTTTATTAGGAACCATGATTTATAGTATTATGAGATTTTCATGATTTCTTTCGTCCTTATTCCTTGCTCTCAAAATCCTTGCTCCATAAAACCTTAAATAATTCCATGCAGCGCTCCGCCCTTTTCGCCCATTTTATCAACGAGCTTTTCCACTTCGGGGTCTTTTTCGAGCACAGGGGCGTGATGCGGTTTGATACGGGCATCAATAATAAGCGGACCGGTACAGCCCCAGTGTTTGTGTTCGGTGAAACTACCTACACCATAGATATCATGCGATGGATTGCTGCGGGTAAAGGTTACCCAAACAAAATTATTCACGTTTTCGGCTGCGAAAGCAGCATCATCACAGAGTACGATCAGCGGCAAACCACTAAGTTCTTCTTCCTCCTCTTTTAACCTGTATTCGATAATGCTGATGATATTATCAATATCCTGATGATTTACATGTTTGGGCACTTCTACCATCAGCACACCAGGAATAGCCATTTTATAATTATTGACAGGTTTGGGCAGATCAAACCATGATGGCAACTCCGTCCAGAGTTCACGTTTGATATCGCCCGCTACAGTGATGGCTACTTTACTGCCGGAGTTTAAGCCACTGCCGCTATAATCCAGCGTATCTATGGTGGTACGGGTATAAAAATGCAGGTCGCGCGTAAGATCGATCCGTTGCAGGATATGATTTAAAAACGCGCCGATATGATTGACATTTAGTGCAGGATCATCTTCCTTAGCGGCAATGAACAAGTATTTGGCTAAGCTCAATTGACTTTTGCCCAGTATATGATTGGCAATGGTTAATATTTCCTGCGGCTTGCGCTCCTTGATATATGGTGTATAGCGCTCACTGCCGATAGCAAACAACAGCGGATGTACACCCGCCGCGTCAACGGCGTTAACCGCGTGCAGGCCAGGGATTTCTTTTGGAATAGCCGCCCCGCTGATCTCATGGATGAGCGCACCGAAACTGGTATCCTCCTGCGGGGGGCGCCCAACAACGGTAAATGACCACACAGCGTCTTTACGGTGATATACATTGTGTACCTTGAGCAAAGGGAATGGATGTATCAGGCTGTAATAGCCCAGGTGGTCGCCAAAAGGGCCTTCTGGTTTGTTATCATGGGGCATTACCGTTCCGGTGACCACAAAATCAGCATCTGATGAAATGCAGAATCCCTCATCATCATAAAAATAACGGAACCGACGATTGCCAAGAGCCCCGGCAAAGGTCATTTCTGATAACCCTTCGGGCAGTGGCATTACCGCTGCTACAGGGTGCGATGGCGGACCGCCTATAAATATACTTACTTTTAAAGGTTGTCCCTTGGCGTTTGCCTTGGTTTGATGTACGCCAATGCCCCTGTGGATCTGGTAATGCAAACCAATCTCCTCGTTCAGGATATAATCGTTACCGGCCAGTTGTATGCGGTACATACCCAGGTTGGCATTCATAATGCCTGGTTTATCGGGATCTTCGGTATATACCTGGGGCATCGTTACAAAGGGGCCACCGTCCATAGGCCAGTTCACTATCTGCGGGATGTCGCTTATTTTACAGCGACCGAAATTAACAGGCGCGCCCGCGCGTTTTTTCATCGGCAGGGCCGATAAAGCAGTAAGTGCTACGTTGGTATACTGAAAAGGGTGTTTGATGGCCTTTAAAGGATCGTTCTTGAGCTCGACCAGGGTTTTGATCTTATCCAGCGTATCCCTGAATATGAATTTGGAGCGCTCCAGTGTACCGAATAAATTTGATACCGCCGGGAACTTGCTGCCTTTTACTTTCTCGAACAATATGGCCGGCCCCTTGTTTTCGAATACCCGCAAATGAATGGCAGCCATCTGCAAATACGGATCAACCTCCTCCTTAATACGCACCAGGTGACCGTTTTTTTCCAAATCGGCAATACAGGCCTGTAAACTTTTGTAACCCATGGCACGAAAGTAGCAAATTTAGTCATTGGGACATTTGTACTTAGGTCATTTTTACTTTCCAGACATGTATTTAGGGGTCAGGCCATTAAGTTGTTAGTTATTTTATCTGTAGATCATATAGACTTTATTAATACCTAATCTCTTTCTCATTCAACGAGTTAAATGATCAAATTTTGCTACTTTCGCAGTTCAAGTTGACTGCAAATGATGTCGGTAATTGTATTAACGCTTATCCTGTTTATCGGCTCGTATTTTGCGGGTTTATTAGGCTCCTTAACCGGTTTGGGCGGTGGTTTTGTGATCATCCCATTACTTACCCTGGTATTGCATGTTGATATTCATTATGCCATCGGTGCTTCACTGGTATCTGTGATCGCTACATCGTCGGGTTCGGCCGCGGCTTATGTTAAAGAAGGTATCACCAATATCAGGCTGGGCATGTTCCTGGAAATTGCCACTACAGCCGGTGCTATGGTAGGCGCCCTCATCGCGGTTTATATCCCTACCAATTTCATCGCTATTTTGTTCGGCATTATCCTAATCACATCGGCTATTATGTCCTTACGCAAAAAAGCCGAACTAATAAATCAGGAGAAAAACCTGTTGGCCGAAAAATTAAAACTCAACAGCAGCTTCCCTACACCCAACGGCCCTGTAAACTACACTGTAAAAAATGTAGGCGGTGGCTTCTTCATGATGGGTTTTGCCGGGATAATATCTGGCTTGCTGGGTATAGGCTCGGGAGCATTAAAAGTTTTGGCGATGGATACCATTATGCGAATACCATTTAAAGTATCCACCACTACCAGTAACTTTATGATAGGCGTTACCGCGGCGGCAAGTGCTGTTGTTTATTTACAGCGCGGATATATTGATCCGGGCCTGTCTATGCCTGTGGCTATTGGTGTATTACTCGGTGCTTTAAGCGGATCAAAAATATTGGTTCACACCAACTCATCGGGCTGGTTACGCTGGGTGTTTGCTGTAGTAGTGACCTTTTTGGCAGTGCAAATTATATATAATGGATTCATCGGGAAAATATAAAACTAAATGAACAAGCAACCAATGAGTCAAAAAACATTTAGAGATACCGATATGCAGGCTGTTATCGGCTGGATATTACGGCTCGGCGTGTTGCTTTCTATGAGCATTATTTTCATCGGTGGTGTCATCTATCTTTACAGGCACGGTCAGGCTATTGCCAATTACCACACATTTAAAGGCATTCCCGATTTTGTACATAATATCCATGGCATACTAAACGGTATCATTACCTTCAGGGGGCAAGCTATTATACAAGCTGGTATTATTCTACTTATCGCCACTCCTATTATCCGGGTAATATTTTCGGCCATAGGCTTCGTGCTCGAAAAAGACTATCTGTATATCGGCATTACCATACTGGTTCTGCTCATTATTATGGTGAGCATGCTTAGTGGCCACGCCGGTTAATATTGTACAAATAACAATTAATTAAAACTTTTTTTAGCCCGCTTATATTATAACATATATGCAACGGCAAGTAGTTGAATCATCGGCACTTAACAGCATGGGCTATGACCCCTCAAGCAAAATACTGGAATTAGAGTTCAGGGATAGCGGCGACGTATGGCAGTATTTTGGATTTCCGGTTACAGCCTATCGAAAGTTCATCAGTGCCGATTCCCTTGGCAATTATTTTGTTACTAAAATCAAAGGCAAATATCCCGAGTTACGCGTCAGGTAATTAATTATTACCATTGGTGCGCCGTTGTTCATCATCGCTACCGGTTGTATGCTTACTGGCCGATTTAACAGAGGTTTTACCAAAACGATAACTGAAGTTGATCATCACCCTGCGGGTTTCTCTTTTGTCGAGACCCGTAAGATCAATATTCTGGTACTGTACCTTATATCGATACCGGTCGCTGTTAAAAATATCAATAACGCTTAGTTTTAAATTACCGCGTTTATTCAATATCTGCTTACCTAGCCCTGCGTTTACCCTATACTGTTGTTTAAGTTCATTAATTCCGTAAAGAGTTGGCGATTCATACATGCCAGATAATTCGGCTGTAACCGTGCTGCTTAATGTAAAGTTTTGTGTAGTATTAAAAATAACATCCTGCATTCCCCGGTTAAAATTACCGTATATAGCATAGGATTTATAACGTTGATACATCGCATCCAGGCTAAAATTGCCACTCCACCAGTTATTAAACTGAACCGGCGCGTAAAATGTTGCTCCATAAACGAATACCCTGCCAAAGTTTCGCTTAATGGCTATATTAACCTTCGACGAATCATCTTGTTCATATACCGGGAAGTCATAAATATCATTAGTTACATTATAATACAAGGTGGTTATAAATTTATCATTATAGGTATGTGATAGTTGTATCGAGTTGGTGTACTCCGGTTTTAAGTTAGGATTACCGGAATTATAGTCATACAGGTCGGTATAATACAAAAACGGATTAATATCCTGATAATTAGGCCGCTCAATACCACGATTATAACTCAGGCCTAATACATTTTTTTTATCTACCGTATAACTGAATTGTAATTGCGGGAACAGATTAAAATAGCTATTCATATTGTTTACCGCGCTGCTTTTATCAATTCCGGATGAATTGCCTCTGGTGTTTGTTTTTTCGCCCCGCAGGCCGGCAGTAATATCCAGCTTCCCTATTTTACCTATATAATTTAAATAAGCCGCACTTACTATCTCGGTATAAATAAAACGATTGGTATAGTCTGGATCGGGTTGGTAGCTATTATTTACCAGGGGGCCAAATACCATGTTGTTATTACTTTGCACATGATTATATTTCACACCAGCCTCCAGTCTGGAAGTTTTTGAAAGGGGATTCACATAATCAATCTTCCCTGTCCATATATGAATATCAGAAGGGGAAAGATTTTCCAATTGTAACGAATCGCGGTATTTTACACCGGCCGGGGTATAAAAATTATTGGTTATATATTCGTTGGAGTGACGGCGATAGGTTGAATAATTTACATCAGCTGATAGTTTTTTTCCGGTTTTATCCAGCGTACCATTATAGTTGATATTGTAATTTAAAAAGCTGCTCCCCCTGTCTAATTTCGATTTGGCAATAATCACCGAATCGAGCCGCTTTTGATTGGATATCTTCAGATCATTATCTTTCAAAAAATCATCTTCGCGCACCACCCCGCTCACCAGCACCCCGATAGTTTGTTTGGACGAAATAGCATAATCGGCCCCAAGCCTGAAATTATGATTATAGTTTTTTTGAATATTATTATAATCAACGTTATAATTACTTAAAACATCGTTATAAATAATATTCCTGTTAGTGTTAATATACCTGTTGGTTTTGTTATCATCAAAGGTATAATTGCCAAAAATATTAAGTTTGGCCGAGCGATTGTTAAAGGAAATGCCCGCCCGGCTTTTGTAATATTTACCATAGCCGCCACCCAGGTTAATGGATCCATTGGTGCCGATATTGGTACCCTTTTTGGAAATAATATTAATGATTCCTCCGCCCGACGCGTCATATTTTGCCGACGTACTGCTGATCATTTCTATCTGGTCGATGGTACTGCTTTGCATACTGCGCAATAGGTTCACCAGGTCGTCGCCGGTTAAGTTGGTTGGTTTGCCATCAATGGTGACCAGGGCTGCCTGTCTGCCGCTAATGATCAGGGCTTCATTACTGCTGTTAACATGTACTCCCGGCGATTGCCGTAAAATATCATAGGCTGAGTTTCCTTCGGCAGTTAAGCTGCTCTGCACGTTAAGTACTATTTTCCCAGGTTTTACTTCAATATAAGGCTTTTTGGCTATTATTTTAACTTCCTGTAACTGATTGTTTATCCGTTTCAGCAATATATTATCGGCAATTATATTTTGCCCCTCTAAAACTTTATATGGTTTTGAATAAACTTTACTACAGCCTATGCTGGTGGCTAAAATGAGGTATGTATTCTGGGCGATATTAGCAAAACCATATTTACCGGCCGCATCCACCAAACCCGACTGCACTACCGATGAGTCTGCAGCATTTAATAAAACCACGGTAGCAGCGTCAGCTGCCTCGTTGGTATCCATCAGAACTTTGCCCTGTATTGCTGAAAGTTTTGTTTGCCCGTAAGAAAAAAAACACATCCCGACCAAAAATGCCGAGAATAAGCCCCCAAATAAAACCTTCATTAATAAGTAGTGTAGAAATTTTCTATAATCTTCAAGCTAATATTATATTGTACTGCAATATAGTAACAATATATTCAACCATATAAATCACATATTGATAATTTTACGATATCTAAATAATAAATGTTTCCGCTATTTTATTTTTTTAATTTAGCGGTTACCTGCAAACGTTATCTTTTTTAGATAAACATCTATAGTCAATTAAGTTAAAAACAATCAATTTTTATTTAATTTCGGCCCAACAGACCACCATACTGTTTTGATTACCATAAACATGAAGAAAGTAAGCCTTTTTATCCTGATCATCTGTTTTTTTACAATCGGTACCATAGCGGCGGCACAACCGGCACCCGCTAATTATGCCATCGCTTTAAATAAGTTTAAACGGTTGTATAATGCCGGGCAAACCGACAGCATATTTAGTATGTTCAGTACCGAAATGAAAACGGCTTTACCTGCAGAACAGTTCAGGACTACCACCCAGCAGTTAAGATCACAGATAGGCAACCTTACCGATGCTGATTTTGTAAAATATGAAGCCCCATTGGCTTCTTATAAAGCTACTTTTCAAAAAGGAACCTTTTTATTGAATCTTTCTGTAAACTCACAAACACAGTTTACCGGTTTGCTTTTAAAACCTTACCAGGCTCCCGCAACAGAAGCTGCTCAGGCAGTAGCTACCCCAACTTTACCTGCAGATCCATCCGTAACAGAATCTCCGGTAACGTTGAAAACCTTTTCTGGCTCAATTTCTGGCACATTGGCTATGCCAAAGAATGCTGCCGACAAGATACCGGTTGTGTTGATCATAGCCGGTTCGGGCCCTACTGATCGTGACGGCAACAGCCCAAAACTGGGTTTAGCCAGTAACGCATATAAAATGATAGCCAATGAACTGGGCAAAAACGGCTTTGCCTCCCTGCGTTATGACAAACGCCTGGTTGGTCAAAGTGTAAGCTCCACCAAGGAGAATGAGCTTCGCTTTGAAGATTATGTAGACGATGCCGTAGGCCTGATCAACATGCTGAATGACGACCAGCGCTTTTCAAAGATCATTATCCTGGGCCACAGCGAAGGATCATTGGTTGGTATGATGGCTGCTAACGGTCAGCCTGTCAAAGCGTTCATTTCTGTAGCTGGCGCCGGTGATTCGGCTGATAAGATCATGACCGAGCAAATGAAATCAAAAGGTGCCCTGATATCTGATGGTTTTAACCGCATGCTGGATAGTTTGAAAAGAGGCAAAACAACCGACAATATCGACCCTTCCCTTTATCCCTATGCCCGGCCAAGTATACAAAAGTACCTGATGTCGTGGTTCAGGTATAACCCTATCCGCGAAATCAAAAAGATAAAAATACCTATCCTCATTCTTCAGGGTACAACGGATTTGCAGGTGACCGTATCCGATGCCGAAAAATTAAAGAAAGCGAAATCAGATGCCATACTTGACATCATCCCGGGCATGAACCACATCATGAAAGATGCCCCGGCCGATAGGGATAAAAATATAGCCACCTACAACGAACCCGAGCTACCACTAAAATCCGAATTTGTAAAAGCCTTGATCAGCTTTTTAAATAAGCAGAAGTAAACTGTAAAATTAAGCGTTGCAAAAACTTTTTAAACCTCGTTTTTTAACAAATTTCTGCACAAAAACAGGGAAAGAAGCGGCAAAATTTTATCAAAATCATCGATTTTAACACTTTTTAACAAATTACAACTGTGTTTTGATAAGTTTTAAAAACTTTAAAAAGTATTAAATAGCTAACTTTCAAACAACAACATACAAAGCAGTCGATTTTTGACACATTTTGTCTTTAACCAAACAGCCCGGTTCTCTTTGATCAGAGAACCGGGCTGTCGATTTATATAAATATACGAAATTTGGGGCAAAAGTAAAAATCTTAATAAGATCAAACACCGAATTCTGAATATTCAACACAGAAGTATCACCCTCATTATTCTATATCCAACATTTCATGTTCGATATTCAAATTTAACTCCGCTGCCTGTGTCCTCACAGGAAGCTTGTATTTAAATTGCCTGTGAGGACACAGGCAATGGAGAAATAGTATCAGACAACGAACTTCGAATCTCCAACACTCGAAGCTTTTTTATCATTCGATATTCAACATCCCATGTTCGATATTAAATAAAATTCCCCCTTCAGGGGGGTTAGAGAGCTCACCACGCGCCCAACAACCTTCTGATCATGACAATCTCGGCCACATGGTAAGCCTCATGATCGGCAGCCTGTAAAACTTCGCGCAGAATGGTTTGCCCATCGCCATACGGTATTTTGCTGAACAGATCACCTGTTTTGATCAGATCTATAAATTCTGCCCGGTCAAGTTCTATCTGTTTTATTGATTTTTCCCAGGCCTCATCGCTTTTAGGGGCGGTTTCTTTGGGCCAGTAATCATCGGGCCAATTGGGCGACTCATGGCTGCCATCCTTACTAAACTCCAGCATATCCCACTGGGCAATACGGATATGCTCAACCAGTTGCCAGATACTGTAAGGCAGCTTATCTGGCTTTACTCCTCTTAAATTTGCCGGTAAGCCTTTCAGCGCCCGGTCAAGATCGACATGGGCATTGCCCCCGTTCAGCAGGTGCAGCAGTTCGTTTATTAATATGTCCGTTGTATTCATCGTATAACTTCTCCTAAATCCTCTCCAAAGGAGAGGGCTTTGATTTGCATGTCTCTTTTTTTATATTTCTAAAGCCCCTCTCCCTCGGAGAAGGGTTGGGGTAAGGTTAAAGTAACAAATTAATCTACGGTTTGATTTATTTGCGTTAAATGTTTTAAGTTTATCGTGCATTATTAAATCATTTTATCCCGTGATCATAAAAAATATATTCGTAAGGCTGGCTTTGGCCGTTATTATTTTCCTGGTTGCTTTTACCGGCTGTAAAAAAGATATGGGCGGTGGCGGCAGCGGCGCCCTGTTAGGTAAGGACGACGCGGCTTTTACCACTTATGAAAACTCCTTCCTGGAGCATTTATGGAAACTGAACCCCGACTGGGCAACTTCGGTAGGCTATCATAAGTACGATAGCTTATTGTACATCCCCAGCGAACAAAGCCGGAGCAAAATGCTGGAGTTTGTAAAATTCCAGATCGATTCGCTAAGTCGTTTTGAGGTGAACACACTTAACGAGAGCAACCGGATTGATTATAAAATAATGCAAAACCAGCTGGATTATACTCAATGGCAAATTGAACGCCTCAAATCATACGAGTGGGATCCATCGTCATATAACGTTATCAGTACCTTCGCCTATATGCTCAATGAGCATTATGCTCCCCTCATAAAGCGTATGCGCAACTTTTATCAGCGGCTGGCCAATGTCCCTGCTTATTACAAAGAGGCGCAGAAACAAATTAAAAACCCGGTTGCCGAACTTACTTCGCTGGCCATTGAACAAAACCTGGGCGGGCTTGATGTGATCGATAAAGATTTTGCCGACTCGCTCAAAAAAACAGATATACCTAAAGCCGAAAGAAAACTGATGACCGATCGTGCCGCGCTTGCCGTGCAGGCCATCAAAGGTTATACCGATTGGCTCAAGGCTTTAAAAAACGATCACCCACGCAGCTTTCGCCTGGGGAAAGATCTGTATGAAGATAAATTTAAATACGAAAACGTAGCTGCCAGCAACGGGCAGCAAACCTATAACGCGGCCATGCAGCGTAAAAAATACCTGCACAGCCAGATGGCCAAAATAAGTCGCGATCTGTGGCCAAAATACTTTGGAAGCAAAGCGATGCCTGGTGATACGTTAACACTCATCAGGGCCATGATTGATACCCTCTCGTCCAAACACGTGAAGCCTAATGATTTTCAGTCGGCCATTGTGCAGTTGATCCCCAAATTAAAAGATTTTGTAAAAACCAAGGACCTGCTTACGCTTGATCCTACCAAGCCACTCATTATACGCAAAGAACCCGGTTATATGGCTGGTGTGGCGGGTGCTTCCATGAGCGGCCCCGGCCCGTATGATAAAAATGGCAACTCATATTACAACGTGGGCAGCCTGGCCGGCTGGAGCCCAGAGAAAGCAGAAAGCTATTTGCGCGAGTACAACCAGTATATCATCCAGATACTGAGCATCCATGAGGCTGTACCGGGGCATTATGTACAGGGTGTTTACGCCAATAAAGCGCCAAGCATCATCAAATCGGTATTTGGTAATGGCGCCATGAACGAGGGCTGGGCGGTATACTCCGAGGAAATGATGCTGGATAACGGTTACGGCAACAACGAGCCCGAAATGAGGCTGATGTGGTATAAGTGGCACCTGCGCTCGGTTTGTAACACCATATTGGATTACAGCGTGCACAGCAGCGACATGACGAGGGAACAGGCCATCAAATTACTAACCGCCGAAGCATTTCAGCAGCAGGCCGAAGCCGAAGGTAAATGGAAAAGGGTTAGCGTGAGCAGCGTGCAGCTCACCAGCTACTACACCGGCTACAAAGAGATCATTGACTTGCGCGATGCCTACAAAATAAAAATGGGCGATAAATATAAACTGAAAGACTTTAACGAAAAATTCCTGAGCTACGGCAGCGCCCCGGTTAAGTTTATCAAAGAAGCCATGCTGGCCAAACCGCCGGCGAGTAAGAATTGATTGCCCCTTTTGTCATGCTGAACGTAGTGAAGCATCTATTGTACGCTGTGCATATTGAAGAAGATCCTTCGCTATCGCTCAGGATGACAACTGTTGTAGTGGAGCCGCCAATGTTGGTATACACTCCTAAAAAAAGAGATAGCCCATGAATAATAAAAACTCATGGACTATGAACCATAAGCCATCACCCATGAACTATCAAATTCTTGTATGCTTTACTATGCGTAATGATTTTCGTAATAACGTATGATCTGATGCTCCAGCTGGGCTAATACATTATTTTCCAGCTTGCCCTGGCAGCAAACCAAATTATGCTTGCTTTTTTCCAGATCAACCTCTGCAATAACTTTACCCTGATCAACCACGCGGAATCGTCCTGCTTCATTTGGTAAAACGGCTACAATGCGTTCATCGTCCTTAAAATCGATCAACACATGAAACTGGTGTTGTGGTATAAATGCTATTGGCTGTAACATAAAAACCCCCTTTCCGTTGTTAAAATATACTAATGAAATATAAAGAGCATTGATTACTATAAAGTTAACGAAATTACTTTTAAATAATTGTTATGTTTTGCTGCAATTTTTTGTAATAACTTTAGCCTGCAATAAATACACTATGAAATATCTTTTCAGCCTGCTTTTAATCCTTGGCATAAATCTGTCATCACAAGCGCAAAAAATAAAACTCGCCCTGCACCTGTTGAAAGGCAATACCTACAATATGGTTACCAACACCACATCGGCCATTAAGCAAACCGTTAACGGGATGGATAACCATATCGAGATTAATATTAGCGGCACCACCTCGTTCAAAGTATTGAATGCCGATGATTCGCTGTATTATATGGAGGTTAACTATAAAAGCCTGGCCCTAAAAATGCAGCTCCCCAACGGTCCGGTGAACTATGATTCGAAGAAAAATGATCCGAACGATTTTATGTCGGGTATCCTGGCCGGCCTGGTCAACAAACCTTTTACCGCGACATTTACCAAAAGCGGCCGGGTAAAGTCGGTGGAGAATGTGGAGAACATGATCTCGTCGGTACTGGATAGTTTTCCGCAGGTTCAGGGTCCGCAGAAAGAGCAGATTAAGGCCCAGTTTCTGCAATCTTTTGGCGCCAAAGCCATCAAAGGCAGCATTGAACTGGCGATAGCCGTTCTTCCCGAAACACCGGTAGCTAAAAACGATAAGTGGACCATTAACACCAGCCTGGAAAGCGCCATGTCGGCCAAGGTAAGTACGGTTTATCAATTAACCGATATCAGCCCAACCAGCTATGTAATTCATGGCGAAGGAAAACTGGCTACCAACGCCACCGACGATTTTAAAAGGGTAGGCGATATGCCCATGAAATATAACATGACCGGCACTATGACCGCCGATATTAAGGCCGATAAGGTTACTGGCTGGATCAGCGAATCAAAAAGCAAACAGGTGATCAGCGGTACAGTGGATATCAAAGACAACCCCAAAGTACCGGGCGGTGTCAGCTTCCCGATGAGCGTGGTCAATGAATCGGTAACGACGGATAAGTAATGGTTTAAGCTCTATAAACAAGCCCTTGCAGGATTACCTGCAAGGGCTTGTTTATATAAAACGGATGTCATGCTGAGCTCCGTCGAAGCATGGAGGGCTGGCCTCTGCGCGCGCGCCTTCGACAAGCTCAAGGTGACAGACCCTTTTTTCCTCCCATACCCTCAGGCTCCCTTTCTGGAGACCCTGAGGTTCGCAGGTCAGGTTTTACTTAATCACCCACACCCCTTCCAGGTACAGCTTATAGCGCGTTGGCTGAAACTCGCCGTAGGCAAAAACAACTACGGTTTTACCTCTTTTGAAATAATACAGCTTCAGGTTATCACTGCCCCGGTATTGGTGTAAAAAGCCACCATCGGGTGTAAAATCACCGGTTTTGATGATCGATTCAAAATCATCATCGCCGATAACGCTGCGCAGATCCTCAAAATCATGTTTAACAGCATCATCAAATGCAATGGCGTCGCCAAGGTCTGTTTCGGCATCCGGTTGGAAGGAACGGGACACAACATCCTGCTCGGCTCCATCAAAGATCAGTGATCCTATCTTTTCATATTTTGTGATCATGGCTTGTGTTATTTAGTTTTTTGCTCCTTGATGTATCCTTCTTTTTTAAGATCATTAATGATATATGGTGTCTCGAACTGAACACCTAAACCCGGTTTACCGAACCATGGTATAATTACACCCCGCCTTACATTAGGTATAGGTTTTATAATTTTATAAACCCGGTAAGGCGAATTTAGTGTTTTATCTGGTAAAGCGCGCTTCGGAAAAGGTACGCCTGTTCTGGATACAAATGTACCACGGTCCTGGAACACGCTGTCGGCATCAAAGTAGCCTCCGTAACGGTCAATAAGTATACCGGCAGGTAATGTTATTACTTTTAGGTCAACCGCGCCGCGGTTTGGCGGCCAGCCGCCATTGAGATTGTTAGCGGTAAAAAACTGTTCGAGTTTGGCCCACTTTTCTTGTTTCCAAAGCATCCAGGCGGTGTCGGCTAAGGGCTTCTTGGTACTGTCAGCAAAGTCTGATACCGATTTTACAAAATCATCATAACTGATGCCCCTTACTTTGGCATTTTTTGCAGGGACTTTAGCTTGCTGTGCGGGATGTTTTTTGGCTACCTGGGCCTGTGCCAGGAAAGGCATCAGGAAAACCGCCAGGAGCAGTAGTCTAATTTGTTTCATTGGTGCTTTGGTTTAAGTTAAATAATAATTAAACAAGTCGCAATTATTGCGCAAAACGAAATTAAACATTTAACATTAAGCAATAATTGAACTTTTTATTCATTTTGTATGGGTTGAAAACAGCGTTTAAGTCGGCTCACCTTATCTGCGCTTTGCTGGACAGCCCTTCTTCGCCTGCGGAGGAAAGAGGGTGGAAAAAAACAGGTTTGTCATGCTGAACGCAGTGAAGCATCTATTATTGAACTTTTCAATTGTAGAATAGATCCTTCGTTCCTCAGGATGACAAAAATCCCCCTTTCCGCCACAGGCGAAGAAGGAATATTGTCGGGGGTGAGTCTACCCCGTACTAATTTGAATTTCACTATGGAGTTTATAGTTTGTAAACTATGGAATAAAGTAATTTCTTAACTTCGCATCTATGTCACCAGCGGAAGCCAAAAACCAGATCAAGGCCTTAACAACCGAGTTAAAACAGCACAACTACAACTACTATGTGCTGGCCATGCCTACCATTGCCGATTTTGATTTTGATAAAAAATTAGAACAGCTGAACAAGCTGGAAAAGGAGTTCCCGGAATTTGCAGATCCGGATTCACCCACGCAAAAAGTTGGTGGCGACATTACTAAAGAGTTTGTGACCTACCGTCACCGCTGGCCCATGCTATCATTAGGCAACACTTATAACGAACAGGAACTGCTTGATTTTGATCAGCGCATCCGCAAGGCTATTGGCGATAATTTTGAGTATGTATGCGAGCTGAAGTTTGATGGCCTGTCCATGAGTTTAACTTATGAGGATGGTAAGCTGACGCGCGCCGTAACCCGTGGCGACGGTGTACAGGGCGACGAGGTAACCACTAACGTGCGCACCATTAATACCATACCCAAACGCCTGCATGAGGGTACCGACTACCCAAGCTACTTTGACATACGCGGCGAAGTTTTTATGCACCGTAAAGCCTTTGAGCGCCTCAATAATGAACGTTTGGAGAGCGGCGAAGTTGCGTATGCCAATCCACGTAACTTTGCATCTGGCACCATTAAAATGCAGGATTCGGCCGAGGTTGCTAAACGCCCGCTGGATTGTTTCCTATATTTCCTGTATACAGAAAAACTTGTATTTCAAACCCACTGGGAAAGCCTGCAGGCAGTTAAAAGCTGGGGGTTCCATACCAATGAGCATAGTCGCCTTTGCGGTAATATTGATGAGGTGTTTGAGTTTATAACCAAATGGGATAAGGACCGCTTTGGCCTGAGCTATGATATCGACGGTATTGTGATCAAGGTAAATAACTATTCGCAGCAGCAGGAGCTTGGCTTTACAGCCAAATCGCCGCGCTGGGCCATAGCCTATAAATTTAAAGCCGAGCGAGTAGAAACCGAACTGTTGAGCGTAAGCTATCAGGTTGGCCGCACGGGTGCGGTTACACCGGTGGCTAATTTAAAACCGGTATTGCTGGCCGGTACCACAGTTAAACGGGCCACTTTGCACAATGCCAACGAGATTATCCGACTGGATCTGCACGAAGGCGATACCGTTTTTGTGGAAAAAGGCGGCGAGATCATCCCGAAGATTATCAGCGTAAACCCCGAGAAAAGGGCGCAGAATGCTGTGCCTGTAGTATATCGTACTACCTGCCCTGCCTGTGATACCCCATTGGAGCGCAAGGAAGGCGAGGCCGCTTTTTATTGCCCAAATGATGAGGGCTGTCCACCGCAAATTGTGGGTAAAATGCAGCATTTTATCGGCCGTAAAGCTATGGATATTGACGGCTTGGGCGATGAGACCATAGAAACCCTGTATTCACGCGGGTGTATTAGTCATATCAGCGATATTTATAAGCTGCATGAGCATGCCGATGAGCTAAAAAAGATGGATCGCTTTGGCGATAAATCCATCACCAACATGCTGGATGGTATCGAAAAATCCAAACAAATGCCTTTTGAAAAAGTGCTGTTTGGCCTCGGTATCCGCTATATTGGCGAAACGGTTGCCAAAAAACTGGCCATCCACTTTAAATCTATCGACGGACTAATGGCTGCTACCACGGAAGAGCTGGTAACCGCCGATGAAATTGGCGAGCGCATAGCCCAAAGCATTATTGACTATTTTGCAGATGAAAAACACCGGGAAGAAATTGAAAAATTAAAAGCCCTGGGACTGCAATTTGTAGTGGAGATAAAAGAAGTAAAACTGGCCAGCGAAAAACTGAGCGGGCAAAGCTTCATCATATCAGGTGTGTTTGAAAAATTCTCCCGCGATGAACTGAAGGATATGATAGAGCAGAATGGCGGTAAAATTCTGAGCAGCATATCGTCCAAACTCAGCTATGTGGTTGCCGGCGACAATATGGGGCCAGCCAAACTGGAGAAAGCGCAAAAGCTAAATATCCCCATCATCAGCGATGATGAATTATTGGCTATGATAGGCTAATTTTGTTAAAACTTTACCCATAGTTATTGGTTTATAAAATAAGATTGGTATATAATTAGCTTTTATTCAACATAATAAACGCTGATTATATATTTTTTTCGTAATTTCATTAACCATTACCAATAAGAGCCAGTCATCATGGGAGCCATCATTCCTATACAGGAAAATATTTTTTGCGAACCCTGCAAAGACTGCGGTGCCAGACCAATTATTGAACAAATAAAAGGAGCATTTACCGTTCGTTGCCCAAATGACAAAACCCACTATAAAACCAAACTTGGCCTGGTAAATATTGAAGACTGGAACCTGAAAAATAAAACGTATCCTCCCCTGGGCAATACAAAAAATCCACAAAAGGCATCCTGATCAATCATTCCCTATCGGAACCTCCGTATTATTTTTATTTTTTAGATTTCACATTATTTAACAAAACTGTGTTGTAACATTTAGTAATTAAGCTTCATCTTAGTACAAACTACCTTACTACATGAAATTTACATTACTATCTATCTTGCTTTTTATATCGGGGATTCCTGTATTTGCCCAGCAACTTACCATCAGTGGTAAAATAACCGATGAGCAAAACAAACCAGTTCCTTTCGCATCCATTTATATCAAAAATACTTCTAAAGGCACCTCGGCCAATAGCGAGGGCGTGTATCAGCTGCAACTAAGCGCAGGCAATTACGAACTACAATACAAAGCGGTTGGCTATGGACAGCAAAGTCGCAAGGTAAACCTTACTGCTAACCAGGTGATCAACATCTCGCTCCCAACCGAAACTTACCAGCTTAAATCGGTAGCCATTCATGCCGGCAGCGAAGATCCTGCCTATGCTATTATCCGCAAGGCCATCAAAAAACGCAAAACTTATTTAAACGAGGTTAAAGCCTACACTTGTGATATTTATATCAAAGGCCTGCAAAAGCTATTAGCCGCACCCAAAAAGTTCCTGGGCTTTGATGTACAAAAAGCCACCAACGAGGCTGGTCTCGACTCCAACCGTACGGGGATTGTTTATCTGTCCGAATCCGAATCAAAATACAGTTTTGTACGCCCCAACAAGGTACATGAAGTGCAGGTATCCTCCAAAGTATCGGGCCAAAACAGGGCATTCAGTTTTAACCGGGCATCAGATATGGCGGTTAATTTTTATGAGAATTTCGAAACCTGGGACGGCCTGAGCAACCGCCCGCTGGTATCGCCTATTGCCGACAATGCCCTGTTCTATTATAACTATAAATGGATGGGCCTCACTGTTGAGAACGGCGAAACCATCAATAAAATACAGGTAACCCCCAAGCGCGCGCATGACCCTTGTTTTGAAGGCTACATTTATATCCTGGATGATAGCTGGCGATTATCGGCCCTGCAGTTGTTCATCACCAAAAAGGCCAATATCAATCTGGTTGATACCCTTAAGGTGAACCAGCAATTTTATCCCGTTAATAATACCGCATGGATGCCTGCCAGTGTTAAGTTTGAATTCACCGGCGGCTTGTTGGGTTTCCGTGTGGGCGGATATTATATTTCGATATATAAGAATTATGATCTGGAACCAAATTTTGCGAAAACCAACTTTGCCGAGGTTTTGCACATTGATAAAGGCACCAACAAAGATTCGACCTATTGGAACCAGCAGCGCCCCATCCCACTCACCGGTGAAGAACAAACCGACTATATCAACAAGGGCAAACTCGCCCGCAAACGCGAGTCGAAACAATATCTCGATTCGTTGGATAAAGCCAATAATGAGGTAAAACCCCTGGGTGTATTGGTTACCGGTGTTGATGTACGCAACCGTTATAAAAAAGAAACTTTCCATTATGATGGATTATTGGGTTCGGCGCTTTACAATACCGTAGAAGGTTTTGCTATCAACTACGGCTTATCCTACACCAAAGTGATCGATACGCTTAATCACCGTTCGCTTGCGCTGGACGGGCATGTGCGTTACGGCTTTTCCAATCATTTACTCAACGGTACCGCAGGCGCGGCTATACCCATAGGCCAACGATTCACATTAGGCATCCGCGGCGGATCTGACATTACCGACCTCAACAACCAGCAACCGGTTTCTACCCTGGTTAACTCTTTGTATACCTTGTTTGAGCGGCAAAACTACCAGAAGCTTTATCAAAAACAATTTGCATCGGCTTCCTTTTCCGGTCGTGTTGTGGGTGGATGGCTGGCCAGCGCAACGGTAGAATGGACCAACCGTAAATCACTGACTAACAGCACTACCTACAGCTTTTTTAGTCCACAAAATCACCAGTTTACCTCCAATAACCCGTTAAGCCCGGCGCAGGATAGTCCCTTGTTCCCGGAGAACCAATCGTTCAAAATAGCTTTGCGTACCAGCTATAATTTTAGCGATCAGTATGAAACTTACCCATCAGGTCGCAGGTACCTGCCATCAAAATATCCTACCATCGGGATAAATTATACCAAGGGGATAAAAAACGTACTGGGATCTGATGTAGATTATGCCCTGCTGAGTGCCGATATATCCAAATCAAACATCGATATGGGCTTTTACGGCAAAACCTCCTTTTTTATAGGCGCGGGCAAATTTCTGAACGCCAATAAATTATACTTCCCCGATTATAAGCATTTTGATGGTAACCAGCTACTGGCTTATGCCCCGGGCATCAACCGGTTCCTGCTGCTGGATTATTATAATTTCAGCACACCTGATAAATATGCCGAAGGTCACCTGGAACACAATTTCATGGGTTTTATCACCAATAAGATACCGATCATCCGCAAGTTAAAGCTGCAAGAAATTGTCGACGTAAATTATCTGTACACCCCTACCCTTAAAAATTATACCGAACTGGGTTTCGGTCTGCAATATTTAAATATCAGGCTGATGTACGGCAAATCATTCAACAGCGGCAGCAATACCAATTCGGCAGTAAGACTGGGGGTTTCTTTTTAGTGAGTGTGAGTGTGAGTGTGAGTGTGAGTGTGAGTGTGAGTGTGAGTGTGAGTGTGAGTGTGAGTGTGAGTGTGAGTGTGAGTGTGAGTGTGAGTGTGAGTGTGAGTGTGAGTGTGAGTGTGAGTGTGAGAAAAAATAAAGGCCCGGTTTTACCAGGCTTTTATTTTTTCTCACTTTTTCTTTTCCTGTCAGCAGAACAGCTTCGGGCGAAAGCGGGCAGAACAATGGTAGACTGTGCGGCTGCGGGGCATAGCAAGTTTTTGCTGAAGCGCAAGAGTGTGCGAACGCAGTAGCGCAAAATAATTGCAGCCCTGGTTCTGTCTGATTTGCAGGGCAAAGGCCAAGTGCGGCAAAGAAGCATTTCTGGTGAAAGCCTTTTGGTTACTTTGTGGCTACAAAGTAACTGGCCCTCCCGCGGCCAAGAGCGGGTATACGCTATACAACGCGAAGAATAGATCCTTCGCTACGCTCAGGATGACAAACTTAAATGAGATTATTAATGATGTGTTTGTTTTTTGGTATTAATGAGCTCCCTCTGGTCGGTTGTCTTCGTTCGTTCGAGATGACAATCTGAATAGATAAAATGTGTAAAAACATGGTTTAAATCACGTAGGCATATTTTTCATTACTCAAAACTCACCAATCACTACTCACTACTCACCACTAATCACTATATTAGCGTCCTTTAATTTTACTCATGAATATATTTTACGGAACAGGGGTAGCCATGGTGACCCCTTTTCAGGCGGATGGTCAAGTTGACTACGAGGGTTTGAGAAACCTTATTGAACATTTGATTGATGGCGGGGTGCAATACCTGGTATCATTAGGTACAACCGGCGAAAGTGCCACATTGAATGCCGCCGAGCGAAAGCAGGTTTGGGCATTTACCGCGGAGGTTGTCAAGAAGCGCGTAAATTTGGTTGCCGGTATAGGTGGCAATAATACTCATGAGGTAGTGGAGCAGATCAAAGAGTTTGATGTTACTGGCTACGATGCCATACTATCATCAAGCCCGCATTATAACAAACCTACCCAGGAGGGTATATACCAGCACTATAAAGCCATAGCGCAGGCAGCACCACTACCGGTAATTTTATATAACGTACCCAGCCGCACCGGCAGCACCATTGCTGCGGAAACAACCGTGCGCCTGGCCCGCGATTTTAAAAATATCATTGGTATTAAAGAAGCATCGGGCAATTTCGATCTGTTTAACCAGTTGATGCGCGATAAGCCGGAAGAGTTTTTAGTAATATCGGGCGATGATCCGGTTACCCTGCCGATGATGGCGATGGGAGCTGTGGGCGTGATATCTGTTATTGGTAACGCTTTGCCAAAACCATTATCAGCCATGATAGGCCTATTGCTGAATAATGATTACAAAGCCGCGCAAAAAATAAATGCCAGCCTGGTTGAGTTTACCCGGCTTATGTTTGTGGAAGGTAATCCGGCGGGCGCCAAAAACGCGCTGAAACATTTAGGGGTTTGTGGTGAAACTTTAAGATTACCACTTGTACCGGTAAGCAGCAAAACAGCAGATGCTATTAAACTGGAAACAGCCAGGCTTTCCTAAAATAAAATATGTTGAATAAAAAAACCCGGTTATTGGATAACCGGGTTTTTTATTGGAATAAGAAAAACCTTACTTAGCTTCTTTATTTTTAGCTTCCTGTACTTCCAGACGGATAGCCTGTGCCAGGTTTTTAAGATCTTGCATACCTTTACGAACACGTGTTCCGGCAGCGCTGTTTCCTTTGTTGTAGAATTTGTCGGCGTCGGCCTCCAATGAAGCTACAAGCTCTTTTACTTCAGTAAATTTTTTCATTTAATTACTCCTTTTAAAATTATTGAGGTTTATTGTTTTAACTAAAGCTAATCTATAATGTTTTTTTTTAATTAAAAATTTTTAAGGCAGAAAAATACTGCCTTAAAAGTGGTTTTTTTCCACATTTTAAAGGCTTAATGAATATTTAAGCAGCTATATATTATATTAAAAACAAACATTAATAAAATATATTCTATAATATTTTATTAATAAAATATATTAAATACAAAATAACTTTAAATAATAATATTTTATATGATTTTAGTTAACAAAACTCGTATTTTAATACCATCCATATATTAAAAATCGTATTAAATGATTTTCTGCAATATATCCGGATAATGTTGATGTGTTTTGATGATCAATTCGCCAAATAAGGTATTGGCCCAGGCAAACCATTTACGGGTAAAATCATCGGCATTATCTTTATTGAACGACTCATGCATAAAGCCGGTACCGGCATGAGTGGTCTTTAATAATCGTAGGCATTCGGTGATCTCGTCTTTATGTGTAGACGTTAAGCCCCGCATAATAATAGCCATAGGCCATATATAACCAATGCCTACGTGCGGGCCACCAATACCTTCGGCTACCTTGCCTTTAAAAAAGTAAGGGTTATTTTCGCTCAGCACAAATTTCCGGGTGTTCTGGTACAACAGATCGTTAACTGGCAATGAATCGAGGTAAGGCAATGCCAGCAAACTGGGCACGTTGGAGTCGTCCATAAATAACTGGTTACCGTAGCCATCAACCTCAAAAGCTAATATTTTGCCATACTCCGGGTGTTGGGCCACCGCGTACTTTTTAAGCGCAGCCTCCACTTCGGTGGCCAAGGCACGGCAAGCAGAGGATGTTCCGCTATCATTACCAATAGTGGCATACATTTCGGCCATTTGATTTAAGCTGGTAACCGCGAAATAATTTGACGGGATCAGGAATGGATAAATGGTGGCATCATCTGAAGGACGGAAGATAGAACAGATCAATCCTACAGGCTTAACCGGGTTACCGTAGCCCCTGTTGGGCGCGGTATCACTGGCTACTTCGGTTTTCCGTTGAAAATGATAAGGACCTTTACTCTCTTTACGCTGCTGCTCCTTAAAAGTTTTCAGGATGATCTTACCTGCTTTTTGCCAGCTTTCATCAAAAAAGCTGCTGTCGCCGCTGATCTTCCAGTAGTTATAAGCCAGCCTTACAGGATAGCAAAGCGAATCGATCTCCCATTTGCGCTCATGCAGTTCGGGTTTCATATCGGTATTGTCGGTATCCCACTCGCTGCCGGTTGGGCCCTGGTTAAAGGCATTGGCATAAGGGTCTATCTGCACACACTTAGCCTGACGGCTCAATACACCCAATATCAGCTTTTGCAGCGCCGGATCATTTTTGATGAGTGGCAGATACGGCCAAACCTGAGCGGATGAATCGCGCATCCACATGGCGTTAATATCGCCGGTAATCACAAATGTATCAGGCTTGCCACCGGCTTCGGAATAGTTTACCGTAGTATCCAGAGTATTGGGATAGCAGTTTTCAAACAGCCAGGCCAGTTCCGGATCTTTAATATCTTTTTTCACCTTTTGAATAATGGCCTCAACCGCCTTACTGGTAAATTTACGATCGGCCAGTTTAGGTCGTTTACTTTCAAAAGCAGGCAAAGTGCTGGCAAATAATGACGGTGTAACACCCAGGGTAATACCCGCGGCGGCCACGCCGTTCAGTTTGATAAAATGTCTTCTGGTGAGCATAAAGATTTTTTAATGGTAACTGTAAAAATATAAAAGCCTTTGATTATCCGAAAGACATTGGGATTTTATTTTAAAAGGTTTTAGCAAGGGGGTATTTCGCCACCACGTCATTGCGAGCGCAGCGTGGCAGTCCCCTACTTACAGAGCGGCTCTGCTTATTGGGGATTGCCACGCTGCGCTCGCAATGACGCGTGTATTTATAAACACAAAAGGCGCCTAAGGCGCCTTTTGTTGTTTGGATATACTTTATTCAAAGAGTACTTAAACTCCCAAGTCCTTCATAATGGTATCAATCTTTGCTTCCAATTGATGATCCGTTTCATGATAAGCGGCTTTGCTGGCCAACTTGCCGTTTACGCTGCAATAGAATTTGATCTTAGGCTCGGTTCCTGAAGGACGGGCAGAGATGATGCTTCCGTCTTCGGTGATGAACTGTAGCACATCTGATTTTGGCAATTCCAGTGCTTTGGTGGTATTATTGTTCAAATCAGTTTCGATGCCTTTTTCGTAATCCTTCAGCGTGATCACTTTGGAGCCGCCTAAAGTAGCCGGCGGATTGTTCCTGAATTTATCCATCATCGCTACAATCTCTTCGGCACCTGTTTTACCTTTTTTGGTGATCGAGATCAGTTTTTCTTTATAGAAACCATATTGGATATAAGTGTCAATAAGGGCTTCAAATAAACTGCTGCCCTTATCTTTATAAAAGGCGGTCATTTCGGCAATAAAGGCGCTGGATACAATGGCATCTTTATCACGTACCAACTCTCCTATCAGGTAACCGTAGCTTTCTTCGCCACCACCAATAAAGGTTTGCTTGCCTTGTAGCTTAGTCATCAGCTCACCGATATATTTAAAGCCGGTAAGCGTATTATAATAGGTAACGTTTTTAGCTTTGGCTATCGCCTCGATAAGGTTGGAAGTTACGATGGTTTTAACAATATACTCTTTGCCGGTAAGTTTGCCTTTATCCTGCCATGCGGTCAACAAGTAATTAATCAACAAACTGCCGGTTTGGTTACCGTTCAACAGTATAAATTCGTTCTGATCATTTTTAACGGCGATACCTACACGGTCGGCATCCGGATCGGTTGCCAATACCAGGTCGGCATCGGTTTCCTGTGCCTTTTTCAGGGCCAGTGTTAATGCTTCTTTTTCTTCGGGGTTTGGATATACTACCGTTGGAAAATTACCATCGGGCGTGGTTTGTTCATCAACCAGTATCACATTCTCAAACCCAAAAAGCTCAAGAGCTTTGGGTGTTAAGGTGATACCTGTTCCGTGAATGGGCGAGTACACGATCTTAAGATCTTTCTGCCTTTTAATCGCCTCTGGCGATACAGAAAGCTTAACAATTTCGGCCAGGTATAAGTCGTCTATGTCTTTACCTATCGTTTCTATATTTTCTTCAACACGGTTAAATTTAACCTCACCAATACTTTTTATAGCTGCTACTTCGTCCATTACAGCTTTATCATGCGGGGCAACCAGTTGGCCGCCGTCATCGCCGTAGGCTTTATAACCATTATATTCTTTTGGATTGTGCGATGCGGTAAGCATTACCCCACTTTTGCAACCCAGGTGACGTACTGCAAAGGATAGCTCTGGCGTTGGGCGCAGCGCTTCAAAATAATATACGTGGATTCCATTTGCCGAAAAAACCTCGGCCGTTGTAGATGCCAGAAGATCGGCATTGTTACGACTGTCATGCGCGATGGCTACTTTAATTTTTTCGCCGGGGTAAGTCTTTTTAAGATAGTTGGCTAAACCTTGAGTAGCGGTACCAATGGTGTACTTATTAACGCGGTTTGAGCCCGGGCCCATGATGCCGCGAAGACCACCTGTTCCAAATTCCAGGTCTTTGTAAAACGAGTCTGTTAATTCTGTATATGCCTTATCATCCAGTAATTTTTGTATCTGTTGTTTAACATCAGCATCGTAGCTGCCTTGAAGCCATGTATTTACTTTTTGTAGTACGGAGGGGTCTAATTCTTGCATGTGCACCTTTATTAATGGATAATTTGTTAAAATCAGTTTGATAACAAATATGGCAATAAAATGTGTGCGTGCAATTGAACAATAAAATATTTTGTGGAGTGGAAACACTTCATCTGTCATCCTGAACGGAGTGAAGGATCTATTCGTCGATATGCATGTCGTTTAGCAGATCCTTCACTCCGTTCAGGATGACAAAAGAAATAGGTACAAAAAAGAAAGCCCCGGTAAACCAAGGCTTCTTTTCTATCTTATTGAGCTACATCTGCATAACTCGTACCGATACGTATCTTTTTAACAATATGCGTTGCCTGTGAAGCATCACCGCCATATACGCCCCATTTCGGGTCGCAGTAATCGCTGTCAAAAGTACGGCAATAGTATCGCTGACTATTATTGGTAAATGTTTGTTTCACCCCATTATACCACAATTCAATATAGCCATCGGTGGCATTATCTGATAATTTGATACGTAAAACAAAAGATTGCCAGGTGCTCACCGAAAGTGGGATTGACCATGGCACACTGGCCACATGATTGATATCAAAGTATTGTAGCTCCAGGTTGCCGTTATTCGTGCGCAGCATTAATGGATGGTTGGCTGTATTACTGGTAGGGTATGATTTCCACTGGAATACGGCATCCGTTTTTAATGTGGTAGGCATATATAGTTTGTCTGTCCACCCGATGTAAAACTCGGAGCCTATTTGTGCCTGGTAGTTTTTGGCGCCGTGACCCTCGGTGCGGTGACTGCCCGCCGGTTTGGTGAATTGCCAGCAAAGTGTATTAGTCTCGTCATTCACGGTTGTCATCGCGCCCGAACCTTCGATGTTTACATCCTTCCACACATTGCTTGAACCAAGGGAGGCATCCCCATTAAATAACAGCGACATAGTGCTCAGTTTCCCGTTACTTTGCGTAGCATTGCCTCCATTACTTACTGGATTGGTCTTTACATCTTTGGTACATTGCGATAGCAATAGCATGCAACCAGCCCCTAAGGCAGTTGCCATTAGTTGAATTTTTCTCATTCTTCTTTAGTTTATAGATGGTTTATAATATATTTACGCAACCGGTTGTGTAAATATATAAAATTAATTCACAAAAGAATTTTTATTGTAATTTATTGTGTACCAGAAAGATTATTTATAGCGGGAATAAATGATAAATTAGATGCTTTTCCGCAACATACGTACAATGCAGGCATGAGTATAGAGGATCGTTATAAATTAAATAAAGAAATTACTTTAATTGATATAGCCAATGAATTAAATGTTTCTAAAAGCACCGTATCCCGGGCGCTCCAGAATCATCATTCTATTGGCGCCGAAACTACGAAAGCCGTGCATGAACTGGCCAAAAAATACAATTACCAGCCCAACGCCATTGCATCCAGCTTATTTAAAAAATCAACCAAAACCATTGGGGTGATTGTCCCTATCCTATCCCATTACTTTTTTTCGACGGTAATAGCCGGGATAGAGGATGTAGCCTATAAAGCCGGGTATAAGGTGATCATTTGCCAATCGCACGAGTTGTACGAAAGAGAAGTGATCGTATCCAAAACATTGTTATCGGCGAAGGTAGATGGACTGATCGTGTCCGTTTCAAAAGAAACCGTCAATATGGATCACTTTCAGCAATTCCTGGATAAGAACATCCCTTTGATCTTTTTTGACAGGCTGCCTACAGGCATTCAAAGCAACAGCGTATCGGTTGATGATTATGAAGGCGCCTTTAAAATAGTTGAACACCTGATTGAGCAGGGCTGTAAAAGAATAGCCCACTTTACCGGGCCATTGAATATCGCACTGGCACAAAACAGATTGCAGGGGTACAAAGATGCGCTACGAAAACACCACATCCCGGTAAATGATGAACTAATATACGAATGTGGTTTTGAAAGAACCCAGGGAATAACCACTACAGAAAAGTTACTCACCGATCAGGTTTCCGTCGATGCCATATTCGCAGTCTGCGATCCGGTGGCTATAGGGGTAATGCTTACCTTAAAGCAAAAGAGTATCAAGATACCTCACGATATCGCGGTTGTTGGTTTTAACGATGATCCTACTGCTACGGTTATAGATCCTCCCTTAACAACTGTTGCCCAACCAGCATTTAAAATTGGCGTGGCCGCAGCTGATATTTTCTTAAAACAAGTGATTGGGCCAGGTAGGAGCTATATCAAAGAAGTATTAAAAACGAATTTGACTATCAGGCAATCGAGCCTTCGGAAGAATAGATAAATAAGTAGATTCGGATAAGCAACAAGCAAAGACATGTCATTCAGTGTAGCATGACAATCCCCTACTTATGAGGCGGACCTTCTTTTTGGGGATTGCCACGCTGCGCTCGCAATGACGCGCTTTAACAAACAAAGGCCACAGTTTCTTGTGGCCTTTGTTTGTTTTTATGTTTCAAGAAAAAACTTAAGCTATTTCCAGCTTGTTCTCTTTGTAATAACCAGATTTTAGTTTTTCGGCCATTTCGCTGTAGGCGTCAAGCGTGCGTTGTACATCCTCTAAAGAATGCACAGCGGTTGGTATAATACGCAACACAATTAATCCTTTAGGGATAACCGGGTAGATCACGATAGAGCAGAAGATACCATAGTTTTCGCGCAAGTCGCGGGTTAAGCTGGTGGCTTCATAAAGATCGCCCTTTAAAAATACCGGGGTAACCATACTATTGCTTTGACCAAGATCAAAACCACGCTCTTTTAAACCTTTTTGAAGCGTATTAGCTATCAGCCATAGTTTTTCGCGCAGCTCAGGTTTTGATTTTAATAGTTCAAAACGCTTTTTCAAACCTATAACCATTGGCATTGGCAATGCTTTGGCAAATGTTTGGGAGCGCATATTATAACGCAGGAAATGGATGATCTGCTCATCGGCGGCTACAAACGCGCCGATACCTGCCATCGATTTGGCAAAGGTTCCGAAATATACATCAACACCATCTACACAATCCTGCTCTTCGTGGGTACCGCCACCATTTTTACCCATGGTACCAAAGCCATGCGCATCATCAACCAGTAAACGGAAATCGAATTTCTTTTTAAGCTCAACAATTTCTTTTAGCTTACCCTGAACTCCCGACATACCAAAAACACCTTCGGTGATCAGCAGGATACCTCCGCCGGTTTGCTCCACCAGACGTGTAGCACGTTCCAGTTGCTTTTCGCAGCTTTCCACATCGTTATGCTGATAAACAAAACGTTTTCCCATGTGCAGGCGCACACCATCAATGATACAAGCGTGCGATTCCGCGTCATAAACAATAACGTCATTCCTGTCAACCAGCGCATCTATAATGGATACCATACCCTGGTAACCGTAGTTCAATAAAAAAGCGGCTTGTTTGCCAACAAATGCAGCGAGGTTATTTTCCAGCTCTTCGTGATGGATAGAGTTACCAGACATCATGCGTGCACCCATCGGGTAAGCCATGCCGTAATCCGCAGCCGCTTTCGCGTCCGCTTCTCTTACTTCGGGGTGATTGGCTAAACCCAGGTAATTGTTCAGGCTCCAGATCAAATGTTCTTTGCCATTAAATTGCATATGCGGGCCAATCTCTCCTTCCAGTTTAGGGAATGAAAAATAACCGTGCGACCATTTTTGATGCTGACCGATAGGGCCGCCAGAGTTTTTTGTTATTTTGTCAAATAGATCCAAAATAGTATGCTTTTGAAGATAGTATTTTAAAATACAAATATAGCCGTTTATCCTGCTTGCAGCAATAGCTATAACTTTTTAGAATAGGTTATAACTAAAGTAATAGAGTCAAGACTATTAGAGTCAGGAATCAAGACTTGAAAAAAACGTATTATTTTAAACAAGAACAGGAAAGTTATCTAAGATTTATTCTTTGATAGCTTTCCTGTCTTTAATTATTGTGGTCTTGTATCTTGACTCTTACTTCTTGATTCTACTTTTTAATCAGCGTTATCATGCAGGAAAGAGTTGTTTTTGCGGATTTCGGTATTGCCTTCGTTATCCGGCATCAGGCTGAACCTGGAAATCTGGCTTTCGTCAGATTGCGGGGTTTCCTGCAGCGCTATTTCCTTACGTTTGTAGGCAGGTACATTTTCCAGTTCCTGTATGTTGCCGCTGCGCAGTTTCATGCTCAGATCTTTCAGCCTCATGATACGCTCGCGCGATTTTTTCAACTGCTCTTCGATAGATTCATTTGTTTTATGATCATCGGCACCAACTACAGGCTCTGGCTCGGGAGCTGGAGCTGGTGGCTCTGGCATTCTTTCTTCCCTAACCGGTGCGTATGATTCAGGTTCGCTCATTTTAAAAGTAAAGCCCGCGGTATCCGGTTCGTGATCTTCTTCGGCTTCTTCCTCGTCCAGATTATAACGCATTACCACCTCTTCTTTTTCTTCAGAACGGCCGGCAGCAAACATATCAAACAAGCCGGTTTGTTTTGGCTCATCCTTTGGTTTAATATAAGGCTCGGCAGTAGCGGTGGCTTTAACCGGGTTGATAAATTCATTCACCGGTTTTACCAAAGGTTTAACTTCGGGCTCCAGCATCGAGATGATCTTTTTATTGCTGTTCTCTTTTTCGCGCTCATCCTTGGTTTGGAAACCGGTAGCGATAATGGTAACCGATAATTGGTCGCCCAGGTTATCGTCCACACAATTACCCCATATCAGGTCGGCCGCTAAGCCTGCTTCTTCCTGTATGTAATCGGTAATAATGCTTACCTCGTCCATGGTTACTTCATGTATACCAGAGCTGATGTTAAGCAATATATAACGTGCACCCTCAATCTCATTATCTTTTAGCAATGGCGATGCCAAAGCACCTTCAACCGCTTTTAAAGCCCGGTTCTCGCCTTCGGCAGAACAGCTACCCATGATAGATACACCGCTGTCTTTCATTACGGTGCGCACATCCTTAAAGTCAACGTTGATATAACCCGGTAAGGTAATGATCTCGGCTATGCCTTTAGCGGCAGTTGTTAATATATTATCGGCCTGTGCAAAAGCAGAGCTCATGGTTAAGTTGCCGAATATCTGGCGTAACCTATCGTTTGATATTACCAGGAACGAGTCGACATATTTTTTCAATTCTTCCAAACCGGCATCGGCCTGCATTTTACGGCGTTTACCTTCAAATGAAAACGGCGTAGTAATGATACCTACCGTTAATATATCCATTTCGCGGGCCGCTTTGGCAATGATAGGGCTTGCGCCTGTACCTGTACCACCACCCATGCCTGCTGTAATAAACAACATTTTGGTATTTACACCCAGCATCTGCTTAATATCGTCGATATTCTCAATAGCTGAGTTTTTGCCCACCTCGGGTATTGAACCGGCACCCATTCCTTCAGTAAGACTAGCGCCCAACTGTACCTTGTTTGGTATAGGACTTAGCTCCAGCGCCTGGGCATCAGTGTTGCAAATTATAAAGTCAACACCGGTAATTCCCTGCCTGTACATATGGTTCACCGCGTTACCGCCGCCACCGCCAACACCAATTACTTTGATGATAGACGATTTTTCTTTTAACATCTCAAACTGCATAATCTTCGTTTTCAGCTATATGTGATTCAACCAATATTTAGATTTTACCATCGTAATAATAGTACTTTTTCCACAAAGGTTTTCCACAATTGTCAATAATGTGGAAAAGTTGCTTTATGTGTAAAACTTTGGTATCAAGTATCAAGACCGCTCTTTTTTATTCGACTTCCTAAAAAGTCTTGATACTTGATACTAATTACTTGATACCATAAAAACTACTTCAAAAAGTCTTCATCATTTATATCATCTTTTATAAATGTGATACTTTTTTTCAGCAACCTGTCAAACAAGCCACCTTCCTTTTTGGGCTCGTATTTTGGTTTTTCTGTTCTTGTATCTGCTACAGGTGCCGCGGTCATATACTCCGTTTTTTGGATACCTTTTATCAGCAAGCCAATACCTGTTGCAAAAGTCGGGCTTTGCAGCTCCTCATAAATGTTTTTAGGCAGCACTTCGTTTTTGGCCAGGTGCTCTGTTGGGTAACCAACGCGGCAATCTAAACCGGTAACAAACTCTACCAATTGACGCAGGTGTTTCAGTTGCGCACCACCACCGGTTATTACAATACCGGCTATCAGTTTTTTCTCGTAACCTGACGATTTGATCTCGTAGTACACATGCTCTACAATTTCTTCCATACGGGCCTGTATTACGTAGGCCAGGTTTTTCACCGAGATCTCTTTTGGCTCGCGACCACGTAAACCCGGTACGCAAACAATCTCGTTCTCTTTATTTTCATCAGCCAATGCCGATCCAAACCTTACTTTTAACTGCTCGGCTATGTTACGCATTACCGAACAACCTTCTCGGATATCCTCGGTCACGCTGTTACCACCAAATGGAATCACGGCAGTATGACGGATAATACCTTCGTGGAATATGGCCACGTCGGTAGTACCACCACCAATATCTACCAGTACTACACCAGCTTCTTTTTCCTCTTCGCTCAATACCGATTCGGAAGAAGCCAGTGGCTCCAAGATCAGGTCCTGGCTATCCAGGGTGGCTTTGTTAACACATTTTACAATGTTTTTGATAGCCGTAACCTGGCCGGATATGATGTGGAAGTTGGCTTCCAAACGCACACCAGCCATACCTATAGGGTCTTTAATACCCGGCTCGTTATCTACCGTAAACTCCTGCGGCAATACATGGATGATCTCCTCGCCCGGAGGCATCACCAGGTTGTACATATCTTCAATGAGCTTATCAATATCCTTACGACCAATTTCTGATTGCAGGTCGCGACGGGTTATCAAACCGCGGTGCTGCAGGCTTTTTATATGCTGGCCCGCTATACCTACAAACACAACTTTAATATCTACATTGGATTGCGCACCGGCTACATCAACCGCCTGCGAGATCCCTTGTACTGTTTTATCAATATTTGATACCATACCACGGGTAACACCCGCAGACTCGGCCTTGCCAATTCCTAATACCTCAATCTTCCCGTTCTTGCTCCTGCGTCCAACAATGGCGCATATTTTAGTCGTTCCGATATCCAATCCTACTACAATTGGCGAACTTTTTTCTTGAGTTGAGCTTTTGTCCATATTCCTAATTTATTTGAGATGTATCCTTTTCCATTTTTGCAGAATCGGCTTTGAGACTTTTGGCCTTGCTTGCCCTGATTGAATCTGCTTTCATATTTTCATTTTTAACACCAACCACCTGGCCGGAGTATTTGATATTTATAGTACTGTACTTATCCCAGCCTACTTTGGGCAATACCTGTTTATAAAACGCTATCAGGTTAGCAAATTTTACCTGCAGCGAATCGGCATTCCCGATCAGTATCCTCTGGCTCCCCACACGCGGGATCAATTCAATTTCGTGGTCTTTATTCACGTACAGCTGTGCTATCTGCGCATCCCAAAGGGAATCCTTACGGATAAAATCGGCCGTCAGGAACAGATCCTTAGCCAGTTTGGTATGCAAGGAGTCTACATGGTTGGTAAACAGCTCGTCGATAAAACCATTGGCCACCAATACCCTTGCAGTAAAATTGGGCGACAACGGAATCTTTAAACCATGCTGATCTACATAAAAATCCATATCATAATGGTTCATGATACGCAATATGGGCTGGCGCTGACTTACCTCGACCCGTAAAACACCGTTCATTTCGGTATAGACCTTGGCAAATTCAATAAATGGATTCGCCTTTAATTTATTTTCCAGATCCTGTATATCGATCCCTTCCAGTTTGCGCCCTATCAGTGTATGACTGGTAGTTTGCAAAATACGATCAACTTCCTGCTTATCAATAAAATACTGACTACCGGGTATATTAACCTTTACCGCCGTACAAATAACACTACCCTTTTTTGCTTCAATAAAACTCATGAGCGTGATGAGGCCACCCAGGCAAATTACCCAGGCAGATATGATCAACACACGCTTCCAAATGAGTTTTCTATTCATTACTCAATATTTCTTTTAAAGAATGAACCAAAGTATCAATATCACCAGCACCTACGGTAAGCAATAACTCTGGCTGCTCATTGGTTACCGCATCCAGCGCCTCTTGTTTGCTTAGTTTCCGTTTGTTTTGCAGCTCCATCCTGTTCAGCAACATTTCTGAGTTAACGCCCTCTATAGGCAATTCACGTGCCGGATAAATATCCAGCATGATCAATTCGTCAACCATATCCAGCACCTCGGCAAAACCTTCAGCAAAATCACGTGTGCGCGTATATAAATGTGGCTGAAAAATGGTGGTCAGCTTTTTGTTGGGGTACAGCTTTTTTACTGAGGATATACATGCCCGTAATTCTTCAGGGTGATGCGCATAATCATCAATATAAATATGCTGTGGTGTTTTCACGATGTATTCAAACCTACGTTTAACACCTCTGAATGACCCCAGCGCGCTTTTTATAGCACCGGTATCAACATCTAATCGCAAAACAGCTTCTATGGCTGCAACCGCGTTTTCCACATTGTGTGTTCCGGCTATACCCATTTTGATGTTGGGGATGGCGACGTCAGCATTCACAAAATCAAAGTAAAAATCGCCGTCTTCAATACGTACGTTGGCTGCATGCGCATCGGCTGTAGCATCATTGAGCGCATAAGTATAGCCCGTATCCAAAGGCAAGCCTTTTTTATGAACCAGTGTACCGCCGCTTTTTATTTGTGAGGCGAACAGTTGGAACGACTCGGTTAAATGCGCGTGATCGCCGTAAATATCCAGGTGATCGGCATCCATCGAAGTGATGATAGCCACATCCGGGAAAAGGGTAAGAAACGAACGATCGTACTCATCGGCCTCCACCACCATCACATTGCTTTTACCATACAGCACATTACTTTGGTAATTGGATGATATACCACCCAAAAATGCCGAGCAATCATTACCAGAATCTTTAAGGATATGCGCCACCATGGTTGAGGTGGTTGTTTTACCATGCGTACCCGCAACCGCTATAGTGAAGGAACTTTTACTGATCAGCCCCAAAACCTGCGACCGTTTGAACAGCTCGAATCCTTTATTTTTAAAATAGTTTAGTATAACCGAATCCTTAGGAACAGCCGGGGTATAAATAACCAGGGTATCATCGCAAAGCTGTTGGAAACTCATCGGGATCCAATCGGCCCGGTCATCAAAGATGATCCGGATACCTTCGTTGTGCAGATCATTGGTCAAATCCGTCGCCGTTTTATCATAACCGCAAACAACACACCCTAAATGATGGAAATAACGAGCCAGGCCGCTCATCCCGATGCCGCCTATACCTATAAGGTAAACTCTTTTGATGTTATGCAGTTCCATTGTTTTAATTTTAAAAAAGGCCCTCCTCTTTTGGGGAGAAGGAGGACCATAATTTTAATTGTTGTTGTTTATTGTTATTTTTAATAATTCGCGTGCAATAACTTCGTCGGCATCAGGCATGGCCATTTTGCCAATATTAGTACTTAGTTTCTTTTGTAAATTTCTGTCGTGTAACAATTCAAGCGCTTTATCAACCAGCTTTTCTTCGGCGTCCCTGTCGGCCAAAAAAACAGCTGCGTCTTCCTCAACCAGCGCCAGCGCATTTTTTGTCTGGTGATCTTCGGCTACATTAGGTGATGGTACCAGGATCACCGGTTTTTTAACCATGCACAACTCGGCAATAGTACCGGCACCGGCACGTGATATAATGATATCGGCAGCAGCATAAGCAAGGTCCATTCGTGTTAAAAACTCCCTGATCTTCACATCAGGATGATGGTCTTCACCTAACTTCGCAATGATCTGTTTATAATAATACTTGCCGGTTTGCCATATAACCTGAACATCGGCAGCAATCAATTTATCTAAACCGGCGGCTATGCTATTGTTTAACGTAAGTGCCCCAAGGCTACCACCAGTTATTAATACCGTTTTCTTGAAGGCCGAAAGCTTAAACAGCTCCAACGCCTGCATATGTTTACCGGCCACGTTCACCGAATCGCGGCGGATGGGATTACCCGTTTTAATAATTTTTCCGGCAGGGAAAAACTTGTCCATGCCGTCAAAGGCCACGCATATTTTTTGGGCATTTTTACCCAGCCATTTATTAGTGATACCCGCGTAAGAGTTTTGCTCCTGTATGAGGTAAGGGATATTTTTTAACGATGCAGCATACAACAACGGCCCCGAAGCATAGCCACCAACGCCTACAGCGGCATCGGGTTTAAAATCCTTAATAATTTTAAGTGCCCGGCGTACACTGTTTAACAGTTTGACAGGGAACATCACGTTTTTCCAAACAGACTTGCGTTGTATACCCTGGATGTCCAGACCAATAATCTTATAACCGGCAGCCGGAACTTTCTCCATCTCCATACGGCCATTAGCACCCACAAACAATATCTCAATAGCCGGATCAATATTTTTTAAAGCATTGGCAATAGCAATAGCCGGGAAGATGTGTCCTCCTGTTCCGCCACCACTGATGATTATTCTCTTTGCCATTTTTTTAACTTTAAAAACTAAATTCTAAACTCTAAATCCCAAAACTCCGTCTCACTAAATCACTCATTCACTAATTAAGCTCAGGCCGTCCTGATCTCGCCCACCACTACTTTTTTAGGTTCTTCAATATCACGGCTAACCGACAGTATGATACCAAACGCCACACTGGTAAATAATATCGATGTACCACCCATACTCACGAACGGTAGTGGCACACCCGTTACCGGCCCTAATCCTACCGCCACCGCCATATTGGCAAATGCTTGTATAGTTAAGCTAAAACTTAAACCACAAGCCAGTAACGCGCCAAAAGCCTTCGGGGCCTTCGTCACAATTTTTATGCACCTGTATAGTAAAAATAGGTAAATGCCTATCAGGGCAAGTCCGCCTATAAGTCCATACTCCTCAATAATAATGGCGTATATTTCGTCGGAGTAGGACTCTGGCAGATAATTTCTTTCGGTACTGTTGCCCGGACCTTTGCCAAATATGCCGCCACTGGCAATAGCTATTTTGGCATGATCTGATTGAAACGACTTATCGGGCTTTGCCAGTTCAGGATGTAAAAATGTTTTCACCCTGGAAATACGTGTTTCACGCCGTGGGCCTAAAAACAAAACTGCCATTAACAATATAAATCCGGCTACACAAACCATTGATATTTGCTTAATACTGATACGCCCTATGATGAGCAATAAAATACTTACCCCAAACAACATCAGCGCAGTTGATAAGTTGGCTGGTGCTATCAATACAAATACCAGGCAAACTGCGCCCATAATTGGTAAAAAGGATTCTTTGACATCCTTAATGTTTTCCTGCTTGCGCGAAAGGGTACGTGCCAGGTAGGTGATCAAAGCCAGTTTAGCCAAATCCGATGTCTGGAAACTAAGTCCTATCACGGGGATATTTATCCACCGGCTGGCCTCGTTTATGCGTGCGCCAAATAATAGTGTATATAGCAACAACGGTATGGTCACAATCATCATGATCTTGGAGATACCTGCATAGTAACGATAATCGAGCTTGTGCGAAATATACATCAGCGCGATACCGCCCACCACCATAGCGAGATGTTTCATCAGGATCGACTCCACCCCAACACCTCGCTTATAAGCCAGCGTGCCGGTTGAACTATATACCGCCAACAGGGATATAACAGAAAGCAATATGACTATAAGCCATATCCAGCGATCGCCTTTTGTATTACTGAGTATCCTGTGCATTTCTTAACTTTTTACTTTTTTTGTCCATGGACCATAGTCAATAGTCCTTAGATCTTATTTTCTTTTTCCATGGACTATTGACCATAGTCTATGGACCTCATTCTATAATTCCCTTACCGCAGCTTTAAACTGATTGCCGCGATCTTCATAATTTTTAAACAGATCAAAACTGGCACAAGCAGGTGATAACAATACGGTATCGCCTTTTTCGGCCAGGTGGAATGATACCTGTACCGCTTCGGCAGCTGAGCCTGTATTCACGATCACTTCTACATCATCCTCAAAAGCATCGTGGATACGTTTATTGTCTTTACCCAGGCACACTATAGCTTTTACCTTTTGCTTTACCAGCTGTTTCAACATATTATAGTCATTGCCCTTGTCAACACCACCAAGGATCAATACCACATCAGTAGTCATACTTTCGAGCGCATACCACGTTGAATTAACATTGGTAGCTTTAGAATCATTGATAAAGCTGATACCGGATATTTTGCCAACCGACTCCAGCCTGTGCTCGATATTTTTAAAGTTGCCCATACTCTCCCTCATCGATTCATTGCGCAATTCGAGCACTTTTGCAACAATACCTGATGCCATGGAGTTGTAAATGTTGTGCTTACCCTGCAGGGCTAATTCTTTAATTGACATTTGAAAATGTTCTTGTGTTGTGTTAATGACAATATTGTCGTTTTCGAGATATGCTCCCGGTTTAATCGTAGTTTCAATTGAAAAGGGTAACTGCTGTGCTTCAAACGTCCGCCCGGCCATCCCTTTGATGGTTTCCGGGTCATCGGCACAGTAAATAAAATAATCGGCCGCTGTTTGATTTTGCGTTACACGAAATTTTGATGCCGCGTAATTTTCCAGCTTATAATCGTACCTGTCTAAATGATCAGGCGTAATATTGAGCAAAACAGCAATGTCAACCTTAAACCGGTACATGTCATCCAACATAAAGCTGCTTAGCTCCAACACATAATATTCAAATTTTTCGGTGGCCACCTGGTAAGCAAAGCTTTTACCAATGTTGCCGGCTAAACCCACATTTAATCCCGCGTTCTTTAGGATATGATAAGTTAAGCTGGTAGTAGTAGTTTTTCCGTTTGAACCGGTAATTCCTACTATTTTAGCGTCGCAATATCTTCCTGCAAACTCTATCTCCGAAATAACCGGGATGCCTTTTTCCCGCAGCTTTTTAACAATAGGGGCTTTTTCGGGTATCCCCGGACTTTTGATCACTTCAACAGTGTTCAGTATTTCTGCCTCGGTATGCTGGTTCTCTTCAAAGCGAATGTTCCAGTCCTGTAGTTGTTTTTTATAATTATCAGCAATGGCACCAAAATCCGAAACAAAAACATCATAACCCTGCTGTTGAGCAAGATACGCCGCACCTACACCACTTTCACCCGCGCCGAGAATGGCGAGCCTTTGAGTGGCGAGTAGTGAGTTTTGAGTTATGTGTTCCGTCTGATTCATTATTCTATTGCACTATATATTTTTTTGTCCTGTCTCTTGATTCTTATTTCTTGATTCTCTTATCTCAACTTCAATGTTATAATGGTTATAATGGCCAGTATGATACCAATGATCCAGAAGCGGGTAACAATCTTGGCTTCGTGGAACCCTTTTTTTTGATAATGATGATGTAGCGGCGCCATTAAAAATATCCGCCGGCCCTCGCCCGATCTTTTCTTGGTGTATTTAAACCAACCTACCTGCATAATAACCGATATATTTTCGATCAGGAATACGCCACATAGCACCGGAAGCAATAGCTCTTTTCGTATTACGATAGCAAAAACAGCGATGATGCCGCCTATGGCCAAACTACCTGTATCGCCCATAAATACCTGGGCCGGATAGGAATTGTACCATAAAAAGCCCACACAGGCCCCAACAAATGCGCCCGCAAATATTACCAGTTCGCCCGAGTTGGGTAAAAACATAATGTTCAGATAATCGGCCATGGCAATGTTACCGGATACATAAGCCAGTATGGCCAGCGTAATACCAATAATTGCTGAAGTACCAGTGGCCAATCCGTCGATACCATCGGTAATATTTGCTCCATTGGATATAAAAGTGATGATCACAATAACAAAAAACAGGAACACGACCAATCCGTATTGCTCATAACCAGGTCCCAGGAATTTGAGCACTTTGGAGTAATCAAACTCATTGTTCTTATAAAAAGGCATAGTGGTTTTTGTTGACCGCACATCCTGGGTATAAACCGGCACATCCCTTTTCATATGAAACTCAACCGGGGCATCAACTTTTACAGGTAGTTTAACTTCCTGCCTGATCACAATATCCGTATTGAAATACATTGTCCAGCCGATGATCAGTGAGAGACCTACCTGCCCGATGATCTTAAATCTTCCGGCAAGGCCTTCTTTGTTTTTCCTGAAAACTTTAATATAATCATCCAAAAAACCAATTGCGCCCAGCCATACTGTGGTAATCAGCATCAGGATAATATAAACGTTACCGAGTTTAGCAAACAGCAAAGTAGGAATCAGGATACCTAATAAAATAATGATACCACCCATGGTAGGCGTACCCGATTTTTGCATTTGGCCTTCCAGACCCAGGTTTCGTACCGTTTCGCCCACTTGTTTAAAACGCAGGTAATCGATAAGCCTACGGCCATAAACCGTAGTGATAATCAACGATGTTATTACAGCCATAGCGGTACGGAAAGTGATATACTGAAATACCCCTGCCCCCGGAATACTGAAGTTTTTACTTAGATATGTAAATAAATAATATAACATCCCTTTTTAAATGTGCTGATGTGCAGATTTCAAATGTGCAGGTATGCTGATGTGCATATGTGCGGATTATCGATGTGCAGATCGTGGTTTATGTTTTGATTACTTCTACTCGTTTATTTATATTAATTGGTTGTTGAAATTATCCTCCCTAAAATTTTAACTATTGACTCTTATTTATGACAATAACTTAAACTGCTCTTCTAACTCCTCCATATCATCGAAGTGATTTTTCACTCCTTTTACTTCCTGGTATTTCTCGTGCCCTTTACCTGCTACCAGAATAATATCTCCCGGACTGGCCAGCATACATGCCGTTTTAATAGCTTCACGACGATCAACAATACTCACTGTATGTCTTTTGAAAGCCGGATCAACACCCTCCTCCATATCCTTAATAATCTGGCCTGGATCTTCCGACCGTGGGTTATCCGCAGTCAGTATCACTTTATCGCTCCATTCGCTGGCTACGCGAGCCATTACAGGGCGTTTGGTTTTGTCCCTGTCGCCTCCGCAACCAATTACCGTGATCACCTTCTCGTTGCCTTTGCGGATATCATGAATGGTGCTCAACACATTCTGAACAGCATCCGGTGTGTGGGCATAATCAACTATCCCTATAACCTTATTAGGTGCTACGATATATTCAAAGCGACCTTCGGCACCGGTCAGTTTGCTTAAACTGGTTAATACTTTAGCCTTATCCTGATCGAGCAGCATAGCCGTAGCATAAACCGCCAGCAGGTTATAGGCATTAAATGTGCCAACCATTTTAAACCAAACTTCTTCGTTATCAATATGCAGCAGTAAGCCATCAAACTGGTTTTCCAGAATGCGGGCCTTATAATCGGACATTGATTTTAGTCCGTAGGTTTTCTTATGGGCCTGTGTGTTTTGCAGCATCACGTTACCATTTTTATCATCGCTATTGGTTAGCGCGAAGGCTGCTTTTGGCAAGCCATCAAAAAACGCTTTTTTGGCTTTCAGATAACTGTCGAATGTTTTATGATAATCTAAATGGTCATGCGTAAGATTAGTAAATATCCCACCTGCAAATACCAGGTTGGCTATACGATGTTGGGCTATAGCGTGCGAGCTAACTTCCATAAAGCAATAATCACATCCCTGCTCTACCATCTCGGCCAGTAAACTATTGAGCTCAATAGGATCTGGGGTGGTATGGGTTGACGGGATCACTGTATCATTGATCTGATTTTCGACAGTTGACAGCAATCCGCATTTATATCCCAGGTCGCGAAACAATTGATACAACAAAGTGGCTACCGTAGTTTTGCCATTGGTACCGGTTACCCCTACCAGCTTAAGTTGCTCAGACGGCCGACCATAAAAATTAGCAGCCACGATGCTTAATGCTTTGCCAGAGTCGGCCACCATCAGAAAGTCGACCTCGGCTACGGTACGCGCTGGCAGATCTTCGCAAATAACAGCGATGGCACCGCTTTTAATAGCCTGATCAATATAGTCATGGCCATCAACCAGCGTACCTTTTACGGCAACAAACAATGAACCGGGCTCAACTTTGCGCGAATCAAAGGTTACAGACGTAATTTCCACATCAGCGCTTCCCTGTAATTCAGTAAAAGCCAATCCATCCAATATATCACTTAAATACATCATTGTAATTCAATTGTTATTCGTGATCCTTTTGGTATCAGGCTGCCGCCGGTAACCGATTGTGTGGTTACCACGCCGCTGCCGCGTACCGTTACTTTATAACCCGCGTTACCCAATACATACAGGGCGTCACTAAGGCCCATGCCGGTAACTGCCGGCACAGTGCCATTTTTATATTTTACATCCTCAAAAGGAATTCCATTGCTGGTATCAATCCCGCCCACATCGGCGTTTGCCGATGCGTACAGTGGTTTTACACCCAACTTGGTATACACCTTTTTTAATGCTTTTAAATTACCCTGCTTTACTTTTGGCATGCTGGTATTACCTACCAAATGTGTAGCCGGACTTTGGTTTATTTCCATATCATTAGCATAAACCCTATCTGCAACCTCTCTGAAAACCGGACCAGCAACCAGGGCTGCCAGGTAATTACCTTTTGTTGGGTTATTGATCACCACGATCATGGAATATTTAGGATGATCGGCGGGGAAATAACCGCAAAATGAAGCCTGGTAGGTTTTGTGAGCAGTATAACCTTTTCGTCCGTCGGCTATTTGTGCGGTACCTGTTTTACCTGCCACACTGTAAAGCTTGTTTTTGATTACATTTTTACCCGTACCATTAAGTACCACACCTTCCAGCATACCTTTTAACTTGCCGATGGTGACATCTGAACATACCTGCTCGTTGATAACCCGTGCCTGGAATTGTTCAATAGGATTGCCCATGCGACGTATCTCGCGTACAAAAATGGGCGATATGAGCTTACCATTGTTGGGTACCGAGTTATAAAAAGCCAACATTTGCAGCGGCGTTAAATTCATTTCATATCCATAAGCCATCTCAGGCAAACTGTAATTTTTATTCCAGCTTCGGTTCGATGGGTTCTTAATTACCGGCTGCCCTTCCCCCCGGATTTGCAGTTGTAATTTTTGGTTTAAATGATAACTATACAGCTTATTGATATACTCCCATGGATTACCACTATAATAACGAGTGACCAGTTTAGCTGCTGCTACGTTTGATGATTCTTCGAACGCGCGTTTAACGCTCATTTCATAATTATCATGCTCGGTATCGGTAATGGTTGGCCCTTTCGGAAATTTGTATTTACCTCCCTCAGCATTTACTATTGTACTGGTATCTATTTTATGCTGATCGAGCAGGGTCATGTACGATGCCAGTTTAAACGTTGAACCCGGATCAATAGCGTTACTGATAGCATAGTTCATTCTTTCCTCATAGTTGCCTTCTTTGGTACGGGTAAAGTTGGCAATAGCTCTTACTTCGCCGGTAGCTACTTCCATTAATACTACACAACCATGATCGGCCTCACTTTTGATCAACTGTTTCATTAAGGCATCCTGGGCTACATCCTGAAAATTCACATTGATGGTAGATATAATATCTGCACCATCTTTAGCGGCTATCTCCTCGTCATCATCAACGGGCATCCATGTTCCGCCTGGAATGCGCTGCATTAACCTGCGTCCGTTTTCGCCATTGATATAAGACGAATAGGCCCCTTCAAGGCCTACTGCATTTTTAACATTTTCATTCTTATAGCCGATAGTACGTGCGGCAAGCGAATGGAAAGGCCGTATACGTTTATTCTGTTGCAATACGATCAGACAATTCCGGGTCTTCCTTTTTTTGAAAATTGGAAATTCCTTGATCTTTTTTAGCTCCTGATAACTCACCCGACGCCTTAACAACTGATAGCGCGAACCTTCTTTACGGGCATCGCGGAATATCCTGGAGTATTCACGGGAAGATCTGTCGCCGTACATTTTTGACATGCTCGAGGCTAACTGATCAATGTTATCATTAAACACGCTATCCTCGGCAATACCACCTGCCATCATATCCATGTGCAACTCATATTCCGGAACAGAGGTTGCTAACAGACTACCATCCACAGAAAATATATTACCACGGGCAGCCTCAACAGTTTGATACTGAGCCGAAAGACTGGCGGCCATATCTTTCCATTTTTTGCCCTGTACAAATTGCACCCGGCACAACTGCACTACTACAGCAAAAGCAAATAGCAATATCAGCCCGAAAGCGATATATACCCGCAGCAGAATGTTGGTTCTAATTCCCATCCTGATCCTCCTTTACTGTTATTTTTTGTGGTGGCTCAACAGATTGCCTCACCCCCAGGGTATCGGCACGTTTAGCCACCTCGGTTAATGTACTTTTAAAGGCCATATCAGCCTTGGCGGTTTTATAATCCCAACCACGCTCTTTTACTTCTTTATTCAGATCATCAATGTCACGTATCGTTTTTTCAGCCAGGTGCATATTACCAATATATACCATACCTAAAAAAGCTATATACATCACAAAGGGAAGGGCACCCGTGGCTTTTTCTTTGGAGATAAAACCCTTGGCAAAAAGCTGGGTAAAAAGATTGTCCTGGATCTCTCGCGCAGGTTTTTCCTCCACGATGATATCCTGTTCCAATTCTTCTTCGTCCTGAATTTCTGTACGTAAACGATTCGTCATTTTTTTACAGCTATCCTTAGTTTAGCGCTCCGTGCCCTATTGTTATTCTTTATCTCTTCGTCTGATGCTGTTATAGCCCCTCGGCTTACCGCATCCAACGGTTTATTATTATTACCGTAAAAATCCTTCTCCACCTCGCCACTAAATTTGCCTTTGGCAATGAAATTTTTCACCAGCCTGTCTTCCAGCGAGTGGTATGACATCACCACCAGTCGGCCACCAACGGCTAAAACTTCTGCCGACTGAACCAAAAACTCTTTCAAAGCTTCCAGCTCCTGGTTAACTTCAATGCGCAATGCCTGGAACACTTGTGCCAGGTATTTATTTTCCTTCCCCCGGGGGATACGGTTACTGATCGCGTTTTTCAGATCGGCAATGGTCACTATGGGTGCATTTAAACGAGCTGTCGCGATGGTTTCGGCCAGCGATTTCGCGTTCTGTATTTCACCGTAAATGCCAAAAATGCGGTGCAACTCAGCAACAGTATAGTTATTAACCACATCCTTAGCTGTAAGCTCGCCCAGTTGATTCATACGCATATCCAACTCTGCATCAAAGCGAATGGAAAACCCACGCTCGGCCTGGTCAAACTGGTACGATGAAACACCCAGATCAGCCAGGATACCATCAACCGGGATAGCGCCATGCAAACGACAAAAGTTTTTGAGATAGCGAAAGTTTTGATCAATAAAAACAAAACGCTCATCCTCAATCAAATTCTGCTGCGCATCGGCATCCTGATCGAAAGCCAGCAAAGTTCCTTCGGGACCCAGATTCTTTAATATCTCGCGCGAATGACCACCACCGCCAAAAGTCACATCCACATATGTGCCGTCCTTTTTAATGGAAAGCCCTTCAATACATTCACTGAGCATTACCGGTACATGATACTCACTCATCACCCCTCCTTGCTTTATTACCCATAACCCTTTGTGCCAGCGCGCTAAAATTCTGAGGCTCATTGGAGAACGCGGCTTTATGCGCCTCGGCATCCCAAACCTCAATTTTATTTAACTGACAGGCCAGTACTACATCATTTTTTATACCTGCATAATCCAACAAAAACTTCGGCAACAACACCCTGCCGGCAGCATCAAGCGAAAGCTCGGTAGCGCCACGGGTGAAATATCTGATAAACTCTATGTTATCTTCCTCGTATTCGTTAAGTTTGCTCAGTTCATCAAGCCGTTTGTCCCACTCTGTTTTTGTATAAATAACCAGGTAGTTTTTGAATCCGCGATTGATCACCAGGCCTTCAGTTTCAGCTTCGGGAAGCTTTTTTTTGAGGCCAGCAGGTATCATCATCCTTGATTTAGGATCCAGCTTACATTCAAATTCACCGGTTAAATAGGACATTTTGAGACTATGGCATAATTCAATGAGTAAAAGTAAGGTACTTTTACCACTTTCTACCACTTTCTACCACCAAAAAGTTTTCAACATTTTTGGAGGGCATTTTGCTATACCCCTAAAAAGAAAAATCCGGCTGCCGCCGGATCTTTAAAATCAATTATTTTTTTTCTTATAAATCTCTATAAAATACTGTACCTAAAAACGCTTATTGAAGATTCATTTTTACACAGCAAAAAAATATTTTAAATCAATTACGCTGTATATAGATGGTAATTGATAGTATATTGTTTCATTATTTTCATTCGGCATGGAAACAAAAAACGTGGGTGTAAATTCTATTCCCGTTGTATCACACCAATTTTTCATAGCTTCTATTTTAGCATTTTGCTGTTTCAACTCGCCATTCATCGGATATTTAGCTGCAAATGTCTCATAATCTTTCTTTTCGGCCAGATACCAGTCATTCAGTGCTTGCTTCACAATAGGCTCTTTGTTTTTCTCGGCAATGGCTAACAAATGTTTTACCGGCGGCGTTTTCATGTCACCTTCGCTATTTGTGGCAGTAAATAATATTTGTACCTGAACATCCGGATTATTCTCCAGCAGATCTTCCATCGGTTGATGCGCTTTGGCACAAGGGCCACAATAAGGATTGCACACCTTGATCAGTTTATAACTGGCATTAGGATTACCCAAAGTTATTCCGAGACCATCGGGAATATTAGCCACCATTTTTTGCTTTTGAAGTAATGCTTCAAATATCTCCTGGTTGTGCTTCAGCTTTTGCAGTTCGTTACTGGTTTGTTTACCCGCCTTAGCTTTTTGAAAAGCTGGCATTAACAAAGTGGTAATGATAAACGGAACAACGAGCGCTGTTAAAGTTGAAATGATCAACCCTGGTTCAATGGTATTAAATGACAACAAGGTATGCCAGCCCCCCAAAAGTGTTGTTACCAACTGCAATACTAATAATACTTGCACGCATAAACATAACACACACCATTGTTTGGCTATGCGCCATTGATAATAAATGGAGAATACCACATAGGGTACAGCAATTACGTTTAGCCAGGATGCTACAAACAACGCGGCAGGATTAACTATACCTGAAAATAGCAACAACAGCAAAACACCCATGAAATAGCTAAAGCCGATAGCGCTCCAGCTGATACCTCCAATTTTAGCCGCTTTAGATTGTAATATAGCTCCGCAGTTTACCTTTTTACCGGCACTGCAAATCTGCTGTAATACAGGATTATGTTGATCAAGCTCATACCAAAGCAGTAATGCACCGGTAATAGCTCCCGCAAGGGTTAATACAGAAAAGACAAACGGAAGCAAGGCGCTCGCCCCAAACTGCATCAAGGTTATTAAGCCGGTAATAATAACTATAGCAGGTATACAAAGAGCACTTAAATATTGAATGGTATTTTTTCTGCTTTCTTCTTTTAGCTTTTTGTTATAATCCTTCTCTCCGGCATCCTCTTTAGCTTCAGCTAATAATACAACTCCCGACCAGCCTTTTAGGAAATCCTCTTTAGCCAATGAGGTCCATCTACGTTTTTCTTCATCAAAAAAACGAACAGCATTTTCACCCACCTCCTTTACAACCGTAAAAAATTCTGTTTTGTCTTTTACTCCTCTTATTTGAGTAATAAATGGACAGGGAAGTTCCTCCAATTTTTGGCGATCAACCCGTATACCCATATTTTCGACTCCATGATTATTCAATACATCGCTTATACTTAACAGACTCGGATAATCTGGATGCTCCTCTATTTCACGGGTTAACGTAGCGGCTGTTACTTTAACCTGCAAAAGATCAAGTAAAAGTTTTGCCGCATTTGGGCCATTCGTTTTTGATTCAAAAAAAGAAAGCATAACTAGAGTATGTTAATGTTTTTAGGCTCGATCGGTTTATCAGGTATATGTTAGTCCAATTATTTAGAACAAAAAATCATGGACGGCATTGGTTGATGTTAATTTATTAAAAAGAGAACATTATTATAAAAATATCTATTTCTATAATTGTAAACCCAACCACTATTTCAATATTTTACTTCAAAATAGCTATAATCCGTTCTTTATCTCATTGAATAATCAATCTGAAATACAATGTGAAAGTTCATTAAAAAAAATATAATAAAAAAGATATCTCACTATTTATTTCTAATAATATTTTATAATCATTAAAATGGAGACAGGCCTATCATAAAAGCTAAACGCCGTATTAGAAAGGTGACATAAATAGCTCCACCTGTAAAGGAAAAGGGATATGCTTATACTCAAAAAAAATGCCCTTATTTATCCAAAGGGCATTATTAATGAAAGAACTATTAATTCTTCGAATAATTTAAGCGGCGACCAGCGCCTTTGCTCGGGGCTTCTTTTTCCTGGTACGATTTAACCACATCATTACCCCGGTTACCGGAAAGATCAATGATACCAGGCAAACAACAAAGGTGATTATTTGAGTAGGCAAACCATATACCGCCCCGGTGTGTACCGGTTTCATATACGCCCTTACTCGTTGCCCTAAGCTTTTAGAAGCAAACGTGACCGAACCAGCTACGCGACCACTATACTGATCGATATAATATATATCCGCATTTGTTTCAATCAGTTCTTTTGACCACACGCTAACAGTATAGGTAGCTGAAGAATCACGCGGCAGGCGAACACTATAATAGCTGGCGTTTGTGAGGATTTCTCCCATGCCGCTTAAAGCCGTTTCGGGAGATAAAGCAACCGCATCGGGCTTATATATTGATAATAGCGGCTTTGGCAATTCCTTACCTACTACTTTTGAACCAATTAAGGCAAACAGGGTGGCATTTGCCCACTTAAAGGTCATAGTTAAACCGGTTAGTACCACAACTATAAGGAACACCGAGGTGTAAAATCCGGTCACAATATGCAAATCATGCACTAATCTTTTAGTACTGCCTCCCCACTTTATTTTGAGGCGCTGTTTCATGATCTTTTTTGTTTTGGGCCACCACAATATCACCCCGGTAATTAATATAAACAGAAAGAAGAATGTCGATAAAGATATCACCCAGTCCCCAACACTGTTTTTAGCGCCCAGCAAATACCGGTGAAACATCTCTACCTTATACAGAAATGTTTGACGACGGTTAAATTGATCAAGCACCTGCCCTGTATAGGGGTTTACAAAAAGCGTGAGATTAGATCGCTCATCTGTTTTAGGCTTTTTAAGGTCATACCCAGCGGCCTTTTTCCCCTTGTCGGCTTCTGGTATAGCCGCCCCGGCACCTTTTTTATTTTTCTTTTCCGGAACTATTATCGCTATTTCTATAGCTCTCTCTGGATCGTTATACACAATAACCGACGAGAGCTTTGCCTTGGGCACTTGTTTTAAGGCACCGGGAATTAGGTTAGCCAAAGCCATTCTTCCCCCCTGCGGTTTTACAAAATAACGATGCGGATTAACGGTGTGTTGTATTTCCTTTTCAAAAACCAACATGGTACCTGTAAAACACGAGCAAAAAATAATAATCCCAGCCGCAAGGCTCAGGTAAAGATGTATGGTGCGAAAAAAAACCTTCATTGCCGCTGTATCTGTAAAAACCGGTACGCAAAAGCGTAACCGGTTCTTATATTTTATAGTGTTGATTAAAAATCTTAAAACTTATAAGCCAATGTGGTTAAAAACTGTCTTGGTGGTATTGGGTTTATGCTGTAATTTTCGTGTACATTATAATTAAGCACATTCCCTATATTTGATATTTTACCAATAATGGATAATCTTTTATAACTATATCCCACCGATGCATCAACTGTTGTAAATCCAGAAACGTTAACCAACCTTGATAGAGTTTGTGTTTGGCCAACGGTATTGGCATTCCCAGCAACACGATTACCCAGGTAATAAACAGATGCACCAACTTTAAACCCTTTCAGATCGCCATTATAAAAAGTGTAAAACACACTGGTATTTGCTGTATGCTTAGGCACATTCAATAACGGCTGACCTGCAATATTACTACCTATTGTTGTTGGTGTTTTGGTATACTTAGCATTTGTATAGCTATAACCAGCTAATATATCAAGGCCTTTTACAGGATGACCGGCAATGTCCAGTTCAACGCCATCGCTTTTGGTTTGCCCGGTTAATGTTTTGATGTTGGTATTGGTATTGGTGGTTACCCCATCTGCCAGGAAGGGTGCTGTTTGAGCCAGGTTATTATTCAGGATGCGATATGCCGTTACATTGACTGACAGGTTACCATTCAGAAAATCATTTTTAACACCAAACTCATATTGATCAATCAGCGATGGACTCAATGGCTTATTGTTAACATCTGTACCTGTATTGGTAACAAAAGAGTTTGAATAGCTGGCAAACAAAGCTGTAGTAACCAATGGCTTATAAACGATACCCACTCTTGGTGAAAAGGCTTTATCTTGCTTACCGGCTGCGGGTTGTACCAATGCGGGTGCTGTATTATAATAAGTATTAACCGTTGTAGGTGATATATATTGGTATGACCATCGCAAGCCAGCCAACACCTTTACTTTTTCCGATAAGCTAATCAAATCATTAAAATAAGCGCCAAAACGATTTGTTGGTGTTAAAACATTATAAAAAGGATTCATGGTAGGCTTATCAGTGCGCAAAGGGTATTTGTTAACATCGAAAATGTTGATCTTATCATAAACCGCGTTTTGCAGTGCACCGTTTTGATCAAGGTAGCTTGATACTTTATTTACGGTAGCTACATAGGTATAACTGGTGTTTTTGTACCAATCGGCATCAGCACCAACTAAAATATTATGTTTGATAGCACCGGTATTGAACTGGCCGGTTATGTTAAACTGACCGGTGTAGTAATCTTCTAATGTTTTGGCCCTGTTCAGCGTACGGCCCCAATCGCCGTTAGAGTCGGGAAGCACGCGTTCTGTTGTTTGATACTGACGATCAAAGTGCTGATAGGAAAACCCTCCACTTAACTGCCATAAACTATTGATCTGATGATTAATAGTGGCCGTGGCTGTTGTTTGCTTGGTATTACCTGTTGACCATGATGCACCCAGGTAACGGTTACGGGGCACTTTGGCAATTACATTATTGATTTGTCCGGTTCCAAAATCAGGTGTAAAATCATAGTTCAGATAATCACCTTCAACAATAATTTGGGTTTTATCACTGATCTTATACAAGAATGATGGGTTAACGTATTCACGTTCTGATTTTACATTATCACGAAAGCTCTTTGCATTCTCATAGGTTCCGTTTACGCGGTATGCCAATTTAGATGATATAGGGCCATAAACATCAAATACCGGCTTATACAAATCATAACTGCCATAAGTCATGGATACCTGGCCGCCTTGTTCAAATTTGGGTTTTTTGGTAACCAGGTTCAGTATACCGCCTGGCGCAACGTTGCCATAAAGCAATGCAGCACTGCCTTTTAAAACCTCCACCTGCTCAAGCGAACTGATCTCTGGCATTACGCCTGAGTTTATACGGAAACCATTTTTAAACATGTTGGTGCTTGAAAAATTGTATCCGCGCGCTCCAAATGTTTCCTGAGTATTACCGCGGGCACTATACAAATAAACGCCGTTGATATTTTTAGTTACATCACTTAATCGTAATGATTGTTGCTGGTCAAGCACATCGCGACCTATAATGGTAACACTTTGAGGCAGGTCTATGGGCGATACATTCATTTTACCTACACTTAGCTTTTTACTGTTGATGGTTTTTGTAGAAGACACAACCACCTCATTAAGTTGTGCCGAACTTTCACTCAGAATAAAACTAACGGTAGTAGTTTGTTTAGCCAGTACCTCTACCGTTTTCTCCTCGCTTTTAGTACCGATATACGATGTTGTTAATAAATAAGTCCCAGGTTTTATATTGGTAAAGATGAAAGACCCATCGCCAATAGTCATCGTGCTTTTATTTAAACCCTTTATAGATACATTAACAAATGCTGCCGGTATACCGTCGCTTGTTTTAACAAATCCGGATATTTTTCCGTTAGCGCCTTCATCATCGGCTTTTGCTGTTAAAATAGTTATGAATAGAACAAAGAGAAGAAAAGAAATTTTTTGCAGTGAATTGTGTAAGTGTTTTGCCATTTAATTTAGATTGAGTCTAATTAAGCGCAAAAATAACAACGCAATCCTGATTTGCAAACATTATTTAGAATTAGTTTAAATTAATAATAATTTGATCGCCTCATCATTAACTATTTCGTTACAATAGCATTATTGCAGTACATCGTTGCACAAGTGTGTTATATTAGCTACATAAACCTTTTTATCATGAAAAAACTGCTTCTGCTAATTGTTATCACCCTGCTTTTAAGCCCTATAGTAAAGGCTCAACCGGGTAAAACTCAGATAACCAAATGGCAATACGGACGTAACGGAGCGGTATCTATTACCTGGGATGATGGCTCCATTAACCAATTCAAAGTGGCATTACCTATACTTAACAAACTACAGCTACCTGCTACCTTTTTCATTATTACCGGACAAATACCAGGTTCGCAATATCATGGCAAATTCATTGGACGGCCGGTAAAGGATATCATTAAGGAAACGGCTACTATACCAACCAATAAAGATAATTTCTTTGAGCGGGCTTCGGCAGCGGGGTATCTTGGACTGATCGGTCCGCTGGATTATCATTATAAAGCAGGCTCATTGGTAGATGCAGGTAAAACCGAAGCCGCCTATAAAGCTATTGATGAATGCTATGCTAAAGTTCGTAACGGTGAATTTAAACCCGGCATACAGCATAACGACGAATATAAAGACGCTCATGGCACTACCTGGGCACCGATAAAAGCTTACGCGGCGCAGGGCCATGAATTTGCCAGTCATATGGTAACCCATCCCCGCCTGGCCGCCCTTGATGAAACCAATTTAATGTACGAAGCCGAAAAAAGCCGGCTGGATGTTTTAAACCATTTGGGCCTTGCTTATACCTTTAGCGCCGAAGGACCGTTTGGTACCGAGAATGAGCGCGCCGTTGCTTATTTGTCCAAAGTTTACCCTGCCCTGCGCAATCGCATGCCCGAACCCTGGCTCAAAGAAATAAGCCGCGGTAACAAGGATACTCCCGGCAATACGGATAAAGAGTATGTACAATACCAGCGCGGCGCTACTACCAAAACGCCATTACCGATGATGAAAGCCTGGGTAGATACCACCATGAACAGGAAAGATACCTGGCTGGTACTTACCCATCACGGTGTTGACGGTATAGGCTGGGAACCCTTGCCCCACCAGGAGTTGGATGAATATTTCACCTATATCAAAAACCATCAGGATAAACTCTGGGTAGCCACTTTTGGCGATGTAACCAAGTACATGCGCGAAAGACAAAGTGCCAAAGTACAAAGCAGTTTTAAAGGTGATAAGATAACCGTAAATATCACCCACCCGCTCAGCAAAGTTTTTTACACCATCCCGCTTACGCTTAAAACCTATGTTCCAGCAGGCTGGAAAAACATCAACGCGGTACAGGGCAATAAAAAGCAAACGCTTAAAGCGCTTACAGATGCTAATGGCTCTTACGTATTATACCAGGCTTATGCAAATGTTTCACCGGTAACTTTATCGGGTAGCTGATCAGTCGAACACCATTTTATCCGGGCCTGATACTTTTTTAACGTGACAATTGCAACCTCCGGCGATGGTGATAATTGTACTCAAGGTTTGATGGGTAGCCGCGTTAGTAGCTGTTATTTTTATATCATCCCCATCGGTTGAAAAATCTTTGATGTTATCGTCTGTAGCCAATAGTGTAAAGCCTGCCACAAAATCAACATTAGGCGGGTATTTTACCGGTGTCAATGGTTTGTTGGTGCGCACATTAATAGCCGAAAAACCGGTGATAGCAGGATGCGTATTTTGCTTATCGGTTATAACAATTCCCAGGTAGGCATACTCCAGGGTGCAGGTTTGTACACCGCAGCCGTTTTTTTGTTTGTTCCCTTTGCAGGCTGTAAAGCCAGCAATTATCAATAGCAGGAAAGATACTTTCTTAATCATTATAAGGTTTTTATATCCTTTACGACGGGAAAGTTATAAATGCTACAGTCGCTACTGTTTGGTATTCAAATATTTCTCAGAAAACTCTCCGGTTATCTTCTTGGTTCTCAGGTCATGAACGGCCCAGTCTTCCACATCGGCTTGGTTGATACTGATCTTATCGCCAAGCTTAATATTTTTAAGGGTAAAAGGTGAATCGATAAATATTGCCCTGAAAATGCCATTGCTGTAGCCAATCACTTCCGACCACATATGCTCATGGTTACTGCCCTCTACAAAGTCGGATTTTACTACAAACCGGTAGCCCTCCGTATCCCTTCCATGCTTTTGCAGGCTATCTATAAACTGGGGTAAATATTTTTGAGCAATACGCTTTAAAGCCAGGAACCGGGCATCATCCTTTGGTAAGGATACCGATTTATACAGCACATTATTTTCGACCTTGGTTTGTTGCCCATAAGCGCCGGTTATTACCAACAGCAACAAAATAAACAATAGATTTTTCATGCGTATTTCACCGATAAAGTTTGGATCTCCAGGTTTCAACTTCAAAACTATAGATTAGTGCAAATTCTGCATTACACCACAACCGTTATTTTTACATTAACCTCTGATCGCTCCGTCGGCCCCTAAAACTTTTTAAAGTTTTATTTTAACACTTTTTTAACCAAAAGCAGGGTAGAAATGGGTTAAAAACCACCAAAAATTCATTTAAAAAACCCCATTTTAACACTTTTTAACAAATTTCAGTGTGGTTTTTGAAGGTTTAAAAAGTATTAATTCAGTGATCTTCAAATACCTAAATACAAACAGCTCATTTTTTTGAGGTATTTTTCCCTTAACCAAACAGCCCGGCTTTCTCCTTTTCGGGGAAAGCCGGGCTGTTTATACAATATACAAAATATTTGCGGGTTATGCAAAAGTCTAACCTATTACCGTTTCTGTTTGCTTATGTTCGATGGTTAGATTTACCGACCGCTCTCCGCCGGGACGGGTACGGTGACGCATATTTTTGGGGATAGTTAACAATTGCCCGGGCTGTAACTCGATGGTGCCGGTTTCCAGGTCGATGAGCAGGGTACCTTCAAGTACCAGAAAGGTTTCGTCGGAGTTGGGGTGCAGGTGCCAGAAATAAGGCTCCGTCATGATCCCTATCCGCACGATATGATCGTTCACGCTGCTCAGAATGGTATTGAAATAATCTTCCGGATGTTCTGCCGAGATCACTTTTGTATCGATAACCGTTGGTTGTAATGGCTCCATATGCAATAAAACAGATTTATATAAAATTTAATAGTTGTTCGCAAATACTAAATATCGACCACAGGCTAAAAAGTGGGTTTACATGGTTTACACTTTTCGTGGTTGAAATTTTTATAAAAAATTCATTTTCAATATATTATAAAAATAAAACTGCGATTTACCAGATTTTATGTAAACCCATGTAAAAATACTAAAACCAGCTAAAGATACACTGAAGAAATAAAAGGCTTTGTCGAAAAAAAGCGGGCTGTCACCCCACAGTCGAAGGGTAGCGTGTAGAGGCCAGCCCACCATGCTCCGACGGAGATCAGCATAACACCCATCAAAAGAATCAGGGAATTGTGCTATTACTCCATTTTTTAATTCATCCTTACATCAGATACTGAGTAACAAAACCATTCTATATTCATTTTTCAACATCCGGTGTTCGATATTTGCTAGTCTATTCTATCACCCTTACTTTCAACAAGCTGTTTCCGCCGCCGGTATACACCCGGTGGGTTGCTTTTTTAAAGTCGGTATCTTTCGCTTTCATGATATCCTGGAATTGCTGGGTGTTTCTATCAGTGAGCGGGAACCAGGTGCTTTGCACCTGCACCATTAAACGGTGACCTTTTTTAAAGGTATGCAGCACATCCTGCAGTTCAAAATTCACCGGGCTAACCTGTCCTGGTACAAATGGCTCCGGTTTATCAAAACCATTGCGGTATTTGCCGCGCATGGCCTCGCTGCGTACCATTTGCTGATAGCCCGACAGGTAAACCTCCTTGCCTGTCCATTTATTATTTTTGGCCGAATCGGGGTAAACATCAATCACCTTCACCACCCAATCGGCATCGGTGCCGGTGGTTGATACTTTTAAATTAGCCCAGATGTTGCCCGCAATGGTCATATCTTTGTCCAGCACATCGGTTTGATAGGTTAATACATCGGGCCTGCGGGCGGCAAAACGCTGATCGCCGGTCATGTATTCCCGCTTCATATCATTGGTAATATCGTTGGTAAAAGGTACCGGTTTGTTAGGGTCTGATACAAACTCGTCAAAGCTGCCTTCTGTAACTGCTGAGGCATCGAAAGACAGTTTACCGCCAGGCAACAGGTATAGGCTCTTTTCCGTAGCTTCTTTTGCCGGCCAGGTATTGTAGTTTTTCCATTGATTGGTGCCGGTTTCAAATACGGATACGGGGGCCAGGTTCAGGTCGGTACCTTTAAGGTAATGACTAAAAAAGGCGAACTCTATCTTTTCGCGGTAGAACGGACCCGTTGGGCCGCCAAAATCCACATCGCCTAAATGGTCGCCATCACCGCGGGCCCAGCCGCCATGCACCCAGGGGCCCATAGCAAAGTAAACCGGTGTTTTAGGGTTTTCCTTAACCAATGTTTTATAGGTGTTGATAGCTCCGTACAGATCCTCGGCATCGTACCAGCCGCCGGTAACCAGCACAGCGGTTTTAATATCGTGCAGGTGGGTTAATACGTTGCGGTCTTTCCAGTGCTGATCATAGTTGGGATGATCCAGCATCTCGTTCCACAGGCGGATGGTATCCTTATAATATTTATCGTTGGTATTTTTTACGGAACCCATTTTCAGGAAAAAATCATAGCCATCTTCGGTACCGAAATCAAATCCCGGTGCACGGCGCTGCGTGGGTTTACCATCCTGTCGGTTGGTAAAAAAGGAGTAGAAACCAAAATTGGCCACCAGCATAAAGGCGCCGTTATGAAAAGCGTCATCGCGATACAAATCGGCAATAGGTGCCTGCGGCGATGCGGCAACCAATGCGGGGTGACGGCTTAGCAGTGCCGTGGTGGTATAAAAACCGGGATATGATATGCCCCACACGCCCACTTTGCCATTATTATTGGGGATGTTTTTAAGCAGCCAGTTGATGGTATCATACGTGTCGGTGCCTTCGTCAACATCGTTTTTGGTTTTGTGCACCTCTTTTTCGGGTGTCATTTCCTCATAAACGCCTTCACTCATCCAGCGGCCGCGTACATCCTGGTAAACAAAAATAAATCCATCATGCACAAATGCCGGTGATGGGCCCAGGCTGCCTTTATACAGATCGGTTCCGTAGGGTGCAACGCTGTAGGGCGTGCGATCCATCATAAATGGGTATTTTTTGGATTTATCTTTAGGTACGTATACCGAGGTAAACAGCTTTTTACCATCGCGCATGGGTATCTGGTATTCGTATTTCTGGTAATTAGCCTTGATGTATTCGGCATCGGGCGGTGGGGTTTGCGCGTAAACGCTGATAACTGTTATGGCCAGCCATAAACAGGTAAATAAAGTTTTTTTCATTTAATTAGTCAATCAAGCCCTAAATGTACCTCAATAAAATAAAATGGGCAACTGGTGATGAGTTTTGAGTGGAGAGTGGTGAGGAGTGAATGGGCAGTTTGCAGAAATCAAGGCGACGATGTCCCCCAGGGATCTTCTGAAAAGGATCATCCTGAGGGAACAAAAGGGGCTGTCACCCTGAGCTCCGTCGAAGGGTAGAGCGCAGAGGCCTGCCCACCATGCTTCGACGGAGCTCAGCATGACACCTTTTTGGGATAGCAGCCTCTTGTGTTCCCTCGGGGTCTCCTGAAAGGGACTCTGAGGTTTTCTATAGGGGAATAGAGAACAGCTAATAACTCAGGGCCCTCTGCGAGAGACCCGGAGTGGACAAAAATTAACAAGCCCTTAGCATTTAGCTAAGGGCTTGAGAGGGTATTAATGTAGAATAACAAAACTTACTTTATTCCATTATAAGTATGTCCTCTAAAACTGCTGGCGTTTAGCCATAAGGCATGTGTGGCATGCCTTACCAATTGCATGGAGTTTTTGACCTCCATTTTTTCGGGCAGGGGCATTTACGCGATCGGGATTTTACGCGATGTAGGGAACGTAAAATCCATCGGGTATTTGAGGTTTAACGGGGTGGATTTGCGATAAGGATCGAACGCGGGGTATCGACTCACCCCGACATCGCTGCGCTCGTCACCCCCTCTCTCCGCTTCGCGCATAGAGGGGATTTATTTCATTTTTGTCATCCTGAGGAACGAAGGATCTATTCTACAATTGAAAAGTTCAACAATAGATGCTTCACTGCGTTCAGCATGACAAATCTATTTTTTTTACTATTCTTAGGAATTGATAATGAGTTTCTGCGGATCAAAAAAATGATTCAGCGGACCGTTGCCTCTGCCCACGCGCGCATCTTTCCCATTCAGTATAGCCTGGTGAACATACTCTTGCGCCAATGCTACCGCATCCGACAGTGAACTTCCCCGGGCGATATAGCTGACTATAGCCGATGACAGGGTGCACCCGGTTCCACGGGTGTTTGGCGTATCTATTTTTTCAAAACTGAATTCTTGTATCTGGCCATCGCCGGTAAAATATAAGGAGGTTAATTTTATAGCATTTAGATGACCTCCCTTGAGCAATACCGACCGGGCTCCGAGCTCGATGATCTTTTTACCGGCTGCCTGCATATCATCTACAGTGTGTATGGATACCCCGGTCAAAACAGCGGCCTCATCCAGATTCGGGGTTATAACGGCAGCCAGCGGAAACAGTTTTTTAACGATGACGGCTATGGTGCTATCCTCCAGGAGCCGGTGCCCGCTGGTGGATACCATCACCGGGTCAAACACTACCGGCACTTTTGGATATCGCTGCAACGTATTTACAATGGAGTGTACAATAGCCGTAGTATGTACCATCCCTATTTTGATAGCATCCGGGAAAACATCATCCAATACGGCACGCAACTGCGCCTCTACTACATCAGCAGGAATAGGATAAACAGATTGCACCCCACGGGTATTTTGTACCGGCAGCGCGGTAAGCACCGAAGTAGCGTAGCAACCCAATGCCGAAATAGTTTTGATATCGCCCTGGATACCCGCGCCGCCAACGCCATCAAACCCGGCTATGGTTAATACGGATGGATAACTATGTGTTTTTTTATTCATGATTTATGCTTTTCATAAAAACAGGGCTTACAGGGCTCGGGACTGAGCAAACGGGCAGAAATAGTTCCCGACTTTTCCCTACGCCGGTATCAGCCGGATCAGGTTCAAAGGGTTTGTCTCAATTCTGTACAGAATACCCCTAAAGCCATAGCAAATGTAGTTTTTCTTGTTCATTTATGCCGGTATATCATGATCAGATATATTATAGAAAAACATATCGAAATAAAAATATTAACTTGTACAATAAAAATTTTAAAACCTTGTAGGCAATTCCTGATTATTGCTTGTCTATATCACTGTAAACCAATTAAATCATCACGCATATAAAACCTACCTATATGCCTGCTACAATATTGAAAAACAAAAATGATATCATATTTATGAGATATTTAACTACGCGTATCATATTGCTAAATCGTTTAACACCGACTCATCCCCTATTAACTTATTCCCATTAATTTTTGCCGTTACCTATAAAAATAGCAGATGCCTATGGATAAAACACCGCTTTTGAACTTACAACCTATTAAAAATTTATAAAACCAATTTAACAACCGACCATGAGAAAAACATCTAATTCAATTACCAAAGCATCTGTTGCTTTATTAGGCCTTTCGCTGCTATTTACAGCGGCCTGTAAAAAAGATCTGTCGCCCACCCCGAAAACCGATAATGACGCATCAAAATTAAGCACCAACGCTATTGGCGTTAGCGGTCCTAAAGGCGTTTGCTACGTAGAGGTGAACAGCAATGATATTTTGAATGTGGGCAAGTATACCTTATCAACCGGGCAGCCGCTTTTTGATATCGGTATTATTTTCGCAGCCAATATCAATTATAACACCAGCACCCAGAAAGCCGAGCTATTTTTTAACCCGCAGGTAACTACTGTATTAAATAATAAAGCCACCAAGATACAGCCCTTACAGGCTAAAGGCATTAAGGTATTGCTATCTATTTTGGGTAATCACCAGGGCGCGGGTATTAGTAATTTCCCCAACCAGGCAGCCGCCCAGGCATTTGCCCAATTGCTGGCCAACGCGGTAAACACCTACGGGCTAGACGGTATTGACTTTGACGATGAATATGCCGATTACGGCACCAACGGTACCGGGCAACCTAACTCCAGCTCATTTGTGTACCTGGTAACCGCCTTACGACAGCTGATGCCCAACAAGATCATCTCTTTTTACTTTTATGGCCCGGCAGCATCGCGCTTAAGCTTTAATGGCGTAACCGTAGGCTCAAAAGTTGATTACAGCTGGAATGCTATTTATGGTTCGTACTCCGTACCTAATGTACCAGGGTTAGCCAAAAGTAATTTGGGCCCTGCCGCTATTGATATCCAGAGCACCAGCTCATCAACCGCGGCTTCGCTGGCTACGCAAACCGTTAATAATAGCTATGGTATATACCTGTATTATAACCTGCCCAATACAGATGTGCATACTTACCTGAGCAGTGTATCAAACGCGCTGTATGGTAAGGCTACCGTGAAACTACCTTAACATCTACCCTAAAAAAACAATAGTAACCGACATGAAAACATCTATCAATTTATCCTTTAACAGGATAGCTGTGGCCTCATTGGGCTTCGTGCTACTGTTTACGGCAGCTTGTAAAAAAGATCTGTCGCCCGCTGCAAAAACAAACAATGCCTCCTCAAAACTGGGCACCAACGCTATTGGTGTTAGTGGCCCCAAAGGCGTTTGTTATGTAGAGGTGAACAATAACGACATCCTGAATGTGGGCAATTACAAGCTATCAACCGGGGAGCAGCTTTTTGATATCGGCATTATATTCGCCGCCAATATCAATTACAATACCAGTACCCAAAAAGCCGAATTGTTTTTTAATCCGCAGGTTACCGCGGTGCTAAACAACGCGGCCACCAAAATCCAGCCATTACAGGCCAAGGGTATCAAGGTGATGCTATCCATCCTGGGTAATCACCAGGGCGCGGGGATCTCCAACTTCCCGAGCCAGCAGGCCGCGCAGGATTTTGCCCAGTTACTGGCCAACGCTGTAACCACTTATGGTTTGGACGGTATCGACTTTGATGACGAATATGCCGACTACGGCACCAACAACACCGGGCAACCCAACTCCAGCTCGTTTGTTTACCTGGTAACAGCCCTACGCCAGTTGCTGCCTACCAAACTGATCTCTTTCTATTTTATCGGTCCGGCGGCATCCAACTTAAGCTATAATGGGGTAACCGTAGGTTCAAAGATCGACTATAGCTGGCAAGCCTATTATGGCAGCTATGGCGCTCCCAACGTACCGGGATTAGCTAAAAGCAACCTGGGTCCCGCTGCTATTGATATCCAGAGCACCAGTTCGTCAACCGCAGCCTCATTGGCTACACAAACTGTAAATGATGGCTATGGCATTTACCTGTACTATAATTTGCCCAATACCGATGTGCATACTTACCTGAGCAGTGTATCCAATGCGCTGTATGGCAAAGCAACGGTATATGGCAGCGGTACTACGCCAACTACCGGTGTTACTTTTTACCAGGATATCAATTATGGCGGCACGGCTACCAGCACCATTGCCAAGGGGAATTACACCCTATCACAGTTACAGGCGCTGGGCTTTGTGAACGATTGGGCATCGTCGGTAAAAATACCTTCGGGGTGGACGGTGACCATGTACGGTGATGATAACTTTACCGGTACCTCCTGGACGTTAACTTCCAACACAACCAATTTCACCACCCTGTCGCCCAACGCGAACGATGTGGTATCATCTGTTAAAATTCAATAATTAAAAAATGAGAATCAGGAGTTAAGAGTCAGGAATCAAGACTGGAACAAAACCTTCCGGGAATTTGCCAAAGCTCTTGATTCCTCGTTCTTGGCTCTTGATTCTATCAACGCTCTCTTAACCAAAAAAACAATTATGAAAAAAAACGCTTTTTTAACAAGGCTTGGATTGCCTATGCTTTGTCTGTTCGCTCTTACTGTTGCTTCATCCTGCAAAAAGGATAATGGAAACTCCGCCGAAAAACTACAAACACTTGGCGCATCCACAAATAATTTAAAAACCCAGGCGGTAACCTCCAATGCCGACCTGATCGCTTATAAAAACAGCGTGCATAAAATATTTGTAGGCTTTTTGGTGGGTGATGGCGCCGACGCGGCTGCCAGTTTCAATCCGGCCAATGCGCCCGACAGTACCGATTTCCTGGAGTTTTTTGCCGGGAATGATGCCACACGGTCGCACTGGCGCGCTGCACAGGCCAAAGGAACCCGGATTGTGGTATGCCACTTTTTGGGCGACGCCTATTTTGATGGATCTTCCAAAGATCCGGCTACGCCAACTTCAACCAAAACCGTTGCCACTGCAACCAGTACTTATGACCATTGGTCGCAGGCCATGTATAACCAGCACATTGTAGCCGACTCTTTAGACGGCATAGACCTGGATATAGAATCTGGTACTATCGACAACAAAAATGTAACCAGCAGCAGTTACCCGAATTTATTAACCTCCGTTGCCAAATGGTTCGGACCAAACTCTACTTCGGCAGTTACCAAAAGTATGGGAAAAAAACCGGTGTTCTTTTATGACACCGATGGATCCCTGGATAACAACAGTTTAACCGGCACCAAAAGCAATTATGACTATATATTATTCCAATCCTATACTACCGGAAGCCATTTCTGGAGCAGCAGTTCCTTCCCGCTATCCTCAATAGCCTCTACTTATGGAGCGGATAAAACTATTTTGCTGGTTAACGGCGATAGCTTTAAACATGCCGATGGCAGTGAAGACCAATCAGGCGGCGATGCTCAGGCAACGTCAGATCTATACAATTATGCCACCAATTGGGCCAAAGCCAACAAGGTTGCCGGCGTTGGAGCATATCGTATGAGCCGCGATTACAACCATACTCCTCCATTTATTGTTTCCAGGAACGCTATCCAATTGATGAATGGCAGCGGTGGTACTACGCCAACTACGGGTGTAACTTTTTATCAGAACACCAATTACGGCGGTACAGCTACCAGTCTGATCCAGAAAGGTACTTATACCCTGGCGCAATTACAGGCCAAAGGCTTTGTAGATAACTGGGCATCATCGGTAAAAGTACCCTCAGGATGGACGGTGATCATGTATACCAACGATAACTTTGGCGGCACCTCATGGACACGTACAGCCAACACACCCGATTTTACCACCTTATCGCCAAATGCCAATGATAAAGTGACCTCGGTTAAAATTCAATGATCTGAACTCTTTTTTAAGAATAACGACCTGTGAAATAAATAATTAGCCAAAAGAAGGAGTCTCACCCTTCTTTGTGTTAAAATTCAATGATCTGAACTCCTCTTTGGGAGTAACGATCTGTGAAATAAATAATTAGCCAAAAGAAGGAGTCTCACCCTTCTTTCGGCTAAAATTCAATGATCTGAACTCCTCTTTGGGAGTAACGATCTACGAAATAAATAATGGCCAAAGAAGGAGTCTCACCCTTTTTTGGCTAATTATCCTTTTTGAAAAAGTTGCTATACAACCTTCCTGTTAATATTTATGAATCAATTTTATTAAACATAAACCCTTTAAAATCCCTCATTATGAAAAAAAACCTCTTTTCTTTCAAAGCCGGTCTTTTGTTGATCAGCCTCTCTGCGTTGCTTGCAACCCAAGCCTGTAAGAAGGACCATGGCAGCGCTGCTTCTAAACTGCAAACCGAAGGTTCATCTAAAAACAGCTTGACAACGCTATCTGCAGCTTCAGACAGCGCTTTGGTTGCCTACAAGAAAACCAAGCACGAAATTACCGCTGGTTTCTACCGTGTACAGGGCCCTTGTTATGGGGCCGGCGTAAATGGCTCCAACTTTTCGTTGGTGCCGGATAGCCTGGATGTACTCATTCTCTTTTGTTTCGACAAGACCTCGCCTATTGCCGCCAGCGTACCGGCATGGGTAAGCGCCTTACATGCCAAAGGCACCAAAGTGATCATTACCGGTAACCTCAACATTCCTTCGGGCGTACCGCATAACACCGCGGGGTACCAGACAACCGCCAAAATGATCATGGATAGCGTGGTTAACAAATACGGTTTGGATGGCTATGATATTGATGTGGAAAGCAATCCGTCGGGTACAACCCTAACCGATATGACTGGCGTTTACACTGCGCTTTCCGCTTACCTGGGTCCAAAATCAGGCACCGGGAAACTATTGACCTTTGATACCAATCAAACCGGCACCAACAGCCTTTTCCGGAATGTGTATACCATGATCGATTATGTATGGCTGCAGGCTTATGGTCGTGGGTCTTCTACTTTGCAAAGTACCTGGAACACTTTTTCTTCTTATATCACCTCGGATAAATTTGTACCCGGATTTTCATTCTACGAAGAAAACGGCTATCCAAGCAATTACTGGGATGATGTTACTTACCCGGAAAACGGAACAGGCCGCGCTTATGATTATGCCCGCTGGGAGCCAACCTCAGGCAAAAAAGGCGGCGTATTTGGTTATGCCATTGACCGCGATGCACCGCTTACCTCTCTGCACGATAACACTCTTCGTGTTCCGGATTACAAGGTAACTAAGGACCTGATCAAGATCATGAACCCAACCAGCGGCGGTGGCGGTACTACAACAGGGGTGGTTTTTTATCAAAACTCCAACTATGCCGGTACAGCTACCCAAAAAATAGCTAAAGGCAATTATACCCTGGCGCAATTACAAGCCAAGGGTTTTGTGAACGATTGGGCATCATCGGTGCAGATACCTTCGGGCTGGACAGTGATCATGTATTCTAATGACAATTTTGGCGGCACATCATGGACATTAACTGCCAATAACAGTTGGTTTGGCGCGTTGTCGCCAAGTGCCAATGATGTAGTGTCATCGATTAAGATCCAATAACATTAAGAGAGTCAGGAGACAAGAATCAGGACATAAAGGAAAACCTCTGGACATTTTCCTAAATCCTGATTCTTGACTCTTGGTTCTTGATTCCTACTATACCTTTCAACTATTTATCCACCTATCAAAAATCTATGAAAATGAATTCATTAAAAAAATCAAACAAGGTTTGCCATACCAGTATGGTAATTGCAGGCTTATCCCTGCTATTTTTAACCGGTTGTAAAAAGTCGGAGCAGGTATCCCCAACAGGCGAAAACGCACAGTCTGCTACAGCGCGTGCTGTTACTACAACATCTGTTACCGCCGGCCCTCCTTACAAAGTGGCTTATTATGCCTTTGATAATGGCAGCGTTTCGCTGCTGCAGTGCACCCAAAGTGCCAATGTGATGGTATTGTTTGAAGGTACACCATGGCAAATTGTCGATTCTACGCATTACGATCCCAACCACAATGGTATTATGCTGAGCAACCAGTACAAATCATACAAAGCTATTATGGCCGATGTACGAACATTACAGGCCAGGGGAGTAAAGGTGCTGATGAATATTGACGATGCGGCTTCATGGAGCACAACAACACCTTTTACCAATAGCGCCGGTACCAAATTAACCTATACCTAATTTGCTGCTTTTGTTAAACAAATGGTAATTGAATCCTTGCACCTGGATGGTATTGCTTTGGATATTGAACACGGGGCAACGGTAAATACAAATTATAACAACATGCTAAAGGCACTGGGAGGATACTTTGGACCAAAATCATCCAACACCAGCACCATTTACACCGCGGCCATATACAGCGGCGCGCCAGAAGGTGATGCCATAGGCAAAAAAGCAAGCATGGCAGCCTACTTTAATTTTGTGGAGGATATGGGATATTTCTCTGATAATACTTCAAGATTTAACCAATACGCCAAGTACATAGGCAATGCCAAAACCATGATCGGTGTATCATCTCAATATAACAGCCTGGCCAATGCCGAAGCAGCCGCAGCCTGGCAGCCCCCTACCGGCGACCTTAAAGCCGGTATTATGGTTTATGCCGCGAATGGCGCAGGTCAGGCTTATACCGATTCTGTTTTTGCGCACTTGAGTGTTAAACGGTAATGATGAAGTAAGCTCTTGTTGAAATTCAATAGCCTCTTTTAACCCATTGCGTCATTGCGAGCGCAGCGTGGCAATCCCTAACTATACAGAGCCGCTCTACAAATCGGGGATTGCCACGCTGCGCTCGCAATGACGCGTTTTTTAGCATAATAACTTAGGCCTTAAATAAAAAAGCCTCCTGATATGATCAGGAGGCTTTTTTATTTATAGGAGATATGCTCTTACTCGTTGATCGCTTTTACGCCTGGTAATTCTTTACCTTCCATGTATTCCAGTAAAGCGCCGCCACCGGTTGACACGTAGCTAACTTCCTGGGTCAGGTTAAATTTGGCAACAGCTGCTGCTGAATCGCCACCACCTATCAGGGAGAAAGCGCCATTTTCAGTAGCTTTAACTACGGCTTCGGCAATAGCTTTGGTTCCTACTAAAAACGATTCCATTTCAAAAACACCCATCGGGCCGTTCCATAAAATGGTTTTTGATTCTTCAACCACCTTGCTGAATAAAGTAACGGTTTCCGGACCAATATCCAGGCCCATCCAACCGTCAGGAATCTGGCCGGTTTTAGCAACGCCGGTTTTGGCATCGTTAGCAAAAGCATCAGCAATAACGTTATCTACCGGTAAGTACAATTTTACACCTTTGTCTTTTGCTTTTTGTTTCAGGCTGATAGCCAGGTCGAGCTTATCGGCTTCAACCAGTGAAGTACCAATGTTACCACCATCGGCTTTAGCAAAGGTATAAGCCATACCGCCACCGATGATCAGGTTATCTACCTTATCCAGCAGTTTTTCGATCAGTTCAATTTTATCAGAAACTTTTGAACCACCCATGATAGCGGTGAAAGGTTTGGCAGCACCGTTTAATATTTTTTCGGCATTGTTCAGTTCGGCAGCCATCAGGTAACCAAAATATTTGGCATCCGGGAAAAACTGGGCGATAACCGCTGTAGAAGCGTGAGCGCGGTGAGCCGTACCAAAAGCATCGTTCACGTACACATCACCCAGTTTCGAAAGCTTTTCGGCAAAAGCCACATCGCCTTTTTCTTCTTCTTTATAAAAACGCAGGTTCTCTAATAAAAGCACCTCGCCTTTTCCTAATTTTTGTGATTTTTCAACAGCGTCGGCACCAATGCAATCATCAGCAAACTGTACCTGCTGACCCAGCAGATCTGATAAATGCGAAACAACGTGTTTCAAAGAGTCCTTCTCATTCGGCCCATCTTTCGGGCGCCCCAGGTGCGACATCAGGATAACTTTACCACCATCTTTTAAAATCTTTTTTATGGTTGGCAAAGCGGCCGTCATCCGGTTATCATCAGTAATGTTATAATCCTTATCCAAAGGCACGTTAAAATCAACCCTGATCAGGGCTCTTTTGCCTGCAAAACTTATTTGATCTACTGTTTTCATATTAATTATATGGGTCATTTACTGTAAGGCGCGCAAATTGGGCATTTTATTCTTAATTCTTAACGAAAAAGTAAAAAAGGTGTTTGAAAATGCCCCAAACTTCATGATATTTTAACATACATCACATAATGCGGCCCAATTCCGGGCACTTCAAACTCCGGCGAAATGATCTCAAAACCGGCATTATGATAAAAAGCGGCGGCCTTTTTACGCGCGTTGCACCAAACATAATTGGCTTTTTGGCCGCGCAGGTACACAAGGGCAAAATTAACCAGTTGGTTCCCCAGCCCTTTGCCCCTGTATTTTTCGGTAGTAGCCATGCCCCGCAATTGGTAGGCCTTGCCTTCAAAACCTTCATAATTCTGGGGATGAAACGAAGCCACACAGGCCAGTTCATCATTTTGATAATAGCCTAAATGAAACGCACCCTCTATCCTGTCTGTCGGGAAAATACATTCATCCAGGGTGAGTTTCCCTTCGCGCAGCACTTCGTTGCGGATAGGCAATAACTCTTCTACAGTTATAAATTTGATCATAGTTTTTTATGAGAGTCAAGAATCAAGAGCCAAGAATCAAGAAAAAAACAATCATTGATTATCGACCCGCTTTCTGGTTAGCTATTTTCTTAACTCTTGATTCTAATATCTTGATTCTATTCTTTGGGTTCTATTCATTTAGCTCTAACGCAGCTATTTCCTCTACCAGATCGGCCAGGCGGCTGCTGTAGCCCATTTCGTTATCGTACCAGCCAACCACTTTCACCAGTCCGCCTACGATAGAGGTGAGCTGCGCATCAAAAATACAGCTGTGCGGATTATCCAGTATATCGGTTGATACGATGGGATCTTCGGTATACTCCAGTACATTTTTCATGGGGCCATCGGCAGCCTGTTTAAATGCCCGGTTAATTTCTTCAATAGTGGGTTGCTTTTTAAGGCTGCAGGTAAAATCTGTTAATGAGCCATTAAGCACCGGAACACGGATACCGGCACCACCCAAGCGCCCTTCCAGATGTGGAAATATAGCCGTAATAGCTTTGGCCGCGCCTGTTGTAGTAGGTATAATAGAGGCCGAAGCTGCCCTTGCCCGGCGCAAGTCTTTATGCGGAGCATCATGCAAACTTTGATCGCCGGTCATGGAGTGAACGGTGGTGATGTAGCCATCAATAATTCCCCAGTTCTCATCCAGTATCTTCACCATAGCCGCCACATTATTGGTGGTACAGGAAGCATTGGATAATATGGGTGACCGCAGATCGACCAGACCATCGTTGACAGCCAGCACCACGGTAGGTACATTTTTATCTGTTGACGGGGCCGAGATGATCACCTGCCTGGCACCAGCGGCCAAATGCAGTTCAGCACCCTGCCTGGAAGTAAATTTCCCGGTTGATTCTATCACCAGATCAATATCCAACTCGCCCCAGGGCAATGCCTGGGGATCACGCTCAGCAAATACTTTTATCTGCTGCCCGTTAACGTAAAGATTGCTGGCATCATGCTCAACCGTACCTTTAAATCCACGGTGAACCGAATCATATTTAAATAAATGAGCAAGGGTTTGCGTATCGGTGAGGTCATTGATAGCTACCACCTCGATACCGGGTTTAGCTAAGATATTTCTTAAAAAAATGCGGCCTATGCGGCCAAATCCATTTATGGCGATCTTCATTCTCTCTGTTTTAAAAACAGGTCAAAGTTAGTAATTAAGTCATTGGGGCATTGAGCCATTAGGTCATTTTTTGATAATATAACGCATAATCACTATAAAGTAAATGACTTAATGACTCACGAAGTAAATGACTTAATCTCTTCAAACAAATAAATTTCGCAAAGCCACCTGTTCGCGTTCTTTAGAGCGGATACAGAAAGTGACCATCCAGTTAAAAACAATCGGGATCAGCAGGATCACCGAGATCAGGAAGGTGTTACTCAGATCACTGAACAATAGCACAAAACC
>Ga0209437_100144_pt1 | contig 164794 bp, 155 predicted proteins | sample AraplaL_Cvi_mTSA_FD_184266 | JGI IMG/M metagenome (GOLD analysis project Ga0209437, IMG submission 184266) | Arabidopsis root microbial communities from the University of North Carolina, USA - plate scrape CL_Cvi_mTSA (SPAdes) (version 2) | ecosystem: Host-associated > Plants > Roots >...
CTTTGACAGCCTTGAAGAACTGGAAAATGAACTCCTTAAATACCTCGTTTATTATAACTGGGAAAGACCACACCAAGGTATCGGCGGAAAGAAACCTATCGATATGGTCGCCCTAAACAACAAAAAACAATAGCTAATTCTGTTACCGAATTACCTAACCCTTACAGCAATGACATGTGTTTTTATTGCTCCCCCTTTAGGGGGCCGGGGGGCTTCTACCAGATCTTCACGCGCTTATCCGGATCAAGCCACATTTTATCGCCTTTTTTGATATGGAAGGCTTCATAAAATTCAGGCACATCGGTAAATGGTCCGTTTACGCGCATAAAGCCGGGTGCATGCGGATTAGTAAGTATCTGACTGGATAGGGATTCCTGCCGATCCTGCCCGAGCCAACCCAGGGCATAACCCAAGAAATAGCGTTGCACCGGGGTTAATCCATTAATAGTTTTTCCTTCTTTATACTGGTCGGTTTTCTTAAAGGCATCCAGCCCTATTACAATACCGCCAAGATCGGCAATGTTTTCGCCCTGAGTGGCTTTGCCGTTCACATGCAGGCCGTAAATGCTGTAGCCATTAAACTGGTTCACCAGCATTTGCGCGCGCTGAGTAAACTTCACCGAATCCTGGGGCTGCCACCATGCCTTCAGGTTACCTTCAGCATCAAACTGGCGGCCTTCGTCATCAAAACCATGCGTCATTTCGTGACCGATGGTTGAGGCTGCTGCATAGCCATATATTACGGCATCATCAATATCTTCATCTTTAGCGCCGGGAATTGTAAATATGCCTGCCGGTAATACAATTTCATTGTTTGAAGGATTATAATAGGCATTATAGGTTTGTGGTGTTATACCCCATTCGGTGCGGTCAACCGGTTTGCCCAGTTTGGCGGCGCTGTATTTATGCCACCAGTTATTGGCACGCATTACATTTAAAGCATATGGGCCACGGTTAATCTCCAGGTTCGAGAAATCCTTCCATTTATCCGGATAGCCTACTTTTGGCATTACCTTGCTCAGTTTATAATAGGCTTTTTCTTTGGTTTGTGGGCCCATCCAGTCCAGCTTTTCAATGTGTTCTTTAAAAGTAGCCCGCATGGCCTCTACCAGTTTCACATACCGCTCCTTGGTTTTTTCGGGAAAGTATTCTTTTACAAATATTTGCCCCAGTATTTCGCCCATAACGCCGTTTTCGGTATCCAGTACGCGTTTCCAGCGGGGCAGTTGTTCCTTTTTGCCGTTAAGAACAGTACCGTAAAAGCGGAAAAGTTCTTCATTAAAAGGTTTACTCAGGTAAGGGCCAAACTCCGAAACCAGGTTTTTGCGGAGATAGTTTTTCCAGTCGTCTATACTATAGGCATGGAGTGCCTTGCTGAAAGCCCGTTCATATTCGGGCTGACCAACAATAACGGTATCCACATTTTTATAGTCCATTTTTTCAAATGTCGATTTCCAGTCAACCTCAGGTACCAGCTTACTTAAGCCGGCAAGCGGCATTTTGTTATAATTATGATAAGGGTCGCGCAGGTCTTCGAGTTTGCGGCTGCTATCGGCCAGTGACTTTTCAAGGGCATATATTTGTTTGGCGGCAACCGTAGCAGCATCAGCTTGCAAACCAATTAGTTTAAACAGTGTGGGCAGGTGTTTTTGCTGGTAATCATTTCGTATGGTAACGCTATGAGCGTCGGTATTAAAATAATAATCACGATCGGGCAGGCCTATACCATCCTGACCCAGTTGCAAAACAATCTTACCACTGTTTTTGGCATCCTGACCGGCATAGGTACCCAAAGGCGTAGTAACGCCGATAGTACTCAGGTGCGCAAACTCCTCGATTAAGCCTTTAATATCTTTTACCTGGTCAATTTTGGAGAGCTCATCTTTGAGGGGCGATAAACCTTGCTTCTCGATATCAACGGTATCCATGCCGCTGTAGTAAAAATCGCCTATTTTTTGGGTATTGCTGCCTTTGGGGGCATCGGCTTTAAGCGCATCCTCATTTATTTTTTTCATGCGGTTGCGTAATTCCTCTTCTACCACATTACCAATTCCCCAGGAAGCATAGGCTGCCGGTATCGGATTTTTTTTGAGCCAGGCGCCATTGGCGTATTTAAAAAAGTCGTCCCCTGGCTTTACGGAATTATCCATGTTTTTAAACACCGGATCGTTATCGGCATAAGTCTTGGTTTTATCATTACAAGACGAAAGTGCCAGCATGCCAAAGATAATAGCGATAGCTGTCGCAGTGAGTGTTCTTTTGATCATAAACTTTTAAGTGTGTATGTTAAAAAATACAACGGATGTATGGAATAATAGAATTTGAAATAGCAATTTAATAAAAAAAATACCTGTTTAATAAATGCCTTGAAAAAAACCGGCTAAAGAAACATCAAAATAGTAACAAACTTTCCTTAAAGTATCCAGTCTGATATCTATTTTGCCCGATTCTAAGCGAGCTATATTGATGTTTGTTTCGGTAAAAAATTTCTCCTGGGTTACCTGATTCTGCCTTCGCAGATTTTTAATTTGCAGCGCTACTTTTTTCTTAAAGGCTTCGTCGGAGTTGTTAAGATATTCAAAATCAGTAAGTAGCATAGGTGGTATCGGCTTGGTTTATAAATAGGAAAGTTACCTTTATGAAAAAATAAATAATTATAAGTATTTAAAATTGCGTAAAAATATTGATAATAATATATGTCTGAACAGATATTTACTGACGTTTAAGTTAGCGAAAATTTAAAATTGTGGCAACAAAATTGTTTACTACAACTCGCCCTGCATTTGATCTGTGAAAAAAATTAAAAAATCATCTACCAATGAAAAACTTTTTTTGAATTCTCAGACGCCCAAGTTGAGATTTTTTGTTCTTTGTTTTGGGTTTAATCAATAGTTTAAATTAATTAGGGGAAAGGGAGCTTTGAAAAAAGCTCTCTTTTTTTATGGAATAAGTTTGCTATGCATGCATAGTAATTGCTATATTTATTTTTTTAAATATTATGCATTTCGAATTTACAGAAGAACAACTGATGATACGCCAGGCGGCCCGCGATTTTGCACAAACAGAATTAAAGCCGGGAGTAATAGAACGCGATGAACACCAAAAGTTTCCGGCCGAGCAGGTAAAAAAACTGGGAGAGCTGGGCTTTTTAGGAATGATGGTTTCGCCGCAATACGGTGGGAGTGGTATGGATGCCATATCCTATGTATTGGTGATGGAAGAACTCTCCAAGGTCGACGCGTCAGCGTCGGTAGTGGTTTCTGTAAATAACTCCCTGGTTTGCTATGGACTGGAAAAATATGGCTCCGAAGCGCAAAAACAAAAATACCTGGTACCCCTGGCTAAAGGTGAAGTGATAGGCGCTTTCTGCCTTTCGGAACCGGAAGCCGGCTCGGATGCAACTTCGCAACGTACCACCGCCATTGATATGGGCGACTATTACCTGCTTAATGGCACCAAAAACTGGATAACCAACGGTAATTCCGCATCTACCTATATTGTAATGGCCCAAACAGATGCTTCTAAAAAGCATCATGGCATTAATGCGCTTATTGTTGAGCGGGGTATGGAAGGTTTTACCATAGGCCCCAAAGAAAATAAAATGGGCATTCGCGGATCTGATACACATTCCCTCATGTTTACCGATGTAAAAGTGCCCAAAGAAAACCGCATTGGCGATGAACGCTTCGGGTTTAAATTTGCTATGAGCACCCTGGAGGGTGGCCGTATTGGTATTGCCGCCCAGGCATTAGGTATAGCCTCAGGTGCCCATGAGCTGGCCGTTCAATACGCCAAAGAACGTAAAGCTTTTGGTAAAACCATTGCCGATTTGCAGGCCATCCAGTTTAAACTGGCCGATATGGCTACCGAAATTGAAGCAGCCCGCTTATTATGTCTTAAAGCAGCCTGGTTAAAGGATCATGGCAAATCATATACACAGGCCGGTTCCATGGCCAAGCTTTTTGCATCCGAAGTAGCTATGCGTACCACAACAGAGGCGGTGCAGATACACGGAGGTTATGGCTTTGTAAAGGAATATCATGTAGAGCGCCTGATGCGGGATGCCAAGATCACCCAGATTTATGAAGGTACATCCGAAATTCAACGTATTGTTATATCGCGTGGGGTTTTGAAATAGTTTATAAAAAATGATTGCCCGGTATGGGTGTCATGCTGAGCTCCGTCGAAGCATGGTGGGTAAGTCTCTGTGCTCTACCCTTCGACGGCGCTTAGGGTGACACCCTTTTTTATATGTTTTTGTTACATCTTCAAAGGCGTGTGAGCCTAAATAGTTTTGAAATAGTTGCCATGTTTTCATACTTTTGACAAAGTATATCAACTTAGTAGACTATTTTTTAAAAATGAATTATAAATCGATCATCACGGCACTGATCTTCGTTTTAATTTTACAGGCGTCATACGCGCAAACCAAACTTAAAACAGGGGTGTGGCGCGGCGCACTTAAATCAAAATCAGGTATAGATATCCCCTTCAACTTTGAAGTGAAAGATAATGCTGGCAAGCAGGAACTGTTTGTACTCAACAGTTCCGAGCGATTAAAAGTAACCGATGTAAGCAGCAAAGGCGACTCGGTATTTATCCACATGCCACTGTTTGATTCGGAATTTAAACTGAAAGTGGAGGCTGGCAATTTAAAAGGAAATTGGGTACGGCATTTAGGTGAGCGCGATGCATTGATCGAATTTTCGGCCGAGCCAAATACCTCATGGCGCTTTACGTCAAGTCCCGAAAAACCAACCTTTGATATTAGCGGTCGCTGGTCGGCGGTGATTGGTGAGGGTGAAAGAGCCGATACCACCGTTGGCGAGTTTAAGCAAACTGGCAACAAGCTTACCGGTACATTTTTAACCACCACCGGCGATTACCGCTTTTTGGAAGGATCGGTATCGGGCAATCAATTATTGCTATCCTGCTTTGACGGTGGGCATGCTTACACCTTTACGGCAACAGTTAAAGATGCGCAAACCATAACCGATGGCAAATTTGTAAGTGTAGGATCAGTACAAGCCTGGACAGCCGTAAAAGATGCTAACGCCAAACTCCCCGATGCTTATTCGCTTACCGCGCTAAAGCCTGGCTACAAGAAAATAGATTTCACCTTTAAGGACATGAATGGCAAGGAAGTTTCGCTTCAGGATGCCCGTTACAAAAATAAAGTGGTGATTGTGCAGATACTGGGTTCCTGGTGCCCAAATTGTATGGACGAAACAGCCTACATGGTAAACTATTACAAAAAATTTCGACCCAAAGGTGTAGAAGTTATTGGCTTAGCTTACGAGCGCACCAATGATTTCGAAAAATCAAAAAAGGCTTTACAGCAGGTAAAAAACAGGTTCAATGTGCCTTACCCTTTACTGATAACCGGATACACCAGTAACAAGGTGGAAACCGCCAAGAGCCTGCCCATGCTGGCCAAAGTAGTGGGTTTCCCCACCACCATTATTATTGACAAAAGTGGCGATGTACGCAAGATCCATACCGGTTTTAGCGGCCCAGGCACCGGCGAATATTATACCGAGTTTATCAGTGAGTTTGAAAAACTGACGAATGATTTGCTGGCTGAAAAGGCAGAGGCTTCTAAATAAATATAAAACTTGTCATTCTGAACGTAGTGAAGAATCTATTATTCAACTATGCATAATGTTGAATAGATCCTTCGTTCCTCAGGATGACAAATTTTCTTTTAATGATTTTCTTCTTCGTCAATTTTAACAACCGGCGTCGCACCCACAGTTTGCCCCACACCAAAATAATCTTCCAGCTCGCTTAGTGTTGATGAACTGGTGGCGATGTCTTTAATGATCACGCCTTTTTCCATCAACAGGATGCGGTCGCATACATCGGTGATGTGGTTCAAATCATGGCTGGATACAATGGTGGTAACACCTTTGCTTTTGTTGGCATCCTTCAGCATATTTTTCAGCCTGAACTGTGTGCTGGGGTCGATATTAGCAAAAGGTTCATCCAGCATCAATAATTGCGGGTTTTGCAGCAGGCATGATGCCACGCCCACTTTGCATTGGTTACCTTTGGATAGGTCACGGATGTATTTGCCGCGGTTTAATATTTCGCCATTAAAAAAATCGCCTAAAGCAGTCAGCGTTTCATCAACCTGAGCCCGGCTTTGCTGGTGCAGGCCACCAATAAAATACAGGTACTCTTCTGGAGTAAGGTATTCTATCAAAAAGCCCTCATCCAGGTATGATGCGGTATAAGCTTTCCAATGCTCATGCCCGGCAACTATCTCGCCATTGGATGTTATTTCACCGCTTTCGGGCAATATCAGGTCCAGGATCATACGGAACAGCGTAGTTTTGCCTGCACCATTATTGCCAACCAGGCCAACGCTTTCGCCTTTGGCAATAGACAGTTGAGGGATATCAACAACAGTAACGTTGCCGTATATTTTTTTCAGGTTCTTGATCTCGATCATATTATTTATTTCTGAAGCCTTCGGCTATCCGGTACCTTTTAGAGTAGTAGTCGGCCTCCAGTTGTTTAATCCAATAATTACGGGTTAGTATGGCTATAAAGCCTGTTGCAGCCAATAAGGCCAGGCCAATATCCGGATGTTTGAAAACGGCAAAGGGGGTATAAATGATGTACGGCGTTAATATAAGGGGCAGCGTTAACAGCAGCTGGCTGGCACCAACGCCTTCCCAATTCATAGTGCCACTTTTAGACAGGTCGATACGTTTAAAATTGCGATTGGCAAAAAACAATACAATAGTAGTTGTTACACCTATATTCCACACACACATTACAAAATGTACCAGTAAAACATGCCAGCCAAAATAAACGTATGGTATGGTGAGTACAAAGGATATGACAGAAACGGTAGTAAACAGCAGGTATTTGGCTTTTACGAAATCGCTGAAGGTTATTTTGCTAACCAGGATGCCATCAAAATGAGAGGCTTGCCACCCAAACATAAACTGCCCATAATTAACTACAAATGCGCCCGTCATGTACATGCCCGCAAAAAGATACCAACCCTGGCCAAGGCTTTTATTGGTATAAAAAATGAGTCCGTAAAACATAAAAAACAAACCGATGATTAGTGACGACCGTGAGCGTTTATTGCGGAATACCAGTTTAATTTCATTGGCTGCAAGATCTCCAATGGTGCCAAAACGCGATAAGAATGGAATATCGGTATTGCTTTTATATATTTTTACTTTACGGGCTGTAAGGGTTTCGAGATAAAGATTTTGTTTGAGATACAAAAAGTTAAAATAGTACATCACTATACCCAGCAGTGCTGGGATGATGGCCAGTATCGGCATAGTAAGTAATCGGCCAAAAAATGCGTATGATATATTGTGCAGTGAATAAAAATGCCACCAGAAATCGGCAATAACGATCAATATCAAAACAGCCGCGGTTATCAAAAATACCCAGCCATTAAGGTTGGATTTTCTTTTTAAATATAAGGCCAGATAGTTATTGAAAACCGAGATCCCTACAATTGCCACAACAAATGCCAATGCCACTATAATGCCTGAATCCGGAGCTATTATTTTAAAGATAAAAGGTAAAAACAATAGGAAAGGCCACAAATTGAACATGGAAAAAACGGCGGTAATAGCCAGATAGCCAACGAGTGTATTCCTTTTGATGGGCAAATGCAAGTACGGCTGTACTCTAAGGGTGGGCAGCTCTTGCAACTGCAGGCGCATAAACAGATCAAACAAAAAATAAATAAGAACGATACCGCAAAATGATTTTACCAGGTCGTCATTAGGGAATGCAATTTCCAGTATCTTATCCATGCCAATTCCGGCCAGCAATATGCAGCCAAACAGATAAAGTATTAAAAAGATCATGACGACACGTACAGCTATGCTTTTGCCTGTGTTTTTTGATCGCCAGAAAGCTTTTAACTCATGCCTGATGAAGGTAGATATCATGGGTTGTTTAAAGTATTAGGTTAAGTATGGGCTCAATATACAAAATAAGAAACAAGATAGGAGAGGCAAGATATAAGAATCAAGAACCAAAAGATAAGAATGAAACAACCCCGGGAAATTTGCGCAGGCAGGTGAATGCTGTTAAAATATTAGTTATAAGTGCATTACACCAAAGCCAAAGTAGGAGTCTATCAATTAAACAATAACTCAAATTAGCTATGAAAAAAGCAATTCTGATCCCGATATTAATTATGGGTTTGGTTTATCATGCCTTTGCCCAGCAAAATGGTAAATCGAAGCATATGATCATCTCCATTATGGAAAAATCTGGTAAGCCAGCATTCGGTCACACTCCTCCAAATGTATTTATTACGCGCGATGATACGGCCCAGGTTCAAACCTATGTGGAGTTTAATAATCTTCATTTAAAATCTGACGATAAGGATGCGGCCCATGAAGCCCAAATAATGCAGTTATTGGAGCCTTATTATTACAACGGCTGGAAATTGGTTACCGTTTCACGAGCGCAAACTTTTAATGTTGATGACAGCGATAATATAACCAGGTTTTTCTTTGTCAAAGACGAATAGGGAAAAGAATCAAAATGTAAGAGCCGGGAATCAAACGTGTGAAAATAAAATCGATTAGCTTTTTCTTTTGTCTTGATTCTTGACTCTTATCTCTTGATTCTCCAAATTAGTACTTCTTGCGCTCGTAATATATTTATTAAAATATGTGTAAAAGTATAGGGCCAATACGCGTTGTTATATAATATTTTTCTATTTATATTTATAATGATATTCAATTGTAATAATAATACCCTAAAACCTTAACCATATTTACTCACCTTAAAATAATAGTTTATGCCTTACTCTCCTTTATTAATAAAACCCTTCAGAGAAGAAATATCACAAGTGGGCGTTCAAGAATTACTTACGCCGAATGACGTTGATGAAATCATGAAACAGACGGGCACTACGCTGATTTTTATCAATAGTGTTTGCGGTTGTGCCGCCGGGATGGCACGCCCTGGAATTAGACTGGCGCTGGAACATGATAAAAAGCCCGACAGAGTAGCCAGCGTGTTTGCCGGGCAGGACCTCGATGCAACCGCACGGTTTCGGACTTATGTATCAGATATCCCCCCGTCCTCTCCCTCAGTTGCGCTGTTTAAAGATAATGAGTTGGTTTATTTTATTCCCAAACACAGGATTGAAAGCCGGGATGCACAGGTACTTGCGAGTGATTTAAAGGGAGCATTTGATGAGTTTTGTTAAAGCAGATAACTTCTTTTGCTAAGAGTCAAGAATCAAGAGTGTGAAAATAGAATCGATTAGCTTTTTCTCCTGTCTTGGTTCCTGACTCTTATCTCTTGATTCTCCAAACTAATATTTATACCTGTCGCCCCAGAGTTTTTTGAGCTTCTCTTTTGATTCGTTTTCTTTGGCGTTGTTGCCGGGTTGGTAGATCTGCGTGCCGCGGAGGGCATCGGGTAAAAAATCCAGATCGGTAAAATTGCCTTCGTAACTGTGGGCGTATTTGTAATCTTTACCGTAGCCTATATTTTTCATGAATTTGGTTGGCGCGTTACGAAGGTGCAGGGGCACGGGCAGATCGCCGGTTTGGCGTACCAGCGCAATAGCCGCGCCGATGGCTGTTGTGGCCGAATTACTTTTGGCCGATGTAGCCAGGTAAATAGCCGTTTGCGATAATATCAGTTGCGACTCGGGCATGCCGATCTTGTTAACAGCTTCAAAACAGCTTTGTGCCAGCAAAAGGGCATTGGGGTTGGCATTGCCAATATCTTCCGATGCAAGGATGAGCATGCGCCGGGCGATAAACAAAGGATCTTCGCCGCCCACGATCATGCGGGCCAGCCAGTATACGGCACCGTTAGGATCGGAGCCCCGCATGGATTTGATAAAAGCCGAGATGATATCATAGTGTTGCTCGCCGGTTTTATCATACAGGGCCATGTTTTGCTGTACGTGTTCCAGCACCACTTCGTCGGTTAAAATTATTTCCGGTGTATCAAAAGCGTTGATGAGCAGCTCGAATATATTGAGCAGTTTGCGGGCATCCCCGCCTGATAGGCGGAGCAGAGCTTCATGATCTTTGATCACGATCTTTTTATCCTTCAGTACCACATCTTCCTTCATGGCTTTATCCAGCAGGTTGAGCAGGTCTTCCTCGGCCAGCGGCTGCAGGATATATACCTGGCAACGGGATAGCAAAGCCGAGATCACCTCAAACGACGGATTTTCGGTAGTAGCGCCAATGAGTGTTACTATGCCCCGCTCCACCGCACCTAATAGTGAATCCTGCTGCGATTTGGAAAAACGGTGGATCTCATCAATAAACAATATAGGCAATGTTTCGCCGAGCTCTTTCAAATGTGAGGCTTTCTCGATCACCTCCCGAACATCTTTTACACCCGAGTTAATGGCACTTAAGGAAAAGAACGGACGATATAAGGACTGCGAAATGATATATGCCAGCGTAGTTTTACCCACCCCCGGAGGTCCCCAGAATAACATGGAAGGCAGCGAGCCCGATTCAATGGCTTTACGAAGAACCGCGCCCTGCCCTACAAGGTGTTTTTGCCCCACATAATCGTCGAGCGATCCCGGGCGCATACGTTCGGCTAAAGGCGGCAGATTGTTCATAAAGGTAAAATTCAGAAAACTAAATGCTAAATCCTAAAAAAATTAGTAATTTAATCGGCGCCATACCCCGCCGTCATTGCGAGCGCAGCGTGGCAATCCCCAATAGGCAAGGCCAACTTGCTTTACTACTCTGTAAAGTTAGGGATTGCTGCGCTCGCAATGACGCGTTTTTTATATGATAATAAACCTATGTTAAAACAGTTTAACCATTCCAACTATCATTCTATTTGCGATAAGCTTGCCCAATCTGATGCCGACTTGGCCAATATCATTAAGGCTCATGGTTATCCGCCTTTATGGTCACGGCCCAATACGTTTGAAACTTTGGTGCACATCATCCTTGAGCAACAGGTTTCGCTGGCATCGGCTTTATCGGCGTTGAATAAACTGCGGGGATATATGCAGGAGATCACTCCGGCAAGAGTATTGCTGCTGACCGACGAAGAGTTTAAAGCCTGCTATTTTAGCCGCCAAAAAACTACGTATACCAAATACCTGGCCGAGGCGATCATCAGCGGGCAGATCAACCTGGCCGAACTGGAACAATTACCCGATGATGTTATCCGCGCCAAACTCACGGCCCTCAAAGGCATTGGCAACTGGACCGCCGACGTATACCTGATGTTTGTACTCCAACACGCGGATATTTTCCCGATAGGCGATCTGGCCGCGGTAAACGCCCTGAAAAGAGTAAAAGCATTACCCAAAGAAACCACCCGGGAAGATGTGATCGCCATAGCCGAACAATGGGCGCCATATCGTACGGTGGCCAGTATGTTGTTGTGGCATTATTATTTAGCCTCACCTAAATCCTCTCCAAAGGAGAGGACTTTATAAAAAAAGCCATTTTGTTATTTTACAAAATGGCTTTCATAATACTATTCAAAGCCCTCTCCAAAGAAGAGGGCAGGGTGAGGCTCTAAACATTAAACAACCCGTTCCGTTCCTGTTCCTGGTAGTTTTGAACAGTTTCGATGGCGTTATCTATTACATCGCTCAGGGCGGTGATGAACGTGCCGGGTTTGGCCAGGCTCATGGCGTGTTTTATGGCATCAACCTCTTTGGGAATTACTTCTACTGGTTTGTTCACATCAACAGATTCGATGCCTTCTCTGAGTAAACCGATGATGTTTTCGGCGGTACGGCCGCGCAGGTGTTTTTCCTGGCGCAGGATGATATAATCAAACATTTCGGCCGATAGTTTGCCAAGTTCACGAATGTCGTCATCTCGTCTGTCGCCGGTACCGGCTATGATGCCTATCTTGAGTGGCGAATCGATATGTTTTAAGAACTCTTTGATGCCGTTATAACCATCCGGATTATGCGCGAAATCGATCATAAAGCGGAAATCCTTGAACTCAAAGATGTTCATCCGTCCCGGAGTTTGCGCTGCCGATGGGATAAAGGTTTCCAGCGACATTTTGATATCCTCGGTTTTGAAGCCCCATAAAAACGTGGCCAGCGTGGCGGCCAGTACGTTTTCGATCATGAAAGGCACAGTACCCCCAAAGGTAAGCGGGATGAGGATGGTACGCTGCACGCGGATCTTCCAGTCGCCTTTTTGAATGGTGATAAAACCGTTTTCGCAAATGGCGGCTATCCCCCCTTTACGGCAATGCGACTTGATGATGGGGTTATTTTCATTTAAGCTGAAATAAGCGATGTTGCAATCAGCCTTATTGCCAATGCGTACGCAATGCTCATTATCGGCATTTAAAACACCCCAGCCATCTTTTTTAACTGAGTTCAATACCACACTTTTTACACGGGCCAGGTCGTCCAATGAATGGATATCGGCCAGTCCCAGGTGATCTTCCTGGATATTGGTTACTACGCCAATATCGCAAAAGCCAAAACCCAGACCTGAGCGGAGGATACCCCCGCGGGCAGTTTCCAGCACGGCAAAGTCGACGGTTGGGTCGCGTAGGATAAACTCGCTGCTTACCGGGCCGGTGGTATCGCCTTTGAGCATCATATTGTTCTGTACGTAGATACCGTCTGACGTGGTAAAGCCTACGCGGTGGCCATTGTTTTTCACAATGTGAGCTATCAGGCGAGTTGTAGTAGTTTTACCGTTGGTGCCGGTAATGGCAATAATAGGTATCCGTGCCGATTTACCGGTAGGATAAAGCATATCCAGCACATGGCCGGCTACGTTGCGGGGTAGGCCTTCACTTGGAGCAATGTGCATCCGGAAACCCGGCGCGGCATTTACTTCCAACACCACACCACCGTTTTCGGTCAACGGTTCAGTAAGGTTTTCGGCCATGATATCAATGCCGCATATATCCAGACCAATAATTTTGGAGATGCGCTCGCAGATAAAAATATTTTGCGGGTGCACATGGTCGGTTACATCAACAGAAGTACCGCCTGTGCTCAGGTTGGCCGTTGATTTCACAAATACCTTTTCGCCTTTGGCTGGTACGGTTTCCAGCGTATAGCCTTTTTTCTCCAACAGATCAAGTGTATCGCGGTCAATATCGATCAGCGTTAAAACTTTCTCATGTCCGTAACCACGACGAGGGTCGGCATTTTCTTTGTCGATCAACTCCTGTATGGTGAGGCTGCCGTCGCCAATAACGTGGGCCGGATCGCGCAGGGCGGCGGCTACCATTTTATTGTCGATCACCAGTACGCGGAAATCAAAGCCGGTAATAAAACGTTCTACAATTACTTTGTAGGATATTTTGGCGGCATGCTGGTATGCAGCAATGGCTTCTTCCTCGGTTTTAATATTGATGGATATGCCGCGCCCGTGGTTGCCGTTAAGCGGTTTAAATACCAGGGGGAAACCTATCTTGCGGATAGCTTCAGCCACACCTTCGATAGAGGATATGGTAATACCTTTGGCAACGGGAATGGCCTGCTCTTGCAGCATGCGTTTGGTTTCGTCCTTATTACTGGCAATATCAACGGCTATACTGCTGGTTTTTTCGGTCATGGTAGCCCGGAAACGAACCTGGTTTTTGCCATAACCCAGCTGCACCAGCGATTGATTGTTCAATCTGATCCAGGGGATATCACGGGCAATGGCTTCTTCTACTATGGAACCAGTACTCGGGCCCAGGCGGGTGTTCTCCCGTATTTCGCGCATTTGCTGTATATCGGCTTCCAGTTGCAGGGTATAATCTTCGCCAGCTATCAGGGCTTCGGCTATACGCACGGCCGATTCGGCGGCAAAAACACCTACTTTTTCTTCCAGGTAGGCAAACACTACATTATATACGCCCTTGGTTTTGGTTTCGCGGGTGCGGCCAAAACCGGTATCCATGCCTGCCAGGGTTTGTATCTCCAGTGCAATATGCTCTATCACATGCCCCATCCAGGTACCGGCGATAACCCGCTGAAAAAATCCGCCGGGTACGCCGGGCGAGCAGCGATGCGTGTACAGGCTGGGCAGCAGTTTTTCGAGCCGCTCATAAAAGCCCTCAATTTCATTGGTGGGCTTGTGCTCCATCTCCTGCAGGTCAAGCCGCATTTGTATTAATTTTTTACGACGGATGCTCCAGATGTTTGGTCCGCGTAACACTTGTATATTCTCGATCTTCATACCTTGGTTACAAAAATTTTAGCCGGCTTAATTTCTTTAAAACTATAAAACTTAATAGTGGAAATAAAACTTTTGAAGTTAAAAAGCATTAAATGTTCACAACAGCCTGCGTTTGTGCGGGTTTTTATCTTAATTTGTATTTAAAACCGGTTGATTAGGTAAAAAAGTTGACGGAGTAAGAGGTTATTTATGGGATATTACCCAATTTAGGCTAACTCGGTCGGCCTGAAATAGCCTGATCAGCCCCTTCAACTAAATATAATAATAACTATGACTGTCCCGAAAGGTAAACTAATCATTATAGGCGGCGCTGTTGACATGGGAAGTAACGTGACCATCCAGGAGCACATCATGCAGCCCGATTATATTAAATTTTTTGAACAGGGAATTTTAAAAAGAATTATTACCGAATCGGCCAAACACGAAGGTTCATTAATTGAAGTAATAACTACCGCATCGCAGATCCCCGAGCTGGTAGGTAACGAATATGTAAAAGCTTTTGGGCAGCTCAATGTAACCAATGTTAATGTACTGCACATTAAAACCCGGGAGGATGCGGCCAATCCCGAATATCTTAACCGTATCCGCAAAGCCGATGTGGTGATGTTCAGCGGGGGCGACCAATTGCGGCTTACAGCTATTTTTGGCGGTACCGAATTTTTACAAATACTGAAACAGCGTTACCAAAACGAGAACTTTGTCATCGCCGGTACATCGGCAGGCGCGGCGGCAGCTTCTACCCACATGATCTACCGCGGCCAAAGCAACGAGGCCCTGATCAAAGGCGAAGTGCAGATCACAGCCGGCCTGGGTTTTATCGACTCGGTAATTGTAGATACTCACTTTGTACAGCGTGGCCGTATTGGCCGCTTAATGTATGCCGTGGCTACTAACCCCGGCATTTTGGGTATTGGTTTGGGCGAAGATACCGGCTTGCTGATCACCGGAGGTAATATGATGGAAGCCATAGGCTCGGGATTGATCATCCTGGTTGATGGCCGGAATATTGTAGCCACCAATATTTATGATGTGGAAATGGGTTCGCCGGTATCTATTGATAATTTGAAAGTACATGTTATGTCTATATTTGATATATACGATTTATCACAGCACCGTCTGATCATCAAAAAAACAATGAAGGTAGAGGAAGGGGTGTTTATACAGGCGCCGGACAGCGATTTGTTACAATAAAAACCAATTAGTAGAGTCATCCCGAATTTATTTCGGGATCTCATCAGAAGGTTTAACCATCTTGTTGAAGCCATGCATGTGGGATGCTGAAACAAGTTCAGCATGACAGGCTGGTTTGCACACCCAAAATAAACCCATCACAAAAGAGTTATAGTTTATACAGCTTTTTGACCAATTAACTCAGCTTATTATGAAGATCATTATACACGGCGGTTTCTTTAGCGAATCGCGAACCAACCAGGAAGTAAAGCAGGCCAAACAACAAGCCTTAAAGGAGATAGTGGAAGCCGGATATAAATATCTGCAAACGCACAATGCCCTGGAAACGGTAGTGTACACGGTTAGGCTGCTGGAAGATTGCGACCTGTTTAACGCGGGAACCGGTTCGCAGATCCAGAGCGATGGCAAGATACGCTTGAGCGCCTCGCTGATGGATGGTAAAACGCAACGTTTTTCGGGTGTGATCAATATTGAAGATGTAAAAAACCCGATATGTATAGCCGAAAAGCTGCTGGCCTATGATGATCGTGTACTGAGTGGTAAAGGAGCCCGGGATTTTGCTACCGAAAATGGTATAGGCTATTATAATCCCGAAACCCCGCAGCGCCGCCAGGAGTATGAGAAAAAGCTGCGCGACTCTATCCGCCTGGGTACCGTAGGCTGCGTAGCGCTGGATATTTATGGCGATCTGGCAGCGGCTACCTCAACCGGAGGTAAAGGTTTTGAGATCCCCGGCCGGGTGAGCGATTCGGCCACCACTGCGGGTAATTATGCCAATGCTCATGCGGGTATTTCCTGTACCGGGGTTGGTGAGGATATTGTAAGCGGATCTGTGGCTTCAAAAATTGTTACCCGGGTTACCGATGGTATGCCCATCTCCGCGGCTGCCGATAAATCATTGGATGAATTAAAACCTTTTGACGGTTTTGCAGGCATTATCGGCATATCAGCCGACGGTCATATTTATCATGCCGATACCCATCCTTACATGGTTTGGGCCTTGCATGATGGCGATATGGAAGTTTTTGATTAAAAGCGGTTTAATTTTAACTGGTTGTTTGTTTTACAACTCTCATATACCCTTTTTCAAGATAATCCGCAGGATAGTATGTCCCATAGGGACTACCTGTTTGTAGATATGAATTATACAATCAAATTGCTCCGTAGGTGCAACCCTAAAGAACAAGCAAAGCCACTCGATTTTGGTAGCCTCTACGAGGCAAAGACAAACTAACTTTGATATACTACAAATAGGTAGCTCCTAAAGAGCATGTCTGTGTAGCGATAAAAAATTATGAAGTATATTCTGTAAGAACTACCCGTTTGTTTTCTTTTTGGATAAATTAAAATAATTAATTATAACATTGGGTCTCTTTCCTGCGTTAAAGAAGCTGTTTATGTAAGCAGCCCACATACAGGGTGTTGCATAACAATAATATATATTATTATATTTGTTTGCTGATTAAATTGATTAAGCCCAGTTAAAAAGATTAGATGAGGATCATTTTACTCGTATTGTTATGTTCACTTAGCCTCTCTGCATCTGCACAGTGGTATAAGTACAACCCTTTCAGAAAGCATGAACGCTTTCCGCAGATCGCGCTTTTGAAGGATCATTCCATCAAAAGATTACCCGTTGCCCAGATCGCGAAACCCAAGATCATGTATGCGCAGATAGAGCGCACCCCGTACGCGCTTTTCCTGATGGAAGCGTCGGTTATGAAAACGGCGCAGCATAATATGCGTTTCAGGGTTTATAATTCTGCCAGCTATAATTTTAGTGATCTGGCACAAATGTATCTGAAACAGAATAGGTTATCAGAAGCCAAATGGTATTTGCTGCAAAGTTTGCAGATATCGCGCCAGCAAAACGATAACCGGCATACCATCACCAACCTCATTAACCTGGCCGCGGTAAAAACCGGCTATGGCGACTTTCCGCAGGCCAAACAGGATCTGATCGAAGCCCGCAACATTGCCAGTTCAATGGGCCTTACCATGGATGTAGCCGCGGTTGATAAACAAATGCGTTACCTGGAAGAAAACAAAACCCGTCTGAAAACCGAGATCCGCTACGCCGAAACCCCTGATACTGACCCTAAAGCGGCTATAAAGTAATTTTTTTTGTAACAATAGCGTAAAATGCGGGTAGTTATATACTACAAGCAAAACATTATCGTATTATTGTTATTGTAATTAAGAGACAGTATTTCACTGTCTCTTTTTATTTACATTAGCAAATTAATAAAAGGCGCAAGTATTGATGTTTTACACAAATCCCGATTTAACTACAGTAAAAGATATGTTGAAGAAAGTATATTTAGTATTGTTACTGGCTGCCGCGCTTGCGTGTAAAGCGTCGCCGTCAAAACCAATAAAAGTCCCTGGCTCCACCGATCTGCAACCTGATGAACAACAAACCGTTGTTTGCAAGCAGATCACCTCATTGATATTGAACCATAATTATAAAAAGGTTGATCTGAACGATTCTATTTCAACCGTGATATTTGACAGGTACATTAAACTGCTTGACGAAAACCACAGTTATTTTTTAGCTTCAGATATCAAAGAGTTTGATAAATATAAAACCGTTTTGGATGACGATCTGAAAAGTGGTAACCTGAACGACGCGTTTTATATATTCAACGTATTTCAAAAAAGATACCTGGAGCATGTAAACTATTCCCTGGCGCAGATCAATGCGAACTTTGATTTCAATAAGGACGAAAACTTTGTTTATGACCGCGATAAGTTGCCATGGCCCGCTACACAGGCCGATATGGATGCCATGTGGACGCAACGCGTAAAATATGATTTGCTGAATCTGAAGTTGGCCAGCAACGATATGGCTAAAAATAAAGAAACGCTTAAAAAACGTTATCAGAATTTATTGACGCAAGCCAATAAGCTATCTAACCAGGATGTTTTCCAGTATTTTATGGATGCCTTTACCGAGGCTATCGACCCGCATACCAATTACTTTAACCCATCAAACGCGGCAAACTTTAATATCGAAATGTCGCGCCAGTTAGAGGGTATTGGTGCTTCACTGCTTACCGAAAATGAGTATGTGACCATTAAAACCATAGTACCGGGTGGCCCTGCCGATAAAAGTCATCAGGTTAACATTAACGACCGTATAGTTGGTGTTGCACAAGGTAAAACAGGCGAATTTCAAAACATCATAGGCTGGAGAGTTGATAACGCCATCGCCATTATCCGCGGATCAAAAGGAACCGTGGTTAGGCTGGAAATATTACCTGCAGGTGCAAGCGCGGGTGCTAAACCTAAAGTTATAGAGTTGGTGCGCGAAAAAATCATCCTGAAAGATCAATCGGCTAAAAAAGAGATCCGCACGTATAACAGCAATGGTAAAACGGTTAAAATAGGGGTGATCTCTATCCCTGCGTTTTATATCGATTTTAACGATTATAAAGCGGGTAACCCTAACTATAAAAGCACCACACACGATGTGAAGCTGATATTGGACTCCCTGAAGCAACAAAATGTGGATGGTGTGGTTATTGACCTGCGCGAAAATGGCGGCGGTTCATTAATGGAAGCGATTGAGCTTACCGGTTTATTCATCAAAACAGGCCCGGTGGTACAGGTAAAAGATACCCAGGGACAGATTGAGGTAGATAAAGACGATGACGCGGCTGTGGCTTATTCTGGTCCGCTGAGTATCCTGGTTGATCGTTTCAGTGCTTCGGCATCCGAAATATTTGCCGGGGCCATTCAGGATTATGGCCGTGGTATTATCATGGGTACGCAAACTTATGGTAAAGGCTCTGTTCAAAGCGCCATTGATCTCGACAGGATCTTAGGCTCGCCCATCCGCGATAAAATTAACCAGTTGGCCGGTGCAGCAACCGGAGGTAAAAAAGCAATATCAACCGGCAGCCAAAGCACTTATGGTCAGCTTAATTTAACCATTGCCAAGTTTTATCGCATTAGTGGTAACTCCACACAACATAAAGGGGTAACACCAGATATTTCATTCCCATCGTTAATTCCGCTGGATAAATATGGTGAAGATACCGAGCCTTCGGCCATGCCATTTGACATTATCCCGAAAACCGACTTTGCTAAAGTAGGTAACTTTAATACGGTTTTACCGCAACTGCAGAAATTGCATGATCAGCGTATGACTACCAGTGACAGCTATAAATATATGCTGGAAGATATTGCCGACTTCAAAAAACATGATGCCGAAGACAGCGTAACGCTGAACGAGGCCGCACTAAAAAAACAACGCGACGCCGACGAAAAGAAAACTTTTGAACGCAATAACCTGCGCAGGATAGCTTTCGGTTTACCGGCCCTTAAAAAAGGACAGGCCAAACCAAAAGATGAGGACCTGGATTTTGTGAAAAAAGAAGCCGGCCAGATCATGACAGATTACATTAGCCTGGAGCCTAAACTAACCAGCACTGGCACCGGGGTGATGAAATAACAGCCCCCCAACCCCCCTGAAGGGGGAGCGTTGGATGTGCAGATTATAGATGTGCGGATATGCAAATGATCAGAAAAGCAGAAGATAAAAAATCTGCACATCTGAAATTTGCACATCTGCACATTTTTTTTGTTCCCTCTTCAGGGGGGTAGGGGCCAAACCAATTCGCTTTCTGTAGGTTATGTTAATATTATGGCTAAGAAACCGTTATTGGAATTTACCGAGCGGGGTATTTACTGCGCCCGGGGTAAATTTTATATCGATCCCTGGAAACCGGTTACCGATGCCGTGATCACCCATGCCCATGCCGATCACGCCTATCCCGGGCATAGGCATTATTTGGCTCATCACCTGTCAAAAGAAGTATTACTTTATCGCCTGGGCGAAATTCAGCTGCAAACAGTGGAGTATGGCGAAACTGTGCTGAAGAATGGCGTATCTATTTCATTGTACCCCGCAGGCCATGTGATCGGGTCGGCGCAGGTGAGGGTGGAATACCAGGGTGAGGTTTGGGTAGTATCCGGCGATTATAAAGTGGAGGACGATGGTATTTCGACACCATTTGAACCGGTAAGGTGCCATCACTTTATTTCGGAATGTACCTTCGGTATGCCTGTTTATACCTGGAAGCCGCAGATGCAGATATTTGACGATATCAATAATTGGTGGCGCGATAACCTGCACAATAATAGGGCTACGGTTTTGGTAGGTTATTCCTTAGGTAAAGCCCAGCGCATACTGCAAAACCTCGACCTGTTTAATGGCAAAGTATACACCCATGGCGTTATTGAAAATACCAACGAGGCTCTGCGCCGCAATGGCGTATTGTTGAACCCAACGGAGCGGATCACTCCCGATTCTGTTAAGGAAGACGTGCGAAAAGGAATTATCCTGGCGCCGCCATCATCGGTAGGTACGCCCTGGATGCGGAGGTTTCAGCCCTATAGTTTTGGTTATTGCTCGGGCTGGATGGCCATTCGCGGAGCCAAGCGCCGCCGTGCTGCCGACAGAGGTTTCGTACTGTCTGATCACGCCGACTGGAACGGCCTCATCAGCGCCATCGATGCTACCGGCTGCGAAAGCGTTTACCTTACCCATGGCTATACCGCCACATTTGCCCGGTACTTAAATGAAATAGGCTTCGACGCTCACGAAGTGCACACCTTGTATGGGGTAGATGAGGAGGAAGCCTCACCCCAGCCCTCTCCAGGGGAGGGGGAGCAGGAAAATACCGGCAATGGAAACGATAAAAATGAAAGTAAAGTTCTCTCTTCCGATAGCTATCGGAATGGAGAGGATCCGATGGCTATCGGATTAGATGAGGCTGGAGGCTCTGTCTCATGAAAGCCTTTGCCCAACTCTTCCTCTCGTTAGATGAAACCAATAAGACCAATGAAAAGGTCAGGATCCTGAAAGACTATTTTAATGCGGTGCCCGATACCGACAAAATGCACATGCTGGCCCTATTCACCGGGCGCAAACCCAAACGGCAGATCAACTCCACGCTGGTACGCACCTGGGCCATCGAAGCATCAAATATCCCTGCCTGGCTGTTTGAGGAAAGCTACCATGTGGTAGGTGATCTGGCCGAAACCATGGCCCTGCTGATGCCCGAAACCGCCAACAGCAGCAATAAAACCCTCACGGAGTGGATAGCCGAGATCAACGCTTTAGCTGATAAAACCGAGGCCGAAAAGAAGTTATGGCTTATGGAATCATGGGCCATGCTGGATAGCCAGGAACGTTTTGTATTCAATAAGCTGCTTACCGGCAGCTTTAGGGTTGGTGTATCCCAAAACCTGGTGATCAAGGCCCTGGCCGATGTAACGGGATTGGAAGCCACCGTTCTTACACACCGTGTTATGGGCAGCTGGATGCCCGAAACTTATACCTACAGTCAGCTGGTAGAAGAGCAGGATACCGATTTGAACATATCACGCCCGTATCCCTTTTTTCTGGCTTATCCCATACAGGAAACATCCGAAAAGCAGAAAGCACCTGCCGAGGTTGGCGCTGCACTGGGCGCCGCCGCCGACTGGCAGGCCGAATGGAAATGGGATGGCATACGTGCCCAACTTATCAAACGAGGGGGCGAAATATTTATCTGGAGCAGGGGTGAAGACCTCGCTACCGAAAAATTTCCGGAGTTGCATCCCTTTTTAAACGCCTTGCCAGATGGTGCTGTAATTGATGGCGAGATCCTGAGTTTTCAAAATGGCCAGCCCATGCCTTTCAATGTGCTGCAAACCCGCATCGGGCGTAAAAACCTGAGCAAAAAAATACTGGAAGAGAGTCCGGTTGCGGTAATTGCTTATGATTGCCTGGAATACAAGGGCGAGGATATTCGCTATAAAATCCAAACAGAACGCCGGGTCATATTGGAGCAATTGCAGGCTGCAACGCCCTATTCGGAGGTATTTCGGATTTCGGCACTCATCAAATTTGATAACTGGGATGAGCTCGGAAGCATCCGGGAGCAATCTCGCGCCATGATAGCCGAAGGTATTATGCTGAAACGCAAAAGCGCAGCTTACCAGGTGGGCCGCGGCCGGGGCGACTGGTGGAAATGGAAGATCGACCCGTTGTCGGTCGATGCCGTGATGATCTATGCGCAGAAAGGGCACGGCCGCCGGGCCGATCTGTATACCGATTACACCTTTGCCGTTTGGGACGGCGATAAACTGGTGCCCTTTGCCAAAGCTTATTCGGGACTTACAGATGCCGAGATCAACAAGGTTGATTACTTTATCAAGCGTAACACCATCGAAAAGTTTGGCCCCGTACGTACAGTAAAACCCGAGCTGGTGTTTGAGATTGGCTTTGAGGGTATTAACAAATCAAGTCGGCATAAATCGGGCATTGCGCTGCGTTTTCCAAGGATATTGCGGTGGCGGCATGATAAGCCTAAGGAAGAAGCAGATACGCTCGAAAGTTTAAAGGCCCTCCTGGGTGAGTGATAATTTAATATCAGATCACGTAATTAATTCATTACTTTGCTGTATAAAATATAAACAGAAAAGGATGATCACTATCAATAACTATAACGAGTTTGAGGCGCAATTAGGTAACGAACTGGGTGTGTCCGACTGGCACACCATCACCCAGGAACAGATCAATAAATTTGCCGATGCCACGCTTGATCATCAATGGATCCATACCGATCCGGAAAAAGCCGCAACCGAAAGTCCTTTCAAAAGCACCATCGCCCATGGTTACCTTACCCTGTCGCTTATCCCGTACCTGTGGAAACAGGTGGCCGATATCCGCAACCTCAAAATGGAGATCAACTACGGCATCGAGAACCTGCGTTTTGCCCAGCCGGTGCTGGTGAATGATAAAGTACGATTGAAAGTTAAACTCTTTAACCTCATCAACCTGCGTGGCGTTACAAAAACCACCATGTCGGTTGTATTGGAAATTGAAGGCCAAAAGAAACCCGCCTTTTCCGGCGATGTGGTTTTTCTGTATCATTTTAATGAGTAAGAGCCAGATTTTAATTATTGAATTAGTGAATGAGGCCGGGACATATTTAGCTGCTTAATTGCCGTTGTCTCGATTCCTGATTCTGATATCTTGATTTTATTCCTTTCCCCGTCAGCAGATAAGCTTCGGGCGAAAGCGGGCAGAACCATGCAGGCCGGTGCGGTTGCAGGGGCACAGCAAGTTTTGCAGAAGCATAGGGATTGCGTGAACGCAGTCGGGCAAATAATTGCAGCCCGTGGTTCTGTCGGATTTGCAGGGCAAAGGCTTTGTGCGGCAAAGAAGCATTTCTGGTGACTTGATTTTTTGGTTACTTTTGTATCAAGACAAAAGTAACAGCCTTAGCGGCAATTGAGCGCTCTACGACAGACATCTTCCTCTGCATAGTTTGCGATTGCTTCGTTCCTCGCAATGACGCGTTTGTATATTATAATCCCAATGCCATAAAAAGCCCCTCATAAACCCGGGCATCAACCCTATCATTACATTTGTGTTTATCATCATTATGGACACAAAGAAAATCCGTTTAAGCGTGCTGGATCAGTCGCCGATAAGAAAAGGCGCCACTGCCGAACAGGCCGTAAAAGAAACCATCGAATTAGCAAAATATACCGAAAAGCTGGGCTATACCCGTTACTGGGTTGCCGAGCATCATAACACCGGCATCCTGGCGGGTTCAACGCCCGAAGTGCTCATAGCCCACCTGGCCGGACAAACCCAGCGCATGCGGATCGGCTCGGGCGGTATCATGATGCCCAATCACAGTACCCTCAAAGTGGCCGAAAACTTCCGGATGCTCGAAGCTCTTTTTCCCGGTCGTATCGACCTGGGTATGGGGCGCGCGCCAGGCACCGATCGTATTACCGCATCGGTGCTTAACCCGTCAAACCAGTTCAGGGAAGATGATTTTGTGGAGCAGCTGACCGATCTGAACAACTATTTTCATGATACCTATGAGCCCGGTACTATACAAGCCCGGATAAGGGCTATCCCGCAGGTAAAAACCGTGCCCGATAAATGGCTGTTAAGCTCAAGCGGACAAAGCGGTTTGTTTGCCGCGCACTTTGGTATGGGCTTTTCCTTCGCGCATTTTATTAACCCAAGCGGTGGTCCGCTCAATGTGAAGTTGTATCGCGAACGTTTTCAGCCTTCAGACGATCTGGCGGAGCCTATGGTTAATGTAGCCATATTTGTTTTTTGTTCCGAGGATGAAGAAAAAATAAAACAACACCGGGCTGTAATGAGTCATCGGTTTTTACAGTTTGAAAAGGGCGGCCCCATTGTGCCGCTAAGTTATAATGACGTGAAAGATGTGGTATATGACGCGAGCGAGCAGGAGCGCATCAGGCAGAACAGCTACCGCGTAATTACCGGCAACCCCATGGAGATCAAGAAAAAACTCACCTGGCTGGCCGAAGATTATGACGTGGATGAAATTATGGCTGTAACTATTACCGAGCATTTTGAAGATAGGTTGGAGTCTTATAAGCTGTTGGCTCAGCAATTTGAATTGTAATAAAAAAAACTAACTATTGTCATCTCGAACGAGGTACGAGGAGAGATCTTATACGCCGGATACATCAGCTGCAGAAGATTTCTCTTCGCCCCTTACTCAACCCTACACACTTGCTCATCGAAATGACAGGGTGAAAAAGGGCTTGGAGCAAAACATACTACCGCACACTCTTCCCCGCACCTTCCCCAATAAAAATTTTCTCTCCACAACACACACAACCCCCTTTTTTGCGTTAAATAAGTATCATTCCGAAACTGGAAAAACTTTATTTGGGTTTTAATCGTATCTTTGGAAAGATTATAAATAACATTCAAATTCTAATTTATTTAACTCAGTGGTAATTATTATATTCTTTATAGCGCACTGGTTTTTGTCGCTATTCTTCCAAACGTTCTTTTTACACAGGTATGCTTCTCACAAAATGTTCACTACCAATAAGTTTTATGAAGGGGTGTTTTACCTGCTTACCTATATTTGCCAGGGCTCGTCGTTTTTAAACCCGCGGGCTTATGCCATTATGCACCGCGAGCACCATGCTTACAGCGATACCGAGAAAGACCCACATTCGCCGCACTTTTTTAAGGATGTTTTTCAGATGATGATCTACACCTCCAAAAGTTACAGTATGCATGTAAAAAGGTTATCGAACCCGGAAGAGCGTTTTAAAGGAAATATACCCGAGTGGCGCTTTGTTGACTATGTAGGTTCATCTATGGTATCGCGCATATCATTCGGGATATTGTATATCGCTTTTTACGTGGTATTTGCCACACAATGGTGGATGTACCTGTTAATTCCGATCCACTTTTTAATGGGCCCAATCCACGGCGCCATCGTAAACTGGTGCGGCCATAAATACGGTTATGCCAATTTTGATAATGGCGACAAATCAAAAAATACTACCCCGTTTGACTTTTTAATGCTGGGCGAACTGTTCCAGAATAATCACCACAAACATCCCAACCGTGCCAATTTCGGCGCCAAATGGTTCGAGATCGATCCCGTTTACCCGGTGATGAAACTGATGCACTGGATGCGCATTATTAAGCTTAGGAAAGCATATTTGTAAGCTAAAAGTCAAAGGCAAAAAGCTGAAAGCGAAAAATAAGATCTCCGGATATTTACTTTTCGCTTTTTTTGTTTTATAGCTTTAGCCTGAATAGCTTTTCTCTCCACGCGTCATTGCGAGGAGGAACGACGTGGACAACCGACCGGAGGGAGTTCATTAATGCCCTTAAAAAATAACTAACACATTAATAATCCCCTATATGCAGAGCGTCTCTGTAAGTTGGGGATTGCCACGCTATGCTCGCAATGACGGAGTTTTTAAGAGAGCTCAACACAAATCCGGTGAGTCTCATCCCCAAATTCGGCCTTTCGCTTTCAGCTTTTCCCCGTATATTTGCCGCTCATAAAATTCATATTTCCAATGAGTATCTCCGTATTAGCTCAAAACCTCCACGGCTCCGAAATTATCAAAATAGCGGCCGAGGTGAACGAATTGAAAAGACAAGGCCAAAACATCGCCAACTTAACTATTGGCGATTTTGACTCCAATATTTACCCCATCCCAGCCGAACTGAAGGACGGTATAGTAGAAGCATATAACCAAAAGCAAACCAATTATCCCCAGGCCGATGGTATGCTGAACCTGCGCCAGAGCGTTTCGGCCTTTTTAAAGAAAAGCTTTAACCTGGATTACTCGGCAAATAACGAAATACTGATCTCCGGCGGTTCACGTCCGCTTATTTATTCTACTTTCCTGGCAGTGGTTAATCCTGGCGAAAAGGTGGTATTCCCTTTGCCATCATGGAATAATAACCACTACAGCGATCTGTTGAATGCCCAGGCGGTAATGATACCAACACGTGCCGAAAACAATTTTATGCCTACGGCCGATGAGATCCGCCCACATTTAAAAGGAGCGGCATTGCTGGCTTTATGTTCTCCATTGAACCCAACCGGTACCATGTTTGGCAAAAAGGATCTGGAAGAGATCTGCGACCTGGTAATTGCCGAAAATAAAACCCGTGCAGCCGGCGAAAAACGCTTGTACCTGATGTATGATCAGATCTACTCGCAGCTAACCTTTGGCGAACACAAACACTTTGACCCAGTTACGCTGCGCCCCGAACTGAGGGATTATACCATATTTATTGATGGTGCTTCCAAATGTTTCGCCTCAACAGGGGTAAGGGTAGGCTGGGGCTTTGGCCCGGCCCACGTAATTGAAAATATGAAAGCCATTGTGGGGCATATGGGTGCATGGTCGCCCAAGGCCGAGCAAATGGCCATGGCGGGCTTTATTACCAATGCCGCTGCTGTAGATAATTACCTTACCGATATAAAAGCCAAGATCCAAGCCAGCCTGAATACCCTGCACGAGGGTTTCCAGAGCTTAAAAGCCGACGGATTGCAGGTAGATTCCATTGAGCCGATGGGTGCCATTTACCTCACACTAAAAATTGATTACGCGGGTAAAACCACGCCCGATGGCGCGGTGCTGAAAGATTCGGCCGATATCAACTTTTACCTCATCAAAGAAGCAGGGGTAGCCCTGGTGCCGTTCTCGGCCTTTGGTACCGGCGATGACGTAAACTGGTTCCGCGCTTCGGTAGGTACCGTTACTCCGGATGACATTCAGCAGTTGATACCACGACTTAAAGCCGCTCTGGAAAAATTGAAATAAGTATTCATTGATATAGATTAAAAGGCCATCTTGCATGCATGATGGCCTTTTGGTTTTTCTTTCCTTTTCCACACGTCATTGCGAGGTACGAAGTAATGACGTGTGGATGTAGCGTGTTTTTATGTTAAATTATTTTACAAATAAGAAAATGAAACTTATCTGAGTAAAAATTGTTGATTATAAAAACAATATAAACATTCACTATGAAAAAGTTAAGTTTAATGATGATGTTCGTGCTGTCGGCATGGATGTTCCAGGCATGTAATAACGGTGCCAAAACCGACAGTAAGGAAAGCGCAGACAGTGCAAATCATACTAAAGACACAACCACAACCGGCGCTACAGGCATAGCGGTTGACCAGGGCGATGCCAAATTTGCCACCGATGCCGCAAATGGTGGTATGGCTGAAGTAGCCGTAGCCAAAGTGGCCGAACAAAAGGCGATCAATCCGCAGGTGAAAAAATTTGCCGAAATGATGGTAAAAGACCACAGCAAAGCCAATGAGGAATTGATGGGCATAGCCAAGATCAAAAACATCACGCTGCCTGCCGAACCAAGCGAAGAAAAGCAAAAAGAATTGAAAGATCTTTCGGCTAAATCAACAACCGATTTTGACAAGGCCTATGTAGATGCTATGGTTGATGGGCACAAAAAAACAATAGCCATGTTTGAGGATGCTGCCAAAAATTGTAAAGATGCCGACCTGAAGGCTTTTGCTACCAACACTTTACCGGTAATAAAAGGTCACCTTACAGAAATAGAAGCCATTAAAAAAGGTTTGAAATAGATGTGCAGATATGCAAATGTGCGGATGTGCAAATGATTTCAGATGTTCGATTTCGAATTTAGAGCTTAGGGTTTAGAATTTAGAGATTGCATCACCACCACGGCCCTGCTTGCTTTGAAAAATGCAAGCGGGGCCGTTTGGTTAAAGGAAACAACCGGCATAAAAAACGGCTGTTTGGTATGCAGTTCATTAACGATCAATAATCTAATACTTTTTAAAGTTTTTAAAATAGATTAAAGTCGAGTGGGAATTTGTTAAAAGCGATGGTATTGGATAAAATCCGAACTGTTTTTTACACTGTTTTCGATAAGAAATTTGTTAAAATTCAAGGTTTAAAAAGTATTTTTGAGACATACGTTGTTTGTTTCTTGTAATAAGCTAAAAAACTAAATAAACAAAAGCTTTGGGCCTTTGGCTTTGAGCTTTCAGCCCACGAATAATTATCTATCTATGTCATCAAAACCAATCGTTACCGGCCTTATGGCCTACGGCATGTCGGGCCGGATATTTCACGCGCCATTTTTAACCACCAATCCTGGTTTTACCTTTAAAGCGGTTGTTGAACGCCACGAAAAAAAGGCCGGGAAGGTTTATCCCGATGTGATCAGCTACAATACCACCGATGAGTTGCTGAACGACGCCGAAATTGAACTGATCATCGTTAACACCCCCAACAATACCCACTTTGATTATGCCATACAGGCCCTGAACGCGGGTAAACATGTGCTGATCGAAAAACCCGCGGCAGTAACATCGGCAGAAGTAAAAACCTTGTTCGATCTGGGTAAGAAGCTGAATTTGAAGGTGATGGTCTACCAAAACCGCCGGTACGATAGCGGCTTTATTTCGGTAAAAAAAGTAATTGAAAGCGGAAGACTGGGCGAACTGATCGAGGTGCATTTTAGGCTGGACAGGTACCGGATGCCTATCGGGCCTAAGGTATTTAAGGAAACCAAAGATACTCCGGGAAATGGACTTACCTATGATCTGGGCGCGCACCTGGTGGATAATGCCATCAGTATATTTGGCAAACCGCTGAGCTATGTGAAAACAATGGCTTCGCACCGGCCGGGCTCGCAGGTTGATGATTATTTTAATATTCACCTTTCGTACCCCAACCAGCTCAATGTATATTTAACCTCGGGCTTACTGATAGCCGAACATTTGCCTGGTTTTGTGATCCACGGTACCTTGGGTAGCTTTGTAAAATTGCGTACCGACGTGCAGGAGGCACAACTGGATGCAGGCACGATGCCAAATGAAGAAGGTTTTGGTATTGAACCCGAAGGCAGTGAAGGTAAACTGGTGCTGATGGGGGCCGATAATCAGAAAACAGTAGAGTGGGTACCGTCAGACAAAGGTAATTATAATGGTTTATTTGAGGCAGTTTATCATACCGTGCGTGAAAACGCGTTGTTCCCTATAACAGAAGAGCAGATAGCCTGGCAGCTGGAATTGCTGGAGAGTTAAAAATATCGTAAATATGCTTAATGAAATACTATATTAATCTAATGAAAAAGATATATCTGTTCCTTTGTTTGCTTATCGCGGCTGGCTGTACACAAGCCCAAACCTTAGGCGCTAATACCGGCATCCCTCCGTATCATATATTAACTACCGATAGCGTATATGTTACCCCGGCCAACCTGAAAAAGAACAAGCCGGTAATGCTGATCTATTTTTCGCCAGATTGTGGCCACTGCCAGCATTTGATGTATGATCTGAAACCGCAATTGAAAAATCTGCAGGATGTGCAGATCGTACTGATCACTTTTGTTACTCAACTGAAAGCCATACAGGTTTTTCAACGTGATTTTGATCTGGCTAAATATCATAACATCACCATAGGAACCGAGGGGTATACTTACCTGGTGCAGAAGTATTTTCAGATAAAAAATACGCCTTTTATTGCCATTTATGACCGCAATGGCAAGATATCAAAGACCTACGATAAGGTACCGGTTATCCCGGTATTGGTAGCCTCGGCTAAAAAAGTAGTTTAACTTTCAGATTTTCTGAACCATGATTGTAGGATTCTGGGATCACCTTGATTAAATACAGATAATCCTTAAATCTTTTAATCATGAAAATCATGGTTCAGAAATCCTCACATCATCATCACTGCTGCTGTTGCATGATCTCCATATGCCGCTGATAGCTGTTTTTGGCGGGCTCGGTTACTGGTTGCAGAGGAGCAGTTTCCTGAATGGTATGGTTATCATACGCGGGTGAGTTTTCATCGTCAACCGTTACAGCAACCTCCAGTTTATGCCCAGATGAACCTTTGTACACACCTTTTACCGGCGAGCAATCCGGAAAGCTGCGGCCAACGGCCAGGCGCACATGAGTTTCGTTAGCTATACAGTTATTGGTAGGATCGATACCTAACCAGCCATAATCAGGGATATAGGCTTCGGCCCAGGCATGGGTGGCGCCCTCGCCCCGCATGGCGCTACTGTGAGTGCAAATATAGCCACTTACATAGCGTGCCGGTATTTTAAGCAGGCGGAGCATCACCATTAAAATATGGGCAAAATCCTGGCAAACACCAGCCTTCAATTGCCAAACCTCGTCGAGCGTGGTTTCAACGGTGGTAACGCCTTTAATGTATTCAAAGTTCTGATACACGTACTGGCAAAAACGGAGAGCTACCTGATAGGGTGTTTCGTCTTTTGATCTTTCCTGTTCTACAATAACCTGTAGCTCCGGCAGTCCTTCAAAGTATTCCTGCTTTAAAAAATCAATATAAGGCACCATGTATTGCAGGCGTTTTAAATCCTCCCACTGTTGTTCGGGGAAAATGTCATTCACGGGTAGCGGGCGTTGCCGGGTGATCACATCAAGTTTAGAGCTGATGAGTAACTGGGAATGCGGCTCGCTATAGGTAAAGCTGCCTACTTCGTTACCATAATAGTCAATATGGGTGTCAACAACCGGGTTGCCGGTAATTTGCAGTTCCTGCTTTATTACATCCTGATACTCATCCTTTATCGGAAAAAGGATGATCTGGTTGGCGCTGTCGCGTACCAGTCCTTCATAGGTGTATTTGGTTATATGTTGTATTTTAAACTCTGGCATATGGTTAATTATGAATTGGCAAAATAGTATTCATTCAGAGAGTTACCTACACTGTACAGTTCGTTCCTGATCTGGGTCAGGAATCCATGCAGGCCTTCCTGTCTGATGCTGCGTACCGAACTATATTTAATACGGCTCTGCAACCTTCCTATCTGGAACGACATTTCGCGATAGGTGTCCACATTGGTATCGTTTTTCAACCTGTCAAAATAGCGTTGGATATTATTTACCGAATAAATAACCGATCGCGGGAAATCATTGTTGAGTACCACCTGTTCCAGGATGTTCTCGGCCTCAAAACCTTCGCGATAGGTTTTGAGGTACAGCTCATAGCCGCCTAATGAAAGCAGCAGGTGTTTCCAGTAAGTAGTATCAGTAAGCAGGTTGGGATTGTCACTCACCGAACTGAATTTGGTATCCAGGATGTCGACCGACTGTATGGCCCGTTCCAGGTATTTGCCGATGTTCATAAAGCTGCGACCTTCGCCACGTTCCATCGTAATTTCGACGGTACCGTAATAGAGCATCACCTGTTTTATTAAAACATCCAATACGCCAATCGGGTCTTCCCGCTGTAAGGCGCGTTCTATCCGCGGGTCTTTTACGGTATGATAATACTCGTTAAGGCACTGCCACAGATCCTTGGTGATGTGCTCCTGCACGCCGCGGGCATTTTCACGGGCCAGGGTAATAATATTGAGTATGGAGTTTGGGTTGTTTTTACCAGTTACCATATATTTTAAAACAGACCGGCTATCGTTGTCCAGCGTGTCGGCATCAGGCTCGTGCAAACCAACAAATATCCTGATCACCGGTTCCCAGGTAAATTCCTGTACGGTATCCTGCGATGAGGCATAGTTTATTTTGAGCATTCGCAGCATGCCGTCGCTGCGCTCAATGTAACGGCTTAACCAATAAAAACTTGCTGCAACCCTGCTTAACATATGTGTCTTTTTATTTCGGATTTCGGATGTTCGATTTCGGATTTATTTTAATGATTTATTGTGCCTGATGGGTTGCGGAGTTTAAATTACGAAAGTAATGGACTGCCACTAAATTCGAAATCGAACGTCCGAAATCTCAAATCAGGCGAGCACCCAGGTATCTTTACTGCCGCCGCCCTGTGAGCTGTTTACTACCAGTGAACCTTCTTTAAGGGCCACGCGTGTTAATCCGCCCGGCACTATCTCAATGCCGTCGGGCCCGTAAAGGGCATAAGGGCGAAGGTCGACCCGGCGGGGTTTTAACAGGCCCTGCATATAACAAGGCGCCGCCGAAAGGCTAATAGTTGGCTGGGCAATAAAATTGCGCGGATCTTTCAGGATCTCTTTTTTATAGTCGTCAATTTCCTGTTCAGATGCGGCATGACCCATCAGCATACCATAGCCACCGCTACCATTGGTTTTTTTAACCACCATGTTATTCAGGTTTTTGAACACATGTTCACGTTCATCAGGGTTGCCCAATTGGTGGGTGGGTACGTTTTTCAGGATCGGTTCCTCGTTCAGGTAGTAACGTATCATATCCGGAACGTAAGCGTAAACCGCTTTATCATCGGCAACGCCGGTGCCAATAGCATTTACAATAGCCACATTGCCTTTGCGGTAAGCGCCCATGATGCCGGCAACACCCAGCATGCTTTCGGGATTAAAAACGAGTGGGTCCAGGTACTCGTCGTCAACCCGGCGGTATATCACATCTACCTGCTGCAGGCCGGTAGTGGTTTTCATGTATACCTTATGGTTATTAACTACCAGGTCTCGGCCTTCTACCAGTTCAACGCCCATCAAACGGGCCAGGGTAGTATGCTCAAAATAGGCCGAGTTATATATGCCCGGACTTAGCAATACAATGGTTGGGTTTGATATTTGCCTGGGCGAAAGCGCCAGCAGGTTCTTATATAATATAGTTGGATACTCGGTTACGCTGCGAACCCCGCATTGGGGCAGCAGATCCGGAAACAAACGCTTGGTGATCTCCCGGTTCTCCAGCATATAGCTTACTCCTGATGGGGTGCGCAGGTTATCTTCCAGCACATAAAAAGTGCCGTCCTCATCACGGATCAGGTCGATGCCAGATATGTGTACATAGATATCATAGGGCACTTTAAGCTGGTACATCTCCCGCAAAAAATGCGGACAGGAGTAAATAATATCAATGGGCACTATGCCATCCTTTACAATAAACTGGTTGTTATATATATCTTTCAGGAACAGGTTAAGGGCGGTAAGCCGTTGTTTGATGCCTTTCTCTACAAAAGCCCATTCACTGGCGGTAATAATACGGGGGATAATATCAAAAGGGAATATCTTTTCGATACCCTCGCCACTGTTGTAAACGGTAAAAGTAATACCCTGGCTCATGAACAGGCTTTTGGCCAGCTCTTCTTTTTTGTTCAGATCATCGGCCGATTCTTTTGAAATGTACTCGATAACTTTCAAATAATGGTCGCGAACATTGCAATTTGTACCATACATTTCGTCCCATACGCCGTTAATGGGAGTGTATTGATTAAAATAAGCTGATTCTTTCATGTAAAATTGCCATAATTATAAATTTATCAATCAGTTATTTTTTATAAAATGTAATTTATGAAGTGTTTTATTAAAAAAGCAAAAAAAATGTCAAAAAAAACCAATTATTTATATAAATAATTCATTTTAAGTAAATTTTAATAAATTATTGCTTTTTATTTAAGATGATTTGTTGCTTTTGACTGAAAAATGGTGAACTTGTTAATTTGAAAGAATAACTAAGGGAATCTTATCTTTATACTTTTATAAATAAAGATGGATTTTAAGATCACTTTTCCGGCTGGCTATAACGAAACCAATGAACTTGATGACAATATCGATGTTCATATTATACTTGAAAATGGTAACGTGTTTGTAGCTACACTATTTACGCTGGCAAATATTCAAAGATTAATGGCACAATCCGGTTCGGCCAGTTTCTGGGCATCTGATATGATCATCGCGGCAAACCTGAGCCACGAAGGTATCAGAGATACGATACAGGAAGTTATTGACGATGAGTATCTGGAACATGCCTGCACTCATATTGGCAGGATAGAAAAGCGGTATGCAGGTATGTCCTTTGATCAAATTCCTGATATGGCCGATGGTTATAAGCTTATTGGCAAACAAGGCTGATGACCAGGGGGATGATATAAAAATCAATAGACATTTGTCTTAATCCCCTCAGGGTCTCCTGAAAGAGACCCTGAGGTTGTTTCTAAACCAGTTTATACCTCAGGATCCTCTGCGAGAGACCGTGAGGGGACAGTAAAATCATTTTTAATTCCCTCCCCACGGGAGGGGCGCGTAGGACAGGTGTAATGGGAGGGTGGGGTTTCTGCGTGCAATGACTATTCTGTTTCATAAACCCCTTCCTCCCCTTCCCGAGGGAAGGAATCGCACAAGGCTTTGGCTGTTTTGATGATGCCATGCTCCGTCGAAGTATGGTGGGTAGGCCTCTGCGCTCCACCCCTCAACGGAGCTCAGGGTGACAACCCTGTTTTTGTGATGTTATTGATGTGCTATATCTACTCATGTGCTATTACCAGAAAGAGGTTTTATCATCAATCGAATTGATGTTCATAGGTATTTTGTTATCTATGGATTAACGTTAGACCTGTGATATTGATGCAAAAAGTGGGTTTACACATTTTTGCCTAAAAAATTATTAATTAATTGATTATCAGTAATTTAAATCGATGTAAACCCAAAAAAGTGTAAACCATGTAAACCCACTTTTTTGCTAATAGAGCCTATTCGTCCAACCCCGAATGATACATTAATTCGTGGCTGAGTATCCGGATAAGTCAAATAAAAAAAAGAGGCTGATCATGATTAATGATGTAGCCCCTTTTAGCAATATATTTAGGTTGAAAAATTTAAACCCGGATATAGATCTTCTTTTTATCCAGCAACCAGCCCACGCACCAGCAAATAAGCATATAGCTTATGGCAAATAGCAGCGAGCCGATAGCTCCCGGGGCTATTACCTGGTAAAGGGAAGTATTGATCCAGTCGTAAAAACTGGTTCCTTTTACGCTGAGCATGTAAAAGAATATCACCAGTATTTCTGACAGTACATAAATGGGTAATGGGTTTTTGCCCAGGATGGTGAAAAAGCGTGTCCAGTTGCCCTTGTTCCAATTGTTGATCTCCAAGGCGTAAACAAGGAATGATAGGATCACCAGGTCGAGCCCGGTGGTTACCAGTACAAATGAGCTTGTCCACAGCTTTTTGTTGATCGGGAATACCATGTTCCAGCATAAGGCCAGAAAGATGAACAGCGCGCCGGTAAGCAGCATTTTTGCTATGGTATCATAACCCTTGCCTTTTTGCTGTATGAATTTACCTGCGTAGTAACCAATAACCACGTTCACTATAGCAGGCAGCGTGCTCAGGATACCTTCGGGATCAAAGGCTATTTTTTCGCCATGATACATGTGGCTGTCGCCCAGGATGAATTTATCCAGGAATATGCCCGCATTGCCGGTCATGCTTAGGGGATCATTCGGGTCGCCAAAAACCAGCAGCAAGATCCAGTAGCCAATTAATAACAGTACAGATAGAATAACAACCGACTGCTTTGACAGAAAATGGATCATGAGCGAGGCGAAGCAATAGCATAAAGCTATCCGCTGCAATACGCCCATAATGCGGGTATTTGCAATAGGAGATAAGGAAACATGACCTCCCTTAAAACTAAAGAAGGGAAACCAATACATGAGATAGCCTATCAGGAAAATGAGGAGGGCGCGTTTAAATATTTTACCTAAAACAGCCGCATTGCCCAGTTCCTGGTAGCGTTTCATGGAAAAACTCATGGCATTGCCCACGGCGAATAGAAATGAAGGGAATACCAGATCGGTAGGGGTAAAGCCATGCCAGGTAGCATGTTCAAGTGGCGAGAAAGGGGCCGCGCCACTACCGGGCGTATTTACAATGATCATGAAACAGATAGTCATACCACGAAATACATCCAGCGACAGAAACCGCGTTGATGATTTATTCATAATTTATTATTTAGGTTTGGTGTGCTTAAAAACAGGGGCGTGATAAGCAATTGGTTAAAAAAGCTTACCAGGCGGGGTTAGCCCGGTAAGCTTTAGCTGAATTTTTATTAATAACCTGCGTTTTGTTTAAGTACAGGACTGCCGCCACTTGCACTTAAGTCAATTTGCCTTTGCGGGATAGGATAGTAATCATTTTTACCTTTAACATACTTTCCGCTCCTAAGGTCGGTAGTAACGGTGTTTTGGTATTTAAAATAGTTATTCAGCTCGGTATCGGCAATGCCCCACCTAACCAGGTCAAAAAAGCGGTGCCCCTCCATCGCTAATTCAATTTTGCGCTCAAAATAAATGGCTTTCAGAGCGAATGCCTGGCTGGAAAATGCCCCACCTGGATATGGGCTCACTTTATAATTAGCCGCCGGTGTATTTGTAAAACCCTTGGTTGGATTTGCAGGATCGATGTAGGTATGTACAAAGCCAATTGGATTTGCAGCCCTGTTACGCACCTGGTTCACATAATCTTCTGCCTTGGCCAGATTACCCTGCTGGGCTTCAACTTCGGCAGCCATTAAAAGCACATCGGCAAAGCGGATCACATTATAATTAATGGCCGAGCCTGGTGCCCAGGAGTGGTTATCGCCATCGGTATTTTGTGTCGCGTTCCAATAAACATTTTTTATTGGCGAGTAGGGGCCTGCATAGCTCTGATCCCGAACCCACGAGTCGCCCGGGTGTATACCCCAGTCAAGGTATGGAATACCGCGACGGCCTGCTGTCCAATCCAAACGGGGGTCGATATTACCGTCATCTGGTGTAAAGTCGTCAGATGATGACAGGTGCATATCATTTTTTATAGCGTGACTGTTAAAATCATCCAGGTAAGGCAAGCCGTTATTATCGGTACGGAAGTGGTTAACCAGATCGGCAGATGGCTGATAAAAACCGCAGCATGGGAATGGGCTGTCTGTGCCATAAGGGAAGTTCAGCATATCGCCATTGTTGGCATTGGTGGGGCCATCCGGGTCAACATTAGCTGCCATTTGTATAGCAAATACCGCTTCTTTTGAATTTTCTGTTTCTGGTGTAAAATTGTCATCAAACTTGTCGTTTAAGCCATATTTAAGGCCGTTTGAAGTAACACCATTCTGAATAACATCGTCAAACACGGTTTTTGCCTGTGGGTATTTTTGCTGATATAAGTAAGCTTTTGCCAGGTAAGATCCAGCTGCCCATTTATTGACCATGCCTACGCTTGATTGTGTAGCCGGCAGGTTCTTATAAGCAAAGTCAAGGTCGGCCTCTATTTTCGACCATACATCGGTATTGTTAGGCTGATTAAAATTGGTGGTCGTTTCGTCGATATAAGGCACATTTTTGAAGATCTTCCGCAGATCAAAGTAGTAATGTGCTCTTAAAAAACGGGCTTGCCCAATGATGTTGGCTTTTTCGGCATCAGTAAGGGTAGGTACCTTGGCTACTACCTTTAAAACAGTGTTGGCCCTTGAAATGCCTTCATAATCGGCCTTCCATTTACTGTTGTAAAAAACGTTGGTAGGGTCGCTGTAAAATTGCATGATGGGTTCAATCTCAGATACGTCGCCCGCTATACTGCCTTTATTCGCATCGCCGCCGGCCACGCCACCTAAAACCCAGTTATCAGGCGAGGTTTCCCAGGGATTGCCACCGCCTATGGCCGATGTGCCTGCCATGCCGTCTAAAGCGGCGTAAGTACCTACAAGCAGGCCATTAACGCCATCCTTTGTTTGGAGCAGAGGAGATTCCAAGGCCCCCAACAACGGCTTATCCAATGATTTTTTACATGAACTAATTGATATGGCAAGAGCCATACTTAAAGCGATATATATTTTTGTTCTCATTGTAATCGTGCTTAATGATTAATTATAATGTTAGATTAACACCAAATAAGAAGGTGCGGGGACTTGCATAGGTGCCTTCGTCAATTCCAAAAGTGGTATGCCCCTGACTGTCGGGTTGCCCCTGTAATTCAGGGTCGATGCCGGAGTATCCGGTTATCGTAAATAAGTTGGTCCCTGATACATATAATCTTAATTTTTGAATACCTAACTTTTTAAGGCCGTTTGGTGAAAAGGTGTAGCCTATCTGTGCATTACGCAGGCGTACATATGAACCATTTTCAACAAAATAAGAGTTTGGCTGTGCGTTACTGCTAAATGAAGAGTTAACTTCCTGTATTGGCGCTTTAGCGTTTTGGTTTGTTGGCGTCCAGGAATCATAAAGTGCTGTTTGGCTTTTAGCTGTGGTAAATGATGAGTAAAAGTCTCTCCAGCGTTTAACGTTGTTCCATATTTTGTTGCCAAAAACACCGTAAAATAACGCGTTAAAATCAAAGCCTGCGTAGGTAACCCCAAGGTTTAAGCCTGAAGTGAATTTAGGGTTAGGATTACCAATAAAAGTTCTGTCGGCATCTGTGATCTTACCATCGCCATTAACATCCGCATATTTGAAACGACCAACAGCTACATCCGTTTGGTAGGTTGCATTAGGATCATTTGACGCTTTTTGAACTTTTGCGTTAGCCGCATCTATTTCCTGTTGCGAGTTCCAGAAGCCTGCTATTTTATAACCATAAAATTCGCCGTATGAATGCCCTACCTCATTGCGTACAAATCCAATGTCAAAACCTCTGGGGTTATCGCTATCAAAATAATTGGCATCATTGGATACTTTGGTTATTTTATTGCTAAAGGTGGTAATGTTGAATGTGGCGTTAAATCCAACCTTGTTTACTTTAAAATTGGTAGCTATGCTGGCATCCAAACCGTCCGTTTTCATTTTAGCGATATTTACAAACGGTGGCGCGCCGTTGCCGATAGTGCCTAACACCTCCGGATTGTACAATAGATCGCGGATATCTTTACGATAGTAATCAACTGTAACGGTAATAGCGCTGTTTAATATAGAAGCGTCAAAACCTATGTTGGTATTGGCGTCTTTTTCCCATTTAGCGTTGGGATTACCAATTTGCGACTGATAAAAACCTGCTACAACGTTGTTGCCTCCATTAAGTGCATAATAAGATTGGCCTACGGCACTGCTAAACGCATCAAACCGGTTTGAAGAGGTGATGTTAAGCTGGTTACCCATAATGCCATATCCACCACGTATTTTCAAATCATTAAGCCATGCAGCACCTTTCATGAAGCCTTCCTGAGATATCCTCCAGCCTGCACTGAAAGCCGGGAACCAGCCATATTGATGAACTTGTGAGAAATTGGAGGCTCCGTCACGGCGAACGGTGGCATTGAAAAGATATTTGCCATCAAAAATGTAATCGGCCCTGGCAAATAACGAAAACAAGGATGATTCGCCACGATAGCTGTAGTTACTAGCGCTGCTCACATTACCTGTGCTTAAATCAACATAGTTAGGGTCAAAACTAAAATATCCTTGTCTTGCACCACCCAGGTTGCTGGAGTAGCTCTGATTAGCTTCTGAGCCTACCAGTACCTTAATATCATGCTTATTAATTGTTTTATGATAAGCTAAAGTATTGGTCCAGGTCCAGTTATAATTGCTGTATGAATCCTCATTATACTGATTGGTTTGCGAGTTCTCTACGTTTTCATATTGAGGATAGGTGAAGCTATGAGAGGCCCCGGAAGCCGTTTCGCCACCAAAACTGGTGCGTATAGTAAAGTCATTTAAAAAATCAGCTTCCGCAAATACGTTTCCAAACAGCCTGTAAGCAAGCGATTTATTGTTTCTTGTGCGTTGCTGCATAGCTACGGGGTTAAAGGCATCGCCCAGGCCAGATCCGTTATCACCGGCATAGTTGCCCTTAATGTCATATACAGGGATAATAGTTTGCTCCCTGAAGGCATGAGCTATAACCGCATCACCATTGTTATAGCCTACCTGAGGATTATTAACTACGGAATAAGCCAGGTTTTCGCCAATGCGCACATGCTTATTGAAATTGTGCTGACTGTTGGCACGAATGGTATACCTTTTTTCGTAGGTATTGATCAGTGTACCTTGTTGATTGAAATAATTTAACGAGAACAAATAACTTCCCTGTTCATTGCCTGAGCTTACGGCCAGGTTGTGGCTGGTCATAGGGGCGGTTTTAAATATTTCGTGGTACCAGTCTGTACCGGCTTTGTTAGCTTTGGTGATCCGGTAAAAACTGTTGTAATCGTCGGAAGTGGTATAATTAGGGTTTACGTAGTACAATGAAGGATCGGTAGATGGATCTCCATTTTTTGCACCAGCCGGTGAAATGTAATCAGGTAAAGTATAAGTTGAGCCTTTTCCATCAGGGTTATACTGATCGTCCTGAAAATCGGTAACACCAGAGTTTGCCTGGGCCAGGTGTTTTAAATCGGCGAGCTCCTGAGGGGTTAACGTGTGCCATACGTTGCCTCCCTTAGGTACCTGCCTCCCGTAGTAGGCATCATATTGAATAGTAACTTTTCCCTTGCCTTTTTTAGTAGTGATGATAATTACACCGTTAGATGCACGCGCGCCATATATAGAGGCCGAGCTGGCATCCTTTAATATTTGAAAGTTTTCAATATCGTTAGGGTTAATGGTGCTGATATCCTGTGTTGGTATACCGTCAACAACGTATAATGGATCGTTATTGCCAAAGGAGTTGAAGCCCCGTATACGTACTTGTGGTTCGGCACCAGGCTGACCAGATCCTATGATGGTAACACCGGATGCCTGACCTTGTAACTGGCTATTTACCGATCCTGAAGCTTGCTTGTTCATGGCTTGTACATCAACCACAGCTACGGCGCCTGTCAAATCCTTTTTCCTTTGCGTCGCATAACCTACTACAACCACCTCGTTCAGTGATTTTGATTCTTCTGCCAGGATTACGTTGATAGAAGTTTTTCCATTAACGGCTATCCGTTGAGTGGTGAAGCCTAGGAAAGTAAACTCCAGCGTACCATTGCCATCGGGCAGCGTGAGGCTGTATTTACCATTAACATCAGTTACCGTACCTAACGAAGTTCCCGCCAGTTTAACACTTACTCCGGGAAGCGGGGTGCCGCTCGCGTCCTTAATCACCCCGGTTACGGTAACCGTTGCAATGGCTTTGCCATCGGCAGGTTTAATGATAATAATATCATCAACTACCTGGAACGTTAATGGTTGGTTCTGAAGCACATTTTTCATCACCGTTTCGATGCTGGCGTCTTGTAACTCAACGTTTATTTTTTTGTCGGCATTTACCTGATCAAGCCGGTAAAAAACAGTGTATTTACTGTTCTTTTCTATCTGCCTGAACATCTGTTTTACCGAAATGTTATTAAGGTTAAAATTGTAAACGTTTTGTGAATAAACGGCAGCATGTATGTGCATTATACCCGTAAAGAGCAAAACAGTAACAAGCTTCATAATTTTAATGGTTTTTTGCCATGCATGCGCAGGCCATACAGATTTTCTGTCAAAATTTATCATAAATTTGTGTTTGTTAATTAGTTAATACTAGGCTTCCCCAAGCGTAGGGTATTAGCTATTAATTTTTACATAGCCCGGAGTGTTAGCGCACGCCGGGTTTTTTATTGAAAAGAGAAGGAGTTATTTTTTTGCCATATGCGCTTTTTTAATAGTTATGTTTTATTGTTGATTAGTTGGTTTCTTTAGTGATGGTTACGGTATTGCCTGTTATGGTATAGTCAATGTCTGTATTCCCTTTTATTAAGCTCAATACCTTATCAATGGTGGCTATATTTTTAAAGCTTCCGTAATACCTAATGTTCTGTAACCCGACATCATTCATGATTATTTTTACGTTGTATCGGCGTTCCAGTACCCTTGATATTTCATTAAGGGTATTTCCGTCAAACACCAGCAGATCCTCTTTCCAGCCATCATATTTATCCATCTTGGCCGAATCGATCTGTAATACCTGTATCTCGTTCAGATCATGTTGGTCATCGGGTTTATAAGTGTATTTTTCTTTTTGCTGCTGATAGTATATTCGCAATACCTGCCGTGGCTTAACATATATGCGGCTCATTTCGCGTGTATTATTATCAATATTGCCTTCAACAGAAACCTCTCCCTTTACAACTGTTGTTTCAAAGAAAGAGTCGTTAGAGTATGATTTCAAATTAAACTTGGTGCCGATATCCCTAACGGTATAATTTTTTGTGTTTACAATAAATGGTATTGTTTTTTTACCCGGAGCTATTTCAAAAAATGCCTCACCCTCCAAATAAACGGTGCGGTTTTTTTTGCCAAAATCAGTATTATAGTTCAGCTTGCTGCCGGCGTTTAACCAAACCAGGGTGCCATCGGTTAAAACTATCTTTTTTATACCTCCCTGCTTAACAGATACTACTCTGATGCTTTGCACATTTTGCGCATAATGCCTTACTAATAAAACAGACAATATACCAACCAGCGCTACAGCCGCCGCCACTTTACTCCATTTGTACAATTGCCTGTATTTTGTTTCCTGGGGCAGTGTCGACAAAAATTTGTGATATGCTTTTTCTTCATCAACAATTTCTGGCTTCAGGTACAACATATTTTGCCAGCTTTCATACAACTGGGCAAAGTACTGCTCATTTTCCGGATGCGCTTTTACCCATTCCCTTATGCGATCTGTCTCCTGCTCGTCGGCCTCACGGGTAATGTACTTTACCAGTAATAATTTTATCTCTTCGTTATCCATTCTTATTATATTAGCAAGACAACTAAAAAACGGCTTACCCTCAAAACTTTATAAAATATTTTTTATAAATATTCGGCAATGGGCATTAAAACCCCGAATTAATTGTGTTTATGCTACACTATGCAGAATGTTTTATAATTACTTTATCATTATTTCCATATTAAATTTGAAACTTTTAAATTTTTTTAGCTAACTTGTTAAAGTTTTTTAAAAAGTGCCTCATTTTGATTTGATTATGAATAAATGATTACTAAAAGCGACGAGATACTCATTACAAAACTTACGCAGGGTGATGCAAGGGCTTTTGAAGCTTTATTTAAGCTTTATTATACCCGGCTTACGATTTTTTGCAACCGTTTTGTTAATGATCTTTCTATTGCTGAAGAAATTGTTGCCGATGTTTTCGCTCTTTTATGGGAAAAAGGTCATGAGGTTAGTTTTTCAACTTCGGTTGGGTCTTATTTGTTTAAAATGGTACAAAACCGGAGCCTGAATTACTTAAAACATCAAAAAATAGAAAACTTATACGTGGCTTATCTGGAAAAGAATAATCTTTTTAATGAGGTACGTAACACCGTAGAAAGTGGGTATGAAGAAAAGGAACTAACCCGGCAGATTAATGCGGCTATTGACACCCTGCCCAAGAAATGCCGTGAAATTTTTGTGATGAGCCGTTTCAGCGATATGAAGTATAAAGAGATTGCCAGTAAGCTCAATATCTCTCCTAAAACTGTTGAGCGCCAGGTGAGCATAGCGCTCGAAAAGCTGCGGCAAACTTTAAAACATGTAACTTACCTGTTTTTTCTATAATTACTCCCGAAATATTTTATAAAAAGTAAATCTTTATTGGATATTTGATCGTAAAATAATGCTGTTACGTAACCCCCTTTTGTAACTGGTATAAGTATGCGAATAAAGCTGTTGTTATTATTAACAGGTGTGCTGTTAATTGAATTTGGTTATTACTTATATAAAAGATATTCTTTTGAACCAAGGCATTTATCCCGGCACGAAATAAAGCACAAAAACAACATACTCCGGATTGGTATTATTGGCGATAGCTGGGCCAGCGGAACCACGCTCGATACCATTATCAGCGATGAGTTTTTAAAGCATGGTTTAAAAACAGAGATCATTTCATTTGGCGAGCCGGAGGCCAAAACAAAACAGATATATGATAACCTTTACACCAACCCGGGTACGCCTTACTCCAGCAGCGAAATTTTACACCACAACCTTGATTACTGCATTGTTTTAGCAGGTACCAGTGATGCCGCCGGTGAAATGGGGGCCAAGTTTTACGCTTATTACTGTTCGCTCATTATAGGAGATCTGTTAAAAAATAACATCGAGCCTGTTTTTGTGACCATGCCCGATTTTGGTTTTAAGGAAACCACCGATAGTTTGGATGTATTACAAAAGGCCCGTAACGAAGTAGTTTCTTTAATTATTGATAATGGCAGTACGGGTAGCCTTGATGATTACCGCAAACAGGTTAATCAGTTGTTAAAAGACACCCATCTGCAGGATTCAACCATAGTGGTGCCCTTTAGTATGGTATGTGATAATTATAAAAAACATAAGATCCTCTATCGAAACAGTGGCCACCTGTCAACAATTGGGAAGCAAAAAATGGGGAAACTGATAGTGCAGTATATTTTGAATCAACTATATCGAAATAATTCGACAGTGCCTTCGGGTAGCCGGGATATAGTTAACGCTAAGCCCAAAGCACCACATATGCTTTCCTCAGGAAGTTAGGGCTTCCAGCTTTTTAATATCGCGATAGCAGATATAAAGCGGTATAATGCCAAAAATGCCAAAGCAGCAATCAATAAAGCGCCAGTAAATGGGGATACCGCGTATCGGACCTGCGATAAAGGCCAATGGAAACACCATAATACAGGCGATCATCCCAAACTGGATAACCCAGATGTTTTTTACAGGATCTTTTAACGGCCCAACAAATGCCATGGCTATTACCAGGTGGCCGAATGCCAGCCAATCGGTACCATAACTTAAGTAAGGATAGTTTTGATTGGTAGTTTTTACGGCCAGGTACACCTTCATGATCCAAGGTTGCATAAATGTGGGGAAAGCCTGGGCGTGTGCCGCGAAAAAGGCCAGTTCAGTTTCGATGGGGAAGGCAGTTACACCACTTAATACTAAGCCGATGATGAATATAATGATCCAGGTTTTTACCTTTTTGCGTAATTGCTGCTCGTGTTGAACCATGCAGTGAATGTAATGGTTTTATAAAGTTATTGCCCGCAATATTTTTTAATAAAGCTGTCGGCTTTATCGCTGCCTATATTGCGGATAAAGGTCCAGTCGGTGCAGGCGCCTTCTTTATCACCCTGTTTTAATTTTTGATTAGCCTGTTTCAGCAGGTCGCTGATCAGCTCGTCGTCAAAACCCAACTGTTTTTTTAAGGCCAGAATGGCAGGTTCTTTACTGGTATCTGCTGTGCCTTTGTATTTATTGATATAGTAATTAGTTACGGCGTTTTCCAACTCCTGCCGGTTTTTATAATCATCAATGGCGGCCTGCATATTTGCCGTGTTATTCTGATAGCCGCAGTTGGTTTGGGACGGATCGAAACGAATAGGTTGTACCAGGTTGGTGTTTTCGTTGTAGTCGGTTGGTATAGTCCAATGCCCTGATGTAAGTTTGATAACCCGCAGGGCCTCATCATCCAGGTCGATACCCAGGCCCCGCTGAACGCTGGCGCTGGTAACCTTGCCGTTACGGTCAATCCTGAATGCTACATCAATAGTGCCCGAAATACAATTTTTGCTGGAATATTCTGGATATACTATCTTGGTTCTTAAAAAATCCAGGAGCGCGTTTTGGCCGCCTTTGAAAGCAGGCTGGGCGGAGGCCATTAATGCCGTTGTTACCATCAGCGAAACGAATATAAACAGGCGCTTTATCATCCTATAAATATCGACAATAAAACGGATATAAAGTTTAATATGAATTAGCTTTTACGTGGGGTTAGAAGCCTAAAACCAAGCCAGGATCGGGAACATTCAGCCGGTATTTTTCCTTTTCGGAGTATTTACATACGCCGGGATAGTCGCCATATTTACCTTCCATATCATACATGAGCTGAAAATGCAGGTGTGGCGGCCACTGACCGTTCTCCTGGTTGTTGCCCAGTGTGGCTATCTGCTGGTTTTTACGGATGGGCATACCAACTGTCAGTCCGTTCAAGCTTTTGCGGCTTAGGTGCCCGTAGAGGCTGTACAGGGTTAGGCCATCAAGGTTATGTTGCAATATAATGGCTGGGCCATAGTCGCCCAGGTTATTATTATCCTGAAAGCTGTGAACTGTACCATCAAACGGCGAATAAATAAGCGTACCTGCATCGCCCCAGATATCAACGCCTAAATGCAAGCGGCGCGGCTCATCATCGGTATCAAAGTGTGAACTCACGGCGTAAATGGTGCGGTGCTCCATATAGCCGCCAATGCCATACCGGGAGTTACTGGCTTTTAATTTCTCACTTACCCAATCAGTAAACCGTTGTGTATCGGCAATGATATCTATATTAAGGTCGGTGTTAGCGGCGGTAAAATCCAACGGAAAAAGCCGGTCGGAGCCGGCATTATAATCAACCACTTTGCCAATGGCTGCAGGGTTGTTTTGCAAGTAAGTTTTTAAACGGGCATGCGGATCCATCCGGCAGTGTTATTCGGTATCGGGCTGGCGCTCTTCTTTGCTTAGTTTTTCAAATATCTTGTCCATACGCTCTACGTATTCGCTGGTGTCGTCCACAAAAAACTCCAACTGCGGAATGATCCTTACCTGGTCTTTAATACGGGCGCCTAGTTTATACCTGATCTCGGATGCGTGTGATTTAATGGTTTGCAGGGCCAGTTGCAGGTTGTTGTTGCCAAAAAAGCTTAAAAATATACGGGCGATGGCCAAGTCTGGTGTTACGCGTACTTTAGTAATGGTTACCAGGGTATTTGGCAAATAGTTCATGCCTTCGCGCTGAAATATGGCGGCCAGATCCTGCTGTATTACTCCGGCAAATTTTTGCTGACGTTTTGATTCCATAATAGTTAATTAACGCCACTGTGGCAAATGAGTTTTATTTATTTGGTTTAGAACGGCTGAAATATAGCAGGCGTTGTGAATGATTAAAGCTATTAATAATAACGTATTAATTGCAAATGTCCTGGGGTATCTCTTTGGTTATTTTTATAACTTTTTTTACAACCAGGGTACTGTCATACTCAGATCCCATACCTTCTTTTCCTGATTTTGATTTGATACCTTCTACCTCCACATATACAGGCTCGTAAGGTTTTTCGAAATTGAGCTGTGAGTATTGCAATTCTAACTGGGCCGAACTGTCGGTAACCCAAAACTCTCTGCCGCTATCGCAATCTTTGAATGATTTTATTTCGGGGCCAAAACTATATAAACCCTTAAAAACTGTTTGTTCTTTGGCTTTTGATGAGTTCCTGTTACATGAGCATGCAGCAATTAAAACAAGTAAGAACGCGAAATATTTAATATACCCTATCCTCATACCGCAAATTTACAAATCCTGTTTGATTTCATCTAAACCTTTAATACTTAATCGTGCGCTAATGCCTGATGCTATTACAGAAATGATGCCAACTGTTAAAAATACCAAGGCAACATCAACCGGGTTAATATCAACCGGATAAGCATCAATCACCGACATTTGCGCGCCCATTTTTATCCAGCCAAAATGCTGTTGCAGCAGGCAGAATATCAGGCCCAAAGCAATGCCGGCAATACAGCCGATGAGAGATATCATCATCCCTTCAAAAAAAAAGATGCCTTGAATGGTTTGCTTGTTGGCACCAAGGCTGCTTAGTATGGCAATGTCCTTTCGCTTATCAATTACTAGCATGGTTAACGAACCAATAATGTTAAATATTGCTATGATCAGTACAAAGGTGAGTATCATAAATATCGACCAACGCTCATAGTTCAAGGTTTTGTAAAGTTCGGTGTTTTGCTGTTTGCGATTTTTTATGGTGAATGTTTTGCCAATATCTTCTATTAATTTGCTTTGTACCGATGCTAGATTGGTGCCTTTTTTATAAGTAAGCTCAATAGATGATACCTCTTTGGGCTGATCAAGCAGATCGCGGGCAAACTCCAGGGGAGTTACTACAATATCGTCAAACTCCTGCTGAATACCAAACACGCCGGATGGATTGATGGAGCGAACCACAAATTCATTAAGCGGATTGTCTGAACTTTCCGTCCCCCGTCTGGGCGAGTATATTTGTATGGGCGAAAGCTCATCATGAACATTAATACCCAGATTATTTTGAATAGTAGCTCCAATAACAGCGAAGTTGCGCCCTCCGCTTTTTAAGGTAAAAGAGCCCACCTGTACGGTGCTATCCAGCTGTTTGTTTTTCAAGAAATCGTCACTTACTCCCTTTAAAGTCGCCAGGAAGGTTTTGTCGCCATATTTGATCAGTGCTTTTTCCTGCAATACTTCGGTGTAGGAAATAAGGCGTTTATCCTGATGCAAGGTATTAAAATAGGCGGTATCCGGATTAAAAGTTTTACCAAGGCGGGTTTCTATCTTGATCTCTGGGGTAAAGTTGCTGTACAACGAAAGGATCACTTTTTCGAAACCATTGAATACCGATAAAATAATGATGAGCGCTGCGCTGCCAATTAAAACACCGAGCATGGAAATACCCGAAATGATATTAATAGCGTGCATTTTTTTGCCCGAAAAAAGGTACCGTTTAGCTATATATACCGAGGTGTTCAATTAGTTTTGGAGTTGTAAGTTGCAAGTTATGAGTTGGGAAGGACTTTTGACTTTTTAATTTTGACTTTTAATTTAAAAACGGGTTGTTTTGTTTTTCGTAACCGATAGTAGTTTCTGGGCCGTGGCCAGGATAAACTATGCAATCATCGGGCAGGCGAAACAATTTGGTGGTAATGTTATCCATTAATGTACTAAAATTGCCGCCGGGAAGATCATACCGGCCGATGCTCAGCCTGAACAGCACGTCGCCGCCTATCAGTATATTGGCTTCCTTGTCATAAAAACATAACGAGGCAGGCGAATGGCCAGGAGCAAAGATCAAATGCAAGGTGGTATTGCCAAATTGGATGCTGCCGGTTTCGGGCAGAAACTCATCGGGCAGGGGAGATACTTCATAACGGATGCCCATTTGCGGGGCATAGGCTACTACAGCAGCTAGTACTTCAGATTCTCCCTCGTGAAATTTTGGTTTTAGCCCGTACGTGTCAAATACAAATTTGTTACCCAATACATGGTCGATATGGCAATGGGTGTTTAATAACAATACCGGTGTTAAGTTATTGTCCCTTATAAAATGTGTAAGCGCGTTTTGTTCGGAAGCGGTATACATCCCCGGATCAATGATCACACATTCGCCGGTTTCGTCATATAAAAGATAGGTGTTTTCCTGGTAAGGATTATTCACAAACGATTTCACTTTTGCCATGGCCCAAAAGTAAGGATTTTATTGATTTGGGAATTCGGATGTTCGATTTCGGATTTATTTGATAGAAGAATTTTTCTGAACCATGATTAACTCCGTTGAGGGCTACGCCGTTTGTGGGATTTGAGGATTACCACGATATTAAAAAATCCTATAATCCTTTAATCTGGTAAATCATGGTTCAGATAAAATCCGGAATCAAAACTAATCTTCTACCAACTCCACCTCTGCAACCGGGCTAAATAGATAAACGCGCTTGGTAGCTATCTCTGTACATTTAAAACGCTTGCGCAATTGCTCTTCCTTGCGGAAGATCCTGCCGCCTTTTATTTTGAATAGTGCTTTTAGCGGCACTTTTTCTACCGTAAGTACAGATTCTTTAGGCGCGTCATATTTGCGTAGGGAACGGTACAAATTCAAGTCCGAGCAGCTGGATGCTGCCGGGTTATTCAGATAGCTGGTAATGGCATGTTTTACATCGGCAGGGAAAATGTCTTTTTCAAAAAAAGGCTGCATCATTTTTTTGAAATTGGCCTTCCATTCTGTGCCATGTGGTTTGGCTTTTTGTTTATGTTCGTTCCAGGTGTGCAGATGCGCGAATTCATGTACTGTAGTTACCAGGAAAGCGTATGGGTTAAGATCGTAATTAACGGAGATGCGGTGACCTTTGCCGCCGTAAGGTGCACGGTAATCGCCAAATTTACTGCCGCGGTTACGCGAAATTTTAAATTCACATTTAAAGTAATCAATCCAGCGGCCAATAAGGGGAGCCGCGTCTGGCGGAAGATACTTTTCTAAAACTTTTACTTTATCCAATTTTTACCTCTATACAAATATAGGGAATCATCGGTTCATAGTTGATGGCTCATGGATCATAGCCAGAAGTTTTTAAAGTATTTACAAAGAGATTATTATTTGTTCATAATCCAAAATCTATCAACCATGAACCCAAAGCCTATTTCAGCCAATGGTAAACTATAAAGCTGGCGGTATAAGCCAGGGCAGTCATATAGGCAAACTGCACGGCGGGCCAGCGCCAGTTTTTGGTTTCGCGATATACCACGGCGACGGTGCTGGCACATTGCATAGCGAAGGCATAAAACATCATGAGCGAAAACGCGACGGCCAGTGTAAATACCGGCTGCCCGGTATTGGGATTGGTTGCCTCGTGCATTTTTTCCTGAACCGATTGCATTTTATCCGCATCGCCTTCCACGCTGTAAATGGTGGCCATGGTGCCTACAAAAACCTCTCGGGCAGCAAAGGAGCTGATGAGGGCTATGCCTATCTTCCAGTCGAAGCCTAATGGTTTAATTACCGGTTCAATCACGTGGCCAAATACGCCGGCGTAAGAACTTTCCAGTTTTTCTGAGGCGATAACCTTGGTGAGGCTATCGAGTGTCATGGTTTTTACGTATTGCGGTTGATGGTACTTTTGATCAATTTTGGCAAAAGTATCGCCGGGGCCATATGATTTCAACACCCATAATATCACCGATACGGCAATGATTACCTTCCCTGCCTGTAGCACAAATGTTTTGGAACGGTCATACATAGTAAAGCCCACGTTTTTCCATCGGGGCATACGATATACAGGTAGTTCCATAATAAAATAACCACGTTCGCGGGCTTTTAAAATAAACTTCATGACAAAAGCTACCGTAACTGCCGAAACAATGCTGAGCAGATACATAGCGGTAAGTGCGAGGCCCTGCAGGTTAAATATCCACCATACGTTGCGGTTGGGTACCACCAGCGCGATCATCAGCGTATAAATAGGCAATCGCGCTGAACACGCTACCAAAGGGGTAACCATAATGGTGATCATCCTGTCTTTCCAGTTTTCGATGTTGCGGGTACTCATGATAGAGGGCACCGCGCAGGCAAAACCACCAATAAGCGGCACCACCGATTTGCCGTTGAGGCCCACCTTACGCATCACCTTATCCATCATAAAGGTAACGCGCGACATATAGCCAGTATCTTCTAAGATGGATATCAACGCGAAGAGGATAGCAATCTGCGGTATAAATACCATTACTCCGCTTAATCCGGCAAGCACACCATCAACTATCAAACTTACCAGCGGACCGGCAGGCAATATATTACTGATTACTTTTTGCAGCCAGATAAACAGATCCTCGATCAGCGACATAGGGTAGGCCGACCAGGAAAATATGGCCTGGAAGATGAACATGAGTATGGCAAAGAAGATCACAAAGCCGAACATCTTATGCGTCAATATCTTATCAATTTTATTGCTTACGGTTTCGTCATGTGCCGTTTCGGGCTTTTTAACCGTATCGTACAATAAATCGTTGATGAAATTATAGCGGGCGATGGTTTCTGCGGCCTGGGATTTTTGTGAATGAAACGAAAACTCGTGTTCCAGTTTTTCTATCCTGTCGCTTTGCTCGGTGGAAAGATAGCTCAGCGTTTCATGCTGATGCGCCAGTTGCAGGGCAAGGTAAGAGTTGTCGATCTTCAGATCGTCTTTGATCTGCGCTATAATTTGCGGGGCAATAACTTCTACATCAATGGTATCTTGCTGCAGGGCTATTTTATTGGTGTGGGCGATAGCGTTTTTAAGCTGGTCGATGCCTTTGATCTTACGTGCCGAGATTGGCACTACCTGCACCCCCAATTTTTTAGCGAACAGGTTGATGTCGATATCAATACCTGCTTTTTCAGATACGTCGATCATGTTTAAAGCCACCACGATGGGTATTTTCAAATCGGCTATCTGGGTATAAAGCAATAAATTGCGTTTCAGGTTGGAGGCATCCAGTATTACCACGATCAAATCGGGTGTTAGTCCTTTGGCTTTATCCGCCAATACCGAAAATACAACGGATTCGTCTTTACTTTTGGGATAAATACTATAGGTACCGGGCAGGTCAATGATTTCGGCGGTGCGGCCATCAGGGAGCTGACAAAAGCCAGTTTTTTTATCAACAGTAACCCCAGGAAAATTTCCTATTTTTTGATTAAGACCGGTTAGTATATTAAAGAGAGTTGATTTACCGGTGTTGGGATTTCCTACAAGTGCAACTCTTATATCGGCTTTCAATTTTTACAAATACTACTGCAATACGATGGTGGAGGCTTCAAATTTCCGCAGACTTAACTGATAGCCCGAAACGTGAATAGCGATCGGATCACCAAGGGGAGCAATGCGCGAAATTCTTATTTCCTCGCCTGGCAGGCAACCCATTTCCATCAGTTTTACCGACATTTCCAGATCAGTAAATTCCTTTACAATTCCTATTTCGCCTACTTCAAGTTGTGAAAGTGTCATCGTATAATTTTAAACCACAGCAAATGTAATCTTATTTATATTAAATCCAAATAAGGAGATTGAAATAGATGTGCAGATGTGCAGATATGCAGATGAGAAATGATAAAATGATGACGATGTGGATATGCAAACTTCAGATTACCCTGCACCTCATTGCGAGGCACGAAGCAATCTCCATACTATACAAAGCGGCTCTGCCTATCGGGGATTGCTTTGTGCCTCGCAATGACGCGTGGAGTTAAAAGCCGCCTAAGATGGTTAGAATCTATCCCATCCTCTGCCCATCCGCATATTTGCACATCCGCACATCAGAAAAATGCGGGCAATTACAGCTTTTTTTGAATATGCCGCATGACGATAAGCTCGTTAATAATACGAGTGCCCCTAATACAATGAATTTATTTTTTACCATAACCCGTTGCCCCTAATGTTACCAGCACCGCGAACATACCCATGCAAGTACCCAAAGTATCTGCAAAAAGATCGCTCCAATCGGCGCTGCGCCAAGTAAAAATGGTGAGCTGAAGTATTTCTATCAGCCCACCAAAAATAATGGCAACTATGGTAACTAAAACTATTTGTTTATACGAGAGCGACAGTGGTTTTTGTTGCCTTATTATTCCGTTGCAAAAAAGCACTATCAGCGTGAAAAAGAAGCCGGTATGGGTTAGTTTATCAAAGCCCGGGAAAAACATAGGCGACTTATCCGCATTGCCCAGATCAACGGCGCACATCGTAAAAACAAATAAGGCCCACAAAATTGTGAGCCCATGATATTTTAAAAATAGTTTCATTTAAGCGTTTACCAAAGCTTCGTAATCAGCTGCCGATAAAAGTGAATCAACAGAAGATACATCAGCAAGTTGTATTTTCACTATCCAACCGTCGCCATAAGGGTCGGTATTCACCAACTCTGGTTCTCCGTCTAAGTCGGGGTTAAGCTCGGTAACTGTTCCCGCAACCGGTAAAAATAGGTCAGATACTGTTTTAACGGCCTCTATCGTTCCAAAAACTTCATCCTGTTCAAGTGCTTTTCCTTTGGTAGGAACGTCAACGTAAACAATGTCGCCCAATTCACGCTGTGCAAATTCGGTGATGCCCACAGTTGCTTCTTGACCTTCAACGCGTATCCACTCGTGATCTTTAGTGTATTTTAACTCAGCTGGAAAATTCATATTGTTAATTTTGTGAGCCCAAAAATAGTAAAACTTTGGGCTATCACAATATCCGGGAATTTATTGTTATAGGCAATAAATTTTCAGGATCGCTGGAAAATATCCACGAAATATCAGGGGTCACTCAGATCAAATGGAACGGATAAAAAAGGAGACCTGCTAAAAAGCAAGCCTCAGTTTTTATAAAAAATTATTGATCTATCAGTTTTTTGTATTCGTCTGCAGACAAAAGCGAATTAACAGATTTTGGATCTTTGAGCTTAATCTTAACAATCCAGCCATCGCCATACGGATCTTCATTTATAATCTCCGGGCTGCTTTCCAATTCCTCATTAAATTGAATAATTTCGCCGGCAACGGGCATAAATACGTCAGATACGGTTTTTACGGCCTCGATTGTCCCAAAAACCTCTTCCTGTTCGATTTTTTTCCCCACGGTTGGGATGTCAACAAAAACAATATCGCCTAGCTCGCGCTGCGCAAATTCGGTAACACCTATAGTTGCTGTATCGCCCTCTGCAAGTACCCATTCGTGATCTCGGGTGTATTTTAAATTACTTGGAAAATCCATGTTCGTTGGTTTTGGTTATTTAAAAGTAGTAAAACTTTATACCACTACAAGGGGTAAGGCCCATTCATTTTAGCCATGATTTTTATAGGATTAAGGGATCAGAAAACTTTATGCCGCCCTCGAAATATATTTTACCAGGCTTCTTTTGGCTACCGGCAACAAGGTTTGCTCCAGAGGGAAAGTGATGTCGCTATGCACATAATATACCGCGGGGTTGGGTAAAAACTTATTACGGTTAATCAGGTTCAGCTTTATGGCCTCGGGTGTATTGGTGATGCTGTGCTCATAGGTATCAATAAAGGAAATGTTGATGCCGCGGTATTTATCGTCCTTATCCTCAAAAATAGTGAGGTGATATTCATATATCCAATTGGTGCGCTCCTTGCCGTTGCGTAACGAAAAATAACCATGATAAGGCATCAGGGGAACAATACCTACCGGATCGATATTTAGGCGGCTCTCCACAAAATCATAGATCTCTTTACCCGTTTGTATCGCAGGATCCATCTGTGCCAGGGCATAGGCAATAATCTGCTCAATCTCCTGCATGTTCTGATCGTCCTTAATGATCTTTTGATAGGTAAGCTTTACTGCGTCGATATCAGCCTGCGTTAAACGCTGCGGAAAGGCCTGTTGCAACACAGTTTTGTTCTTTCTAAAATCAACCAGGTTGTTGTAATGAAAAATAAGATCGGCCAGGTTGGGATATAGTCGACTCTTATCAAAGTGGCGGTTAATTTCTTGTAAATAATTCAGGAGAACGTACTTTTTTTGTTCAAAATCGATATATCCCTCAATAAACCAGTTTACGCCCAATGAATTCATTTTTTTTCAGACTCCTTTCAATAGCTTAATTTAAACAAAAAACAGCAACTTTGCAATATGCCCTATGGAACCCTTTATTTAATACCCGTACCGCTGGCCGAAGAAACAGCCGCCCAATCATTTACCCTTTACCTGGTTGATACCATTAACAGTATCAAAGAGTACATTGTGGAGAATGAGAAAACCGCCCGCAAGTTTTTAAAGCTGGCGGGCTTAAAAACGCCCCAAAGCGAACTCCTCATTCATGATTACAGTAAGCATAACCGCGATATGGGTAAAGCCGATTTTTTTAAAGGCTTACAGGCGGGTAACGACGTAGGCCTGATGAGCGAAGCCGGCTGTCCCGGCATTGCCGATCCCGGCGCCGAGATTGTAGATAAGGCACATCGCATGGGTATTAAGGTGGTGCCTCTGGTAGGGCCAAGCTCTATTTTGCTGGCGCTGATGGCATCTGGCTTTAACGGGCAAAGCTTTACTTTCCATGGTTATTTGCCTATTGATAAAGCGCTGCGCAGCAAAAAGATCAAAGAGCTGGAAGCAGCGGCCATTAAGCTCGATCAAACACAGCTATTTATTGAAACCCCATTTCGCAATAACCCTATGCTGGAAGAGATTTTAAAAACAGCAAATCCTAAAACCAAGCTTTGCATAGCAACCGATTTAACTGCGCCTACAGAATTTGTACAAACCAAAACCATTGCCGAGTGGCAGAAAAAAGTTCCCGAGCTGCACAAGCGGCCAACCATTTTTCTGCTTTTTCATCCATAAATAAACAATGACGGTTACGCAGCAGCATACCAGTGTGTTGATAGTAGGCGCAGGTCCTTCGGGTTTAATGATGGCTGCCCAGCTATTGCGTTATGGTGTACAGCCGGTAATTATTGACAGTAAGCAAGGGCCAACTACCCATTCTAAAGCACTGGCTGTGCAGGCCCGGTCGTTGGAGATATACCGGCAAATGGGCGTTATTGATGCCATTATAAAAGGAGGCAAGCAGGCCGCTGGCGTGGTATTTAACCAGAAAGGCAAAAATGTACTTGAATTATCATTGAATAATGTTGGCGATGGGCAAACTGCCTTTCCATTTGTGCATCTGTATCCGCAGAGCAAAAACGAACGGCTTTTACTGGATTTTTTAACACTGAACTGCTGCCCGGTTTACTGGAATACCTCGTTGCTGGCCATAGAGCAGCAGGCCGATAAGGTGATAGCGCAACTACAAAGCGGGGAGGAAACCCAGCATATTACCTGCGACTGGCTTATTGGTGCCGATGGTGCACGCAGTATGGTACGCAAACAACTGGGTATACCGTTTAATGGCGATACCTACCAATACCAGTTTTACCTGGCCGATGTGAAAATAAGCAATGCTTTTAGCGACAAGGTGAATTTGTTTTTAGCGAAAAAAGGGTTCGCCGGATTTTTCCCAATGCCCCAAAAAAATTGTTACCGAATTGTTGGTCAGGTGCCCGTTGAGCTTAGTCAAAGAGAGGATATGCCAATAGAAGAAATACTACCTCACCTGAATGCTATTACCGGCCAAACCATTGGGGTAGAACATACCAACTGGTTTACTACCTATCGCCTGCATCATCGCATGGCCGATAATTTCAGGCAAAAGAGGTCTTTTTTGATTGGCGATGCTGCGCATATCCACTCGCCAGTGGGCGGGCAGGGGATGAACACTGGTTTACAGGATGCCTATAACCTGGCCTGGAAACTGGTAGGTGTAGTGAATAATCAATTACAGGAAAAAATACTGGATAGCTACGCTGCCGAGCGTATGCCTGTAGCCAAAGACCTGTTGAACACTACCGATCGTGTTTTTAAATTGATACTGTCGCGCAATTGGTTTGTGGGCCTGTTAAAAAAATGGGCACTTCCTGCTATCCTGAAAAACGTTTGGGGTAAGCCCGTATTGCGGGATTCGTTTTTTAAGCGCCTCTCACAAACCGGCATCAACTATCGCGAAAGCCAGATCAACCTGCACCTGAGCCATGATTCGCTCGTAAAAGCCGGCGACAGATTGCCGTATCTCAAAGTGTTTGACGAAAAGAAACAGCAGGAAACCGATCTGCATGAATGGTGCAGCAAGCCCGGTTTTACCATGATAACCCTGGGTAAGCTACAGGAGATCGACTTGTTTACCCTGGCCAAATGGATCACCCAAAACTATACCGGCGCCCTTAACTTTTTTTATCTGCCGCCATCAGCCAAAAACCAACATGTTTTTGATGCTTTTGGTATTAAAGAAAAGCAAAAGAAAGCCATCATCGTTCGCCCCGATATGCACATCGGCTTTATTAATGATGTAGTGGATATCGAGATGATGGACAATTATCTGCAAAATGTGGTAGGGTTTGTTAAGGTTTAAGCGGTGAGTGATGAATGGTTAGCAGTGAAATGTGGGCAATAAACCTTTCAGTTTAAATAGTGAGTAATGAATTATAGATAATAATTTTTAGGTTATATAGTGAGTAAATTATCGATAACAAGCTTTAACCACTCACTAATGGCTACTCACTATTAAACTACCCGTGTATGGTTTCGCTTTTGCCATAGTTTTGGATCACTTGCGCTTCGTATTTTAAAAATTCGGCCCAGCGTTTATCTACATCAATCTCAACCGCATATTTTTTGGCCAGGCGAATAAAGGTGGCGTAATGAGTGGCTTCGCTTACCATGAGCTCGTGGTAAAACTCAGATAAATAGGTGTCGCCGATGTTTTCCGAAAGCACTTTAAAGCGTTCGCAGCTACGGGCCTCTATCATGGCCGAAAACAACAATCTGTCTATCAATTGCGCTTCGCGACCACCGCCTATGATAATAAATTTGCGCAGCTCATTCACGTAATTGTCCTTGCGCTCGCGGCCCAGTACAAAACCCCGTTGCAGTATAATATCGTGCACGCGTTTAAAATGATCCATCTCCTCCTGAACCAACAGTGCCATTTCCTGTACCAGATCATTCAGATTGGGGTTTTGCACAATAAGAGTAATAGCATTGCTGGCCGCCTTTTGCTCGCAAAAAGCATGATCGGTCAGTAACTCCTCAATATTGCTTTCCACCACGTTTTTGACCCAAAGCGGATCGGTGGGCAGCTGCAGTTTCAGTATGGTTTTTTCGCTCACAGGAACAAAGATAGTTTAAGGGGGCGAAAGATAAAAGCACAGAGGGATGTTAAGGGAAAACCTTTAACCCTTAACCTTTCGGCTTTAAACTTACCTATATAGTCCCTTACTTTCAATAAATTTCAACACCGGGTCTGGTACAAAATATTGCACGTTCTTTTTTTCGGCGATGGATTTGCGGATAAAGGTTGCCGATAATTCCATTTGTGGGGTCATGGTGATGGTAACCGCAGGATGATCGGCCAGTTCGGCATTTTCATAACCGGGGCGTGGATATACATATATTTTGTAATCGCGCAGGATCAACTTATAGTTTTTCCATTTGTGCAGTGTCCCCAGGTTATCTGATCCCATGATAAGGGCAAAGTCATGCTCCGGATACTTTTCTTTGAGATGGGCGAGCGTATCAATAGTGTAGGAAGGTTGAGGCAGTTTTAGCTCCACATCACTTACGGTAATGTTGGTGGCATGATCCGTAGCCAGTTTAGCCATTTCCAACCTGTCGTAGGTATTGATCAGGTCGCCATACTTTTTGAGTGGGTTTTGCGGCGATACCACCAGCCAAACTTTATCAAGCGTGGTATGGTTGGCCATGTAATTGGCAATAATCAGGTGCCCTATGTGTATAGGGTTAAATGAACCAAACAGTAAGCCTATTTTCATTAGCAGGTGCCCCCTAACCCCCTGAAGGGGAATGAATAATTATGTTTTTATGTTGTAAACCTCTTGACTAAGTAAATTAGAGCTCCCCCTTCAGGGGGCTGGGGGGGCTAATAAAGTTCCTCACCAGTTCTTCAGCCTCTTTGCAAGCCGTATCAAGATCGTAATTTTTGAGGATAATGTCAAACTGTGGGGCGTATTTAAGTTCTTTTTCGGCTTTAGCAAAACGCTCTTTCAGTTTTTCTTCGCTATCGGTACCGCGGCCGGTAAGGCGCTCTATCAAAACCTCCAGTGAAGGGGGCTGTACAAATATGGCTAAGGCCTGTCCGTCGTATTTACGTTTCAGGTGCATGCCGCCTTCCACATCGATGTCAAATATCACGGTTTTCCCTTTTGCCCAGATGCGTTCAATTTCGGTACGCAGGGTGCCGTAAAATGTGCCGCTGTAAACCTCTTCAAACTCCACAAATTGCTTTTTAGCTATGCGATGCAAAAATTCTTCTTTGCTGATAAAGTAATAATCTTTTTCGTGCACCTCATCGCCACGGCATTCACGGGTAGTGGCCGAAATGGAAAACTCAAGCTCGGGCATTTTGCTAAGCAGGTGATGTACTATGGTGGTTTTACCCGCCCCCGACGGAGCTGAGAATATGATGAGTTTACCTTCCGGGTTCATAGTTAATGGATAATGGTTCATAGTTAATAGCAAATAGCTCAAGGCAAAAAAGCCATGATCTATGAACCATCAACTATAAGCTACTACAATACGTTTAACAGTTGTTCTTTAATTTTTTCTAGCTCTTCTTTCATGCCCACTACCAACTTTTGAATGTTGGCATCGTTGGCTTTAGAGCCCAGGGTATTTATTTCGCGACCGATCTCCTGCGAGATGAAGCCCAGTTTTTTACCATTGGCGTCGGCATTTTTTAGGGTTTCGATAAAATACTCACAATGGGTTTTCAGGCGTATTTTCTCTTCGGTAATATCCAGTTTATCAATATAGTATATCAGCTCCTGCTCAAAACGGTTCTGGTCAATAGCTTCCCTGTCGGCAGCTTCGCTTAAAAAAGTATTCAGGCGCTCACGTATCAGGGGTACACGTTTAGGATCTTCCAGTTCTACCAGTTCCAGGTTTTTCAGAATGATATTGATGCGGTGTTTTACATCGTTCTCGAGCACGTTACCTTCATCAGAGCGGAATTGCTGAAAGGCTGCCAAAGCCTGCTGAAATGTTTTTTCAACCAGCTTCCACTCATCCTCTGATGCGGTTTCATCATCGTATTTTACTACCTCAGGTAATCCCAAGGCAAGCTGTAAAAGATTGGTGGTTGGCTCATTAAGCTCCTGGCTCACCTCTTTTAACTGCAGGTAGTATTGTTTAAGCAGATCTTTATCAATACCGGCAGCTTTTACCGCGGTGTTTACCTGCTCAATATTGATAGACAGGTTTACCTTGCCGCGCTCAATTTGCTTACTGCAATCATTACGCAGCTGAAACTCCTTTTCAGAGAATATTTTGGGCAAGCGAAGGGATAGCTCAAGAAATTTGCTGTTCAGGGATTTGATCTCAACGGTATATTTGGTATTACCGGAGTCAAAACTGGCAATTCCATACCCTGTCATGGATTTTATCATGTGCAAAGATAGGATTTTTGTTTTGAAGTTTGAAAGAGTGGGGAAGTCCGATAAGTCGGTAAAGTCCGAAAGCCCGAAAAGTGCGATAAGACCGAAAGACGAAATATATTTACTCAACAGACCAGAAATATTTAGTGTTAAAAACTTCCGGACTTTACTGACTTATCGGACTTGTCCTACCACAGAACTTTAACACTTTTTTACATTTGGTGTGAAATACTGTTGGTATCTTTGCGTTCAATATCACACATGCGTTATCGTTTTCCCCTGCTTCTTATTGCCTGTATTTGTTCTGCTTTAATAGCTTCAGCTCAGGAATTTACGCTCAAAGGAGTGATCTCAAAAAAGAGCACGCCCGAACGACTGGGGCAGGTTTTGATCAAAAATCTCAAAACAAACAGCCTCATGATCAGCGATGATCTGGGTTGGTTTTCCATAAAAGCGTCTACCGGCGATACCTTGCTTTTTACCAAAGATGAGTATACCCCGCAAAAAATTGTGGTGTTGAACAACAGCGATATGCCGGTATACATGCAGCCAGTGATTAAGCTGGCCGAAGTAAAAGTGCTTGGCCAAACTAAAAAGCAAGAACTTAATGCCATCATGAACGATTACCGCAAACAGGGTACTTATTATAGCGGCAAACCACCAGTACTTTCGTTTCTAAGCAGTCCGCTTACGGGGCTTTATGAGCTTTTTGGCAAAACTCCAGGGCGTGCGCGCCGTTTTGCCAACTTTGCCAAGGGCGAAGCTGAACAGGCCGAAATTAACAGGCGCTACAATGTTTATTTTGTAAAACAATATACCAAATTACCAACCGATAGCGCCGCCCGCAGGTTTATGAATTACTATACCCCATCATACGAAGACCTGAAAGGCTGGACCGATTATGACCTGATCAAGCACATGCAAAAGTCATATGAGTACTATAAAAACAGTGGTCAAAAGGAGGTGTTGGAAGGATTGAACTCGCCAACTTTTATCAAAAGGGATAGCACACTGCAACTATCACAACCCGGTGAAACTTTGAAAAAAGAAAAACATTAACTGGAGAATTAAATAAAGGGTCATTCATGCCGAACTTGTTTCGGCATCCCATCAGAAGTGTTTAAAATATGAAAAGAATAACATCGGTCTAAGTCATGAGAGATCCTGAAACAAGTTCAGGATGACGCTTTAAGCCGATGCCTTAAATCCCTAAAGACTCACAGGCTTTTTCGGCGGCTAGTTTTTCGGCGTTCTTTTTGCTGAATTCCTTGCCTTCGCCCACTACTTCACCATCAACACTGGCTTGTACGGTGAAGAGCTTGGCACTTTCGCCTTCTTGGTTGGTTACCAGTTCAAAAATAATATCGCGGCCATGGCGCTGGCACCACTCGATCAGTTTGCTTTTGAAATTAGTTTCGGTTTGCTCCAGCTTATGGATATCAATATGCGATTTGATGATGTGATTGATCAAAAAGCTTTTGGTAAAATCATACCCTTTATCCAAATACACGGCGCCAACCAGGGCTTCAAACGCATCACCCAGTAATGAGCCTTGCCGGCTGGAGTTAAGCATACGACTATCGTATTCAATCAGTTTGTCAAAACCCAGTTTACGGGCAAGCTGGTTAAGATTTACACGACTTACTATTTTGGAGCGCAGTTCGGTTAAAAAACCTTCGTCTTCATACGGGTATAGTTTAAAGAGTACTTCGGCAACAACACTGCCAAGCACAGCATCGCCCAGGAACTCCAGGCGTTCGTTGCTGTTTTTTACCCCTTTCTTTACATTTTGGGCTACCGACTTATGCCGGAACGCCAAACGGTATAAAGACAAATTGCCCGGCACAAAACCGAGCAAATTCTTTAAAATCTTAACGTATTTCCTGTTGGGTGATAGATATAGCTTATAAAACTGACTGATAGGCATTCACAACCACAATTAATCTTCGTACTTTTTAAATATAACAGAAGCATTATGGCCACCAAAACCAAATCCGTTGCTTTGAACTATCCTTATATCACGCTTTTGAGCAGTGTTAAAGGTGAAATTGATTTTAGGGTCAAAAGCAGGATCGTCAGTAAAATGGTTTATAGTAGGGGGGATGATACCATTTTTTAAAGCTAATATTGATGCTATCGCTTCTACCGCGCCAGCCGCACCTAACAAGTGACCGGTCATGGATTTGGTTGAGCTGATATTGATACGGTAAATATCATCGCCAAATACATCATGTATAGCCTTGATCTCCTGCGGATCGCCAATTGGTGTAGATGTTCCATGAACATTTACATAATCAATATCTGCAGGAGTAAGGTTAGCATCCTCTAAAGCTGCGCGCATAACGGCTGCCGCGCCTAAACCTTCCGGGTGCGGAGCGGTCATGTGGTAAGCATCGGCACTCATGCCTCCGCCTATCATTTCGGCATAAATTTTTGCGCCGCGTGCTTTAGCGTGCTCCAGCTCTTCCAGGATGATGGTGCCTGCACCTTCGCCGGCCACAAAGCCGTCACGATCCAGATCAAACGGGCGTGAAGCCGTTGCCGGATCATCGTTACGGGTTGACAGGGCGTGCATAGCGTTAAAACCACCAATACCCGCTTCATTAATGATAGCTTCAGAACCACCGCTGATAAACATATTAGCTTTACCCATGCGGATATAGTTAAATGAATCGATCAGGGAATTGTTTGATGAAGCGCAGGCAGAAACGGTTGTGAAGTTGGGGCCGCGTAAGCCATATTTGATAGAGATATGACCAGGGGCAATATCGGCTATCATTTTAGGTATAAAGAAGGGGTTAAAACGTGGTGAACCATCGCCTTTAGCGAAGTTCATCACCTCATCAAGGAAGGTTTTTAAGCCACCTATGCCCGCTCCCCATATAACACCTATACGGTTAACATCTAATTTTTCGAAATCTAATCCCGCGTCCTTTACAGCTTCTTCGGTTGAAAAAAGAGCGTATTGAACAAAGGGATCTAATTTTCGGGCGTCTTTACGGCCCAGGAAACCATCCGCATCAAAGCCCTTAACTTCACATGCGAATTTAGTTTTGAACTTTTCGGTATCAAAACTTTTGATTAAGGCAGCGCCACTTACCCCATTGATCAGCCCGTTCCAATACTCCGAAACGGTATTACCAATAGGAGTAAGTGCTCCAAGCCCGGTTACTACAACTCTTTTAAACTCCATTTAATCCAGTTAGGGAGTCTTATTTAACGTTTTTTTCAAGATAAGCAACTGCCTGGCCAACAGTACCAATAGTTTCAGCCTGATCGTCAGGAATAGCCACGTTAAATTCTTTTTCAAACTCCATGATTAGTTCCACGGTGTCTAACGAGTCGGCACCAAGATCATTGGTGAAACTCGCTTCTGGTGTAACTTCACTTTCGTCAACACCCAGTTTTTCTACGATAATAGCTTTTACTCTTGAAGCGATATCAGACATAGTCTTTATAGTTTAATGATTAATAAAAATTCAGTGCAAAGAAAAATAAATTCTGTCAATTATCAAATCTAAAACTTTTACAATATATTTCGTTAACAAAATTTTATTCAAACGGTTTGTATTCGTAATTTTGACGTTTGTAAAAGTAATGATTTTGAACAGGAAATTTTTAAAGTTTGAGATCGATTTTGATTTTGTGCTTATCGCCATAACCACATCATTAAAAGATTACCGCATTTGTTACCTTATCAACAAATCTTTAAATTTTAATTTTACCAGGTCAAACGACCTTGCCGTTGATATTTATCAGGGGGCCGAGCCTGTATTGTTCTCTCTGTTTCATTATCAGTGGGAAACCACCGAAACCGACTTCTATTTTATTGGTAATAAGGGATCTGACGGTTATCTGGTGCCCGAGATCAGGAGCGCCGATTACTTTATCATGATCCGCAATTACATTGACGACGATGACCTGGACAGCCTGGTATCAACCATTAATAAGATACCCGAAGTTGTGGCCGCCGTAAAGATTGATCCGAAAAAAATAAAATCACGGGAAAATCTGTTATTTTAGCGCAAAATTTAAAAAAAGAGTGTTGGTTTTACACTAAATATAAATGTAAGCCAGTTTAACCCGAACAATATGAAACTATACTATAATCGTACTAAAATTGTAGCCACCATGGGCCCGGCGTCAGCTAAAAAAGATGTTTTATTAGCCATGATCAAAGCCGGTGTTAATGTTTGCCGCCTTAATTTTTCGCACGGAAGACCGGAGGATCATAAAGCCGTAATTGACATCATTCGCGAAATTAACGAACAATATAAAACCAATGTAGGTATCCTGGCCGATTTGCAGGGCCCTAAAATTCGTATTGGTTTAGTAAAAGATGGGGGCATACACCTGGTTAACGGAACTCATATTAAAATCACCACTCAGGAATGTATCGGTAACGACGAGCAGATCTATATTACTTATGATACCTTTCCGCAAGATGTTCAGGCCAATGAAATTATTTTGCTGGACGACGGTAAACTGCAGTTACGCGTTATTGAAACCAACAAAAAAGATACCGTTATATGCGAAGTGGTACACGGCGGTATCCTAACTTCACGTAAAGGAGTTAACCTGCCTAACACCAAAGTATCTATCCCAAGCTTAACAGAAGAAGACTTAATCAACCTGCAATTCGCGTTGAAATATGATGTGGAGTGGATAGGTTTATCATTTGTACGTACCGGTCAGGACATTATAGAGCTTAAACGCATTATTGCCCAAAGCGGCAAAGCAGCCAAGGTTATCGCTAAAGTAGAGAAACCGGAAGCTATTGATAATATCGACGAAATTATTGCCGCTACAGATGGTGTGATGGTAGCCCGTGGCGACCTTGGTGTAGAAATGCCATTGGAAGAAGTGCCATTGCTGCAAAAAATGATCGCCAAAAAATGCCGTGCGGCTTCAAAACCGGTAATTGTAGCTACCCAGATGTTGGAATCGATGATCACCACCCCGCGCCCAACACGTGCCGAGGTGAATGACGTAGCTAACTCTGTATTGGATGGTGCCGACGCGGTGATGCTTAGCGGCGAAACATCAGTTGGTGAATTTCCGGTTATTGTTATTGAAACCATGGCCAAAATTGTGCGCAATGTAGAAGAGCATGGCTACAACTTCAATACCGCCAAAGTTAATCATATCGATCCATCGTCGCCAGATTACCTTAGCAACGCGGTTTGCGAATCGGCCGTTCACCTGGCACAACACACCAACGCGGTTGGCATCGTTTCTATGACCACATCGGGTTATACCGCTTTCCAGATCTCGAGCCACAGACCACAGGCTAGCACCTATATATTTACATCCAACAAGCAATTGCTAAATGCTTTAAGTTTGGTTTGGGGCGTACGTGCCTTTTTCTATGATAAATTGGAAAGTACCGATCAAACTATTGCTGATGTAAATGCTATGCTAAAAGCAGAAGACCTCATCAAAGCCGGCGACGTAGTGATTAACACTGCCGCTGTGCCTATTATTAAACAAGGTAAAACCAACATGCTTAAAGTAAGTGTTGTTGAATAACCTTATTTAAATATACTTTTAATGGAAAAAGGCTCGCCAAATGGTGAGCCTTTTTTGTTGGTAATAATTATTTTGAATAGGACAAACTTGCGCAAGCGGATAATAAAAATATGCTAATCAAGGCCCTCTCCCTTGGAGAGGGTTGGGAGAGGTGCTACCTCGCTTTTTCGTAAGTTTTAGGATCGATAGCCGCTGGCGACCAGTCCTTCAAAAAGTCCATAACTTTTTCTTTACTGTGGCCTTTGCCTTCTTCCAGGTAGCCTGAGTTTTGGGTATGCAGGCGTGTGCCCTTACCATCCAGCACCACAAATACCGGGAAGCCGAAGCGCTGCGGATAACCCAGATCGGCCAGTACGGCTTTGTTTTCGTTCTCTTTACTGTAGTTTACGTGCAAAACCACGTAATTATCATTCAGGTATTTGCTCAGGTCGGCATCTTTGGTCACCAGGTCATTAAACCGGATGCACCAAATACACCAGTTGCCGCCAATTTGTAAAAGCACGTTTTTATGCTGTTGGGCGGCTTGTTTTACCGCGGCAGCAATCTCGGCTTTGGCATCGGCATTAGGATTATATACATGGGGTTGTTCCTGCGCTCGGGCACTCAGTGTAAAAACAACGATGAACGCTATCAGAATTAATTTTTTCATGTGTAGGGACGGGTAATTTAATTGACAGTTTAATATGAACGTATCGGGCAGGATCAATACGCTTCAAGATACAAAAAAATGATATAGAACGATAGTTTTTTAATTATTAACACGTTTAATTATTTAATAATCAGGTAATTAAAAATTAATATATGATACTGGAACCAATTAATTGACATGTGTGGAAAACTCTGAAATAAAAGATAATACGCATACTGATAGCTTTGATTAAAACACCCTTAGTGTTTTGAAAATACCAACTCTCACCTCCAATCTATTATACTATGGCCAAAAACATTACCTCCAAAATGTCCGCCTCCAGCAGCGGGAAAGGGCTTAAAACAACACGCTATTTCACTAAAGACGGAATTAACGTATTTGATCTGTTTACATATGATAAGCGATCGTCTGTGATTCGTAATCCATCCGGCGATGCTGTATTTGAAATGAACGATGTAGAAGTGCCGGTTACCTGGAGCCAGGTGGCAACCGATATACTGGCGCAAAAATATTTTCGCAAGGCTGGCGTACCGCAGGCCGATGGCAGCACCGGTTCCGAAAAAAGCATTAAACAGGTGGCCCACCGTATGGCCAACTGCTGGAAAGACTGGGGCGTACGCTATGGCTACTTTGCCAGTCCAAAAGACGCCGATATTTTTTATGATGAAATAGTTTATACCATTGTTGGGCAACTGGCCGCGCCAAACTCGCCGCAGTGGTTCAATACCGGGCTGCATAATTCGTATGGTATCACGGGCAAGCCACAAGGGCATTACTTTGTTGATCCGCTTACCGAAACGCTGAGCAAATCAACCTCGGCTTATGAACGCCCGCAGCCACATGCTTGTTTTATACTTTCTGTTGATGACGACCTGGTGAACAAGGGCGGTATCATGGATCTTTGGGTGCGCGAAGCCCGCATATTTAAATATGGATCGGGTGTGGGTACCAATTTTTCTAAGATTCGCGGCGAAACGGAAAAACTGGCCGGTGGCGGTTATTCGTCGGGCCTGATGTCTTTCCTCAAAATAGGCGACAGAGCTGCCGGTGCCATCAAATCGGGTGGTACAACACGCCGGGCAGCCAAAATGGTTTGCCTTGATCTGGATCACCCCGAAATAGAAGGTTTTGTAAATTGGAAAGTAGAGGAAGAAAAGAAAGTAGCTGCGCTGATAGCCGCCGGTTATTCATCCGATTATGAAGGCGAGGCTTATCGTACCGTATCGGGTCAAAATTCCAATAATTCGGTGCGCGTCCCCAATAGTTTTTTCCATGCCCTCAAAGGCAGTAAGCCCTGGGAACTCACCAGCCGCATTACCGGGAAGGTGACCAAAACTGTCGCTTCGCAAAAATTATGGGACGATATCGCTTTCGCGGCCTGGGCCTGCGCCGATCCGGGTGTACAGTTTGATACCACCATTAACGAGTGGCATACCTGTCCGGAAGGCGGCCGTATCAACGCCTCCAATCCATGTTCAGAGTATATGTTCCTTGATAATACAGCCTGCAACCTGGCCTCTATCAACCTGGCGCATTTCTTTGATCCGCAAACCCGGGTATTTGATGTAAAAGGTTTTGAACACGCTTGTCGCATGTGGACTATCGTGTTGGAAATCTCCGTACTGATGGCGCAATTCCCATCCGAAGAAGTGGCGCAGCTCTCTTACGATTACCGTACGTTGGGCCTGGGTTATGCCAATTTAGGTTCGGCATTAATGGTGAACGGCATCCCTTACGACAGCGACAAAGCCCGCGCTATTGGCGGCGCTATCACCGCTATTATGACCGGTACGGCTTACGCCACCTCGGCCGAAATGGCCCGTGAGCTGGGGCCTTTCCGCAAATACAACGATAACAAACAACATATGCTGCGGGTGATGCGCAATCACCGTTATGCCGCCTATAACTCCACCGAAAATTACGAGAATTTAGAGATAGCCCCTCCGGGTATCGACCCTAAATACTGTCCGGACTATCTGCTGTCTGCTGCTTGCAACGCTTGGGATAAGGCTGTGGAAATGGGCGAGAAGTATGGCTACCGCAACGCCCAAACCACCGTTATTGCTCCAACCGGCACCATCGGTTTGGTGATGGATTGCGATACTACCGGCATCGAACCTGATTTTGCGCTGGTAAAATTCAAAAAACTATCAGGCGGCGGTTATTTCAAGATCATAAACCAGGCTGTGCCCGAAGCCCTGCGCAACCTGGGCTATCGCGAGCACGAGGTTACCGCTATTGTAAACTACGCCAAAGGTTCGGCCAGCTTGAAAGGCGCGCCACATATTAATACTGATAGCTTAAAAGCAAAAGGTTTTACCGATGATGAACTGGAAAAGCTCGACAAAGGACTGGTATCGGCCTTTGAGATCAGCTTCGCTTTCAATATCTGGTCGTTGGGTGAAGAATGCCTGAAACGCCTCGGCATCACTGCCGATCAATACAACGCGCCCGACTTTAACGTGCTGCGCGCGCTTGGTTTCAATAAAAAACAAATAGCAGAAGCTAACGAATACATCTGCGGTACCATGACTATTGAAGGTGCTCCGTATCTGAAAGAAGCACATTACCCCATTTTTGATTGTGCCAATAAATGCGGCGCCAAAGGCGAGCGTTACATCCATGCGCATGGTCATATCAAAATGATGGCTGCGGCACAGCCTTTCCTGTCGGGTGCTATATCTAAAACCATCAATCTGCCCAATGAGGCTAAAGTTGATGAAATCAAAGATTGCTACCAATTGTCATGGGAGCTGGGCCTGAAAGCCAATGCCCTTTACCGCGATGGCTGTAAGCTAAGCCAGCCGCTATCCACCAAATCGGATACGAAAGAAGAGGTTGACGATAAACTAGAAACGGTAGAAGAAGTACTGGGCGAAGCCGCCAACGTAAAACTAAGCGATCTGACACCAGAGCAGGTGATCGAGGCGGCCATAGCCATTATGGAGAAATCAAAGGATACCAATTTTATGCGCGAATTGTCGCGCGTGGTGCAAAAGAAGAGTCTGCCCTTTAAACGTCGGGGGTTCACCCAAAAAGCTACTATCGATGGGCAGAATGTATTTGTGCGCACCGGCGAATATGAGGACGGTACCCTGGGCGAAATATTTGTGGATATGCACAAGGAAGGCGCTACTTTCCGCTCGCTCATGAATTGTTTTGCTATTGCTGTTTCGGTAGGTTTACAGTACGGCGTACCGCTGGAAGAATATGTAGAGAAATTTACTTTCACCCGTTTTGAGCCTGCCGGTATGGTGGTGGGCCATGCCAACATCAAAAGCTCCACCAGTATTATCGATTATATTTTCCGGATGCTGGGTTACGAATACCAGAACCGTACCGACCTGGTACACGTGCTTACCGAAAATAACGCCACCCTCGGCAACCCGCAAATGAGCGACGAGGATTTCAATACCGACGAAAGCAATGTATATGTACCTGTTAATAATCCAGATGGTTTTACCGGTGCTAAGAAACAGGGGTTTTCTGTTGATCTGAGCATGGGTGTACAAAGCGATGCCCCTGCCTGTAACGTATGTGGGCACACCACCCTGCGTTCGGGCACCTGTTACAAATGCCTCAACTGCGGCAACTCGATGGGTTGTTCGTAAAGAGGGTTAAACAATCGTAGTTTTTTGTTCAGTATAAATAGTTAAATGTGCGAACCCTGCCGCAAGGCAGGGTTCTTTTGTCATGATTAAATAATACATATAAACAAAATAGGGTGTCATGGTGAGCGAAAGGAGCGGTTATTAAATGTGCTAAGTTTTTGGGCAGTGATGATTGCATGCCTTAGCGCATCCCCCCTTTTTCGAAAGCATTGCTGCTTTGCAAATGGTAGCGTGATGAATACCTTTCTTGCTGGGGATGGGTGGTGGCGGTGCCAGTACTAATGGTACAGTTGCCATTAGAAACAGGATCGCGATAAGTAAAGTTTTCATGGCTTTGGTTTTTTGATGGTAATTAAATATAGGGAATATTTAGCCATCAACCACCAATATTTCAATCAATTACCGCATATTTTAAACGGATAAGGTAAAAAAATAAGCCTATCCTAACTTGTTTCGGGAATTGCCCGGCATATTGTTGGTGACAACACCAACAACGGCAGTGAATCAAATTCGGCATGACTTTAACCTTTCTTTGTCATCCTGAGCGCAGCGAAGGATCTATTGTTGAATATGCAGAACGGGTGCATCAAATCATTCCTTAACAAAACACATAAGTTAAAGAATGTTAAACCAATTTCATGAGTTAGGTTTGGTAGTTATGTTTGTAATGATTTGATTATCAAAACATATAAACCAATGCGTAGCCTGCTTATCCTGTTTTTGATGTGTACCTGTTTATGCTCCTACGGGCAAGGTATAAGCGGCATGGTGTCTGATAAAAAAACGGGGCAACCACTCGCTGGGACCTGGGTAGCTACATCCAAAGCAAATGTCATTACCGGTATACAGGGTGAGTTTAGTATCGCTACAGAAAAAAATAATGACACGCTCCGGGTAAAAATGCAGGGATATAAGTTATTTGTACTTCCGCTTAATTCGGCAAATAATAAAAATATCAGGATAGGTTTAGATGCTGCGGTTATTGAGCTGGGCGAAGTTCATGTAACAGGTAAAAGAGACAGGATAAAAGATTCGTTGAATAACCGTAAAATGTTTGCAAAAGAGTTTAATTCTTCGCCGCCTAAGCTCAAGGATATGATAGCGGTATCGGGTAGCAATGCCGGGCTTCTGCCGGTAGCTGGTATCACCATTGTGCCATCACAGTTTATCCGCGCCCTCACCTACAAACACAGCCGGGAGTATAAATTTAAAAAAGTACTGATCAGGGATGAAGAAAGGCGGTACATCGACAGCCGGTTCAGCGAAAGCCTGGTCGGAACGGTCACCAATCTTAAAGGCGATTCCCTGCTGGACTTTATGGATAAATACCGCCCGGGCATCGAACTGCTCAAAAAAATGTCGGACTATGACATCCGGGTATATATTAAAACAAGTCAGCAAAAATTGATGGGAGATAGTTTGGTAAAAACTAAGTAAAGCCTCGCTCATCCCTCTTCATCCCCATAGCTATCGGAAGAGAGGGAGTTGAAAAACAAAATCATTTCATCTTCAAAATTTCCTGCAAATTTTTAATGAAGTATAATTGCTGCTTTTTTAAATTTATTTTTACCATCAGGATGCTTCATTGACTGAGGCCCGCTACTAATTCTAAAAACCAATGAGTAACATATTGCATATTTTAAACGGGGATGCCGCCTTGTCGGGTTTTAATGAAACCGGACTTGATGGTGATGTACTGGTATGGCGCGAAGTGCTTTCTGAGGGCCCATTGCAGGAAAATATACTTTCGGGCAGTTTCTGGAGCGCACGCGCCCAGTGGATCAGTCAAACGTTCCATGAAAACATTGATTTTTACCAGCATAAGGTAATTGACGAACTGGGCAAGCTCAACAGCGACTATACCGAGATTAACCTCTGGTTTGAGTTTGATCTGCATTGTCAGGTGAACTTGTTGGGTGTTTTACAGATGCTTAGCCGCAAAACGGATATGTCGGCACCGGCTATTTACCTCATTTGCCTGGCCGATTGCGTCCAGTTTAATTTTGCCAAAGGTTTGGGTGAGCTCAACGGCGAACAATTTGAAGAGCTGTATGATGGCCGTGAACGCCTGAACGAATGGGAGTTTGAACTTGCTACCGAAGCCTGGCAATTATATGTACAGGGCAATGCCGCCGTATTGGAAAAGTGGCTGAATGAAAATAACTTCTGGGGAGGTATGCCTTTGCTAAAACCTGCTTTACAAGCTCACTTGAAACGTTTACAGGTGAATGAAGCCGGTTTGGGTTATATTGAACAGCGACTGCTGGATATCTACAATAGTGGTGCTAAAACCCGATCATCCATATATGCCACCTTTTGGAACGAGGATAAAATATTTGGTATGGGCGATTCAGAGATAGATATTTACCTCGACAGCCTGCAACAAAAACAACTTATCAGCCTGTCAATATGAGCAACACCTATATCATTAGCGGCGCCGGGAGCGGCATTGGACAAGCTATCGCGCAGAAACTGGCACATGATGGTAATACCTGTATTTTACTTGGCCGCAACGAACAAAAGTTACAACAAACACTGCAAAGCCTGCCTGCGGGCAATCATAGCCTATTGATGGCGGATATCCGGAATCAACAAAGTCTTGCCCGTACTTTTGAACAACTGGGGAGCGTTGTGGTGAACGGACTGGTTGCCAATTCGGGCATCGGGGGTGAGAATTACTGGGGTGATGATGACCGCTGGACAGATATTATAGACACCAACCTTACCGGTACCTATAATTTTGTGAATACCTTTTTACCCGCGCTGCGTAATGCAACGGGGGAGAAACATATACTGATCACCTCGTCGGTACTGGCGCGGCTGGGTGTGGCTAACTATTCGGCTTATTGCGCCTCTAAGGCAGGTTTGCTGGGATTGATGCGCTCATGGGCAGTGCAATTTGCTCCCGAAAATATCCTGGTGAATGCCATTTGCCCGGGCTGGGTAGATACCGAAATGTCGCAGGATGGCTTACAGGGCATAGCCGATGGTATAGGTATCAGCAAACAGGAGTTTTATGAAATTGCCATGCAAAGTGTACCACTCAGACGTATGAGCCAGCCCGATGAAATTGCAGGGTTGGTAGCGTACCTGTTAAGCCAGAGGTCTATCACCGGGCAAACCCTTGATATTAACTGCGGTTCGGTGATGAATAGCTGATCAGCGAACCGTGACCGCGATAGTTGGCGAGCGGTCACTCTCATTCTTTAATCTATCAAGCGCGGTAATCACATACATATAAGTTTTTCCTCTTTGTACTGTGCTGTCCTCAAAGGTTAAGCCACTGTTATATTGTATGCGCAATATATTTTTAGGATCATCAATATTGATCTTTTCGCCATCGGTAAACCGGTAGATCACGTAGCCATAAACAGGCTGTTCGTCTCTGGCCAATGTGGGTGCCATCCATCTTAATTGTACATGGCCCTGTATGGCTTTCGCGGTAAATTCCCGGGGTACATTCGGAGCAATCGAGTCGCGCCAAAGCATTACCGGCGGCAAGGCCGGGTATTTATAATAATTTTCGCGAAGCGAATCAGTAAAGCCCAGAGGGTTGTTGGTCAGTGAATTGGAGCTGAAATAAACACTGCCCTGAACTCTGGGGTTGGCCCGCATCATATTGATCTGATCTGGTAATTGTTTGGGGTTTTTAAAGGCCACGGTTTTTCGCTCATTGATGCGGTAAGCCGCCTGCCCAATGTACAGGTGTCTGCCAAAAGTATTATCGCTCCACCAGTTGAGCAGTTTCTCAAAATCAGCTGCCCGGTTACCAATAGGCCAGTAAAGCTGGGGGTTGATGTAATCTATCCAGCCCTGTTTAACCCATTCGCGTGAGTCGGCGTAGTTTTCATAATAGGATGATCCGCCGCTGGTTTCTGAACCCTCATCATTCTGCGCCTTATTGGCCCATATACCAAACGGACTTATACCGAATTTGATATCCGGGTTGTGTGCGTGTACGCTGTCGCCAATCATTTTTATAAGCAGATCCACATTGTGGCGGCGCCAGTCCTTAATATTGTCATAGCCCTGGCCATATTTTCTAAAGGTATCATCGTCGTTGATCTTTTGGCCGGCAATTGGGTATGGATAAAAATAATCGTCCATGTGTACGCCATCGATATCATAGTTGTCAACCACATCCAGTATTACCTGTACAATATATTCGCGAACTTCTGGCAACCCGGGATTAAATGTTTTGATACCGCCATAGGTAAAGAACCAATCGGGTTTTGTTTTGGTGATATGCTGCGGACTCAGCGCGGCAAAATTACCATCGAAAGTGGCGCGATAGGGGTTAAACCAGGCATGTAGCTCCATGCCGCGTTTGTGCGCTTCGGTTATGGCAAACTCCAGGGGATCATAAGCAGGATAAGGGCCTTGACCCTGCTTTCCGGTTAAATATTTAGACCAGGGTTCGCGGCTTTTAGCATAAAAAGCGTCGGCAGCAGGGCGTACCTGCAGCATTACGGCGTTGATGCCCGTTTCCTGATGCGAGTTGAGGATATCTATCAGCTCCTGTTTTTGCTTATCAGCAGTAAATTTAGTGCTTGTGGGCCAGTCGATATTGACTACTGTTGCTATCCACACTCCTCTGAATTCCCGTTTGGGCTCAGTTTTAACTATTGGTTCATCAGAAGCGGGTTCGGCAGGCTGCGCGTAAACGGTTGCCATGGTAAGCAGTGGGGCGATCAGTAGTATAAAGCGGCGAAATATATGCATCAACGGGGATTAAAGTAAAAGCTGCAAAGATATAAAACTCATAACGTTGCACTTTTATTATGAAGTATAAAATTTGAAGGTTTATTGTGATTTTAGCATATTGTATTTATTTTTAACCGTTGCCTAACATAATTGTTTACCTGTAATTCTGTTTAAAATCATATTTTTAGTGTTTCAACGTTTAAATATCGTTGGGCATGAAAGTGCTGATAAAAAGAAAAATACAGGTAAAGCGGGCAATATCTATCAGTTTAGATTTGCTTGTAAATTAATCACAATAGTTAAATAGCTGCATTTTTTTAAAACAGCTTTGCTTTTTAACTGTATTAAAACATTAAACATTTAATTGCTATGGAAAATCAATCCGGTCAACCATCTAAGAAAAACTCCAACGTCATTTATTTCCTCATTGTGGTGGTCTTGGCTCTATTGGGTACCGATGTGTATCTGTACTTGCAAAAAAACAAGTCGGATACTAAGATCGTGTACCAGCATGATGAACAAACCCGCCTGCAAACAGAATTAGACAGTCTTGAATCACAAATTCAGCAGGTAAATGCAGGTAAAGCCAAATTATCCCAGCAAATGCAAGCCAAAAACGACTCATTGGTTTCCAAAATTAAAGTATTGAGAACCCAATTGGCTAAAGGGAAATTAACCAAAGCTGAATTGGTTAAGGCCCAGGAAGATGTGAAACAATTAAGGTATTTTGTAACTAAATACACTGCCGATATTGAAGAACTGAAAAAGCAGAATCAATCGTTAACTACCGAAAGGGATACGCTAAAAACCAACCTGGCTACGGTAGCTAAAAAGGCCGATACGCTCACTAAACAAAACCAGGATCTGGACGCGAAGGTAAAGGTGGCTCAAGCCCTTAAGCTGGCCACGGCAAATGTAGTAGCGTATAAGGTGAAGAACAGCGGTAAAGAGGTTGATGTTACCCGTGCCGGCCCAGCTAAAAAAATCAAGATCAACTTTACAGTGGCCAGCAATAGCATCGCTATAAAAGGTCTGCACGATATTTATGTGCGTATCATTGATCCAACAGGCAATCTGATTACCCCTGCCGATGGCGGAACTTTCAGTGCCGACAACCAGGATCTGCAATACACCTACAAAACGTCCATCGACTTTAAGGACGACGGCAGCCAGTACACTATTGATTGGGTAAACCCGAACCTACCTTTCCAAAAGGGTACTTATACCGTATTACTTTATGCCGATGGTGGTACCATGGGTAAAACAGGCTTTACACTTAAATAAGTTTATTTAATACATATAAAAAAGCCCCGTTCCGGATATCGGAACGGGGCTTTTTGTTTTTTTCATCCAGGGTTGTAAGGTCCAGAGTCTCTATGGGCGAAATAACGCAATTGATTAAAGCCTCTGTTCAATAGATGATAGTTAGCGATAGTGAAGGATCTGTTTAGCAATATGCATGATCGCGAATTGATCGTTCACCCCAGGGGCTCTCACTCTCGGTTTACAAATTAAAAAAGTTATACTCCAGCCTTACCAGGTACATGTTCTTGCTGTTGCGTACCATGTCATTGTAAAGTGGCGTACGGTATGACAGGTCCAAGCGGCAAACACTGTTAAATATAAACTGCACTGCCGGTGCAATATCCAGGTAACTTTGTCCATGACCCGGATTGGTTTTACCCAATAACTCAGCATACAGGTTAACATTGGTTTGCTGATAATCGCGATAGTTTTTTGGGAATAACAGGTATCCGGCCGATAAAGTATAGGCCAACGCGTTGCGGGCTTGTAACGGCGAAAGGTCATAGCCCCCACGATTATCAAAAGCCCGCAAATAACTTGCCGAGCCGGATAATGCCAGCTTATGCAAAAGCTGGGTAAATACCACACCGCTTTGCAGGCCGGAGTTGTCGCCTTCCAGCGTTATTTCCTGGTTAACAATGGGATTATTGATGCTGGACGCCTTTGCGAAAAATGCTCCACGAAAATGCTTCTGTACCGTATCTATAGATAAGAACCGGTATTTGGCATATACACTACCCCCTTCAAAATGCTGATTATTGCTGTAATAATCAGATACGTATAATGAGCCGTGTATCATTAAATGCCTGCTTACGCCATACATGGCCTCAAAGCTTGTACGGTTTTTATAGTCGGGTTTAAAAAATCCCTGGTTCTCCAAACGCAGGCCAAGCGAGCCTGTGGCCATATTGCTGGCTGGTTCAGTATTTACATATAATTCCTGCGAAAATGCCGGATACGTCAGTGCCATAAGGCCAATAGCCAATATCAATTTCTTCATGACGATAATGCTTGATGAAGAATTAAATAGCTAAATGATAAATACGACCGCTTGCAGGGGCAGTATCCGTAACCTGGCCCAGATATTTTTTGGATACCGATTTGGGGGCGAAGCCATTATCTACTACTGTGAAATTTACATTGCCTGTAATGGCTTTATCAGCAGGGTTTAATAACCTGTATGTATCGCCGCCATAACTGAAAATGTTATTGGCAATCTTGGTATTATCAAAGTTAAAAGTAGCTTTTAAGCTGTTTACCGAAAAGCCTGAGCCTTGAACCTTTTTGCTGATCTGCTCAAAACTTACCGGCACATCACTTTTAAAAGTAATGAGATATAAGTTGTGCATCAGATCGGTTTTGATATCGCCTATAAAAGGGAGGGTACGTAATGCTTTTTCGGTTGATTTGGCGCACAGGGCGCAGGTAAGGCCGCTAACTTGCAGCTCGGCTTTGGTGAACTGGGCTTTTGCTGCGGTAGCAGTAAATACAAAAAGTACAATAAATATTTTTAGAGCTTTCATTTTGATCTTTTAAATTAATTGTTGAAAAATAAACTACCGGTAATTTTACCGGGTATTCGATAAGCAATTAATGTTGATCAGATACGAAAAATACAATTTTTAATAAATGTGGCTACGTTTTGCCAGGGCATGCCGGGCGGCCCGCGTTTAGGCGAAGGGCTGGCAAATGATTGCCTGGATGGTGTAAAAAATCCGCTGAAAGATAAACGGGGGATATCAAATCCAAAAAGTTTAGAGATGATGGAAACCGGTTCAATCTGGTGCGCGTCTTTTACCTTAATCTGTATTTGTTTGTCCTTGCAGCATTTCATTTTGCTGCAATCCTGAGCCATTTTACAACTAACGGCCGGCGAATCAATTTTAACAGAAGCTATCTGCGTACCACAATAATGCAGATTAAGAGCAAAGCCCAGTACTGTAACCGTGTACAGCAAGGTTAATAATAAAGCTCCCGATCTTTTTATCATAATAACAAAAATAACGGATTAACTTATTGATTACAAATTGTTTTTAGATATTCCGGGAATAGATTGAGCTGATGGGTATAAACGCAAAGAACCCGGCCCTCGCGGCCGGGTTCTTTAATTAACTTGATCTTATTATATGGTTATTATTGGGCAGATTGTTTAGCCTGCTGTTTCATTTGATCATTAGCCACAATTACTATCTCAACCCTGCGGTTTTGCGCACGGCCTTCTGGTGTCCGGTTATCAGCAATCGGTTCGGTTTTACCCTTGCCAGATGTGGTTAAGCGGGATGAGTTTACATTATTAGACACGATATATGATTTCACAGCTTCGGCCCTTCTGATAGACAGATCCATGTTATGTTGTGCTGTACCAGTACTATCGGTATGGCCAACTATCAAAATATTAGTGTTGGGATTGTTTTGTAACGAGGTAGCCAATTTTTGCAGGTTAGATTGGGCAGCGGGTTTAACATCAGATTTGTCGGTGTCAAATAATATACCCGAATCAAACTTAACCAAAATGCCTTCACCTTCACGTGTAACGGTAGCTCCGGGAACGGTTTGTTTTATTTCGGCAGCCTGCCTGTCCATGTTACGGCCAATAAAGGCACCAGCAGTACCGCCTACAGCACCACCAATAATGGCCCCTAACGCGGTATTGCCTGCTGCTTTACCTATAAAAGCACCTATTGTACCACCTGCACCAGCGCCAATCGCTGCGCCTTTTTGAGTTTTAGTCAATGAATCACAGCCTGAGCCTAAAATGCCGACGGTGGCTAAAGCCAAACTTAGGGAGGCTATCTTAATTCGAAGAGTTTTCATATATAATTATGATATGTTTTAGATATCATTTGCAAAGCCAGTGCCAAAAACAATAAAAAGCAGGCTTTGTTTTTTAAAGTGCCTAAAAGTGTATTGCGGCTATATTTTTTTAATATTTAGGTAAGGAATTTTCAGAATGGCGATTGATATTTTGGCCAGACTGCAAATAATGGCTTGTTTTTAGTACAAAAAATGTAAAATTGTCGATACAAATATGACCGCCTATATGATCAATTAGCCACGATAAGTGTAGTTGGGAATATCAACTTGAAGGTACTACCCGCGCCTTTATCCGAAATTACCTCAATATCGATGTCATGAAAGGTAGCTATTGATTTAACAATAGGTAAACCCAGGCCAAAGCTATCCTGCTGAAGTGATTGCCTGAACTTTTTAAAACGGTTAAATATGAAAGGAATGGCTTCGGCGTCGATACCAATACCATTGTCTGCTATGCTGATGATAAAGTTATTATGTCCGGCGGTGCCTGTTATCTGGATGTAGCCACCCTCGTTATTGTATTTGATAGCGTTATTGATGAGATTGAAAAATAAATTAAACAACAGGAATTTATTAATATTCACCATGTTCCAGTTTTCGGGGATATCAATGCTGTAACTGATATTTTTATCTTGCAGGCGTATAGAAATTTCGTCATATACATCCTGCAGTAATTCAGTTACCGGAACTTTATCTTCTTTTAAAAATTGTTCGTTCTCAATTTGTGATATCAGCAAAAGGGTTTTGGTAATACTCTTTAAACGGTTCAGGATCTTCTGCATTTCGATCAGACGTACCTTCAGGTCGTCGCTGATGTCCTCTTCCTCAAACATGTTCTCGATCTTGGATTGCAGGATAGAGATGGGGGTCATCAGTTCATGCGAAGCGTTGGAAATAAATTCACGTTCCTTCTGAAACTTATCGGCAATTGTCTCCACCATTTTATGGATGCTGATATCCAGGTATTCAAAGTCGGTAGTAGTAGTGCGTACTTTTTTATAAGCGTTAAAATTGGGGAACTTTTGGCCAACAAGCTTGGTTTTAATAATAAGCCGCAAAGGCTTGAGCACATAATTGGAATAAAACTGATCGGCCAGAATGGTCAGTAATATCATACCCAGCAATACCTGGAAGGCGATATTTTGCAGCGGGATGCTGGTTTCATCAAGCGTATCCACACTTTTGCCTATTTCCAGTAGATAATTCTTATTCTTGACTTTAAATGTATGGCTTAGTATCCGGTATTCGAGGGTGTCGCCTTCGCTGAACAAGCGTTTACCCAGTTTAATGGTATCTAAAAAGTAATTTGGATCTACTTCGTCCAAACTTATGAATTCTTCTTTAAGGGGCAGATAACTACCATAAGGCTCGCCATTTTCTATATAAGTTTCAATACCATGGCTTTTTACTATTTGCAACAGCTTGTTTTTTTGTTTGATGAGCTTACTATCAACATAGTTACTGCTTATATTTTTGATCAATACGGGTACCAGCAATACAAACAGTACTACGATAACCAGTTTTGATATGGCGTTAAAAAGCGTAAGTTTTGTTCTGAGTCTCAATACTTAAGCGTTGATCTTTATTTTATAGCCCAGGCCACGCACCGTTTCCAGCCAATCTGGCGAGCCAAAGGCGTTTAACTTTTTCCGTATATTTTTGATGTGGGCATCAATATAATTGGAGTCATAGTCGTTATTAACCACGCTGCCCCAGATATGCTCACTTAACTGCATACGGGTTAAGGTTCTGTTTTTATGTAAAATTAAATAGGCTATCAGGTCAAATTCTTTTTTGGTTATGGTATTTACAACGCTGTTGCTATGCGATATAGTACGATTGGTAAGATCGATGAGGAAGTCTCCAAGTTCAATGGTATTATTTTTTACCCCAAATTTGCGGCGAATGATAGCCTGCATACGACTTTGAAGCTCGAGTAATGAAAACGGTTTGGGTAAATAATCGTCGGCGCCCAGGTCAAGACCCTTGATGCGATCATTAATTTCGGCCCGGGCAGTAAGTATGATACAGGCGGCTTCAGAATCTACTTTTTTTGCTTCCCTTAACAGATCGAGGCCATCATAATCGGGTAGGCCCAGATCAATCAGAATAAAATCATACAAGTTAACCGCTATTTTTTCAGAAGCTGATGTACCGTTGAAACACACATCGCAGATGTAGTTATAATTGGTCAGGAATATTTCCAGCTCCTGCGCAAGCGCGCGTTCGTCCTCAATGATCAGTACATTCATACGCCGTTAATAAAAAAGGTAGTAAAATGTAAAGTTAAAAAACGATTCCCGCCTGTTTTCGAGGGTGCCTTCCACGTTAACCGGCATCGAGTAGCGCCAGGAGGCTTCCAGGGTATAATGCGGCCGGTTATAGGCAACCGGGACTTTAAAACTATAATTGAGCACATTGAAAACCCTGTTTCGGCGCGCGGCCGCAAGATTAAGGTGTTCCAATACATCGGGAGGTAAAACATGCTGATAGTTATGATCAACTTCATAACGCTGCACAAAATTCTGTGTTCCCAGAATCACATTGAATGAAGGATTGAACGACAGATAGTCTTTATCATCAAAAATGCTCCAGCTGCTTTCGAAATACTTTGAAGTGCTTAGGGTAGTAAAAAAGTCGTTCGATTTCCCGAAAAGATAATCCAGGATAACGGTGGTTTTAAAGAGTTTCCAGTCGTAAGCATTTTTAAGGTTGATATCATTGGATGATGCCGATTTGATCACATTGGCGTATTTGTTAAATATGAACCGGGTATAACTGGCCGCGCCCGAGAATGATTTGGAAAACTTATAAAAATAGCCGCCACCTACATCAACCTCGTCAACGGGGGCATAACCCAATACTTTGAGCACCGAACCGTATACAAACACGCCCGATTTACTGTTATATATCGCATCGCCGGTAACAAAGGGGTACTTGATTGGGCCGGTGCGACCGAAAAATAAGGCGTCGCTGCCATAACTTACACCCACAGAAACCGATTGTTTCCTGACAATGGTGTCGGTATCGGCAGTAAGTTTATAGTCGCGACCTTTTGGCAGAAGGCTCCTGTCAATACCTGCAGCGTATAGGGCATTGCTGCCGGCAATAAAAAAAAGTAAGCAAAGGTACTTCATCAATAAATCTTTATTAACCTGTTAATTGCCATTTCTTCTGGGTATCTCCGGCGGGCGTTCCATGCCCTCTGGCCGGCGTTGTCTTTTGGGTTTGGGTTTAGAGGTAACGGGTTCCCCTGAATCATCAACCTTTGTGGGCTTAGCCTGCTTTTTTGGTTTTGCTACCTCTTTAATTTTATTTTTTTCATCCTTCGCGTTTTTTGCCAATATCGTATCCGCAGGAATTTTATAGTGCTGAATGATGGCGATAGTACTATAGACAGGGTCTGACAGCCTGTTTTTAGCGCCGGCAAATAACAAACATGGTGCAAATATCAATATCAGGACAATATACGCAAACCACTTTATCATTGAGGGGAAGAAAAACTTAAAATTGTTGTCAAATATCGGTCAATTTAAACAGTTAAATCCAAGGGGAGGGATGCTGTTAATAAAAATACCATCTGCTTTGGCGCTTTGTATACAAAACGCCAAAGCAGATGGGTAATGAGAAACTGCAGGTTGGCCAGAATAATGATGATATGTTTATATATAAATGCTTGTATCAGATACTAACATCCTTTGACGTATAAATACGGTTTTGGTCGTCAATAATAATACAGGCAATTTGATTTAACTGGTTGATCATATACAGGCCCGCGTTAACACCAATGTTGATAAGTGGCGAAGCCATAGCATCTGATAATTCGGCTGTTGGGCTGATGATGCTCACGCTGGTGATCTCGCTTACCGGGAATCCCTTTTTGGCAGTCATCACGCTTACAAATTTTTTGTTGCTGATGCTGGCATATTTTTCGGCATTAATTGATGTGGCAAATGCCATGTTGCTGATATCCAGGTGGGCAAATGGTTGTTTTCTTTGTTCCGGATCGGCAGCGGCAACTGTCCATGGTTTTTGGTTGGGTTGCGTACCCCAGGTTAGCAGATCGCCACCGGCGTTGATAACGCCACTGCTTACTCCATTCATTTGCAAAATGTATTTGGCCCGGTCGGCAGCATAACCTTTGCTGTTAGCGCCAAAGCCAATACGCATACCTTTTTCCTTTAAAAAAACGGTTTGTTTAGTGGCATCAACCACTACATTTTTATAATTGGTAAGCATCACCGGCGAAGGTGCTATCTTAACATCGGCATTTTCGGTAAGCGCGGTATCATCACCAGTATAAGTGGTACCGGTAAAATAGGTAATATCAAATGCTCCGTGTGTAAGCTCTGATATTTGCAGTGCCCTGTCAATCAGTCTGAAAATTTCGGCATTCGCTTTCACCGGTTCGATACCCGCGTTGCGGTTGATCCGGTTAATATGACTGTCTTCGCTAAAAGCCGACAGTAGTTTTTCAACGCGGTTAATTTCGTTGATGGCAATATCAATTTGTTCATCGGCCAGTAGAGGATCATTCCCAACTACACTAATTTCAAATTTATCACCCATTAAGCGTACACTGCGCTTGTAAGTGGTTAAATTATTGGTTAAAGTTTTTACTGCCAGCATAAATAAAATTTAATTATTGTCAAAAAAATAAACAGTGTTGTAAAACGCTAAAAGCAATACGGAAGTGTTGTTAAAAGCGCTACATTATCGCTGTACAAAAACGAAAGTAGCCCCCTTATATGAAAATAAGATGAAAAAGACAGTGTAATTATCGCATCGCGATAGTTTTCACATTTTTTAACAATTGGATTACAGTTGGTTAGGTGTGAGGGGTTACCTGTAAATTAAAAATGCCCTAAGCATAGGGCTTAAGGCATTTTTATATCATTAAAGGGTTTTTGCCCTGATCACAAATCAGGTGAAAACAGCTTTAAACTACTGTTCCTTCTTTTAATTTTTCGGCATTCTCGGCAAATTGCAAGGCTTCCATGATGTCCTGCAGGTCGCCGTTCATTACGCCGGGGAGGTTGTATATGGTAAGCCCGATGCGGTGCTCGGTTAAGCGGCCCTGCGGATAATTATAGGTACGAACCTTAGCAGAACGATCGCCGGTTGATACCATGGTTTTACGTTTTTTAGAGGTTTCTTCCAGGTGTTTTTGCAATTCCATTTCATACACACGTGAACGTAATACCTGCAAAGCCTTATCGTAGTTTTTTAACTGCGATTTTTGATCCTGGCATTGCGCCACAATACCGGTAGGGATGTGAGTTAACCTTACTGCGGAGTAGGTAGTATTTACCGACTGACCGCCTGGTCCCGAAGCGCAGAAAAGATCCTTGCGGATATCACTTACCTGCAGATCGATATCAAATTCATCCACCTCGGGCAATACCACCACCGAAGCGGCCGAAGTATGTACCCTGCCCTGGGTTTCGGTATCGGGTACACGTTGCACCCGGTGAACGCCCGATTCATATTTTAAGTTACCGTAAGCATCTTCGGCATTTACGTTAAACACAATCTCTTTATAGCCACCGCTTGTACCTTCGGTGTAATCAACCAGTTCGGTTCTCCAGCCGCGTTTTTCACAATAGCGCATATACATGCGGTAAAGATCGCCGGCAAAAAGGGCCGCTTCATCACCACCGGTACCGCCGCGGATCTCGACGATGGCATTTTTGCTGTCTTCCGGATCTTTGGGGATCAGCATCAGGCGGATCGCTTCTTCTTTTTCTTCGCGCTGGATCAATAGCTCATCCAGTTCGGTTTTGGCCATTTCACGAAACTCTTCGTCTTTTTCTGTAGCCAGGATCTCTTTATTAGTATCAATATTGCTGATGATGTTGCGATAGATATGGTACTCATCAACAATTTTGGCAAGGTCCTTATATTCCTTATTCAGTTGGGCAAAGCGTTTCATATCCGACATTACTTCCGGATTACTCAGTTCACCTTCAACACTTTTCCAACGTTGAAATATCAGTTCTAATTTCTCTAACATATATTATCCTCAATATCTATAACTTATTACAGTTAATGGTGGTCCGGGTTAAGAAAATTCTTTATGTTTTCGTTCGGGATACAGACTTACTGTAAAAAGCGCACAAAAATACATATTTTCAGGCATATATAATTCAGTGTATTGTAAGTTATGGGTAGTAAGCGGCGAATGATGAGCAGCGAGTGATATAGATGACTGGAAAATTCATATATTTATCCATCAACTTAAATCTTATTATCATGGGTGGACTTGGAGCATCAGAAATTATTCTTGTTCTTATTGCATTTGGCATTATAATCATTTTTCCGGTATGGGGGTACCGAGCGGGTTCAAAAAGAGCTATCGGACCTATAGGTGGTTTACTCTTAGGGCTGTTTTTGAACTGGATTGGCATAATTATAGTTTATTGCACCAACAGAATTGATGAGCAAAAGAGCTACAACTTCCCTGATCAGTCATCTGCAGATGAATTGAAAAAATATAAGCAGCTATTGGATAATGGTGCGATAACCGAAGCGGAATACCGGATTCAAAAAGCCAGGATTTTAAACTCAAACGGATATTAAAGCTTTTCAAATTGCTTTAGTTTGAGCTCGGTTCCGTCAAACTCAGCGTAGGTATTGTAATTTACCCATTCGCCCAGGTTAATGTAGCGGCTGTTGGGGTTTAGCTGTATATCCAGTGGCAGGTGCCGGTGGCCGAAGATGAGGTAATCGTAAAAATTGGTTTGCAGTTCTTCGCGGCAAAAAGTAACCAGCCATTCCTGCTCTCCGGGTTTGGGGTTTTCTTTCTTTTGATTGCTGATACGACTGTTGGTTGACCAGTAATTGGCAATGCCCACCCCAAGGTTAGGATGTATGCGGGCAAAAAGCCATTGGCAAAATTTACTGCGGAAAAAGTTTTTCAGCACTTTGTAAAATCTGTCACCCGGCCCGAGCCCGTCGCCATGATGCAGGAAAAACTTTTTGCCATTCCGTTCTATTTTCAATTCGTTGCTAATGATGATCGCCCCAAATTCCTTTTCAAAATAATCAAACATCCACATATCGTGGTTGCCTTTAAAAAGATAAAGTTTTACACCAGCATCAGTAAGCTCTGCCAGTTTGCCTAAAAAACGGGTATACCCTTTGGGTACTACGGTTTTATATTCAAACCAAAAGTCAAACACATCGCCCATTAAAAACAATTCGGCGGCATCGGCTTTAATGCTATCCAGCCAGCGAACTATCCGGTCTTCGCGTTTACGGCTTTCAGCATAGCCGCCGGTGCCCAAGTGAAAATCAGAAGCAAAGTAAAGTTTGTTACGGGTTGGCATATCCGGCAAAAATACAGTTTAAGCACGAAAGGAAGAAGCGGAGCTGGGCACGGTATTTATAAAGCCAAACATCCGGCCCTGTTTATGGTTATATATCTACTAAACCAATAAAATTATGGCAAACCCAGAAAACCCCAACCTCGACGATGCTCAGGAAGAGAAAGACCCTGGTAATGAATTTGAACAGGGCGAAGAACATGATACCGGCAACCAAATATTGGATGCCGACGAGCCCAATATCAGCGGCCTGGAAAGGGCAAGCCGAGCCTCGGAATCAGCCTTTACGTTGAACTTTGAAGACGGGATTGCGCCAAAAGCCGATCAGCAGGAAGGTAAGAATAAGGATAACAAACCGGGTGGTTAAACATTTGTAAATATTTGATGACAAGCTCGGTATATCAAAGCTTTGATTTATACTTACATCAATGAAAAAGATATTAACCTCGGCTTCTTTGCTGTTGATGTTTGCCGGAGCGGCAAATGCGCAGCATGCTTTTAACGCCACCGAATTTAAAAACAACCTGGGTAAAACCGGCACCCTTTGCGATACTGTTTACTCTATGAAAATGGTAAGCGATACTCTTACCCTGCTAAACCTGGGCGGTGCTTACCCGCATCAAAAATATACCATCGCGGTAAAAGGCAAAACAACGTTAGATCTGCAGCATATCAAAGGCAAGCAAGTTTGCGTAACGGGCACTTTCGAAATGTTTAAAGAACAGCCCGAAGTTGTGGCTACCCAGCCTCAACAGATAGAAGTGCATTAAACAAAAAAGGCGTGTCATACAAACTACCCTTGGTGTGGGCTACCCGTAATTTGAAGTTTAGCCGGTTATATTTATAAAAAAGTGGGTTTACACTTTTTGTTCTAAAAAAATATTTAAATAATTGATTTTCAATAAAATAAGTCGATGTTAACCCTAAAAAATGTAAACCATGTAAGCCCACTTTTGTTAATGGAATCAATCCCAACCGGTATCTGAATAGGGCAAAAAAAAGAGGCCGATCATGATTGATGATACAGCCTCTTTTTTTGCTAAACAGATTTCGTCTGTTTTATTTCAATTAAAACTCTTTTACCAGGCCAAAAACTATCTGCCCTTCGGTCATAGGTTGTTTGGTAACTATACGGCCCACGTTGCTGGTGCGGCCGGTGGTAGAAATAGTTGGCCCGTCCGACTTAACATAATTGCCTTTCAGTAACAGATCCCAGCCAGAGCCCATATCAAAGCGAATGGCTGCGCTACCTCCGTAAGCAAAGGCGGTACCTTTTGAGCTTTGTTGGGTAAATGTTGCAGTTTGCGCAGGTACCCCGGTAATGGCAACTTCTACACTTGGTGTGGCGGTATTTTTAATAACACCTGCTGATGCTCTCAGGTCAAACCTTAAGCTGTGGTATACAAATGTATATTGCGGGCCGAGCAAAATATTGTAGCTACGGTAACGCTTGTCGGCAGTTACGGTTGAACCGTCGGCTTTAAAATCATCAGTATATCCTTGTGAAATTTTTTGATCATCATCAAAGGTTAAATTACCCTGGTCTTGCTTGGATATGGTATAACCTATGGCAAAATGTTTGTAAAAATAAACGGCCCCGTCTATACCCATTACAAAACCATTTTTGGCAAAGCCTGCTTTTGGATTACTGTAATCGGTGCTTTTAAAATCGCTCAACGCGCGCGATTGGCCACCAAATATGCCAATATAGCTTTTAAGCTTGGCCGGTGCATCGCCATCATTCTGACTATCCTGGGCCCTTGCGTTCAACACTATCAGCATCATTAGGGCTGCCGTAATTAATGTAAAGATTTTTTTCATGTTATAAATTTGTACTAACAACTTGTATAGGTTTGCCGTTCACCGCATTATCCGGTTTAGCAAACGTGTAAAAAAAAGCATTATTATCAATAAAGGCCCGGATAGTAAATATCCATTGTAAATAAATAATTACACGCGGAGCCCATTATCAATCCAAACCAGATTAATTACCCTGGTTTGGGCTTGTTTCCTTATTCGGGGGCTAATATAGCTCGCCCCACTCAATTAAATAGCAGGATTAATTAAAATTAACAACTTTTAACTTTCATTGGTTCATTTGTTCATGGGTACAAGATGGATAAGCCAGCGACTCCAATTTGCTAAGACCAATGAACAAATGAACGAATGAGCAAATGAACAAATTTCCTACCTTTAGTTTTCCTGTAATTTAAAAGTCAATATGAAACTAACTACCTGTTTATTCGCGTTTGCTGTTTTATTTTGCAGCTATACCCATGCACAACAACAAATGACTATAAAAACACTTCCCTACCCCCAAACCCAAAAAGTTGATACCGTTGATACTTATTTTGACACCAAAGTACCTGACCCATACCGCTGGCTGGAAAATGACCAGGCGGCTGATACTAAAGAGTGGGTGACAGCTGAAAACAAGGTTACCCAAAACTATCTGGGCCAGATCCCATACCGCGAAGAAATACGCAAGCAGCTGGAAACTCTGTGGAACTATGAAAAATACAGCGCTCCATTTAAAGAAGGCAAATACACCTATTTTTATAAGAACGACGGGCTGCAAAGCCAGTCTGTTTTGTACCGGCAGATGGGAGATAATGGTACCCCTGAAGTGTTTTTAGATCCCAATAAATTTTCGGCCGATGGCACTACCTCGCTACAAGGGATAGATTTTACCAAAGATGGCGACCTGGCCGCTTACCAGATATCCGAAGGCGGATCTGATTGGCGCAAGGTGATCGTGATCAAAACCGCCGATAACAGCGTGGTAGGCGATACCCTCACCGATATCAAATTCAGCGGCCTTGCCTGGAAAGGTACAGATGGTTTTTATTACAGCAGTTATGATAAACCAAAGGAAGGTAGTCAGCTGTCGGGTATGACACAGTATCACAAATTATATTACCATAAACTGGGCACCCCGCAAAGTACCGACAAGCTTATTTTTGGTGGTGATAAAACCCCGCGCCGCTATATAGGTGCGTACCTTACCGAAGATGAGCGTTTTTTGGTGATCACCGCGGCTACATCAACCACCGGTAATGAATTGTATATCCAGGATTTGAGCAAACCCGGCAGCGATATTGTAAACGTGATTGATAATTTTGATAACCAGCATTCCATATTAAATAATGTGGGCAGTAAGCTGTATATCCTTACCAATATTTATTCGCCCAACTTTAAAATTGTTACTGTTGATGCGGCAAACCCAGGCGTAACCCACTGGCAAAACCTCATCCCCGAAACCAAAAATGTATTGAGCGCCACCACCGGCGGCGGCAAGATCTTCGCCGAATACCTGCAGGATGCTACCTCATTTGTGCAGCAGTACGATATGAATGGCAAACTGGAACGCACCATTACCCTGCCATCGGTAGGTACAGCCTCTGGCTTTGGAACAAAAAAGGGAGAGAAGGAAACCTATTACACGTTTACCAATTATGTATATCCCACCACCATTTTTAAGCTGGATATTGCTACGGGCAAATCAACCCTGTATAAAAAAGCGGGAGTGAAGTTTGATCCCGAGCAATACGAATCGAAACAGGTGTTTTATACCTCGAAGGATAAAACCAAAATCCCGATGATCATCACCTATAAAAAAGGTACGGTACTGAATGGTCAAAACCCTACCTTATTATATGCCTATGGTGGTTTTGGTATCAGCTTAACACCTGCTTTCAGCACATCAAACATTATATTGCTGGAGCATGGCGGTATTTACGCCGTGCCGAACCTGCGTGGCGGCGGCGAGTATGGCGAAACCTGGCATCGCAAGGGCATCAAAATGAAAAAGCAGAACGTGTTTGATGATTTTATTGCTGCTGCCGAATACCTTATCAAAAATAAATATACCTCTAAGGAGCACCTGGCAGTATCCGGCGGTTCAAACGGTGGCCTGCTCATAGGAGCGATGATCACCCAGCGGCCTGATCTGTTTAAGGTAGCTTTCCCTGCCGTAGGCGTTTTGGACATGCTGCGTTACAACAAATTTACAGCGGGCGCGGGCTGGAGCTATGATTATGGTACCGCCGAAGATTCGAAAGAGATGTTCCAATACCTGTACAACTATTCGCCATATCATGCCTTAAAACCGCAGGAATACCCGGCCACCATGGTTACCACCGCCGATCATGACGACCGTGTAGTACCAGCGCACTCCTTTAAGTTTGCCGCACGCCTGCAGGAATATCAAAAAGGCACCGCCCCGGTACTCATCCGTATTGAAACCAAAGCGGGCCACGGTGCCGGGCAGTCAACAGCCCAGGTGATCAGCGGCCAGGTGGATAAATGGGCATTCATGTTCTGGAATATGGGCGTGAAATGGTAAGGTTGTGAGTAGTGAGTGAAAAAGCCGGGTATGTGCGGATCCCCTCTTGAGAGGATAATAGCACATGATCAGACAGAACAAGCTTTGTTAAAGAATAACAATGACGCAGAGCCGACTCACCCGATCTGCGCTTCGCTGGATCACCCTCTCTTCGCCTTTGGCGGAAAGAGGGTTGAGAAAAAAGAAATGAAAACCCCCTCTATGCGCGAAGCGGAGAGAGGGGTGACGAGCGCAGCGATGTCGGGGTGAGTCTATACTGCGTTCGACTCTTGTTGCATGGTTTTTCATGAGCGGGAAATTTGAAAAACAATATTTGAGGAACTAAATAATTTTATGAAGCATTTTTTTATTGCTGCACTATTATTCTGCAGCATTTCATCAACCTTTGCCCAATCAAAAAAGCAAAATATCAATGTTGTTTTTATCGGTAATAGCATTACGCAAGGCGTACAACTGGCTGATCCTGCTACCGAAGCGCCGCCAGCTACCGCGATCGCCTGGCTGCGTAAACAGGCCAACCTGGGGACGGTTGAATTTAGCAACCAGGGCCACAGCGGTTATACCACGCTTGATTTTTTACCCGGCACCAACACCTTTGCCCAGGTAGAACAAGCCGCGGGTGCTTTCGCCGATAAGGATGCTCTGCTCATATTCTCCATGAAACTGGGTACTAATGACAGCGCCATTCAAGGTCCTCATGGTTCGCCAGTTTCTCCGGTTGATTATATCCAGAATGTAAAAACGATAACGGAGAAACTACTGACCGATTTTCCGAAAGCTATCGTTATTTATCAGCATCCCCTTTGGTATAGCCCCAATACTTATAATGGTGCAAGGTATTTACAAGAAGGTTTATCCCGCCTGCAAAGCTATGTGCCTAAACTGGACAGCCTGGTATTTGCTTACGGCACCACCAACCCAAACCATGTTTTTGTGGGGGATAAAAAAGGATTCAACTATTTCAAGAAACATCACCTAACCGATCTGATACCTGAAAAGGGCAATCAGGGCACATTTTACCTGCACCCCAACAAACAAGGCGCCTTGGCTTTGGGTGAGTTCTGGGGTAAGGCGATTGAGAAGGTGTTGAGGAAGGTGGCTAAGTAATGGATTATCTTAAGTAATAAATACTATATCATGTCATTGCGAGCGCAGCGTGGACAACCGACCGCAGGGAGCACCGCCGTTGTTGGTGTTGTCACCAACAACAATCTGCACGAGTAATTAACCAGAACGTATAATGTTGGTGACAACACCAACATTGGCCGGAGGAACTTATAAAAAGTATTTTAAAGCCCTCTCCTTTGGAGAGGGTTGGGTGAGGCTTCGATACCTTCACCATTCTTTTTACAAACCATTTTTGCTTTTTAACCAAAGAGTACCCAACTTCGCAGTCCAAAGTTTACTATGATATCGCATTATAAAAAAATAGCCCAGGAGCTTTCCATTGCCGAAAAGCAGGTAAGTGCCACTGTTGAATTGCTTGATGAGGGCGCTACCGTTCCGTTTATTTCCCGTTACCGTAAAGAGGTTACCGGTACGCTCGATGAAGTACAGGTGACCGAGATCCGCGACCGCGTACAACAACTGCGCGATCTGGATAAACGCCGCGAAGCCATCCTGAAATCGCTTACCGACATGGGTAAACTAACACCCGAACTGGAAAAACAGATCGACGAGGCCGAAACTATGGTGACGCTGGAGGATATTTACCTGCCTTATCGCCCCAAACGCAAAACCCGTGCTACCGCGGCCCGCGAAAAAGGCTTGCAACCATTGGCCGATCTGTTATTGGAGCAAAACAAAGTCGACCTGGAAACCGCTGCAGAGGCTTATATAGATGCCGAAAAAGGGGTGAACAGTATAGAAGAAGCCCTGGCCGGTGCAAGGGATATCATCGCCGAAACCATCAGCGAAAATGCCGAGGTACGTACCCGCATCCGCGAGTTGTTTATTGAAAAGGGAACCTTTCAATCCAAAGTTGCCGAAGGTAAGGAAGAAGAAGGTATCAAGTATAAAGATTATTTCGACTGGACAGAGCCTGTAAAATCGGCACCATCACACCGTATCCTGGCTATGCGCCGGGGCGAAAAAGAGGAGATCCTGTGGCTTGATATTAAACCCGAAGAGCAAGAAGCCATTGCCATACTGGAAGATACTTTTGTAAAAGGTATCAACCCATCGGCCGACCAGATTAAACAGGCCATTGCCGATGGTTACAAACGCTTGCTGAAACCATCTATGGAAACCGAAGTGCGCCTGGTTACCAAAAAGAAAGCCGACGAAGAGGCTATCCGTGTTTTTGCCGAGAATGCGCGCCAGTTGTTATTAAGCGCGCCTCTGGGGCAAAAACGGGTTATGGCTATTGACCCGGGTTTCCGCACGGGCTGTAAACTGGTTTGCCTGGATGAGCAGGGCAAGCTGCTGGAAAATACAGCTATTTACCCACATACCGGTGCTGGACAAGCTCGTGAAGCCGAAAAAACCGTTCAACATTTGTTTGAAAAATATAATATCGAAGCTATTGCTATTGGCAACGGTACCGCTGGTCGCGAAACGGAAGTTTTTGTGCGCAACCTGAATTTACCAGGCGCGGTGATTGTAATGGTGAACGAAAGCGGGGCATCTATCTACTCGGCATCTGATGTGGCTCGGGAAGAGTTCCCGGATAAGGATATCACCGTAAGAGGCGCGGTATCTATAGGCCGTAGACTGATGGACCCACTGGCCGAGCTGGTAAAAATCGATCCCAAATCAATAGGGGTGGGGCAGTACCAGCACGATGTGGATCAAAACAAACTACAAACCTCATTGGATGATACCGTTATGAGCTGCGTAAACGCAGTAGGCGTGGAGCTGAACACGGCATCTAAGCAAATATTAGCCTATGTATCAGGTCTTGGTCCGCAATTGGCGCAAAACATTGTGGAATACCGCGATCAGAACGGTGCCTTTAAACGCCGTGATCAGCTAAAGAAAGTTCCTCGCCTGGGCGATAAAGCTTTTGAGCAGGCGGCCGGGTTTTTACGCATCCACAATGCCGAAAACCCACTGGATTCCAGCGCGGTGCACCCAGAACGTTATAGCTTGTTGGAGCAGATAGCCAAAGATATGAACTGCACGGTGAAAGACCTGATGGGCAGCGCTCCATTGCGCAAAAGCATCCCGCTGCAAAAATATACTTCAGAAACAGTGGGTTTGCCTACACTCAATGATATCATGGCCGAGCTGGCCAAACCCGGCCGAGACCCGCGCGAGCAGTTTGAGGCCTTTAGCTTTACCGATGGCGTAAATGCCATAGGCGATTTGAAAGTGGGTATGAAACTGCCCGGCATCGTCACCAACATCACCAATTTCGGCGCTTTTGTGGATATCGGCGTTCACCAGGATGGCCTGGTTCACCTGAGCCAGATCACCAATAGGTATATCAAAGATCCGAACGAGGTGCTGAAGGTACACCAGAAAGTAGAGGTTACCGTGACCGAGGTTGATGTGAACCGCAAGCGCATAGCCCTATCCATGAAAGAAAATGATAAGAGCGCCCCGCAGGAAAGGCGGAATAACGACAGAAAGCCTGCCGGCGGCAATAACAACAAGCCCGCTTATAACAAAAAACCGGCCCAGGAACCGGAAACTGATATGGCTTTAAAGCTGGCTGCTTTAAAGAGTAAGTTTAAATAAAGCAATAAAACAACGGCTGTCATCCTGAGCTTGTCGAAGCATAGTGGGTAGGGCCTCTGCGCCCTATCCTTCGACAAGCTCAGGATGACAGCCTTCGCTTTTTATATCAAGTAAAATTTTATTCCAAAGTGATCTGCCTCCTGATGCTTTCTTCAAGCGAGATGAAGGTTTCGGTGCGTTGAATACCTTTAACACCCTGGATCTGTTCGTTCAAAACCTCGCGCAGGTGGGTGGTATCATGGCATACGATCTTGGCGAAAATACTCCACTCGCCGGTGGTATAGTGCAGCTCAACAATTTCTTTTATAGTTTTCAATTGTTTAACAGCTTCGTTGTATTGCGAGCCCTTTTCGAGGTAGATACCCAGGAACGCTGTAATATCATAACCTAATTTCTGAGGATCTACTTCCAGGCTGGCTCCTTTTATTACACCCATCTCTTCCAACTTTTTCATTCGCACGTGTATGGTTCCGCCAGAAACGATTAACTCTTTTGCTATCTCGGTGTATGGAGTGGTAGCATTCTTCATTAATATTGATAAAATCTGGATATCAAGATTATCAATTTCTAAATTTTGAGCTTTTCTGTGGGACATAAATTTGAATATCTATATTGAAATACAAGTTTAATTAAAATTTGAATAAAAATAAAATATTTTTGTTGAAATATTTGCAAGGAATTGATGGGTCTATTAAATTTGTATCAAGCAAATGACAATTGCTTTCTGTTCTTTAAACAAAAAAACAATGTTGGGTGGTGAAATTTTTGGCAGACACACCTCCTTGTCCCGGTGGCGGAGATCATAGAAAACCCGAAGCGGGCTAACTACTCTGTGGAGGTTCGAATCCTTCCCCAACAGCAAGTTCCTCAGCAAGTCGTGGAACTTTTATCCTGTAGGATGGTGAAATTTTGGCAGACACACCTCCTTGTCGCGGTGGCGGAGAAATTGGGAAACTTTTAGCAATAAAAATAACCACTCCGTGGAGGTTCGACTCCTTCTCCTACAGCTCTTCTCATAATTTAGGTTTATAATTGGTTAGTAAAGGCCCCTGCCCATCAGGGGCTTTGCTGTTTTTATAGGTTTTTCAAGGAAAGGCAGGAAATCAGGAGCCAGGAATCAAGACAGAAAACTAATACACAATTCATGGGCGTTTATTGAATACATTTTTCCTGATTCCTGGCTCTTAATTTCCTGATTCTTTTCCAATTGTGTCATTTTTACGCATTGATATTATTATCTTAATATTTTTATGATAAATTTGATCGAATACTTATTATTGTAATCGATTGCGAAGCCCCTTGTTCCCGATCAATTAAACCCAAAAAAACCAACTATAATAGCACCATGAAAAAAATCCTACTTCTGTTTCTTACGGCTTGTTGCTGCATCACTTATCTTGCATTCAATATAGCCGGGCGCGGTAAACCCCGTGTGCTCATATTTTCAAAAACAATGGGCTACCACCATGCCTCCATTGATGCGGGTATCGCAGCCGTTCAGAAACTGGGAAGTGAAAACGGATTTGACGTGGATACTACTAAAGATGCCGGTATGTTTACCGATGAGAATCTTAAAAAATATGCCACCGTTATTTTTTTAAGCACCACCGGCGATGTACTCAACTACCGCCAGGAAGCCGCATTTGAACGCTACATACAAGCCGGTGGTGGTTATGTAGGTGTGCACGCTGCTACAGATACCGAGTACGACTGGGGCTGGTATGGCCGTTTGGCAGGCGCCTGGTTTTATGACCACCCGGGTATTCATGATAAAAGCCCTAACGTGCAGCCGGGTGTTTTAAATGTAGTTGATAACAATAATGCGGCCACCAAACACCTGCCCAAGGTATGGAAACATACCGACGAGTTTTACAGCTTTAAAAAAGCGCTGGCCCCCGATGTACACGTATTGGTTACTATTGACGAAAGCAGCTATACCGGAGGCAAAAGAATGGGCTATCACCCAATGGTATGGTACCATGATTTTGATGGCGGGCGTGCCTTTTATACCGAGCTTGGCCATACCGAGGAAACTTATAAAGATGCCGACTATCTTAAAATGCTGCTCGGCGGTATAAAATATGCCATCGGCGACAACAAAGACCTCAATTATTCGAAAGTTAAAACACAATTGCCGCCCGATGAAGACCGGTTTAGAAAAACGCAGTTATCAACAGGTAAGTTTTATGAGCCTACCGAGATGACTATCCTGCCCAATTTTGATATCCTGGTGCTGCAGCGCCGTGGCGAAATTATGTTGTATAACCACAGTACTCAAAAGGTAAAACAGGTAGGCGCTTTTGATGTATATTACAAAACCCTGCATACTCCCGGTGTAAATGCCGAAGAAGGGATGCTGGGCCTGGCTAAAGACCCTAACTTTGCCAAAAATCACTGGATCTATATCTATTACAGTCCGGCTGATAGCTCGGTTAATCGCTTGTCGAGATTTACTTTTGAGGGCGATACGATCACCAAAAAAACCGAGAAAGTAATACTGGAAGTAAAAGCTCAGCGCGAGATCTGCTGTCATACCGGCGGTTCTATCGCCTTTGGTCCGGGTCCCGATAAAATATTGTTCTTCTCGGCCGGTGATAACTCGACGCCATTTGACGAGAAAAAGCAGAAATATGTAACCAGTGGTTATGCGCCTTTAGACGACAGGCCAGGCCACTACCAGTTTGATGCCCGCCGCTCGGCCGGTAATACCAATGATCTGCGCGGTAAAATTATGCGTATCAAGATCAATGACGATGGTACTTATGATATTCCCAAAGGCAATCTTTTCCCGAAAGGAACGCCAAAAACCCGTCCTGAAATTTATGTAATGGGCGATAGGAACCCTTATCGTATCTCGGTCGATCAAAAGAACGGTAACCTGTACTGGGGCGAGGTTGGCCCCGACGCGCACAACGATAGTTTGGATACCCGCGGCCCAATGGGTTACGACGAAGTGAACCAGGCCCGTAAAGCCGGTAACTATGGCTGGCCGTATTTTGTGGCTGATAATAAGCCATACCATGTTTATGATTACGCCACTGGTACTTCCGGTGCAGCGTTTGACCCGGAGCATCCGGTTAATGAGTCGCGCAACAATACCGGTTTACGCGATTTGCCACCCGCGCAGCCTGCCTTTATATGGTACCCGTATGGAGCATCGGCAGAGTTTCCGCAGGTAGGTACAGGCGGCCGTAACGCTATGGCCGGTCCGGTTTATTATACCGACATGTATCCCGATTCGACACGCCTGCCCGATTATTATAACGGCAAATTTTTGGCTTATGAGTGGATGCGCGGTTGGATAAAAGCGGTTAGCATGACTCCGGAGGGCGACTTTGATAAAATGGAACCATTTTTCCCGAAACTGAAATCGAACTCTATGATCGATATGGAAGTAGGTCCGGATGGCAGGCTATATGGTTTGGAATATGGCAGCGGCTGGTTCAGTAAGAACCCTGATGCCGGATTGTTCCGCATCGATTATATCAGTGGTAACAGGCCGCCGTCAATAGCTTTGGTGAAGGCAAATAAAACGTCGGGTAATTTACCCTTTGTTGTTAAATTAAGCGCCAAAGCAACTGATCCCGAAGGCGACAACATCACCTATTCATGGAATTTAGGTAATGGGGTTACTAAAGAAACCACAACTCCCGAATTAAACTATACATACACCAAAGCAGGCAGCTATAACATTACAGTTACCGCCAAGGACGTACACGGAGCCAAAACCAAAAGTACACCTATAAATGTATACGCCGGTAACGAAGAACCACAGGTAACGGTAAAGTTTACCGGTGGTAACAAATCTTTTTACCTTCCAGGCGTACCGGTTAAATACGCGGTTAAGGTAACCGATGGTACTAAAACAGCCAGTGTTGACCGTAGTCGCATTTTGGTGGCTGTTGATTATATTGATGATTATAAAAAGCCCGTATCGGCAACGCAATTAGAACAAACCACGCCGGAAAATAGCGGTAAAGCCATTATGCTGAGCATGGATTGCAAAAGCTGCCATAAAGAAGTGGGTAAATCAATAGGTCCATCATTTACCGAAGTATCGGCTAAATATAAAAAAGACCCGAAGGCGATGAACAAATTGATCCAAAAGGTAATCAAAGGCGGCGCCGGTGTTTGGGGTGAGGTGCCGATGTCTGCGCATCCAAGCATCAAGAAAGCCGATGTGGAGCAGATCATTACCTGGGTACTATCGATCAATAACCAGGGCAATAAAAAGAAATCATTACCAGCCGAGGGTAGCATCCTGCCAAAACCGGGCAGCAAGCAGTCAAACGCGACCATGGTATTATCAGCTGCTTATACAGATAATGGCGGTAAAAACATCAAAGCTTTAACTGGTCGTGGTGTGGCAACATTAAAGAGCAGCAACTATCAGTTTGCCGGTAACGAAAAAGTAAGCGGCTTTACCTCGTTTAAATACAACGGCATTAACCTGCTGATCATTCCGCAAAACGGTGGCTGGTTTGAGGTAGATGATATTGATTTAACCGGTGTACGCTCCGTAAACATGACCAACTTCTGGCAGGCACCACCAAGCACAAGTCTTGATTTTGAGGCTCGTTTAGATGCGCCCGATGGTGAGCTGGTAGGTAAAGGGAGCATGCCTGTACCTACAGCCGATCAGAAAGCCGGGCTTACCCATGTAACCATCAACCCGGTAACAGATGGCAAGATGCACAAGCTGTATTTTATTTACAAACCAGTAAAACAAGTGGCTTTAGTAGCTGGCGTAACAGGCTTGCAGTTTAACGCGAAGTAAATTCCCCGTACGTCATTGCGAGGAGGAACGATGTGGCAATACCTAACTGTACAGGGCCGCTCTGCTAATCGGGGGTTGTCACGCTTCGCTCTGAAGTATAAATAAAAACAAAAGCCCCGGCAGGTTACCTGCCGGGGCTTTTGTTTTACAAAGAATGTCATCCTGAACTTGTTTCAGGATCCCACAGGGCCGTTATACATCATGTATGTAACCCTGCTGATGGGGTGCCGAAACAAGTTCGGCATGACTTCGGGTTTAAATTTTCTTTGTCATCCTGAGCGGAGCGAAGGATCTATTAACGGACTATGTATAACGGCTAACAGATGCTTCACTCCGTTCAGCATGACAAATTTATTGTGGATTAATCCTTAAAGTATCTTAAATCCTACACTAAGCGCCCAAAGATTCTGGCGTTTGGCAAAGCTGTCGCTCACCTTGGTTAGGCCGCCTTCGTAGCGCAAATCGGCTGTGATGGAGCCGATATCAACACCGGCGCCCACCTGGTAGCCGAAATTGCTTTTATTAAAATTATCGAAGGCTCCGCTCACGTTATTGCCTAAACTCACCTTGTCATCCAACTGGTAGGTGTAGATAGGACCCGCCATTACCCGAAAGTTCAGATCTTTCTGACCAAATGATCTGCCTATCAGCAAGGGTACGTTCAGGTTAGTGAATCGTACTTTACCATTAAAAGCGGTATTGTTATCGCTCGATTCAAATTTACCGCCTGTACCGCTTAAATAAAGTTCGGGCTGAAAATACCAGGTATTACCTACACGGGCAAATAAACCGGCCTGGTAACCGGTAAGGGTCGACTCTTTTACATTATCGGTGCTGATCTTCGAAAAATTGACACCGCCTTTAATACCTAATGAAACCTGTGCTTTGGCCCCGATGCTTACCGCTATCAGTAGTGCCGTACTCCATAGTAATTTTTTCATAATCTTGATGTTGGTGATGCCGCATGAGTTTTGATTTACACACGCGACTGTTTTAAAATAAATTAGTCTATAAACGGCTTTTGTAACAAAAGCGTATACATAACTTATCAATTGACGTGCTAAAAGGTTAAATGTTGCTTGTGGAATTTGGTTTTACACCCTTCTGTAGAGATGCATATTTGTGTCTCCCGGTTTGTAATAAGGCTCATTTGGTAACCAGACGCAAGTATGCGTCTCTACAGATGAAATTGATTATTGGTTTAAATATCCCGGAGCAATTTGGCCAGAATGTCAACACTTAGCTGCAGATCTTCAACGGTAGATGAGGCAAAGCCAAGCCGGATAGCATTGGAGCCGTTGCTCTCTCCTTCAATAAATAAACCCTTTTTTAAGGCCCTTTGGGATAGTGCTGCCAGGTCAATCCGGGGATCGAATTGTGTCCACACAGCTAATCCACCGTCGGGTACTTTAAATTGTACATAATTGTGCAGTTGGCTGGTCATCAGATCGCAAAAAACATCGTGCCGTTGCCGGTACACTCGTAACGATTTGCGCAAATGGCGCTGAATGATGCCGTTTTGTAACAGCTCGGCTACCGCGCTTTCCAGTAAAGCATCACCCTGACGGTCGATAATACGGCGCAGGCGGGCCAGGTGTGTGATCACATTTTCGGGGCCGACAAGATATCCCACCCGGATAACTGGCGATATGCTTTTTGAAAAAGAACCGCAATACAACACCATACCTGCTTCATCGGCGCTGGCAAGCGGCATCAGCGGCTTGTTTTGATAGTGAAAATCGTAGTCATAATCATCTTCAAAAATAATAAAGCCATGTTTTTGAGCTAGGGCCAGCAATTGTATCCGGCGATCGGCCCGCAGCGCTACGGTGGTAGGGTAGTGGTGATGCGATGTTACATAAACCATGCGCACCGGTTGTTGGCGGCAAAGGCGGTCCAGCTCGTCTATGTCCATACCATAGTCGTCAACCGGTATTTTGACCAGATTGGCTCCTGCCTGTAAAAAATTCATTTGCGCGCCGGCCCAGCCCGGGTCCCCTGCTACTACGGTATCGCCAGGCTGCAGCAAGCCGGTACAGGTTAAATACAAACCCATCACCGTTCCGCGTACAATAAGAATATTGTTGGGCGTAATACGCAAACCCCGTGTTTGATTAAGGTACACAGCCAGTTCTTCGCGCAGCCAGGCCGTACCCCGGGTATCGCCATAACCCAAGCGGATATACGGGTCGCCGGTTAATAGTTGTGTACGGTATGCCCTTGACAGATCAAGTACCGGCGCCAGGCGAGTATCCGGAAAGCCATCGTCAAGGTGAAGAGGGGTATTCAGGTTAGCTATTTTGCGATTCAAATGCGGAGCACCATGAATGGCGAAACCAGCCACTTGATTGGTGTTTGCTGAAACGGAAACTAAAGGCTGTGGCTTAAAGGTGGGCAAGTGCCGGGCTACAAAGGTACCGCTGCCGGTTTGGCTTTCGAGCCAGCCCTGCGCCAGTAATTCGTCGTAAGCGCGTATTACTGTTTTGCGATGGACATTTAACAAAAGCGCCAGCTGCCGGGTTCCGGGTAAACTGTACCCGGCTGGCAAAGTGCCTGCCTTAATCAGCGCCATTAGCTGGTTACCAATTTGTAAATAAACCGATTGGGCAGCGTTTTTATCAATATTTAAAAGCGATGAAAGTATCTGCATAACAAACTGGACTATCCGTTTTATAAAAATTGGATGATTATGGTGATCCAATAAAGGTATAATTTTATAAAAAACAAAATGGAAGACAGATTAAAGAACGGTGGATTAGTGCGAATCCCCTCTTGAGAGGGGCGGAGGGGTGTGTTCATCAAGGCGAAAAAACGGTTAATAACACACCCCTGCCACAACTAAGGCCTACGCGCCCCCTCTCAAGAGGGGAAAAGATGGCGGAAATTTAAACAGATGGGCTATTGCCCGCTCAAGTGGGGATTTAAACAAACAAAAGTATGGTAACTCAGGAATCACATCTGCTTCAATTATACCCTACGGGGCTCCTGAAAGTGATCAGGAGGTGTTTAAATCCGGCAATAACCCTGGGTAAACGTATACTGGGAGAGCCTCCTCGTGGACAAAAGAGCATTAATCATATCCTCGCTTTCTGTAACCGGTAAGCGCGGCTGTTTATAAACAATTGATCATTAAATAGATAAATAAAAACAATGGCAACCCAAAAATCACATCTCATTCCAAGCCGGTCGGCCAAAAGGGCCAATTATGAACCGGAAACCATCCATAGTATATTAGACGAGGCGCTTTATTGCACCATCAGCTATTCGTTTGAAAACAAGCCGTTTTCGATTCCTACGGCTTTTGTGCGGTATGGGGATAAAATTTATATCCACGGCTCGGTAGGCAGCCACTTTATCCGCGAACTGGAAAAAGGTATCCCGGTATGTATCACCGTAACCCTAATGGATGCCCTGGTTGTGGCCAAATCAGCTTTTCACCACTCCGTGAATTACCGCTCGGTAGTGATATTTGCACAAGCCGAAAAGGTAGAAAGGGTGCAGGATAAGATAGAAGCCTTTAAATGGCTCACCGATAAAATTGTACCCGGCAGCTGGGATTACCTGCGGCCGATAAAAGAAAATGAAGTGCGCAAAACCACGGCTTTAGCTTTCAGCATCAATGAAGCATCGGCCAAGCTCCGTACCGGTATGCCGGTTGATGATGAAGAGGACCAGTCGCTGCCCATCTGGTCGGGCTTGATCCCGCTGCAAAACGGCCGTATGGCGCCCATAGCCGATGAGTTAAGCCGGGATATAGCGTTACCAGAGCATTTGGTTGGTGTGGGGATTTAGTTGGGAGACTGAATTTTTAAGTTCAAAGTTTATAGAAAAAAGCAGAAGCACGTGCGATTCCTTCCCTCGGGAAGGAGAGGAAGGGGTTTAGCCGGGTGACTCAAAGCCCGCTGCATACGACTCACCCCGGCCACGCTTTGCTGGGCGACCCTCTCTTCAGCTTCGCTGGAAAGAGGGTTGGAGCTCCCCGCGCGTCATTCCGAGGAGGAACGACGTGGCAATCCCCGATAAGCAGAGCGACTCTGTAAAGTTAGGGATTGCCACTCTGTGCTTCAATGACGCGCAGAAAGTATTCCCCTCTTTCCGCCAAAGGCGAAGAGAGGATGACCAAGCGTAACGATGGTCGGATGAGTAGATGAGGGCATTTCCACTTCCGCCCAAAATTTCGTATATTTATATCCAACCGGCAGCCCGGGTGTCTTTTACCAGGCATCCGGGCTGTTTGGTTTAAAGAAAAATAAGTCCAAAAACCGATCGTTTGGTGTGTAGTTATTTGAAAGTCAATTTTTTAATACTTTTTAAAGTTTTAAAAACATGCCAAAACAGCGCTGAAATTTGTTAAAAAGTGTTAAAATGGATGTTTTGAATAAATTTTGGGCAGTTTTTATGTCATTTTCGCCCCAAAATTTGTTAAAATTCAAGGTTTAAAAAGTTTTTTTGCAGCAACCTGTAGGCGGCTGACATTTTAATTTTGCTGCCGTGTATTTTTTATATTTTTGCTGAAAATAATTAATCATGGCTGAGATCAGTATCACCAACAAAGATTGGGAGCGCATCAAAATAAAGGTACAACGCAAATATAACCACCTTACCGACGAGCAATTGCAATACGCAGAGGGTCAGGAAGAAAGCCTGATAACCAGATTAATGGACCTGGTGAACCGCGACCGTAAGTATGTAGTGTTCACTTTAAAGAAAGCTTTGGTAAATATTGACAATAACCGGTTGTAAATAAGGCCCGGTTTGTAAAAAACAATAAGCTTTTTTGTATTTTTATAGGCTTAATGACGAAACAGGGTATGGCGATCAATAAAAGGTACAAAAAGATAGGTTTATTTGCCGGTATAGCATTGCTGGCAGGCGGTGGGCTGGCTTTTAATGACGACCTGTTCCAGATTTCCAAAAACCTGGATGTTTTTGCCTCGGTATATAAAGAGGTGAATATCAATTATGTAGATAATATCAATTCGGCCAAAATGGTAAAAACCGGTGTCGATGCTATGCTCGATGGGCTCGACCCCTACACCGAATTTGTTCCCGAATCGGAAATTGAAGACTATAAGCTACACTATGTAAGCACCCAGTACGGAGGCATCGGTTCCAGCATTTTTGCACGTAATGGGAAGGTGTTTGTATCTGATGTTTTTGCCGGTTTCCCGGCCCAGAAGGCCGATATTCGTCCCGGCGACCAAATATTGAAAATAAATGACATTGATCTTACAGGGAAAAATAACGACCAGGTAAGCCAATTGCTCAAAGGATCTAAAGGGGCTCCTATAAAATTATTAATCAAGCGCGATAATACGCCGCAGCCCTTTGAAAAGAACCTCATCCGGGATGAGATCAAACAGCCCAATGTATCCTACTTCGGTATGGTTGACGGCAACATGGGTTACATTAAGCTGGATAAGTTCCTGGAAAACTCTGCCGCCGAGGTAACCAACGCGCTTGTAACACTAAAAAAGAGTAACCCTAACGGTATCATACTGGATTTGCGCTCAAATGGCGGCGGCATATTGCAGGAAGCGGTAAAGATAGTGAACCTGTTTGTACAGAAAGATGTAGAGGTGGTTTCGCAAAAAGGGAAAATCAAGGATAAGAACTTTACCTATAGCACAGTAAATACGCCATTAGAACCCAATTTGCCTTTGGTGGTATTGGTAAATAGTCATTCGGCATCAGCCTCGGAGATTGTGGCGGGCTCTCTGCAAGATCTTGACAGGGCTATTATTATCGGCCAACGCAGTTATGGCAAAGGCCTGGTGCAGCAAACGTTTAATCTGCCTTATAACAGCCTGGTTAAAATCACCATTGCCAAATATTATGTGCCATCGGGGCGTTGTATACAGGCGCTTGATTATACCCATCGTAAAGATGACGGCAGCGTGGTAAAAGTAGCCGACTCGCTGATACATGAGTTTAAAACAAAAAATGGCCGCTCGGTTTTTGATGGTAGCGGCATTTACCCGGATATTTTTATCAAGCAGGAAAAATTTGCCAATGTAACCCAGGCCCTGGTAGGTAAACTGTTGATATTTGACTATGCTACCGTTTACCGAGACGCACACCCTAAAATAGCCGAACCTAAAGAATTTGCCTTATCGGATGCTGATTACAGCGATTTTGTAAAATACCTGGCCGATAAAAATTACAGCTATACCACCACTGCCGAAAAGGTGCTGGCCAGTTTAAAAACCGAAGCCACCAAGGAAAAGCAGTTTAACGATATCCAGGGGGAGTACGATATTTTAAAATCAAAGCTGTTAACCAGCAAAAAGAACGATCTGCAGCAGCACAAAGTTGAAATAAAACAAGTGCTGGAAAATGAAATAGCATCCCGCTATTATTTTGAGCGCGGCCGTTACGAAACTAATTTTAAATACGATAAAGAGCTGGCCCAGGCGGTAAAAACCATGCAGGACAAGGCTCAGATCGCATCGATACTAAAAGGCGAGGGTAACTACAAAGTGATCGGAAAACCCGTGCTGGCTATGGCCGGGAAAAAGGCCGCCGATAAGGATACTGACGACGATCAGTAAGCTAATTTATTGTTTGTCAATTTGTTGTGTGTTTGTAACTGATTAGTTACTACGTGGTACAGTGTACTGGCTAAACTTTTGTTTAAGCTTGTTGTCATACATACAAACAACACGAAAAACAATGAAAAAGATCATTTTAACAGCGGCTATATTGCTAAGCTGTTTATCAGTAAAAATAGCCAGCGCTCAAATAAGTTTAAATATAAATATTGGCAGCCAGCCCGAATGGGGCCCTACAGGTTATGACCATGCCGATTATTATTACCTGCCCGATGTCGACTCTTATTACGATATCAACGCTCATCAGTACGTTTACCTGAATAATAATGTATGGGTGCATGGTGCCGCTTTGCCAGCACGCTTTGGCAATTATGATGTTTATCATAGCTATAAGGTAGTGGTAAATCAGCCTACTCCATGGGTTCATAATGATGTGATCAGGAAGAAATATATAAGCTACAGAGGCCGTCATGATCAAACCATTATCCGCGACAGTAAAGAGGTTAAATACACTAACCATTGGAGAGGTGAGCGCGGAAATAGCCGTAAGGTGGTGGTGCATAGAACTGTACGCGACAATCGTGATGATGATCATCGCGACCACCGTGGCGACGGGCACAGGAACTAATTTTTATTAAGTTTTATATACAAAAACGGGTCTGTTCTTATCAGCAGGCTCGTTTTTTGTGGTGTTACCTCCATAAGGTGTATATACCTGCCGGCAATATAATTTAAACTTTTTGCGATAAATAATGTCATACATTCAAACAACGTTATAAATTAGGTGATCATGGCCTGCTAATTCAGTTAAATGATTTTTACCATGATCCTTATCAACACTTAAAAGATCTATAATGAAAAAGCTCATTTTATCAGCAGTATTACTTGTAAGCTGCTTTGCCGTTAAAACAGCCAGCGCCCAGGTTAGTGTAAGTTTAGGCGTAAACATTGGCAGTCAGCCGGCCTGGGGCCCTGTAGGGTATGATTATGCCAACTATTATTACATGCCCGATATTGATACCTATTACGATGTACCTACACATCAGTATGTATATTTTGATAACAATGTATGGGTACACCGCGCTTATTTGCCGGTACGTTATCGCCACTATAACTTATATAATGGTTATAAAGTAGTGATCAACGACCGTAACCCATGGTTAAGGCATGGCTATTACAGAGATCATTATGCTGGCTATCGTGGCCGTCATGATCAGGTGATCATCCGCAACAGTCGCGACGCACATTATGCCAACTACTGGCGTGGTAATTATGCACGCAGAACGGCCTATGTTCGCCCGCACTATAATAACGGTAACCATTGGGGTAACCGGGGTGGTAATTGGGGCGGAGGTCGTGGTCACGGAAATGGTAACTGGGGTGGCGGCCATGGAAATCACGGAGGCGATCACGGAAACCACGGCGGCGATCATGGCAACCATGGTGGCGGTCACGGTCATCACTAATCCATCATATTCAATATATAATAGAAACGGACTTCCTTTTAAGGGAAGTCCGTTTCTATTATAGCCTACTCCCATGATACTAAAAATGCAGGATAACCTTAAAGCTCAAGTTTCGCCCCATATTGTAAATACCCATATGCCCGTTGGGCGATGCCTGGTAATATTCAAAATACTTTAGCCGGTTCAAATTCGCCTGGTAAGCGGTGTCAAATAAATTATCGCCCTGTATAAAAAAATCGTAAAAGGACGATTTTGCCTTTTCGGCTTTAATGGTGAAGCCCAGCCCTGCGTTAAACAGAGTGTATCCTTTGGTAAAAGTTTCGGTATTATCCAGCGCATAAAAATGGTTCTGATCAGCATAGGCATCGGCCTCAATACGGGCATTTAGTTTGGTTAATACACCGTATGTTCCGGGTAAGGTAGCCCGCAATGCAGACCGGATATGCAGCGGCGGTATAAAAGGGAGATACTTCGCAGCTTCGCCATATTTATCTATCAATGGCTGGTTTTTGTTGATGCCGTTTACGTAGGACAGGCTATTGTCCAGCGCCAGCCATTTGATGCTTCGCGGGTGCAAGTTCAGTGTCAGTTCGGCTCCATATAAGCGGGCTTTTGATTGCTGGTATTGATAGGTGCTGTTGCCGGGCACAATAATAACCGGGTTACCATTGGCATCGTTCAATTTGGCCTGGTAAATATAATTGTTGATGTTGTTGTTGAATACTTCTGCAATGATATCCATATCGGGCAGGTAGGCAATAAAGCCAAGATCCTGCTGCAGGCTGAATTCGGGGTTAAAGCTACGGTTACCCAGGTAAACAATGTGCGCACCCGGATCAAGCCCGTTTGAGCCAATTTCGGTGATGTTTGGCGCACGGTAGCCCCGGGCAATATTGGCTTTGAGCAACAGACGGTCGCTGATATTATAGGTAAGACCTAAACTGCCTGAAAAACCCCGGTAATTATGTTTAAAAGCCGGGAATTGCAGACTAGCGCCTGCGGTATCGGGTAAATGTGCCTGCTTACCAAAGCCAGTTTGCGCATCTGTGCCCACATAAAAATTATTCCAGGTAACGTGCCGGGTATCGTACCGTAGGCCACCGGAGATATCAACACGACCAAAACTTTTCTTGGCGAACAGGAAGCCACCGGCATCAAATAAGTTATAATCGGGTATCGGGAAATCCGTAGCGGCTTTACTGCGGTTGCTTTGATACATGCCATTGATGCCCGTGGTGGTTTCAACACCCCCAAAAGATGGAAGGTTGTACCGTACATCATAATTAATGGTATTCAGTACCACATATAGCCCCGCCTGCTCGGGAACGGTAGGGTGATTATATTCCCGGCGAATGCTTTGCTGAAAGCCCAGCGAGGTATTGATGCTGCCCTCGCCGGTTTTAAAAGAGTTGGTGTTGTATACCCGGTAATGCTGTATACGCTGGTGTAAAGGGGTAATGGAATAAGACCGCAATTCATCATTGGAGACTATAGGGCGGTTTTTGATATCGTCGTTCCCGGCTTCATAGATCTGTTTGGTAAAGAGTCGGCTGAGTGAATCGCGGCTGCCATCGGGGATCTCCTGGCGGTTATCATAAAGTGTAGCACCAATTTGGGAGTAGCCCCATGATTTATCAACCCGGGCGATGCCCGACAGGTTAAATTCACGGAAACCGGTGTTATACACAAAGCCATCAACCTTGTTCTGATAATCGTGTGCTGTTTTGGCCGTAGCCCGGAAAGCATATTTCCAGTTGTTTTGCTTATAGGATAAGCCAACAGAGGTGCCGATCATACCGTTGTTGGTATGATAATCGGTTATAAAATCGCCATTGAGCTTGCCATCGTCGCCGTTGGGGATGTATGGGATCAGGTTGATCACGCCTGCCAGAGCATCTGAGCCATAGGTTAAACTGGCAGGGCCTTTTACCACCTCGGCACGACCAATACCATATTGATCTATCTCGATGCCGTGTTCGTCGCCCCATTGCTGCCCTTCCTGGCGTATACCATCGTACAAGGTTAAAACCCGGTTATAGCCCAGTCCGCGTATAAAAGGTTTGGAGATATTGGGGCCGGTGGTAACCGCGCTTACTCCGGGTACGCCCTTGATAATGGCATCGATGATATTGTTGTTTACATGTTGTTCGATCTCTTTTTTGCTCATTACGGCAATAGGTACCGGGTTGCTGCGCAGCTGTGTTGCCCGTGATACCCCGGTTACCACCACTTCATTGAGTTTGGATGGCTTTTCTTTCAGGCTTACATTTCTTACCGCAGGTTCATTATTGCTAATGGTGATGCTGAGCGTTTCGGCCTCATAACCTATGCTGGTAATGGTGATGCCATAAGTACCCGGTGGGATGTTTTTAATCTCGAAATAGCCCTTGGTGTTGGTACTTACGCCTTTACCAAGCCCTTGAATATTTACCGAAGCGTAGGATAGGGGCTCATTATTGGCGGTAACATGACCCTTTAGCACACCGTTTTGCGCAAAAAGTTGATTAGTTGTGAATAATATAAAAAGTAAAAATAGTGTTCGCATAGAATTTAAATTTATGCAAACATATTTAAATTATTTGATTAATAAAATACATAAAATTAGTTAAGGCTAATTTTATGTATTAACGTTATGTTTTTTTATGTTTGTGTGTAATCATAAAGGTGGATGTACACATTATCAGAAGAGAATTACCTAAAATCAATTTACCGGCTTAGTCAGCAACCTAATTTTAAGATAACACCTACGGCCATTGCCGAGTCGTTGAAGAACAACCCTGCATCGGTAGTGGATATGATCCGCAAGCTTACCGAGAAGCAATTGATAGAGTACGATAAGAAAAAAGGCGTAAAACTAACTCCGGTTGGTTTAAAAGACGCTGTATTGATCGTTCGCCGTCACCGGCTTTGGGAAGTGTTTTTGCTGGAAAAATTAGGGTATCATTGGGACGAGATCCATGATATTGCCGAAGAGCTGGAACACATCAGTGATGCTACGCTGGCCGACAGGCTGGATAAATTTTTGGGTTTCCCTGAGTACGATCCACATGGCGACCCTATCCCCAAAGCAAACGGTAAAATCCCCAAACCCTATTCGGTAACCTTAGCCGACTTGAAAACGGGAGATACCTGCCGGGTGGCCGCCGTAAAAGATACCAGCAGCTCGTTTTTGCAGTACCTGCAAAAGTTGGATATAGGTATAGGTACCAACATCAAGCTGCTGGAAAAAATATCGTATGATAACTCCCTGGTGATCAGTATCAGCGGTAAAGAAAATACCACCGTATCACAAAAATTTGGAGAGAATATTCTGGTGGATTGAAAAACAATTATAAATCTGTCAATAACTCTGCAGGTAATATTTCACTTAAAGAAGCCTTCTTGCTTTTCTCTGCATCAACAAATTTCCATTCTTTAGAGGGCGGAGAATTGATTGCGTACATTTTTTTAGTTATTAGCATGTCGTATCTATCTGCTGCTGCGTCGTATTTTACATTTTCTTCACCATACCTTTTCTGATAAGTTGACAGCATAGCAGAACGGTCTTTTAATTTATTAGCATAGTTATCTTTTATAAGCATTGTCATTTTATAAGAGTATTCTACAAGCGCGAATTTTTCGCTCTTGATGGTTCTTACATCACCAATATTTCCAATTTTAGAATTAGAAAATTTGAACTCAAAATTGGGGTTATCGAAAATGTTTTTGAAACCTGCCGTCAACTGACCGGCACTTACATTGGTTAATAGTTTGGGATATACATAAGGTATAATTTTCTCATATTCACCTTTTTCAAAAAGGCCCAAATACGAATTTACACTCGCCGTGATTTGGGCTTTTTCGTCCTGTGAGTGCCCCTTGAAAGATGAAAGACAAATAAGAAATGCAATAATTACTCGCATACGATGTTTCTGTTAGATGAAAGAAAATAATACCTAAAGCAGGTAAATAATTGCAGGCCGTTTATGGTGTTTTGCCGTTTATCTTGGCCGATTCTTCCAATTCATTATCAACCTGGTCGTCAAAGTACAGACGGTATATTACCCAATCATTTTTAGGCTTATAGAACATAAAGGTAAAACGTACGGGTTGGTTCTGATGCTTTACCAGATAACTGTACAAGATCAGGCTGTTCGATGCCTTGCGTTGAACAATTAGCTCCTTGCCGATATAAAGGCCTATCAAAGCGCGGGTAGTATCAATTTTAGCGATCAAACCCCTCAGGCTGGTCGAATCAACCAAAGGATTGGTTTTAAAAATGTTGATGATGGCTCGTGAAGTGCCATCTTTTTCATAAGTTTTAAAGAATTTGTCGATGTAAGCAGTCGCGCCGGTAACAGTGGCGGCAGGCGTTTTGGGGGCGCTGGTTGCAGTCGCTGGCGTTTGCGCGTAGGCGCTATTACAAATAATAAAAGCTATGGCTATTAGAAATATTGACTTTAATGTTTTAGGATTTAAGTATTGCATACCGATGATTTATTAGCTAAAATAAGTAATTAAATAATATCAGTCCTGCCTGATGGTAAAATGATGGTAAATTTATTGTTAGGAGACATGACAGACCCAGTGGTTTTGTTCCCGCGAGATTTAGCGTAGCGCATCGCGTGGGTGATATGCGCTAAGTTTTCAGCTTACGTCATCAGCTGAAAGCTGAGCCATGAGAACTACGGGCTGGAAGTCAGCGGTAGCGTTAGCTGGCTTAAATTTAACCAAAAAGTGGGTTTACATGTAAACCCACTTTTTTATAGTAAAATAAAATTAATTTACTGGTAATCAATTAGATAAATTAATGTAAACCGTAAAAAGTGTAAACCATGTAAACCCACTTTTTTAATAAAATGACCTGTTTTTTTTTAAGATTACGCTTACTTGTCTTTTAAATTATGGGCCAATAAAAAAGCCTGCTACTTGTAGCAGGCTTTTTACAATATGGTATACTGTTACTATTTAGCAACATACATTACTTCTTTAACCGCTTTAATAACACGCTCCGGATTTGGCAGGTATTCCTGGATCAGGGTTGGTGCATAAGGCAGGGGAACGTCGCCGCCCATGATGCGTAATATAGGAGCATCAAGGTAATCAAACGCGTCTTTTTGTACTTTGAAGGCAACCTCAGTAGCGATTGAACCTAAAGGCCAGCTTTCTTCGATGATAACTAAACGGTTTGTTTTTTTAACCGATTCAATCACAGTAGCATAATCGATAGGGCGTACAGTACGCAGATCGATTACTTCTGCATGGATACCTTCTTTTTCCAGTTCGGCAGCAGCTGCAATAACCACTTTCATGATCTTGCCAAAGCCTACTAAGGTAACGTCAGAACCTTCTTTAACTACTTTTGCTTTACCCAGAGGTATATAATAAGTTTCTTCAGGAACCTCGCCCTTATCGCCATACATTAATTCAGATTCCATGAAAATAACAGGATCCGGATCAAGGATAGCTGATTTTAATAAACCTTTAGCATCGTAAGGGTTTGATGGCACTACCACTTTTAAACCAGGACAGTTGGCATACCAGTTTTCAAAACACTGACTGTGTTGTGAGCTTAGCATACCCGCGTTACCGGTTGGGCCGCGGAAAACGATAGGAACCGAGAACTGGCCACCGCTCATTGACATGATCTTAGCTGCACCATTGATGATCTGATCGATAGCCACTAACGAAAAGTTAAAGGTCATGAACTCGATAACAGGGCGCAATCCATTCATGGCAGAGCCAATGCCGATACCGGCAAAGCCTAATTCAGAGATGGGCGTATCAATAACGCGTTTGGCACCAAATTCATCCAGCATACCCTGGCTTACTTTGTAGGCACCATTATATTCGGCAACCTCTTCACCCATCAGGTATATTTTATCGTCGTTGCGCATTTCTTCGACCATGGCCTCTCTTAGCGCTTCTCTGAACTGTATTTCTCTCATTATATTTATATAAAATGATGTTTTTTGCGACCGCAAATATAAACACTAATGTGTAAAATGCAATCCCTAAGGGGGTACAGATAAGGTTTTACCGCATATATTTTACAAAAATCAGTACATTGGATAAATAAACCTTGTACCAATGAAATTTCCATCGTTAAAAAGTCTTGCCCAGGGTGCCCTAGACACCATAAAGCGTTATCCTTTTGAAATTTTGTTTGCCTTTGTAGGCACCATAGCTGCTACCACCGAGATAGAGTTGAAACAACTGAGCAGGTTGAACGAAGGTTGGTGTATCAGATTGATAATGGTAGCCAATTTAGGGTTGCTATTGAGCTTATCTGCATCACTATATACTAAAAGTTTAGATTTAGCTGTTAACAGGCGGCGATTGATCAAATGGGGCGCCACTTTATTTGCTGCATCCCTTATAATGATCATCAACCCTTCCGTGCGTGAAGCTGATTACCTTCGGTTTTTTCTGATGAGTCTGGCTTTTCATTTATTGGTGGCTTTTGCCGCTTTTACAGGAAAGGGACAGCTACAGGGTTTCTGGCAGTTTAATAAAACCTTGTTTTTGCGATTTTTAACAAGTGTACTGTATGGCCTGGTGTTATTTCTGGGGTTGGCCGCAGCTATAGGCGCAACTAATTTTCTGTTCAACTTTAAGTTTGAGAGCGATACTTATGCCATTTTGTGGGTATGGATAGCCGGTATATTTACTACTATATTCTTTCTGGCTGGCGTGCCCGCTGAAACCAGCTTACTTGACAGCGATCACAGCTATCCGAAAGGACTAAAAATATTCACACAATATGTACTGATTCCGTTAGCAACCGTTTACCTGATCATTTTATTGGCTTATGAAATTAAGATCCTGGTGCAATGGAACCTGCCTAAAGGTCTTGTATCAAACCTCATTTTAGGTTACGCGGTATTTGGTATCCTATCGTTGTTACTGGTTTATCCGATACGTGAGCATGCTGAAAACAAATGGCTTAAAACCTTTTCGCGCAGCTTTTACTTTTTGCTGATACCATTACTGGGCTTGCTATTTGTGGCAGTAGGTGCAAGGGTATTTAAGTATGGCGTTACAGAATACCGATATTTTTTAATTCTGCTGGCTTGCTGGTTACTGTTTATATCGGTATACTTTTTACTGTTCAAAAAGCAAAACATTAAGCTGATCCCGGTTTCATTATGCATACTCACCTTATTGGCTATTTATGGGCCCCAGAGTGCGGTTTCGGTGAGTATGTATTCGCAAAGGCGTATTATTATTAAGTTTTTTGAAAAATATAAGGCGGTTAAAGATGGTAAGCTGATGCCGGTTGACAGCAATAAAGTGAACAAAATTGATGGGAGCCATGTGGTAGCTAATCTGGATTACTTTATATCTAAATACGATATTCTACCGCTTCAGCCTTATATTAATAAAGATCTTACATTGGTTACTGATTCATTGGGCAAAAAGAAAAGCCAGTTTTACCATGGCTCTGTAAGTGATCGTTATGAATTACGCAGCGATAAGGTGGAATGGGCCAAAAACTATTTAGGGCTGCATCGTTTTCAACCCTATTATCGGGGACAGGAAGACAATGTAACTGCGGTAAACGGATACACTTTTAGATCAAATGAAGATATAACGGTGATAAAGGGATATGACTTGAGCTTGGCTGCAGACAATTCAGCAGACACGGTTGTCAATAATTACAATGGAACTAAGATCACTGAGATCCATCCGGATACCCAGGAAAGAATCATCAAAATTGGTAATGACGTTTTCAGGTTTGACGTGGAAGCACTGGCGCGTAAACTGGTAGCTGATTCTGTGAAGATGGAAAAGTATCTTCAGCGTACCAATGAAAGCTATATGCCTAAAACGTACAATTTACCTCGTGTTATGCTTGCAGTTAATCAGGAAACAGCTAAGTACCAGGTGACTTTTATGGCTGAAAGTATACAGTATAATCCACAAGGAGGGAAAACATTGCATGTTAATTTTGCGCCGGGAACTTATCTGATCAAAATCAAATAGGGATTTTCTCTACAGATTATTCAGCATACCCATATCAAACTTGGGTTTGAGCGTATATTTCAGTTGTACCAATCCGCTGCTGAACTGCTCGCTGCCGAGCAATGTGAGTTCTGTGCGCTCTTTTAGATTGCTAAAAAGTGGTTTGCCCGCACCTAAAATTACCGGATGTACAGAAAGTAATAGTTCATTGATCATGTTATGAACTATAAATGCCGATACCAGGTCGGCCCCGCCAAACAACCAGATATTTGCTCCGGGTTGATGCCTGATCTCATCTATACGTGTTTTAAAGTCGACTTCTGCGATAATCTCCGCATTGCCCTCTACATGTGTTAAGGTATTGGAGAAAACGTACATTTTAATTGCTGCAAATACTTCCGGGCTATCGCGCATGAGCATCTCATAGCTTTTTCGTCCCAAAAATATAGCATCGGTACTGCCTAAAAACTCGGTCATGCCATAATCCTGATCGGCAAAGCACCAGTCGTACTCGCCATTGGGACCTTCAATATATCCGTCGAGGCTTAAAGCCAGGTTCAAAATTATTTTTCGCATGATAGTTTTTTAATGTAGTACAGATTTATTCGTCGTCCTGAACACGGTTCTTTTCCTGCCACTGCTTGCTGAATGATTTTTCGGCAACATTGGGCATGTCCCGAAGGTGCCCCCAGGTTTTTTTGAAGAATGTTTTGAGCAGATAGTTCTTCATTTTACCGCCAAAAAAATCCATGAGTTTGCGTTTGAGCATACCCTTTTGCCATATGCTCCAGCCCCAGCGTTCCCTATTGGTAACCAGGTGTTCTTTGACCGCGTCGCGCCGGTTAAGCAAAAGCATTTTATGGATGTCGATCTTAACGGGGCAAACTTCGGTACAACGGCCGCATAAGCTGGAAGCGTAGCTTAGATGCTTAAACTCGTCCATGCCGCGGGTATGCGGGGTAATAATGGAGCCAATAGGGCCGCTATAGGTGGTATTATAGGTATGGCCGCCAATATTTTTATAAATAGGGCAAACGTTTAAACAGGCTCCACATCGGATGCAGTATAAGCCCTGGCGCTGATCTTTTTGGGCCAGCAGGTTGGTACGGCCGTTATCCAACAATATTACATACATTTCATCAGGCCCGTCGGTTTCGTTGGGTTGGCGAGGGCCGCTTAAAATGGTATTGTAAACGGTGAGATTTTGCCCGGTTCCATGCGTCGATAGGATTGGCCATAACAAGTCAAGATCGGCGATGGATGGTATCAGCTTTTCGATACCTACAATGGCAATGTGTATTTTAGGAAAGGTAGTGCATAGGCGTGCATTACCCTCATTTTCGCTAATAGCGATACTGCCGGTGTCGGCCAGTAAAAAGTTTGCGCCTGTAATGCCTATATCAGCCTGCAAGTATTTTTCACGTAATAATTCCCGTGCTTTTAACGTAAGCTGTTCCGGGGTGGCATCGATGGGGGTACCAAAACGTTCATGAAACAGTTTGGCAATGTCCTCTTTACTGAGGTGCATAGCCGGGGTAACTATATGATAAGGTTTTTGACCCAGAAGCTGCACAATGTATTCGCCAAGATCGGTTTCCAAAGATTCTATCTGGTTACTTTCCAGGAATTCATTTAAATGAATTTCTTCGGTAACCATCGATTTTGATTTTACAACTGTTTTGGCGTTGGCTTTGCGGATAATGCTCAGAATCTCACGATTAGCTTCTTCGGCATCATTGGCCCAGATCACTTTGCCGCCGCGTTTTTGAAAGTTGGCTTCGAACTCCGGTAAAAATTTATCCAGGTTCTCCATTACCTTCCACTTGATCACGTGGCCCTTGCGTTTGGCATTTTCAAGATTGGTAATGCGGGAAAGGCCGCGCTCAACAGCAGTACTGTATTTATCAATGTTATTATTGATAATACGGCGGTGATCAACATCAAAGGCCTTTTCTTCAGAGGCTACCAAAAACTCTTCCGCAGTGCTTCCCATATATGCGAATTTAGTTTTTTTTTATATTGGTTGATTGTTGAGAGGTTGATTAAGTTTTTAACAAAACAAAAAGAGACGCAAATTTGCGTCTCTATATTTAGATTTTTGAACTCGATTATTACCTGGTTTCTTCAGATATCTTACCATCTACAACAGGGCGTTTGTCACGGTTTGCCAGATCCCAGCCGGTATAAAATACCAGTTGCGCGCGCTTGGCTAGTAATGGAAAGTTGATCTTGCTTACTTCATCACCAGGCTGGTGGTAATCAGCATGTACCCCGTTAAAGTAGAAAATAATAGGGACACCATGTTTGGCAAAGTTGTAATGGTCGCTGCGATAGTAAAAGCGGTTTGGATCTTTGGGATCGTCATATTTATAATCTAAGTGCAGCTTGGTGTAGGTATTATTGGCATTCTCTCCAATTTCATGCAGTTGGGAACTTAGCATAGCCGAACCGATAGCATATACATAATTAGCTGAATCAGGTTTACCGATATATTCTTCACCCACGCGACCAATCATATCAATGTTCAGATCGGTAATGGTGTTAGCCAATGGGAAAACCGGGTGCTCAGAGTAATACTCCGATCCCAATAAACCCTTCTCTTCACCCACGTTGCCTAAGAAAAGGATACTGCGGCGCGGGCCGTGTCCATCCTTTTTGGCTTGTGAAAACGCGCGGGCAATTTCCAAAATTCCGGTTGTGCCAGAGCCATCATCGTCGGCGCCGTTATTTACCTTATCTTTAGCATTTGGGTCGCGGTTTAAACCAATATGATCATAGTGAGCCGAAAATACCAATACCTCATCTTTCAGATCGGTACCTGGCATATAGCCCAGTACGTCAACCGCTTTTACATCTTTCTTTTCGGTATGGTAATTCAAAACCACATCGGTTTTTACCGATAAGGCAGGAGTAGCAGCCTCTGCAGAAGCAGTCTTTAATTGATCATATGTTTTACCGCTTGCTTTTACCAGTTCATTGGCCAGTTCGGTTGTGACGTTGACTACCGGGGCATTGGTATTTGACGATGGGGCATCATCCTTTTTAATGGTTAAACGCGCACTTGCTATACTGCTGCCGAAACGGCTTAAAGCAGCAGCGATGCCAGGATTAGCCGCCAGTATGGCTAAAGGTTTTTTGCTTTGCAGGTTTTTAATGATTTTGTTACGGGCAGCCGTCATCCGGTAGCTTGTATTGGGAGTGGAGCCAGCTTCGGGTTTGTCCTCGTTTACCCAAAGCAATATTTTTCCCGTCAAATCTGTCGAGCCGATTTCACTATCGGTTCCATAACCCACAAAAACCACAGTATTGGCGGTTAAGTTATTATCCGGATACGTTCCGGTAAGGTAAAAATCTTTGGTATAAGTAAATGCTTTTCCGTTAACCGTAAAGTCGGTTACTTTTAGCGCGTTTTCGGTAAGCGGTACATCCAGGAAATAGGACCCATTTACAGGAGCTTGCAAACCTAACCTTTTAAATTCAGCCGCGATATAATTTGCTGCTTTCTCGGCGCCGGGTTTACCGGTTTCACGGCCTTCAAAAGCATCGGATGCTATGATGCTCAGGTGCTTTCTGGCATCCTCGGCGGTGATCAACTTAGCATATTTTACGATAGTTGGATTTTGTTGTTGCTGAGCGCAGGCATTTAAGGCAAATGCCGATGAAAAGGCCCATAGGTATATTTTTTTCATGTTCAGGTTTGTAAAGAGTTTATTTTAATGGTTCATAGATCATAGTAAAATGAGGTGTGACTTATATCTTTTAGTTTTCGCCTTTGTCCTTTTGCCTTAATTAGCAGGAAATTTTACCCACGCGGGTAGCGTGGCGTCCGCCTTCAAATTCTGTACTTAAAAAAGCGGCAACAATTTTTCCGGCATCCTCAATGCTGATAAAGCGGGCAGGGATACATACAATATTAGCATCGTTATGCTTGCGGGCCAGCTCGGCCAGCTCAACTGTCCAGCAAATGGCGGCGCGGACGCCCTGATGTTTATTGGCGGTGATGGCTACACCGTTGGCGCTGCCGCAAACCAGTATCCCAAGGTCAAATTCGCCGCTTTCAACGGCCGAAGCAACGGGGTGGGCAAAGTCGGGGTAATCTGCCGAGGCGTTGGAGTAGGTGCCGAAATCTTTAATCTCGGCGGCTGATACAGCGTTCAGCAAAGCTTGTTTATAATCAAAGCCGGCGTGGTCGGCACCAATGGCAATCTTTAGCCCTTCTTTCATCAGTTAAATAAGTATTAAGTTAATGTACAAATGTGCAAATTATTTAGCTGTGCAAATGTGCCAATTTCACATAGTACGGTTTTTACAATAAGCCCTGGTCAAATGCTCTCCGGGAGGGAAGCGGATTTTGCCAGCACAGGCACTTTGTTTGCGTAAAAAGTGGGTTTACATGGGTTTACACTTTTTTGGGTTAACATGATTATATATTATTGATAATAAGATAGTTGTGTTTGTTTTTGTCATAAAACAGCGAATTTATGTAAACCATGTTTTTAAATAAAAAAAGCGGTCACTTAGTGGCCGCTTTTCTATATGTCGTGTATATATCTGATTTATGACATTACCTCTTCGTGGCGTTTCAGTTTTCTTTTCTCAACCAAACCTGCTACTATAATACTTACTTCATACAGTACAAACAGCGGGATACTTACTACGGTCATGGTTAACATATCAGGTGTAGGCGTTACTACTGCCGCTATAATGAGGATGATCACAATAGCATACCTGCGTGTTTCGCGCATAAACTTGGGTGTTAAAACACCAAGGTTTGATAATATATAAACCAGGATAGGCAATTGAAATACCACACCGGTTGCCAGCGTTAAGGTAGCAACTGACGATATGTAGGAATCAATAGAGAATAAATTCTGAATTTTTGTGCTTACGGTATATCCAGATAAAAAATTAATGGACATGGGCGTAATGACATAATATCCAAACATAATACCCAGAAGAAACAGCATACAGGCATAGAAAACAAATCCGGTAGCGGCTTTACGTTCTTTTTCATGCAGGGCTGGTTTTACAAAGCGCCAGATTTCCCAGATAAGGTATGGCACACCCAAAGTAATACCAATAATAAGTGCCGAATTGATCTGGAGCGTAAACTGCCCCGCCATTTCGGTATTGATCAGCTGAATGTTGATCTTATCGATACAAAATCCGGAGCGGTGTAAAGCCGCACCAATTTCACAAAGCATACGGTAAGTCCAGAAGGTTGGTCTGGCCGGGCCCATGATCACGGTATCGAAAATCCAGTCGTAAAAGTAAAATACTACAGCAGTAAATATCACAATAGCTATTGACGCCCGTACCAAATGCCACCTTAGCGCTTCCAAATGATCGAAGAAGGACATTTCTGCCTCCATCGTTTTGCCTTTGTCTTTAATGGCCTTAATTAATTTGTTATCGCTCATGGTTTATAAATACCGCTGTACAAACGCTATTGTGCTAAGTACGTTTTATTGTATGAAGATAGTTTGAATTTATTTTAAAATTCAAAGGTTTCCATAAACTTCGTGGTGAAATTACCTGCACGGAAGTTAGGGTCCTGCAATAATTTAAGATGGAAAGGTATGGTTGTTTTTACACCTTCTATCACAAATTCGCTCAGTGCGCGCTCCATCGTACTCAATGCTTCATCACGGGTTTGCGCTACGCAGATCACCTTGGCTATCATCGAATCATAGTTTGGCGGGATCACGTAACCGGTGTACACATGCGTATCGATACGCACACCATGACCACCTGGTGAATGGAAATTGGTTATTTTACCAGGTGACGGGCGGAAACCGTTAAACGGATCTTCGGCATTGATACGGCACTCTATGGCGTGCATGGTTGGCTCGTAGTTTTTACCAGAGATAGGGATACCTGCAGCAACCTTGATCTGTTCTTTGATCAAATCAAAATTGATCACCTCTTCGGTAACCGGGTGCTCTACCTGGATACGGGTATTCATCTCCATAAAGTAGAAGTTACGGTCTTTATCAACCAAAAACTCTACGGTACCGGCACCTTCGTATTTAACAGCTTTAGCCCCTTTTATAGCAGCTTCACCCATTTTTTTACGCAGTTTCTCGGTCATGAAAGGTGATGGTGACTCCTCAACCAGTTTCTGGTGACGACGTTGAATGGAACAATCGCGCTCAGAAAGGTGGCATACTTTACCATATTGATCGCCCACTACCTGTATTTCGATGTGGCGCGGATCCTGTACATATTTTTCCAGATATAAGCCGTCGTTACCGAAAGCTGCACCCGACTCTGCACGGGCCGAATCCCAGGCGTTCTCAAATTCTTCATCTTTCCAAACTATACGCATACCACGGCCACCGCCACCGGCTGTAGCTTTTAGTATAACAGGATAGCCTATTTTGTTAGCTATGCCAATACCTTGTTTTACATCGCTAAGTAAGCCTTCGGAACCCGGAACGATAGGTACGCCGGCTTTTTTCATGGTGTCTTTAGCTGATGCCTTATCACCCATCTGGTTGATCTGCTCGGCAGTGGCACCAATAAATTTGATACCATAATCGGCACAAATAGCCGAAAACTTGGCGTTTTCAGATAAAAAGCCGTAGCCCGGATGTATAGCATCGGCATTGGTCAGTTCGGCAGCCGAAATGATATTAGGAATACTTAAGTAAGAGTCGCGGCTTGGCGGTGGGCCTATACAAACAGCCTCATCAGCAAAACGTACATGAAGGCTATCACGGTCGGCAGTTGAATATACAGCTACGGTTTTAATACCCATCTCTTTACAGGTACGGATAATACGTAAAGCTATTTCACCCCGGTTAGCTATTAATATTTTTTTAAACATCTTTTTTGTAAGGATTACACTGATTGTTTTATGATTACACCGATTATTCTATGATTACACCGATTATTTTTAACGGATTACACTGATTAATTTTTATAATCAATACAATCAATTGCTATCGGTAAAATCAATTTATAATCGGTGCAATCTACTAAATAGGTTCTACTAAAAATAAAGGCTGATCGTATTCAACCGGTGAAGCATTGTCAACCAATACTTTTACAATGCGACCTGAAATTTCAGATTCGATCTCGTTGAAAAGTTTCATGGCTTCGATAATACAAACAACAGAGCCTGTTTTTATTTCATCGCCAACATTTACAAATAACGGTTTATCAGGACTTGATGAGCGGTAAAAGGTGCCGATCATGGGCGATTTGATGGTAAGATACTTTGAGGTATCGGCCGCTGCCGGGGCAGCAGGAGTAGCCACGGGTGCCGCTGCCGGGGCTGCCGGAGCAACAGGTAATGTCGCTGGGGCGGTTTGCGCCGGGATGCTTGCATGGATAACCTGTGGTTGAACCTCGTTGGTTTTTATAGTTATCTTAAAATCTTTTTGCTCAATTGACACTTCGTTTACGCCTGATTTTGAAACAAAGCGAATAAGATCCTGAATTTGTTTAATATCCATACTTTGGGATTGAGTGGTTTTGGATAAAGTTTGTTTATCTAAGTTATTTGATAATGTGCAAACTGGCAATATGCAAAATTGCAGACTGCAAATGTGCAAATGTTTTTTTATGATTTAACTATAAATTATAGTAACATATTAAAATGAACAGATGTTTTTATTTTTTAATATGCGCGTTTAGTAAGCCCATTTTAAATAGACTGAGCCCCAGGTAAATCCACCGCCAAACGCTGCTAAAATAAGGTTGTCACCTTTTTTGAACTTGCTTTCCCACTCCCACAAACATAATGGTATTGTACCATTTGTAGTGTTACCATAACGTTCAATATTGATGATCACTTTATCGGCGCTCAGGCCTGTGCGGCTGGCTGTGGCATCAATGATGCGCTTATTGGCCTGATGAGGTACCAGCCAGGCAACGTCATCTGCTCCCAGGCTATTACGCTCCATTACTTCGTGAGCTACATCGGCCATATTGGTTACCGCGAATTTAAATACCGCGGGACCTTCCTGGTAGGCAAAATGTTCACGGGCTTCCACCGTTTCGTGGGTCGCCGGTTTTACAGATCCACCAGCTTTTTGGTGCAGATACTGAGCTCCGGAACCATCGCTTTTAAGGATCGAGTCTAAAACACCATAGCCTTCGGTATTAGGCTCAAGCAATACCGCGCCGCAGCCATCGCCAAAAATGATGCAGGTAGCACGATCCTGGTAATTTACTATCGACGACATTTTATCGCCGCCTATTACCAGTACCTTTTTATGTTTACCACTTTCAATAAATTGGGCTCCTGTAGTAAGGCCATAAATAAAGCCAGAACAGGCAGCCTGTAAGTCGAAGCCCCAGGCATTAACCGCGCCAATTTTATTGGCCAGGATATTTGCTGTTGCTGGAAAAGGCATATCGGGAGTAGTTGTGCAAAAAATAACCAGATCGATCTCATCGGCGCTTATGCCCCGTTTTTTTAACAACCCGTTAACTGCAGGAACTGCCATATCAGATGTACCCAAGCCTTCGCCTTTAAGTATACGGCGCTCCTTAATGCCTGTACGGCTTACGATCCACTCATCATTGGTATCAACCAATGTTTCAAGCTCCTGGTTGGTCAGGATATAGTCGGGAACGTAACCATGTACAGCAGTAATAGCAGCATGAATTTTACTCATCTTTTATTTTTTTACTGAAAAGCTTGTTTAATTTTGTCAACCAGTTTGCTCTCAACCATGTTTTTTGATAAAAGGATCATGTTTTTGATAGCTTCGGGACTAGAGATGCCATGGCCTACAATTACGGGGGCATTTACACCCAGGATAGGGCTTCCGCCGTATTGCTCATAATTGAACCGGTCAAAAAACTCATCTTTAAGCTGTTTTTTTCGTGTTATAACATAAAACGATTCGGCCAGCTTTAATATGACATTGCCGGTAAAGCCATCACATACGTAAACGTCGGCCGATTCACTGAACAGGTCGCGTCCTTCAACATTACCTATAAAGTTAAACAGCGATGTTTCTTTCATTAATGGATAAGTAGCCTGGCTAAGGATATTACCTTTTTCTTCTTCTTCGCCAATGTTCATCAGCGCTACACGAGGATTGGTAATATCATATACCGATTGGGCTAGTAAGCTGCCCAATACACCAAACTGTACCAGAACATCTGGTTTACAATCGGCATTGGCGCCTACATCCAACAAAATACCCAAACCTCCTTTAAGTTTGGGTACAATAGTGGTCATAGCCGGACGAATAACGCCGGGAATGGTTTTTACGCTGAACATGGCGCCAACAAGCATAGCACCGGTGTTACCAGCCGAAGAAAAGGCCTGTATTTGCCCCTCTTTGAGCAATTGAAAACCAACCGAAATACTTGAATCCGGTTTTTGAACAATGGCTTTTGTAGGGTGTTCGCCCATACCAATCACTTCGGTTGTATGTACAAACTCGAAATGGTCGGGGTTTACATTGTTTTCCTGAAGAATAGTGGCTGCAACTTCTTTATCTCCAATAAGCACCAGTTTTTGGTCGGCAGATAAAGCCTTATAAGCTTCGATTGCCCCTAAAACGGCTGCTTTGGGAGCAAAATCACCGCCCATAATATCTAAGCCAATCTTCATTTTCAGAAAATTAAACTTAGGCTACTGCTGCTTTCTCTATCAGTAATTTACCGTTGTAGTAAACGTTACCATCAACAGTATAAGCTCTGTGCGGTAAATGCACGGCACCTGTAGTTTGGCAGGTAGTTAAAGTTGGAGCTTCAGCTTTGTAGTGTGTTCTACGCTTATCTCTTCTTGATTTGGATATTTTACGTTTTGGATGTGGCATGATCCTGCTTTTTTATTATTTATTTATTTTTCTGAGCACGTCCCACCGTGGGTCTGTCTGCTCATTTTGTTCGTCATTTCCCGAAAGGTTATTTAACTTTTCGAGCATCTCTTTATCACAATAGGAGGTGTTACCCTCATTGCTGCACACCGATATAAATGGCATGGCAACATTTATGTATTCATATATTAACCCCGCTATATTGATCTCATGATCATTTTTATTCAGGGTGATGATCTCATCATCTTCGTCAATCACTTCATCGCTAAACTTAGCGATCTGCTGCTCGGTGATGTTCAGCGGTTGTAAATACTGGGCCAAACACTTGTCGCAATTGGCGTTAACCGTGCCGCTGATATGAAAATCCAGTATCAGCATTGTTTCCTGTTTATCCAATTCTACCCGGCACTGCAGATTGGCTTTTTTCACAAGCGAGTAATCAAACTCGTCAAAAAAAGCATCGTCAACAGCGTATTCAAACTGGTGTTTTCCCAGTTTAAGCCCTGTAAAAGGAATCGAATATGTTCTAAGCGATTTCAATGAGCAACAATTAGCCCGCAAATGTATGGAAAAATCCCATAACTGAAAACTGTTTTTTTAATTTGATTAGTGGTAAATTATAACACTAATTATTAAAGGTAAAGATAATACTTTAATGTACAAGGCTAATTATCAAAAAGAGGGCATAATATAAACCAAATACCGTTTTGGTATTTGAAAATTAAAGGGCCATTTTTAAGCTTAAAGCGCAAAGCCAAAGGCTTAAAGCTGCTATTTACTTTCGCCTTTTGCCTTTATCCTTTCACCTCCAATTATATTTTCAGCCTGATGTTGATCTTATCCAGCAAACCGGTGAGCCAAACCATTACAAATGCGAACAGGATACATTTGATCAATCCACCGGTGCCCTGGCTCAGGTATTCCGGATAGCCCAGGTTGCTCATTTCATACATAGGGTAAAATAAAAACGGTACAATATAACAGGTAAACGTATTGGTGCCGGCCGGCTCAATGATCTTGAACCAGTTGTATTTATGCTTAAAATCAACCACGTAAATAAAAATAGCGTACATGATTAAGCTGATACCCGTACAAATGAGTACCCATGAAGGGGTATCGCGTGCTTTGGAAATACCACCGCTAAAATAACGTACAATAAAGCCCATATTAAACATGATAATGGCAATCATGAGCAGGGCGGCCCACAATAACTTAAGCTCGTTATTAGCCTTAAGTCGCATATACAATACCGATACAAACACCCCGGCCATAGTAAAAGCCTGCATAGCGCCGTTGCCTGCTATCCAAACATATTTTTGCAGAGGAGCCAGGAAATTCAAAAAGCCGAAGTGAAAATCGATGTTAAAGAACATGAAGAATATCCATGCCGCTGCCTGGATCCAGAGATATCCTCCGGAGTAATAATAGATCAGCGCGCAAAGTAGGTACGCCCAGCCTATCAGCCCCAGGATACCCCACCAGGTAAAATGTAGCCAGGTATGCCCCGGATCGCTGGTTTTGTAGAGGATAGACATGGCCAGGAGCAAGGCTATGCCAAATCCTTGTAAAATATACCGTTTAAGATTGGAGGTATCTTTACCATAATCTAAAAAGATAAAAAAGAAGCTAAACGTAACCAGGCTTTCCCAAACGGGCTTGGGCAGCAGGGTAGTAACCTCGTTGTAGGTTTCCATGTTGGCATGATAAAAGCCAATGAATACCAGGGCGAAAGAGCGGGTGGCAATACGCCAAAGCAGTTTATAATCGCCTTTTTTAAGCCGGTTTTGAAATGCGAAGGGTATAGATAAGCCCACGATAAATAGAAACGCAGGGAAAATAGTATCGGCTAAGCCTAAAGCATCAACGTTTTCGCCCGCATGCTTGAGCCAGTTGGGTGTATTTGGAATACCGTCGAGGTCATTCACAAATATCATCAGGAACATGGTTACCGCACGAAAAGCGTCAATGGATCGGACTCGACTAAAAAAATCATTCATTAAAGTGGTAAATGCGATAACTAAGCAAATGTTTTAATCTAACGTTAATTAAATTGAAACATTATTATTACAGACCATATTTTAGTCCCTGTCGCGGCTCAGCTTAGTAAATACCAGCGGATTTTCGTTCAATTCCAGCGTTTCGCGGCGGTGTTTTACTATATGTATGGCTGTGAACAGGGCCTCGCGGAATGATATCTCCGAAGCCTGATTTTTACCGGCTATATCATACGCGGTGCCATGATCTGGAGAGGTGCGTACAAAATTTAAACCTGCGGTAAAATTAACTCCCGATTCAAAAGCTATTTGCTTAAAAGGAATAAGTCCCTGGTCATGATACATGGCCAGCACGGCATCAAATTGCAAATATGTTCCATTGGCAAAAAAACCATCGGCTGAGTAGGGGCCAAAGGCCATTATATCGTTGTTGCGGGCCTCTTCAATAGCTGGGATGATCACTTCTTTTTCTTCGCTGCCAATCAGACCATTATCGCTGGCATGAGGATTAAGACCCAGCACCGCGATTTTTGGTTTGCGGATCCAGAAATCATTCTGCAAACTATGGTTCATCAGCTTAAGCTTAGCCAGTATTTTTTCGCCGGTAATACTTGAGGCTACTTTACTGATGGGAATATGCCCGGTAACTACACCAACCCTCAAGGTATCGCTCACTAAAAACATTAATGATTCGGCAGCGCCGTCGCGTTGCTGCAGGTATTCTGTATGGCCTGGGAAGTTAAACTGGTCGTTTTGTATATTATCTTTATTGATAGGCGCCGTGATTAGGGCATCGATATATCCCTCTTTCAGATCAAAAGTAGCACGTTCCAGGGAAATGAAGGCATATTTGCCACCAGCCTCGGTCACCTGGCCCATCTCTATCTTTACATCCTCTTCCCAGCAATTGATCATATTAGGCTTTTTTGCCTGCGCTTGTGACGGATCATTAATAACATGAAAATTAAGCTCATTAACTTGGGTTGCGCGGCGGTGAAACGAGGCTACCTTGGTATGCCCGTATACAATGGGGGTACAATAATCGTAAATGCGGGCATCTGCCAGTGTTTTTATAATTATTTCTAATCCTATGCCATTTACATCACCTATGCTTATCCCTACTTTAATTTTTTCGCTCATGTTATTATGTATGATTACACTGATCATTACAGGATTTCACCGGTTTTTGGAGTGATTTCACTGATGCTGATCTGTGATTATTTTTTTTTATAATTTACGGTCCAGGCGTTACCTTTTACCCTTAACCTTTCAGCTTTTACCCGACTTTTTTACTGCAAATAAAAGATTTTAAGCTTATAGTTCCCGAATAAAGCACAAATATGCCTTAATTTGCTCAAATATTTGATTAATAATGACGTTGGTAAGGGCAAAAAAACATTTAGGGCAACATTTTCTGACAGATAAAAATATCGCTGCCAAAATTGTGGACAGCCTGAAACCCGATGGCCGTTATCAACACGTGCTGGAAGTTGGCCCGGGTATGGGTATCCTGTCTGACTTTTTATTGCAGAAGACCGAATACGAAGTATCCCTGATCGACATTGACGAGGAATCATACCAGTTTCTGCAAAAAAAATACCCCCAATTAGGTAGCCGCCTTATTAATGCCGATTTTCTGGAGATGGATTTTAAAGGCGTATTTAATGGTCCGCTGGCTATTATTGGCAATTTCCCGTATAATATTTCTTCCCAGATATTATTTAAAGTGCTCGATAACCGCCAGCAAGTGGTTGAGGTGGTGGGCATGTTCCAAAAGGAAGTAGCCGAACGCTGTACCGCCAAAGCCGGTAGCAAGGAATATGGTATTCTGAGCGTTTTTTTGCAGGCCTATTATAAGGTAGAATACTTGTTTACCGTGAAAGCCGGCGTGTTTAATCCACCACCCAAGGTGCTTTCGGCAGTGATCAGGCTCACAAGAAATAGCGCTGAAGCCCTGGACTGCGATGAAAAGCTTTTCTGGCAAATTGTCAAAGCGGGTTTTAACCAGCGCCGCAAAACGCTGCGCAATGCCATATCATCATTAATCAACAAAGAACAGATGGCAGGGAATACAACCCTCGATCTGCGCGCCGAGCGGCTCACCGTTGCCGATTTTGTAAAGCTCACCAATGAGGTGGCGGCAGGGCGGAGTACTCAGTAATTTTCTTTTCAAAAAAACTTTTTAAACCCCGGATTTTAACAAATTTTTGATCAAAAACTGGAAAAATGGATTCAAAAAAGTGCTGAAAAATTCTATTTCATCGCTTTTTAACAAATTTCAGCCCGATTTTGACGTGTTTTAAAAGCTTTAAGAAGTATTAATTAGTTGTATTCAAAATAGGATGCTCGGGGGCTTTTGTTTCTTAACTGAACAGGCCTGCTCCCTTAAAAAAGAAAGCAGGCCTGTTGTGTATTTAAATATACACCAATTTTGTCGGATTTTGAAGTTCCGGGGAACCATAGGTACTACAACCTTAAGTTGCATACCTACGGCATGCTAAATGCTTATTGTTTGTTTTCTACAAAGCTTTTACTCCTACGGAGTAGCCCTAAATAATGATATTGCCAAAAGTTCCGCCTTCAGGGGGTTAGGGGGCTATCGGTATAACCACCGGGGTATCCTGCATTTTTTTGACCATCTCGGCCATGCGTTTAATGAACAGGTAGTTGGCTGTGCCGCCAATTACAGCGCCCACTACGGGTACCATTCTTTCGGCGGTACGGGTACCCAGTACCATCAGGAATTTTTCGGCAATGCCCTCCATCATGGTTTTGGATATGGCTACTCCGGCCTCTACCCGCAACGAGGTAGCTACCAGGCCCATGAATTCGTTAAATTCCATTTGATAACTACCCTTGTTATAATACATAATGGCCATAGTTACCCTAAATTGTTGCGTAATGAGGTTGGCAAAATCAAGAGGTAAACCGGCTATCAGCGTAACCATGCCACCGCTGCCGGCAACAGCACCCGAGCCCGCGGCCATTAGCGCGCACTGATTTATAAATTTATCCAGCCCCAGTTTATCAACCCCTTTTTTAATCTTAAATTGGTCAATATGATTAAATATCTGCTTAAAACCGTTGTCGGCTAGTTTTTCGGCCTGATGTTTTATATCGGTACCCAGTTTTTTTATCTTGATTAATTTCATCTCTGTAATTAGTTTTAAGTTGTGGGTATTGAGTTGCAGGAAAAAACTCCATGCTTAATACTCACAACTCCAGACTTATAAAGCCATTCCCGTGCCAGTTTTTAAAATTGTTCAAAATGGCAGGTAACTTAAATAGTCGCTGCAATTTTTCTGGAAGTGAGATTACAGAGCCGACTATTGGTCTGCGCTTTTTAATTCACACGTCATTGGGAGGGTACGAAGTAAGAGTCCCTCTAATCAAATAGCTATCGGATCTCCACAAAGGGGAGACTTAAAAAAAATTAAAGCGCTCTTTCCCGATAGCTATCGGGATGGAGAGGGTTGGGTGAGGCTCTTGCTCCGTACTTCGCAATACAGCGTTCAATTCATTGTCTTATTTCGATGCCACTACCTGGCCTTTATCATTTAGCGTTTCTATAACGGGTTGGTTTTGCTGGTTGATATAAATTCGGAGGCGGGGCCTGCCTTTATCATCACGCAAAAACAAGCCTACTTCGCCTTTGGTATTTTTGCCCACAAAAAGCCGTTCGGCGGTTAATACCCCTGGTTGTTGCAGTTTTTTGATACCGGCAGCGTAGGCAGCAGCATTATTCAATTGCTTTAATGAATCAACATAGGCCACTACCTTAGCCGATGGAAAGTTGTCGTACTTATCCCACAGTTTTAAACCATAGCTGCGTTTCAAGCCGTCGGTATCCTTATCCTGGCTGTATTGGATCTGCATGATCTGGTCGTTCTGATACTGATCGACGGAATAGGTCATACCGGCGCTTTTTTTATTGCCATCGTACACCAGCCCGCCGCATTCATCGCCATCGTCATTAAAAAATATCATACCGGCTGGGCGGTCGCGTTTAGGTAGTTCTTTGCCGCCAATGGTTCCGGGGTGCTGACGATCGTGATTACTAATAGCCATGCGGATCTGGCCATTGGCATCAACAATATCGATACGTTCGGCGGTGATGTGTTTAAAATGTTCGTTGATGCTGGCAGTCTGTCTGAAAGCTGTCACTATTAATACCAATACCAGCAGGGTTAACATGCCTGAGTATATTTTTAATGCTTTAACCTGTTTTTGTAAGTTTTCCATAAAATATTGATTGCTGCTAAACAAATATATTTAAATGAGGGGAAATTGACTCGCCCGGTTTACTTGCGCTGTGGATTGTAGCGAGTGCAAGATCGGATGATGCAGAGTCGACTCACGGTCTACACTTCGCTGGACCACCCTCTCTTCGCCTGCGGCGGAAAGAGGGTTAAGAAATTCCCTCTATGCGCGAAGCGATGTCGGGGTGAGCCATTACCGGCGTTCAAAATACAGCATGCTCCATGTGCCTTGCAATTATATCCAAACTGTAAAAATCTATCGTACCATAAATAGCTGATGGTGAATAATGGTAGGTTTTGTAAATTTGCCCTTTCCTAATATTTCGAAATTGAAAAATAACATTCTTATAGTTGACGATGTGCATCCCATATTTATGGAGATGGCCACCGCCAAAGGTTACCAATGCGATTATCAACCCCTGATCAAAGCCGACGAAGCACTGCAGATCATAGGCGATTATGCCGGACTGGTGATCCGTTCCAAATTCAGGGTTGATAAACATGTGATAGATGCCGGGGCCAATCTGCGCTTTGTAGCCCGTGCCGGTGCCGGGATGGATAATATTGACGAAGCCTATGCGGCCGAAAAAGGTATCAGCCTCATCAACGCGCCCGAGGGCAATTCAGACGCCGTTGGCGAACATGCCATTGGTTTGTTGTTATCCTTAATGAACAATTTAAATAAAGGTGATGCTGAAATACGCGGCGGCAGCTGGCAACGAGAAGCTAATCGCGGCTTTGAACTTAAAGGCAAAACCGTGGGGATTATTGGTTATGGCCATATGGGGCATAGCTTTGCCCGCAAGCTATCGGGTTTCCAGGTAGAGGTGATTGCTTATGATAAGTACAAGACCGGCTTTAGCGATCGTTATGCTCGCGAAGTAAGTATGGAAGACATCGTGAAACATAGCGATGTGTTGAGTCTGCATATACCGCTTACGCCCGAAACCAATGGATTGGTGGATGATGAATACTTGTTCCATTTTAAAAAACCGATATTTTTTCTGAATACCTCGCGTGGTAAAACCGCCAAAGTGAGCGCTGTGCTGAATGCTATTAAACAAGGCAAAATACTGGGTGCCGGGCTGGATGTGCTGGAGGTAGAAAAATTCCCGGCCCTGGCCGAGCAGGTGTGGTTTGATGAGCTGCGTCAAAGCGGCAGGGTACTGCTAAGTCCGCATGTAGCAGGCTGGACATTTGACTCGTACCGCAAAATAAGCGAGGTAATGGCCGAGAAGCTGGTGGCTTTTTAGTCGATGGTCGATAGTCCATGGTCCATAGTAAAAGAAAACGTATGATTCTTTATGGTCATGGTCTATGGTCCATCGACTATGGACTAATTAACCATTGGTGCCGGTAAAAAAATTTGGATATTAAAATTTAAATAACTTATCTTCGTTAAATACAAAAGCAAGACTATGTAGGCTCGGGCCCATGTAGTCTTGTTTGTTTTTAGAGTCATTGCGTCCTTCTTAAAACAAGGGGGGCGGTTTTTTTTGAATGACCAACGAAGTGAACATTAAATAATTTATTGTTATGGCAGAGGTATCATACTTTACCAAAGATGGTTTAGAGAAATTAAAAGAAGAATTACAAAAATTAAAAACAACCGGACGTGCGGATATATCAAGAGCTATAGCCGAAGCCCGGGATAAAGGTGACCTTTCTGAGAACGCCGAATACGATGCTGCTAAAGAAGCGCAGGGTTTGCACGAAGCTAAAATAGCACAGATGCAGGAAACCCTGGCCAATGCGCGCTTGCTTGATGAGTCAAAACTGGATGTATCAAAAGTGCTGGCTTTATCTGTAGTAAAGATCAAAAATATTAAAAACGGAGCTACCATGAGCTACCAGCTGGTATCAGAAAGCGAAGCTGATATGAAAGCCGGTAAAATATCGGTAACATCACCTATAGCTAAAGGTCTGCTGGGTAAAAAAGTTGGCGAAACTGCCGAGATCACTGTTCCTGCAGGTGTAATTGAATTTGAGATACTGGAAATTAGCAGATAAGTTCATTGGTGAATGGTTGATTGGGTGAGTGGTTGATGAAGTTGTCTGAACCTTGATTTTTCTGATTAAGGGATTATCAGGATTTTTTAACTGCTAAAACTTAATTAACCATTTCAACCACTTACTTAATAAACCACGCACCAATCATGAGCATTTTTTCAAAAATAATAGCAGGCGAAATACCTGCGCATGTAGTAGCTGAAAGTAATGAGTTTTTGGCTTTTTTGGATATTAGTCCGCTGGCCGAAGGGCATGTGCTGGTGATACCCAAAAAAGAGGTTGATTATATATTTGACCTGGATGATGAAACCTACACTGGGCTGCACATTTTTGCGAAAATTGTGGCCACAGCGCTAAAAAAGGCTATCCCCTGTAAAAAGGTTGGTGTCGCGGTGATCGGGTTGGAAGTACCCCATGCCCATATCCACCTGATACCCATGAACCGGGTTGACGACATGAACTTTGCCCGCCCAAAGCTTAGCTTTACCTCCGAAGAACTGAGCGCTACCAAAGAAAAGATCAAAGCGGCGCTAAGGGATTAAGGGAATTGATGTGCAGATAAAAAACCATTGTCATTCTGAGCGAAGCGAAGAACGATCTCTTGAACGAAGTGAAGAATCTATTCGCCGATTTACATGCTGTAGATTAGATCCTTCGCTCCGCTCAGGATGACAAACTTTTATATTGTAGGAAGATCATCATCCGCGCATCTACTTCATAATCCTCTTCGCATTATCCTTTACAAACGTATCCCAGCCGGAGTATGATTTTTTGCTGCCGGTTTTGCTGCTGCCCGTGGATATGCGTTGGAAAGAATGACAAACGGCAACGGCCAGGCCGTCGGTAGCATCCAGAAAATCGGGGGTTTCGCTAAACTTTAGTAGGGTTTGCAGCATGGCGGCTACCTGTTCTTTAGTGGCGTTGCCATTACCTGTGATGGATTGCTTTATTTTACGTGGCGCGTATTCGGTAATATCGATATTGCGCGTTAAGGCGGCAGCCATGGCTACACCCTGCGCTCTGCCCAGTTTAAGCATCACTTGTATGTTTTTGCCATAGAAAGGAGCTTCGATGGCCAGGCAATCGGGTTTGTAATTATCAATAAGGGCTACTGTTTTTTCGAATATGCGCTGCAGCTTGAGCATATGGTCATCCAGCTTCTCCATTTTCACTACACCCAGGGCAATGAGTTCAATTTTTGGTCCGGTTTCTTTCACCAGGCCGTAGCCCATTACGGCCGTTCCGGGGTCGATGCCTAAAATGATACGTTCTTTGGTATTTGCTTGCTGCACGTTTCAAAGGTAACTATATAGTAGCTAAAAGCGGAAGGCTTAAGGCCGAAAGCTTTTTTAATTTTCGGGGTTTAAAATGGCCATATACTCCGCCCTGCTGATCATGCGTGCGCCCATTGATTCCATATGATCGGTATGTACCTGGCAATCTACCAGTTTGTATAAGCCACTTTGGCATACATGTATCAGCGCCGTTTTGGAGGCGTTGCTTAATTTGCTAAACATGCTTTCGCCGCAAAAAACATCGCCTACCTTTACGCCGTAAATACCGCCAACCAATTCGTCGTTTTGCCAAACTTCAACCGAGTGGGCATAACCTTCGGCATGAAGTTGGTTATAAGCCGCTTTCATACCGGCGGTGATCCAGGTGCCATCCTGTCCCTCGCGCGGAACGGTGGAGCAGGCCGCGATCACTTCGTTGAAACAAGTATCGGCAGTAACCCTAAACCTACCCGAGTTAAGTACCCGGCGCATGGACCGGGATATATTAAGTTCCTGCGGATAAAGCACAAAACGTTCATGCGGCGAATACCAGAGGATAGGGGTATCATCACTATACCAGGGGAAAATCCCATTTTGATAGGCCAGCAGCAGACGTTGGGTGGAAAGGTCGCCACCAACAGCCAAAAGCCCGTCTGGTTCTGCCAGATCGGGCTCAGGAAATACTAAACGTTTATCGAGCCTGAATATCATCAGGCGCAAATTTAAGCTTTGCGGCGGATCACCAGTTTTTTATTTTGCGCTTTGGCTACGGCATCCATATAAACCTGCATTTCGGTGTATTTGGCGGCTGGGATCAGCTGGTTGGTCAGGTTGAACTTAGCTGTACTGATCACCTGGTTTTTGGCGGCATCATATTTATATTTTACCTCGTAACTGCCGTAGGTAAACTTTAGACTTTGATCGGTGGGGAGCGTTTCCATCTCAAAACCGGTTGGAAGATCGATAGTGGTTACGCAGGTTTTAGCAACCGGCGCCGGGAAATAGTAATTGCTTTTTCTTTTCTCTTCGGCCGGCAGGGTAACATCCCAAAGCAAAAAGGCCATTGGGCGATAGAATTGCTTGTCGCCGGTGGCAATGTCACAAAACTTATCGTACTCCAGGTCAATACTTATTTCTTTAAAGCCTTTTGCATCATCGGCAGGCTTAAAGGTAAAAACCGAGGGTTGCTTTATATCCAGGTGTTTTAACAGATACTCCTTTTGTTCGTCGGCTTTGTAGGTGGGTAGCACATCAACAAACATGCTACGATACTCGCCGCTGCTTAAAATACTGATGTGGGCTTTGGCTCCGCCATCGGCATCCAGTACCAGGTGTACCTGGCTGTTCAGCTGGTTATCCTCGGGGGCGCTACGGGGCGTATTTACCAGTTTGCCGCCTTCGTTTGTGATCAACAGGGCATTGCGATTTTCGGTAAAGGGCCCCAGTTTGCCAAACGCGGTTGTACTGCTGGTACACTCCAGCCAGGTGGTATCATTTTTAAAAGGGATACACAATATGGCATGGTTAAATGAATTACTGGGAAAGGCCAGGCTGGCGGGTTCAGCATTGTAGCCAGCCCGGATAATAGCATAATTTGATGGGATATTTACCGCGCTGAGCAGGGCACGCATATAGTTGGAAAGCGCCTTGCAATCACCGTATTTCTTTTGATCAACAAAGGTAGCAGGGAATGGCTTGAAGCCCCCGATGCCTAACTGGATACCAACATAACGCATGCTTTTTTGCATATAATTATACAAAAAGCGGGCTTTCTCTTTATCGGTTTTGATGGTATCGGTCATCTGTTTTATCTGGGCTATGCGTTCGGGGCTAAGGGAAGAAACATCGTCATTTAATGATTTGATCCAGTTGCCGAATGATTGCCAGCTGGTAAAATCGCCGGGATAGCCGTAGCAGTTAAAGGTGTTTACCGCGAAGTTGATCCTGGGGATGATGGTCCAGCTTAAAACATGTTCCTGTTTTTTAATGGCCTTAAGGTTTTTAGCCGTCCAGGTATAGGTATCCAAGCCGTCGGCATTGCCTTTAACAGGTTTAATATTGGTATTGCTGGCCTGGTACCGGAAACCAACAGAGGGGTTTACCGAGATCTTACAGTATTCGTTTTGTACAGCTTGCTCCATTTTATCCTGCACATACCAGCTGTTCAGGCCAATAAAACTGCTTTCGTTTTCTTCATACTGAATTTCGATAGTTGTTGGATAGCTGGCTATAGCATGCTTGATAGCCAAATAGCGCTGATCTGTTACCATGGTTTCGTCATCAGCTGCCGAGCCATCGTACATATCACTTTTATGATATTTTTTAATCAGGAGGCCGGCAGCATTATAAATGTTTATTTCGATGCCGCTGTACGAGTCGTATTTTTTGTTGTAAGGCAACATAAAGATAGCATCATCATCGCCTTTGTCATTGAGTACGGTTACAATACTGTGCTCTTTGGTTGTTTGCCTGCCTGCTTCCTTTACTATGGTTTCACGTGCTTCGTACCGAATTACCACATTGGCATCCTCTTTTAACGAATCGGGTATGGTTGCGGCCACGTACAGATCTTTAGGGATGTTTTTATCCTGGCCGTAGCTGTGGCTATATATTGTGCATAAGGCTGCCAGGATTAGTAGCAGCCTGTGATATTTTTTTATAAACATGATTTATCAGCCTTTTTTAAGTACTACCTGTTCATTCAACATTTCGTACATTTTTTTACAGAATTCATGAAACTCCGGGTAGTTCTCTTTAAAGTACAGTGATTGTTTAAAATCAACATTGAGCCTGATCATGATAGAGCCATCCTGCTCGGCCACAATGCGCTTAAAAACAATGCTTTTATCTGGGATCATCATGGTGATGCTTTTAGGCATGGCGTCAATTTTATAACCGGCGGGCAGTTTAAATATGCCTGTTATAGCGTAGTTGTCGCGATAGCCAAAGTCGATATCGGTAACCCGGTTTTCGTTCAGGAATGGATTGGTTTTAAGATCGGTGAACAGGTTGGAGTTAAAGTAAATATAGTTCTCATCGGCCCCAGTAAGATCCAGGTTAAAGTCCATTTTTTGTTGTAGCGGCAACGTGTCAACCTCCATATTCTCGAACTTAACAGCTGCTATCTTCATACTATTGTTATCGTTACGCAAATAATCGATGTATTTTTTTTCGCCATCGGTTTTGTACTTCTTGATGCAGTTAATACGGTTATAAGCAAAGCTACTGATATCGGCAGTTCCGCTCATTTTGCCTTCAGGTTTTATTTCGGCATTGATGAGTACAACCTGTCTAACGGGAATTTTATCATCTAAAAAGGCGAGGTCATAAACCTGGTCGTCCTTATTGATATACAAGCCAAACGAGTTCAGATAGGTATTGGGTACCTGGTTGTAGATATTGTACTTGTTGGTAGCATCAAGCACGTAGTATTTATTGCTATCTACAGGAATATAGGCTACCGAGGTATTAAACTGGTAAAAACTTGGATAAGCCGGGTTAACGCGGCCATTACTGCGGGTACTTACCAGCATAGGATATACCTTGATACCCGATTTTTTGAGCAAATGGGTGAGTATAAGATTAATTTCGGTGGAGTTGCCTATCTTTTTTTCCCAGGCTTTTACGGTGCCGTCATTGGTGTAACGGGCATAGGAGTCGTTCCATTTAAGGGTGTTTTTAACCTCGTTAAATAAATAGGCTATCTTATCGTCATCGGTTTTCATGCTTTTGGCTTTGGCAATAATTGCTTCTTCGCCGGCAAGTTTGCGGTTTATCTGGCCGCCAAAATCTTCATCTTCAGACTTATTTTCGCCAACCTTTTTCCAGGTATCCTGGTAAGTATGTGTAAAGCCATTGGTTGGTTTAATACTTAATAGTTGAAACAGGATACGTTCTGAGTTATCATTACGGGAATTCATAAAAGGTTCGTCCTTTAATGATGGTATATTAGCCAGGGCCTGGATATGCGCGTTGCTTGAATTGGTTTTATCTACAACGTAAGGCGAGTGCACGTTAACCAGTTGTTTATAATATAAAACATCAGGTACATTGGTGCTTAGCTCGCTGTAGCGTGTAGGCAGATCGCTCTGAAAATACCAATCCGGGAAATCGCCAATAGAAGCAGATGTTAAGCGGTATTTATACTCCAGGATGGAGCCTGGTTTTACGTTAGGGAAAGAAAATACCATGGCCGAGCGGTATTTGTCCATCACTTCAGTAAATATTTGCTTCTTATCAACTTTTATAATTTCAGGAGCACCGCTGGCTGGGTTGATGGTTTGGGCCTGCAGGCCGGTAATATATTGAAGATGGTTGGCGCTGTAATATTCTATACGGATGTTGGCTTCTGATTTGCCATTATCGTTAAATACTTTGATGCGTTTATGCCTTTCGGTCACAATATTATAGGTTTGGTCAAAGTAAACCTCGGCTTTATCAAAAAGGATTTCGGCATTGGCATCCTTTTCAAATTCGCAGGCTTTAAGGTCCAGATCAGCTTTATCAACTTTGCCAAATGCTTGTGCGGTGGGTACAGGCGCGTGTGTTTGCGCTTGGGCAGCAACTGCCATACACCCTAAAAGGAGTAGGGTAAAGATCTTGTTCATGTGCTAAGGTTTAAATCGTCGTTACAAATAAGTTGCAGCAATTTAATAAAATGAAAATAAAAAAAACAATTTAATATATTTAATTGTATCCATTTGCCTTTTGATTAAAAGGTATAACTGGTAAATATGTAATGATTTGAAAGGCTGGCGCGTATAGTAAATAACAATAGTAATTTATATATTACTTTACTGTAATTTTGGCATCAGTAAACGGGGTATTTGCCCTGATATATGCTATGAGTTAAACTGGCATTTGGATTGATATACAATAATTAATGAAGCAAAAATTTTACGATACTGCTGTGAAGCAGGAAAAAGCTGTTCTGGTTGGTGTAATGACACCGCACGAAACCGAAGAACAGGAAAAAGAATACTTAGAAGAGCTGGAATTTTTAGTGGCAACAGCCGGTGGCGAAACCGTGAAGAGCTTTACCCAAAAGCTACAACGCCCCGACAGGGCAACTTTTGTAGGCTCGGGTAAGCTGGAAGATATTAAAGCTTTTGTTATAGAAGAAGAGATTGATATGGTGGTTTTTGACGATGAACTATCACCATCGCAACTGCGTAATATCGAGCGGGAGCTGGGGGTAAAGATCCTCGACCGGAATAACCTGATACTGGATATTTTTGCCAACCGGGCGCAAACCGCACAAGCCAAAACCCAGGTTGAGCTGGCCCAACTGCAATATTTACTGCCCCGCCTTACCCGTTTATGGACACATTTAGAGCGCCAGAAGGGTGGTATTGGTATGCGTGGCCCGGGTGAATCACAGATAGAGACCGACAGGCGTTTGATCCTGAATAAAATAGCATTGCTGAAAGAAAGACTAAAGCAGATCGATAAACAGAACGAAACACAGCGCAAAAACCGTAACCAGATGGTGCGTGCCGCCTTGGTGGGTTATACCAACGTAGGTAAATCAACCATCATGAACATGATATCCAAATCAGATGTGTTTGCTGAGAATAAGCTGTTCGCTACGCTAGATACTACCGTGAGGAAAGTGGTAATTGAAAATGTGCCTTTCCTGTTATCGGATACGGTTGGTTTTATCCGTAAACTGCCTCACCATTTGGTAGAGTGCTTTAAATCGACGCTTGATGAAGTACGCGAGGCCGATATCCTGGTGCATGTGGTGGATGTATCGCACCCTAATTTTGAGGATCAGATACGTACCGTTAATGAAACCCTGAAAGATATTGGCGCTATTGATAAACGAATGATCACGGTGTTTAATAAAATAGATGCTTTTAGGCCCGAAGAACACCAGATTGAACCGCAAACAGAACCGCTTACTTTAGAGGATTTTAAACATAGCTGGATGGCGAAGAATAATAGTCCGGCGATATTTATATCGGCTACCAAAAAGGAAAATGTCGACGAGTTTCGGGATTTGTTGTATAACGAAGTGAAGGCCATACATACCGAAAGGTACCCGTATGACCAGTTGTTGTATTGAGAACCGGTATAGTGATCTTTAAAAACTAATGATGGGCAAGAGTTTTGCATTAGCCATATTAGCCTGTATTATGATGCTTATGCATGCACGTGTAAATGCACAGGCACACAGCGGTATTGGCCTGGGCGCCGGTGTTAATGTGCCATTTGCATCAGGTTACAGTACCGGGGCTGATGTAAGCCTGCAGGGTAATATACGCCTGGGCAATAGATTTGCGCTGGTGCCCGCAATAGGCGCTAAGCAGATAAAAGGCGATGGGGCCATTATTCATGAGGGTTACCAGGGTTATAGCACCTATACCCGTGGCGATCTGGGCGGAATTAGCCTTGCACTTAGCGGCAAATATTATTTTACGCAACAATGGTTTGCAAGTGCCGGAGTTTTAGGGATCATTAATGCCGACAGATCCAGCAGCGGCGGTCTATTGGCTATAGGTTATCAGATCCCCTTTGATAATCAAAATAACGTAGAGTTTGATTTGAGTGGCAGCGTTTTAAAGTGGAGCCGTACAAGCGGCAGCACCACTGTAGCAGTGGCCGGTTTAAGAATTGCTTATAATTTCAATTTCAGAAAATAGTTACTTGCCAGATTATAGCTCCCGAGGGTAAAAAAGTGATGCCGAATTTATTTCGGCATCCAATATAACAGGTTGTAAGCGTGATGTCCACCCCTCTCGTGGAATCCTGATGGATAACAAAATAGCTGCATTTTTTTAACACCTACAAGATACAATATTCTGCTTTGTTAAAGATAAAGTGATTTAAGGTCATTTGGCAGATGGTTTTAGGCTCGATGAATCTACTTTATGCCATTGCGAGGAAGAGCGACGAAGCAATCGCGAATAATGTAAGGTAACTTGTATTCTACGAGATTGCCGCGCTGCGCTCGCAATGACATATATCTAATTTTAGGCGGTAACAGTTACCAGCAATTCCTCCAGGCGTGCGTGCGAGTCCTGGACGCCTTGCTCCATGCCCGATTGCAGCATGCCGTCGCGATCAGCAACTGATTGAAATACGGATTGTGTAACTACCCTTGTCCGGTTATTGGGTAAGGCTTCAAATTTTGTAGTTTCCAGTGCTACATGCCCTGCTTCTGGTAAGCCTTCAAACTCAAATGTTTGGATAATGCGCTCGGGGGCGGTACTTTCATGGCAAACTCCATGAAAGCCATATTCATTTCCGGCCGGATCGGTATGGATATAACGATAGGAGCCGCCTGCTTTGGCTTCAAATTTTTCTATCCGCATGGTGAGGTCGCATTGGCCGCCCAACCATTGTAACAGTAATTCAGGGTCGGTATATGCTTTAAACACGAGCTCGCGTGGAGCCTCAAATTCCCGGGTGATGAAAATTTCCTGTTTGCCGGGTACGGCTGCGATGGTTGTTTTATTCTTTTCCATTTTTTTAATTTTTAATTGGTGCTTCTTTATTTTTTATCATTTGATTTATTTTCCTTTTGCATACGTGCCAGCAGGTCATCCATTTTGTTAAACCGTTCTTCCAGGCTCCGGCGGTATGGTTCTATCCATTGCGCCACCTCGTTCAAGGGTTCAAGCCTCACTTCACAATACCTTTCCCGACCGTTCTTTTTAACATCTATCAAGCCACATTCAATGAGGATTTTGATATGTTGAGATATGGCGGGCCTGCTTACCTCAAAATTGTCGGCAATGGCATTCAGGTTCAGGGGCTGCTGCATGATCAGGTTAATGATCTGGCGGCGGGTGGGGTCGGCTATGGCCTGGAATACATCTCTTCTGGTACTTGTCATGATATGTAAGCATTTGCTTACTCAAATATATATGTAAGTATTTACTTACGCAAATTTTATTTGAAATTTTTTTTTGAAGAAGGAAAATGGAAAGACGAAGTAAGGGTTGCTTACATAGCAAGTGGCGGGTGATAAAAAGCGCGTCGTTGTGAGCGCGGCGTGGCAATCCCCGATTAGCAGAGCGGCTCTGTATAGTTAGGGATTGCTTCATGCCTCGCAATGACGCGTGGAGGAGCACGTTGGGTAGGCCTCTGCGCGCAATCCTTCGACGAGCTCAGGATTACAGGCCATTTATTTGCAGGTAAAATTCCCCCTTCAGGGGGTTAAGGGGCTCAAAAACAATTCTTCTTCTATAGCTGGGATTGTATTGTTTTTGAGCGCCGTATCAAAAAGCAGATTAATGGCTTTGCGCCCTTCTTCGCCCAAGTCAACAGAGTATTTATTTACGTAAAGTTCAATGTGTTTGTACATCACCTCTTCGCTCATTTCCTGGGCGTGAGAACGGATAAATTCCAAACCAGATTTTGGATTGGCAAAGGCAAACTCAACAGATTTGCGCAGTACCCGGTTCAGTTTATGCTGTACATCAACTGGTAAATCACGATTGGCTACAATGCCTCCCAAAGGTATGGCGCAACCGGTTTGTTTTTCCCAGTAATCGCCCAGGTCAAGGATCTTTTTTAAACCTTTATCCTGGTAGGTGAAACGGTTTTCGTGGATGATGAGCCCCACATCAACGCGGCCTTCCAGCACAGCATTTTCAATGTCAGAGAATACCAGTTCCACTTTATTGGTAGCATTAGGAAAAGCATAGCTCAATAAAAAGTTGGCGGTGGTGTATTTGCCGGGAATACCGATGGTGAGTGGTGTGTTGAGAGTGGTGAGTTGTGTGTGGAGTTGTTCGGGATGGTCCTTGCAAATCAGCATTGGTCCAACACCGTAGCCCAGTGCACTGCCTGAGTCGAGCAGTACATATTTATCGGCTACGTAGGCGAAGGCATGATAGCTTAATTTGGTTACATCCAGTTCGCCGCGAAAGGCTTTCTGGTTCAGGGTTTCCACATCATCATAAAAAACCTCAAACTCCAGGCCCTCGGTATCAATTTTATGGTGTATCAGCGCGTCGAAAATAAAAGTATCGTTGGGGCATGGCGAAAAGCCGAGTGTTAGTTTCATGGTAAGTGCGTGTTGCAGGTGCGAAGAGCGAGTGCGAAGAATGAAGCTATCAGATCAATCTGTCTCTGTCACTCACACTAACTTCTCACACCTCAATTTAATTATTAATGATCCGGCTAACCAGTTCGATGGCAAAGTTATTCAGATTTTTAATGGCAAGTTGTATGTCCCAGTTGTCGCGGTTACGTTTTTCTACATAATTTGACACTGACCTGATCTGCAGGCAGGGCGTATTGAACTGGCGGCAGCCATAAAAAAAGGCGGCGCCTTCCATGGTCTCTATCTGCGGGTTCAGCCTTCGCTGTATTTTTTGGATTGATTCCTCATTGCCATGAACGGTATTTACGGTAATGGCCTTTGCTTTAGCCAGGTAAAGGCTGCTGCACACCTGCTCCAGGGTAGTAGTTGGCTTAAAGGTGTTTTCGCCAAAGCCCAGAGTGGTGATGGGGATAAACTCCTGGCCGTCCTCGGCACCTGTTTCGGCAAAGGTATCTTCGGTAATTTCAACCACGTAGCCCGGGGTAATTTCGCGGTCGAAACTGCCCGCGATACCCAGGTTAATCACCAGGTCGTACTTGTGCATATTAAACTGCCGGCCCAGGGCAAAGGCGGTGGGCACCATGCCGGCGCCGGTTATCAATACATTAAGCTTATTTCCGAAACGATTTACTAAAGGTTCAACCTCAAAAGAGGTGGCTGCTACAATTAATATGAGCATATTGCATTTTTTTGAGTGCTAAGATAAAACAACTCGGCTATTTTTGTTTTGTATATTTGCACCCACGAATATTATGATGATACATATTACGCGCAAGGAACATTTTAATGCCGCTCACCGGATGTACCGTGAGGAATGGAGCGCTGAAAAAAATTTTGAGGTGTTTGGCAAATGCGCCAATCCCAACTGGCATGGGCACAACTACAACCTGTTTGTAACCGTAAAAGGCGAGGTTACGCATGCTACAGGCTATCTTATTGACTTGAAAGAGCTTAAAGGTATTATTAACGAGTATGTGATCGAAAAGCTCGATCATAAGAACATTAATAAGGATGTGCCTTTTATGGAAGGTAAAATGGCATCAACAGAATTACTATGCATTGAGATATTTAACCAGCTTAAAGCGCCTATTGAAGCGTATGAGGGTGTTTTTTTACACTCGGTTAAATTGTATGAAACCGAAAACAACTCTGCCGAATACTTTGGCGGATAATTTGATAAAATGATAGATAAAGAGAACCTCCCTCATCGCGATGATGATGACGATCTGGATGGCTATACCAAGGTTGACCGTTATAACCCCTCTTTGATCAAAAACCTTTCTGGCAACTACCTCGACGTATTAAAGCAAATTGGTGAAAACCCTGAGCGCGAAGGTTTGTTAAAAACACCTGAGCGTATGGCTAAAGCTATGCTGTATCTTACCCACGGTTATGATCTGGATGCTAAAGAGATCCTGAACTCGGCCATGTTTAAAGAGGACTACAGCCAGATGGTAATTGTAAAAGATATAGAAGTATACTCCATGTGCGAGCACCATATGCTGCCTTTTTTTGGTAAAGCGCATATTGCCTACATACCCAATGGTTATGTGGTTGGTTTGAGCAAAATACCGCGCATTGTTGATGTTTTTGCCCGCCGCCTGCAGGTGCAGGAACGATTGACCAACGAGATACGGGATTGTATACAGGATACCCTGAACCCAATTGGCGTAGGTGTTGTTATTGAATGCCGCCACCTATGTATGAGCATGCGCGGTGTACAAAAACAAAACTCGGTAACTACCACATCGGCATTTACCGGCGAGTTTTTAAAAGAGAAAACCCGTACCGAATTTTTAAATTTGATATCAGCCAAATTGGGTTAAGCCTGGGATGAGAAGCAAGAGATAAGAATCAAGAACCAAGAGAAGATAAAAACAGGAGACCGGAGCTGGATAGCAAATCCGAATTCGAACATCCGACATCCGAAATAAAAAATGAAAGCATATATTTTTCCGGGACAGGGTTCCCAGTTTCCAGGTATGGGTAAAGATCTGTATGAACAATCAGAAAAGGCCCGTGCATTATTTGAAAAAGCTAACGAGATATTAGGGTTCCGTATCACCGATGTGATGTTTGATGGTACCGCCGATGACCTGGTGCAAACCAATGTTACACAGCCGGCCATTTTTTTACACTCGGTTATTTTAGCTGCGGTTTTAGGCGATGATTTTAAACCTGAAATGGTTGCCGGCCACTCACTGGGCGAATTTTCGGCCTTGGTAGCCGCAGGGGCCTTATCATTTGAAGATGGTTTACGTTTAGTGGCCGCACGTGCCAATGCTATGCAAAAAGCCTGTGAGCTGCAGCCATCAACCATGGCCGCTATTTTGGGCCTGGATGATTTTACAGTAGAAGATGTTTGCCAACGGGCAGCTGGTGTAGTGGTTACCGCTAATTATAACTGTCCCGGGCAGCTGGTAATTTCGGGTAGTATTGAAGGTATTGACGAAGCCTGCGAAAAACTATTGGCAGCAGGAGCAAAAAGAGCGCTGAAGCTTAAAGTTGGCGGCGCTTTTCATTCACCGCTGATGGAATCGGCAAGAGTGGAGCTTGAGGCTGCTATTGTGGCCACCGAGATCAAAGACCCTGTTTGCCCTGTTTACCAAAATATTGATGCCAAACCTTACACAGATACGGCATCCATAAAACAAAATTTAATAGCCCAGCTTACCGGGCCGGTGAGATGGACGCAAACCGTAAAACATATGCTGGAAGATGGAGCCACATCGTTTACCGAAGTAGGACCGGGCAAAGTGCTGCAGGGACTGGTAAAAAAGGTAGATGTGGCGGTGCCCACCAGTAGCGCGGTTTTACAATAAATATTTTGGTATCAGGTAGCGAGCGTATCAAGCATCAAGACTTTTACGGATTCTAAATCTGTATTTAAGAGGTTTTGATACTTGATACCAATTACTTGATACTAACTAAAACATACAGCAAATTTGACTACCGCAGGAAAAATACGCTTGTTGCTTACCTTAATAGGCCTTAGTTTATTAGCTACGGCCATTATTGTTCAAAAAGCGTATACGCCTGTAAACAACCTGGTAAAAGCCGGCACCACGCTGGAAGAAAACCTGCATAAAAAAGAAGCTTATGTAAATGCACTGATCAACAGTAAGCTGAATCTCAGGCTGTTTAAATACCTGCCCGATAATGAGCAGGATGCCCTTAATGATATTAATGAAATTACGGTTAACAACCGTATACCTTTTATTACACTGCAAAACAATAATTTACGGTTTTGGAGTGGTATAAGGGTTATTCCCGACAATTTTGGGGCTATAAAAGAGGGCCACTCCTTTATTAAGCAACCCAATGGCTATTATGAAGCGATAAGAAAAACCAAAGGCGATTTTTCCGTCATTTTTTTTATCCCGATAAAGATCAACTACGCATTTGAGAACCAGTATCTGCAAAACACCTTTGATAAAGATCTGGTTAAATATAACAATATTGAAATTGCTGATTTTGCCGATAACAATGTTTACGAGGTACATAGCAGCAACCATCATTATTTATTTTCTATAAAGTTAAAGGCCAATAGCATTAATTATGCCTTTGTTTATTATGAGCTGGCGTTCTGGATATTAACCGTTATGGTGCTGTGCGTGTTGATGCACAGGGTATGCAGCTATATTGCACTCAAAGGCTACGCGGTGTTATCCATCATATTACTGGCAGCGTTTATAGTGTTGTTCAGATATATTAATCTGCATTACAACCTACCCGATTTTGCCTATACCCTGTCGGTATTTAACCCCATATTTTATGCATCCAGTGTAGTATATCCTTCCCTGGGCGATTTTTGTATCAATATCATGTGCATATGCTGGTTTGTTACCTTTATATATCTGCAGAGGCGAAGGTTATTTACGGTTATACCCGGGAAGGTGGCTGGCTATTTCATTGTTATTGCCGGTATACTCATACTTATTGCGAGCTCAACGTTGTTGCTGAACCTGTTTTATGGATTGATCATCAATTCAAAAATAAGTTTTAATGTAAATAACGTATTGAGTCTGTCGGGTTTTAGCTTGCTTGGCGTGTTGATGCTGTGTTTCAGTTTCCTGATATTCTATATTATTGATGAGATCGTTCTTTCTATTTGTCTCAGGTTATTAGTACCGCGTTCGCATCAGTTATTCCTGCTATTGCTGAGCGTAGTTGTAACAACCATAATTTTTGCCTTGTACCGGGAGTATACATCGTTCTATCTTTTGTGGTGTATTTTGGTTGTTATCAGGGCCTACGGACATTTATTTCATAAAGAGCGACTTAATGGCACAACGCTTTTGACCATTATATTAATATGCGCGCTTATCTCGGCTATTAAGCTTAATCAGTTTGAAAATGTAAAGGAACGGGAAACGCGTAAAGCGCTTGTTCAGAAGCTCGAAGTTCCGGACGATGCGACCGCCGATTATATTTTCAAAAAAATAGAAGGACAGATCATCGCCGATACCGCTATTAAGGCATACTTTAACCCGAATGCTGTACGCAATAAGGATTTCCTGAAAACCCGTTTTCAGAAATTATATTTTGATGGCTATTTATCGAAGTATGAATTTAAAGTACATGAGTATAACCAGTTAGAGCAACCCTTAACGGATGATAACTATGCTTTAAATGTATTTAAAGACCTGGTATTATACAGCTCCTTTAAGGTATCAGATTATTTTTACCGGGAGAATGAATCGTTCGGGTTTCAAAATTACTTTGCCATTTTACCGGTTAATTATGGCGGAAAGCAATTAGGGACCCTGGTCATCGAATTAAAATCAAAACCTCTGCAGCCATCAGGCACTTTCCCGGAGCTGTTGGTTGACGGGCATATAAAACCAGAAGATGAATTTAAAGATTATTCCTATGCGTTTTATATTGATAATAAGCTGCTGAGCCAAAAGGGTAACTATGTTTATACGCTTGATAATGCCGAGTTTCAGGGAGTTATAAAAAAGTATATCATTAAAACCACTCGTAGTAATAACGCCGAGTGGTATGATAGTTTTGCAACTTATAGTCATTTAATATATAAGCCCAGTAACCGTAATTTAATAGTAGTAAGTAAAGAGGAGAACCCTTTATATACCGGCATCACTTCTATAACCTTCTTTTTTGTTGTGCTGTTATTGTTTAGCGCGGTTATTTTAACCATCAGGTGGTTAAGGATGCGCATCAGGATCTGGAGCATTAATGAGCATGAATTAAAATGGGGTTTTAAAATAAACTTCGATAGGATACTGTATCGTACCCGTATCCAGTTTTCGATGGTGTTTGCTGTAATGGTCACGCTAATGATGGTAGGTTTTATCACCTTCGTATCCATCAGCACACAATACCATACCCAACAGGACAAAATGATTCGCGATAAGATAACCCGTATAGTTACAGCTTTTGAAAGCGGCCTGTTCAATAAATATATATATAACGTTAATGAAGAAAGCCAGGTGAGTTTTAATGAGCTGGCCAATAATTATTCAACAGATCTTACCTTATTTGATACCAACGGGGTACCGCTGGTAACTACGCAGCCTAAAATTTATGAGTACGGGTTAACATCCAAAAGGATGAATGCCAAAGCTTTTATTTACCTGAGCAAGCTGCAGAAATCGGAGTTTGTGAATGAGGAAAAAATAGGCGGCTTAAGCTATAAAGCGGCTTACGCGCCCATTATCAGCTCAAATAAAACCATAGCTTATATCCAGCTGCCCTATTTTTCGAACGAGGCGGATTATCGCGAACGTATCAGCTCCTTATTAAATGTAATGATCAATGTATACGCAGTAGTGTTTTTGGCCATCGGGTTTTTCGCGGTGATTATTGCCCGGCAAATTACAGCGCCCCTAAACTTTATACAGGAAAGTTTAAGTAAAACCATCTACGGTAAAAAGAACGAACATATCAAATGGGCGCGTAATGACGAGATCGGGGCATTGATATCTGAATACAATAAAATGATATCGGCATTGGAGAACAGCGCACACCGCCTGGCTCAGTCCGAAAGGGAAAGCGCCTGGCGTGAAATGGCCAAACAGGTTGCCCATGAAATTAAAAACCCGCTAACCCCTTTAAAATTGGGCTTGCAATTGCTTGATAAATCATGGAAGGATAAGGATCCTAAATTTGATCAGAAGTTTGAGCGTTTTAGTAAATCATTTGTTGAACAGATTGAAAGTCTGTCTTCTATTGCTTCGGAGTTTTCGGCCTTTGCCAAAATGCCCGATACCCGAATTGAGCAGATCAATATTTTTGAAATGCTGGGGCAGGCGGTCACCATTTTTAAGCAAATGGATAATATTCTTATTGCTTACCAGCCTCCGGAAACTCCATTCATGATCAATGCCGACCGAGACCAGTTGCTGCGCTGTTTTAACAACCTGCTCAAAAATGCCATTGAAGCAACCCCGCCAGACAGACAGGGAGTTATCGATATCAATTACCTCATCACCAGTAAAAATGTGCTGCTCACCATTAAAGATAATGGTAACGGAATCCCCGAAAACATGCGCGAAAAAATATTTGAACCCAACTTTACCACTAAAAGCTCGGGCACAGGCTTGGGATTGGCATTTGTTAAAAACTCCATCGAAAATGCCAATGGCAAGATCTGGTTCGAAACCACCACGGGCAGCGGTACCTCTTTTTATCTGAGTTTCCCGGCCGCAGTTTAGGTGAAAGCTTAAAGGCGAAAGGATAAAGGTTTTGCTTGGTAATTGTCTCTCGCCTTTATCCTTTCACCTTTTCCCTTTCGCCTCTTCCTGCAAATTTTTTCACTGTTTCGGTAACATGGGCCAGGTGGTGGTTGCTGTGCCATGCATACGTTCCAAGACATTTGACGAGTGAAATAGTGTCACCAGATGCCGGGTGAACAAAAGTGCGGATCCATTCGTTTTCGGTAAAGCTTTCAAACAAGGCCACCATGTGTTGATGGATGCCTTCCAGCATTTTCAAGGACGGCTCAACCGGTAGGCGATAATCGGGCAGCAACGCCCAGTCGGCCTCTTCGTATGGTTTTATCACCGGGTTGTTTTCGGTTAAAGCCAGTTTAATACGGGTAATAGAATTCATATGGCTATCGGCCATGTGGTGTATCACCTGCCGTAGTGTCCATCCGCCGGTGCGGTAAGGCGTATCAAGCTCCTGGTAGTTCAGACCGGCAATAGCATGGCGTAATTTACCCGGCAAGGTCCGGATTTCCTCTATCCATTCACGTATATCTTCGTTGGTATATGATGCCGGCGGCGTAAATTTCCCTATCGGAAATTTCATTTGTTCGTCTGTCATGGGCTATAAAAAAAATTTAATTTAGGGATAATTTAAAACTACCACAAGCTTTTGCTATAAATTAGCGTTCTGTACCTATTTAATAAGCCGATGGTTAAAAAGATATTGTTAGTAATCCTGCTTTTAAATGCCTCATTTTCATATGCCCAAACCATAAAAACCGATATTCTGGTGATAGGTGGCGGTGCTGCCGGAACCGCGGCGGCTATACAGGGAGCACGCAGCAAACTAAAAACCTTATTGGTTGAACCCGGCCCCTGGCTCGGTGGCAGTATGACCGCCGCCGGTATGTGCGTGGTTGAGGGCAACCGGAATTTACCATCGGGTATCTGGGGCGAGTTCCGCAGACATGTGCGCGATTTTTATAAAAACAGGCTGGGTTATGATACCTCCTATAATGCTACGCTGCGCTTTGAGCCCTACACCGGTGCGGCCATCCTCAAAAAAATGACCGACACGGTTAAAAACCTCACCGTAAAACTCAATACACCTTTTACCGCTATTGAAAAAGATGGCACAGGCTGGGAGGTAAGTATCACCGAAAATAACAGAACTACCACCGTAAAAGCCAAAGTAGTAATTGATGCCACCGAAACCGGCGATGTAGCAGCCAAGGCAGGAGAGGTGTTAGTATCGGGTTTTGACAGCTCAAAAGATACAGGCGAAAGTCTGGCGCCTGAAACGACTTTACCCCGGATACAGGATATTACCTGGATAGCCATTGTAAAAGACTTTGGTAAAACGGCCGATAAAACCATGGCCAAACCGCAAGGTTATGACGCTGCAGAATATGCTTGCCTAAAAGATAAAAACATCAGCAAAATGCTGAACGAAGGCAGGTTGCCTAATGATAAATTCATGATCAAATGGGCAGGCTGCGGCAACCAATACCCAACCACGGCAGATGACCTGAAACCCGCTAATCGCAATGCTTTTTATGCCAAAGCACGTTTACATACGTTGGGATTAATATATTACCTGCAAACAGAACTGGGGTTTAAAAACCTGGGCCTGGATGATGAATATCCAACCGCTGATCATCTGCCATACCTTCCATATATCCGCGAAGCCAGTCGTGCCAAAGGGTTGGTGCGCATGACACTGGATGACCTGTATCAGCCTTATGATCGGTCTGTCAAACTATATCGTACTGCTATAGCCGTTGGAGATGCCACACCCGGGCAACATTATGGTGAAGGTACAGCCCCCAAAACAAACTATCCACCATTTACAGGATATAGTATTCCGCTGGGTTCTATTGTGCTTAAAGATCTGGATAACTTGCTGGTTACCGAAAAAGCTTTGTCGGTATCGCACCTGGTTAATGCCAGCAGTATGTATCCTTCCATACAAATGTGCGTAGGGCAGGGGGCGGGGGCGACGGCTGCTTTTTGCGCTTTCTTTAAAACAACAACCAAAAAACTAAATGTTCGGATAATACAGGGCGAACTGCTTGATTTTAAAGCCTGGTTATTGCCTTTTGCCGATATCAAATCCAATGATCCATATTTGAGGTCGATACAGCAGATCGGGGCTACGGGTTTACTGAAAGGAATACAAAAGGTAAACGGCAACACCGCGCAGTTACTGTTTATGCCCGACTCGGTAGTAAGCACCGCCGAAGTGGAGCCTTTTTTTAAGGAGATCTACGCCCGCGCTTTTTTGTGGTTCAATAAAGAAAAGCCTGACGAAAAATTTACGCAAGGTAACCTCCTGTCGTTCATCAGCGAGATTACGCTTACCGAGCCTAAAACCCTGCAGATAAGTATGCAGAAAGCCTGGAAAACAAAATACAAATTTAGCTCCGATTTTGATATGAACAAACCGGTAACCCGGCGTGAATTTGCCGTTTTGGCCAATAAATTTTTAAACCCATTTGCCCGCACGGTCGATCTTGCCGGGAGGATGGTGAATTAAGGAGCCGTTAAATTATTCGGGTTTCAAAATGGCGTATAAGTGCTGATCCATCACTACGCCTTTTTTGATCAGCGCATTGCGCATAATGCCTTCTTTAACATAGCCCGCCTTTTCCAATACCCGCATAGATGAAGTGTTTTTGCTGAACACACCTGCCTGTACACGTATAAGGCCAAGGGTTTCAAAAGCATAATGGGTAAGTAATTGTACGGCTTCGGTAATGATGCCGCGGCCCCAGTAGGGTTCGGCAAGCCAATAGCCTATCTCGGCCTGGTTATGGTTGGCGTCAACTTTTAGATCGAGGGCAATACCGCCGCAAACCTGGCCGTCAATCGCTATGGCGAAGTTGGTATGTGGCTCCTGTTTTTTCATAAAGGTGATCCAGGTAACGGCATCGTTCAGGGTGTAAGGATAGGGGAAACGATCGAGCAAAAAGGCGGATACATTCGGATTATTGGCATGTTGTTGCAATGATGCCTCATCGCCATCAAACCATCCCCTCAAAGTAAATGCTGAGCCCTGTATTTCCATTTTGTAACAATAAAATGCTTAAAAATAACAATGATAACCGAAACTGTTAAATTGCAAACATTTTAAGGCGTTTTGCCCCATAGATTACATGAAAAAACTGATCACCTTACTACTTATAGCCAATACTGCCGGCGTGTTTGCCCAGAAACTGGATACACTTACCGTTGAAAAGATCATGCGCGATCCTAAATGGATCGGTACATCGCCATCCAATATCCGCTGGAGCGACGACAGTAAAAAGATCTATTTTAAATGGAACCCCGGCCATGATGATGCCGACGCGTTATACGCCATTACTACAGGTACTATTAGTCCGCAAAAAGTAAGCATAGCAGAGCAGCGTGGTTTAACGGCCGATGGTGAATGGAATAAAGGCCATACGCAAAAGGTTTTTGAAAAGAATGGCGACCTGTTTATTGCCGACATCAAAACCGGGAAAGTTACTCAGCTAACCAATACCGAACAGCGTGAGGATGACCCTGTTTTTAGTGGTAATGAGCAGGAGATCATATTTAAACAAAATAATAATCTTTTTGCCCTTAAACTCAACGGTGGACGGTTAAAACAGCTTACCAACTTTGTACGATCACCGGAAAAAAAGAAAGATGCCGAAACGCTGAACGATCAGGAGTTATGGCTTAAAAAACAGCAGCTGGAGCTTTTTGACATCATCAAAAAAGAAGCGAAAGAAGATAAACTCGATTCAACCCAGGCTGCGGCCCTGGAGCCTCAGCAATTAAAAGAATTGATTACCGGCGGCGATCGTGTGGGAGCGGTAAAAATAAGCCCGGATGGTAAGTACATCACCTACCGGTTAACCAAAGCAGCCAATGGTGTAAAAAATGCTATCGTACCTAATTATGTAACCGCTTCGGGTTTTACGGAGGATATCCCGAACCGCTCTAAAGTGGGTAGAGCATCATCTTCTTCAAAAATGTTTGTGTTTGATACCCGTCGCCAATCTTTCTATCCGGTACTTACGCAGGACATTCCCGGCATTAAAGATCTGCCCGATTATGTCAAGGATTACCCTGCAGAACTGGCCGAACGCAAAAAAGCGAATGCCGATAGGCAAGTGGATGTAGAAGGCCCATTCTGGAGTGCTGATGGTAAAAATGCTGTTGTGGTGATCAGCGCACAGGATAATAAAGACAGGTGGATTATGCGCCTTGATCCAGTTACGGGCAAACTAACCCTGCTCGATCGTCAGCGGGATGAAGCCTGGATCGGTGGGCCGGGCATTGAAACCAGCGCCGCGGGTAATGTTGGTTTTACCGATGATACCCACTTTTACTTCCAGAGCGAGGCCAGCGGCTATTCGCATATTTACCTGGTTGATGTGATCGGCGGTGCAAAAAAGCAACTCACCAGCGGTAAATGGGAAGTACAGACCCTGCAATTATCAAACGATAAAAAAACATTTTACTTTACCGCGAATATGGAGCACCCGGGTATAACGCATTTTTACAGCATCCCGGTAAGCGGAGGTAAGCCGGTAAAAATAACCGGAATGAAGGGCGGTAATGATGTAACCCTGTCGCCCGACGAAAAATGGCTGGCTATACGTTATTCTTATTCCAACAAACCCTGGGAATTGTATCTGCAGCCTAATAAGCCTGGAGCGAAAGCGGTACAGGTAACACATTCTGTTTCGGCCGAATTCAATTCATACGCATGGCGTGATCCGGAGATCATCACCTTTAAAAACCGTTATGGTGCCGATGTCTACGCGCGCCAGTATCTGCCTAAAAAGGCCGATCCGGCGAAACCCGCGGTTATTTTTGTACACGGGGCTGGTTATTTGCAGGAAGTAACTTATTCCTGGAGTTATTACTTCCGCGAGTTTATGTTCAATAATCTGCTGGCCGATAATGGTTATACCGTACTGGATATCGATTATACAGCCAGTGCAGGCTATGGCCGCGACTGGCGCACAGGTATCTATCGCCATATGGGCGGTAAAGATCTGACTGATCAGGTTGACGGAGTAAAATACCTGGTTGAAAAATTTGGTGTTAACCCTAAACATGTGGGTTTATACGGCGGGTCATACGGGGGTTTCATTACGCTCATGGGGATGTTTACCGAGCCCGATGTTTTTGCTGCCGGCGGTGCTATCAGATCGGTTACCGACTGGGCGCATTATAATCACGGATATACATCCAATATATTAAATGAACCCTTTACCGATGAGCAGGCTTACCGCAAAAGCTCGCCCATATATTTTGTCAATGGTTTAAAAGGCAACCTATTGATGCTTCATGGCATGATTGATCAAAATGTGAATTACCAGGATATCATTCGCCTTACACAAAAACTAATTGAGCTGCATAAAGAGAACTGGGAACTGGCATCGTACCCGGTAGAAGATCACGGCTTTGAACAGCCCAGCAGTTGGGCGGATGAATACAAGCGTATATTCAAGCTGTTCGAGCAAACGTTGAGAAAGTGAACGAAGCAAATAAATATGTCATTGCGAGGAGGAACGACGAAGTAATCTCCTCGCGTTCAATATACAGGCGACGAGATTGCCACGCTCCGCTCGCAATGACATGGTTGAAAGCTTAATTTTACAAATCGCCAAATCATGCCCAAAAACATTTCCATAAATAAATTACTAACTCTGCTTGTTTTATTAAACATAGGCTGTAGCAATACACCTAAACCTTTCGTAATCCACATCAGTAAGATAAATCAGGAACGTTCTGTCAAAATAACCGGTTTAGATGTGGCGGTTATCCAGGACATTGCCCGCGACACATCGGGAGCTAACTGGCAGGGGCTCATACCGGTATATAAAATGCCGGCCGATACAGAAATGAAAAGCTATCAGCCGGTGCAGCCGGGTACATACCATATTGCTGATGGCGCCGTTATTTTTACACCGGATACCCCCTTTGTAAGTCGCCAAACTTATTTTGTGCGGTATTATCAATTTGATAATGGTAACAAGCCTGCAGATTTTATAGGGGGGCACAACAGGCCGGGGAGTTTACACTATGTTGATTTAACATTTTAAGTAATAAACTGCCGTGAATTGCTTGAAAATCAAATAATATTGTGTATATTTGCACCTAATTAATAAAAGAGGGGGCGATTTGTCCCCTCTTTTATTTTATCAATCAAATTATCAATCAAAATGCCGGAGGGTAATGAATATTGAAAAAAGAGTAAGAGAGCTGGTTGAGGAGAAGATAGCCGATAAGCCGAATTTGTTTATTGTGGACATCAAAATGCACTCGAACGGAAAGCTGGTTGTGCTGGTAGATGGTGATAACGGCCTGGGAATTGATGATTGTGTGCAGATTAGCAGGCACGTTGGCTTTCATTTGGAAGAGGAGAATGTGATCGAAACGGCATACAATCTGGAAGTGTCATCGCCGGGAATTGATTACCCGCTATCATCGGCCAGGCAATACGCCAAAAACATAGGGCGTACTTTAGGTATCAAAATGGCCGACGGAACCAAAAGGGAAGGCACGCTGACAGCTATTACAGAGGATGCCATTATTATTGAAGAAAAAGTAAAAGAAAAAGGGAAAAAAGCCGAAACTGTTGAAAGCGTGATCCCTATGGATAAAATAACAGAGACAAAAGTTTTAATATCATTCAAGTAGAAAATGAGCAATATTAATTTAATTGATTCTTTTCAGGAATTTAAAGATTTCAAGAACATTGACCGCCCAACCATGATGAGCGTTCTGGAAGACGTTTTCAGAAGCATGATCAGGAAAAAATATGGCACCGATGAAAATTGCGACGTAATTGTAAACACAGATAACGGTGACTTAGAGATCTGGCGTACCCGTAAGGTTATGGAAGATGGATTTAGCGAGGATGACGACCTGGAAATTGAATTAGCCGAAGCACAATTGATTGATGCCGACCTGGAAGTTGGAGATGATTTTATTGAACAGATCACGCTGGAAAGCTTTGGCCGCCGAGCTATTTTAGCCGCCCGCCAAACACTGGTTTCAAAAATTCTGGAACTGGAAAAAGATGAGATCTTCAAAAAATATAAAGATCGTGTAGGCGAAATTGTTACCGGTGAGGTTTACCAGGTTTGGAAAAAAGAAACCCTGGTGCTTGACGATGAAGGTAACGAGCTATTGCTGCCAAAAACCGAGCAGATCCCGGCTGACTACTTTAAAAAAGGCGACAGTGTAAAAGCGGTTGTTCATAAAGTAGATATGCTGAACAGTAACCCTAAGATCATCATTTCACGTACCGCTCCTGAGTTTTTACAGCGTTTGTTTGAACTGGAAGTGCCTGAGATTTTCGACGGACTGATCACCATCAAAAAAATTGTGCGTGAACCGGGTGAAAGAGCAAAAGTGGCAGTTGAGTCATATGATGACCGTATTGATCCGGTTGGTGCCTGTGTGGGTATGAAAGGATCACGTATACATGGTATCGTTCGTGAATTAAAAAATGAAAATATTGACGTGATCAATTTCACCAATAATGTTCAGTTATATATTCAGCGTGCGTTATCTCCAGCCAAAATAACATCTATAAAGCTGGATGACGATAAAAAAACGGCTGCGGTATATTTAAAACCTGATCAGGTATCACTGGCCATTGGCCGTGGCGGTCATAACATTAAACTGGCAGGTAAACTAACCGGCTATGAAATAGATGTTTACCGCGAAGCAGACGAGCATGACGAGGATGTGGACATCGAAGAATTTTCAGATGAAATTGACAGCTGGATCATCGATGAGTTTAAACGTATAGGTTTAGACACCGCGAAATCGGTACTTGCTTTAACAGTAGGCGAATTGGTAAAACGTACAGATTTGGAAGAAGAAACTGTAAAAGAAGTGTTATCAATATTGAATGCTGAGTTTGAATAAGCATAGAAACCAAAATTAAAATCGTATTTTTGCGATAATAAGCAGAGAAATTATAATAAATGTCAGAAGACAAATCAATAAAATTAATTAAAGCAGTAAAAGAACTCAACATTGGTATGAGTACCATTGTCGATTTTTTGGCTACAAAGGGCTATAAGGTTGAAAAACAACCTATGGCGAAGCTGGATAGCGACATGTACTCCGCATTGTTGAAGGAGTTTGCTGTTGACAAAAGTATCAAGGAGGAAGCCAAGCAGATCAGTATCGGAAAGATCAGAAAAGAAGAGCCTGCTGCGTTTCCGGAAAAGCCGGTTGAAAACCGCCGTTCAAGGGATTTTGAGAACGAGGAGATATTGATCAAAAATACTGGTCATTATGCTTCGCCGCAGACAGAAAAACCAAAACCGGTTGAAACAGCTTCTGAAAAAACCGAAGAACGTAACGACGTTTTGCCGGGTGTTAAGGTTGTGGGTAAAATAGATCTTAATAACCTGAACGCGAAACCACAACTTGCGGCCGAAAAACCCGCGGAGGTGGTAAAACCTGTAGAGGTTGCTAAACAGCCGGAAGTAGTGGCTCCAGAGCCCAAACCAGAGCCAAAGGCCGAAGCGCCAGTAGAAAAAGCTCCGGAAGCCCCAAAAGCCGAAGAGCCAAAACAACAGCCTGTTGTTGAAACGCCTAAAGCCGAAGAACCAAAAGCACCCGTAACTCCGCCGGCACCCCCTGATGTACAAGCCCCGGTTGCCGAGGCTGCTGCTGATGAGAACCAGGAACCTGATGTGATCAGGGCAAAGGCCGAAAGACTTACTGGGCCTAACGTGATCGGTAAAATACAATTGCCGGTTAACGCGCCTAAACGTAATCCGGTGGCATCATCATCAAACGCTAATAACGCCGATCATAAGCGTAAAAGAAAACGTAAGGATAACCAGGGTAACCCGCAACATGGTGGCGGACAGCAAGGTGGTGGTAATCACCAGCAACCACAGCAGGGACAAGGACATAATAATCCACCTGCAGGCGGAACGATTAATCCAAACCGTCCTGATTTCAGGAACCGTGGTAATAATCCAAACGCGGGTGGTCCTAACCAGGGTGGTGGCAATCGTCCCGATTTCAGGAACAACCGTAACGCTCCTCAGAACAATACACCAAAAGAGGAACCATCTGAAAAAGATATACAAGACCAGATCAAGGCTACACTGGCCCGTTTAAGCGGAGCCGGTAAGTCGGGTAAATTTGCGCAAAGGGCTAAATTCCGTCGTCAAAAACGTGATGATGTGGCCTCAAGTGCCGAAGAACTGGCATTAGAGCAGGAACTACAATCCAAAGTATTAAAGGTTACCGAGTTCGTAACCGCGAATGAGTTGGCTTTAATGATGGATGTATCTGTAACGCAGATCATATCTACCTGTATGAGCCTGGGCTTATTCGTGTCTATTAACCAAAGGCTTGATGCCGAAACCCTAAGCATAGTTGCCGACGAGTTTGGTTATCAGATAGAGTTTGTAAAACCACAGGACGAGGAAGCCAACTTGGAGCAGGAAGATGATCCGGCAGATCTGATACCACGTGCGCCGATAGTGACCATTATGGGGCACGTTGACCACGGTAAAACATCCCTGCTCGACTTTATACGTAAAACTAACGTAATAGGCGGCGAGGCCGGTGGTATTACCCAGCACATTGGTGCATATGAGGTAACCCTGCCTGGCGATAAAGGTAAAATAACATTCCTGGATACTCCAGGTCACGAGGCGTTTACCGCTATGCGTGCAAGGGGTGCACAGGTAACGGATATTGTAATTATAGTAATTGCTGCAGACGATAGCGTGATGCCGCAAACCCGCGAGGCCATAAACCACGCGCAGGCAGCAGGTGCACCTATTATCTTTGCTTTCAACAAAATTGATAAGCCAGGCGCTAACGCCGATAAAGTACGTGAGCAGCTTTCGGCAATGAACATTTTGGTTGAAGAGTGGGGCGGTAAATATCAAACCCAGGAAATATCAGCCAAAACAGGCTTAAATGTTGAGCTGCTTTTAGAAAAAGTATTGCTTGAGGCCGAATTGCTTGAACTGAAAGCCAATCCGAATAAACGTGCCGTAGGTACGGTTATTGAAGCCGCTTTGGATAAAGGTCGTGGTATTGTAACCACCATTCTGGTACAGGCTGGTCGCTTAAAAGTTGGAGACCCGATACTGGCAGGCTGTTACAGCGGTCGTGTTAAGGCATTAACCAACGAACGCGGACAAAGAGTTGAATCTGCAGGGCCGTCAACACCGGTACAGGTGTTAGGTATGCAAGGCGCGCCTACAGCGGGTGATAAGTTTAACGTGCTGGAAAGTGAAGTTGAGGCCCGTGAAATTGCCAATAAACGTTTGCAATTGCAACGTGAGCAAGGTTTACGTACGCAGAAACACATCACCCTTGATGAGATCGGCCGTCGTTTGGCAGTTGGTAACTTCAAGGAGCTTAACATTATTGTTAAAGGTGACGTGGATGGATCTATCGAGGCGTTATCGGATTCATTACTGAAGCTATCAACCGAACAGATACAGGTTAATATCATATCTAAAGCCGTAGGTCAGATCTCGGAATCTGATGTATTGCTGGCATCTGCATCAGATGCGATCATTATCGGTTTCCAGGTTCGTCCGTCAGGAAGTGCCCGTAAGTTGGCTGAGGCCGAACAGATCGATATCAGGTTGTATTCTATCATCTACGATGCGATCAACGAGATCAAAGCCGCGATGGAAGGTATGCTTGCACCAACATTTGAAGAGAAGATCGTTGCCAATGTCGAGATACGCGAAACCTTCAAGATCAGCAAGGTGGGTACTATTGCCGGTTGTATGGTGTTGGATGGTAAAATTAACCGTAACAGTAAGATCCGTATCATTCGCGATGGTGTGGTGATCTATACCGGTGAGCTGGCATCATTGAAACGCTTTAAAGATGATGTTAAGGAAGTAAATGCGGGTTATGAGTGCGGTTTGAACATTCAAAACTTTAATAACATTGAAGTAGGCGACATTGTTGAAGCCTATGAAAATGTAGAAGTGAAACGTAAATTGTAATAGCAACTTTCCGATATGTAAAATAAAAAAGGCCCTTTTTAAGGGCCTTTTTTATTTTACAATCTGTGATGACGTGGATGGTGTACAACAGGATGGTGATGACGGTGCACTACATGACGATGGTGATGTGTTTGTGCGCTGGCGGCGGTGTAGGCAAATGTTGCAAATAACGCAACAGCTAATATTTTTAAAGCTTTCATAATGTTTATTTAATTGTTATAACTGATAGACAGGCATTTTGATTGTCGGTTTAGTCAATACAGATGTAACATTGATGTTTCATTTCTGCTGCTATCTACTATCGTTATTTACCAGTAAGTAAATATGGCTATGCTTAAAGAGCATGCTCTGTTTACGATACAAATGAAACCGCTAAAAGCCGGATACCTGATTTTGACAGCCTTTTATTTTGACAGCTCAATGTGAGTATCAACACTGGTGGCAAAAGCCAATTAGCATTTTAAAACCAGAAAATTTATTGGATTAATACAAGGATTTGCCCCTAATGGAGATGCAGGCAGCCGTTATTTCACCTTTAATGTAAAATAAATTAAAAAAAGTTTAAAAGGTTAAAAAAGGAAAATATTGAGGATGCTGTAGTTGCTTTTGGTTGATATTGAGTTGTTTATAAAAGGGTAAAATAGCGTCTGTCCATAGGTGATAGCTCCGGAAAAGAGTAATAACGCCACAATAAAAAAGTTTTTTTTCAAAACCATTTGCGTAATACAAAAAGCTGCGTATATTTGCAGACCCAAAAACGGAGTGGTAGTTCAGCTGGTTAGAATACATGCCTGTCACGCATGGGGTCGCGGGTTCGAGTCCCGTCCATTCCGCCAAGTTTCATAAGGCCCTGTAAGTCAACGACTTACAGGGCCTTTTTTATTGTCTCCAAAAGACACGAACCACCCTTTTAAAAATTGAAAAAAACCTCTAACTAGCCAAATTAGAGGGTTTTCAATTTCGGTTGGTTTAAAATTATCAAAAACACACCACTTCTCATTGCGTCTTTCGTTGCGTCTTTTTTTCTGGAAAAAGACGCTTTCTTGGCGTAATTAATTGAAAATGACATGGTGTTATGTTGGTGCTCTTTTTACAAAAAAATTTCCTTAGTCATTGATATCAGTTTGTTATCGAAGTAGATTCTTCAGGCATATCCCGCTTTGAATCCGCTATCTTTTGATTTAAAATATCGCTTATAGCTTTGGCGAAATTTTTTAAATTATTTATGTTAGAAAGAAGCTTCAGCTTGTTTTATTATTTAAAGCAGGCAAAAAATCAGAAAGAACAAAGATGGTATGTATATCTTCGTATCACAGTAGATGGCGAGCGCCGGGAAGTATCCATTAAGCGACAATGGATTCCCAATGAATGGAATTCAAGAACAGGAAGAGCAGCGGAAATTAAAGAAGAGGCCATCGAACTAAACCGGTATCTGGATACGGTTTCAAACAAAGTCCATCAGATACAAAGAAATCTAATTGATGAAGGCAAGCAGGTCACTGCCGAAAAAATTAAAAGTATTCTTACAGGCAGGGGAGAAAAGAAGCATTTCATTCTGGAAGCGTTCCAGGAGCATAATAAGCAGATGAAAGCATTGGTAGGCCAAGAGTTCGCGCCGGCGACTTTGATGCGTTACACGACAGCCTGTACGCATTTAAGCAACTATATTAAATGGAAGTATGAGAAGAATGATTTGGAGATTAAAGATTTAAATTATGAGTTTGTCTCACAATTTGTCGTCTGGCTTAAAATTGAAAGAAAATGCGGTCACAACGCGGCTATAAAGTACTTAGGTAATTTCAAGAAAATTGTCCTTGAATGTATGAAAAAAGGGTTGCTGACCACCGACCCATTCCTGGGCTTTAAAAGTAAGCGAAAGGAAGTAATCCCTGTTGCTTTAACAAAAGAGGAGTTGATCAGAATCACCAATAAGAAATTTGATATCGAAAGACTTGATAATGTCCGAGACATATTTTTGTTTAGTTGTTACACAGGCTTAGCTTATATTGATGCTTACCAGTTACGTAATACAGATATAGTGACCGGCATAGACGGCGGTAGGTGGATTACCACAACGAGGCAAAAAACCAATTCAAGTACAAGGCTCCCGTTACTTCCCCCTGCAGTAGCAATTCTTAATAAGTACCAAGATCATCCAAATTGTGTTAGCAAAGGCATTGTACTACCGGTATTGACGAATCAAAAAATGAATTCTTATCTAAAGGAAATCGCTGATTTATGTGGGATAAGAAAGAAACTAACTTTTCACATTGCAAGGCATACGTTTGCTACTACTGTTACACTTACTAATGGTGTGCCTATTGAAACGGTGTCTAAAATGTTGGGCCATAAATCTTTAAAACAAACACAACATTATGCCAAGATAGTTGATCTTAAAATTAGTGAGGATATGAATTTGCTTAAAGAAAAGCTGCAATTAGCCTAATTATGGAAACGTCTTAATTAAACAGATCGTTGTGTCTATGCAACGATCTGTTTTTATCGTAATCTTTCAAGTTGTCGTAACTTACATCATGAATTCATTTGATAATGTTCAGTTATCTATTATTGGACTACATGCCATGTTACTTTGAAAGTTAAAACTGTTAATGTTTCTTATCTTACAAAATGGTTCGAGTATCGTTCCGGCTAGGTTAATTAATCCAAAGTGTACTTTTTGCAACACCAATACACTTATTTATTTCCATTATTTCAGGAATCCAGCCAGTCGGTTAAATGGTCCAAGTTTATGGCGGGCTTCCGAATAGGTGTCGGCATACGGCCCAAATGGGAAGTCGATCGGTTTGCGTTTCAAATCTTTCCAATCGTTGCGCTGATCGCGGTACGGTCTTGGCCGTGAATTGATAAACGCGGCCGCGTTCCATGCTTCTTCATTGGTTGGCTGCGGGTTTTTATAGGTCGTGCCAAAGGGCATATTATCTTTAACAAAACCGGCCAGGTTGATTATTTGCAACAAATGCCGCTTGTCCTTTTTCCGCGTCTGCCGGGTGGTCCATAAACACCAGCTTTTCAGTACCTGTGCCAAATGGTTTTTCTCCCTTTTTGACATTCTTTACTAACCATTTCATGTAGGCCAGCATATTGGAGATTCCGCTCAAATTGACCACCTGATTCCGATTTAAAGTGACCAGGGCATTCCGGACCAAAGTGACCACCTGATTCCGGATCAAACTGACCACCCCCCATTTTTTGTTTTATGCTTTAGATAC